>Ga0114129_10013622_pt1 | contig 11586 bp, 9 predicted proteins | sample RhiMetdeltSRZDD1_FD_80071 | JGI IMG/M metagenome (GOLD analysis project Ga0114129, IMG submission 80071) | Populus rhizosphere microbial communities from Tennessee, USA - Rhizosphere MetaG P. deltoides SRZDD1 (version 2) (version 2) | ecosystem: Host-associated > Plants > Roots > Rhizosphere >... | reverse complement strand
GGGGGGGCGGGATAGGCGCCGACGGTCGGGGGATCGCGCCATCCGGTGAAGGCCTCGCGCAGGGGATGGCCCGGCAGCTCCCTCGACAGCGGAACGGACAGGAGCGCCAGCACGGTGGGAGCCACGTCGAGGATGCCGGCGCCCGAGATCGCGGCGCCGGGGCGCACGCCCGCGCCGTGGACGAAGAGCACGCCGTGCAGGCGATGCCAGAGCGGAGCGAGGCCCACGTCCGCGCGGCCCGACGTGCGCGGGCGGGCCTCGCCGCTCTTGAACCCGTGGTCCGACAGCACGAGGGTGACCGTGCGGCGCCCGGCCAGCTTCAGCGCGTCGGCGAGCACGGCGTCCTGGTACTCGTAGCAGCGGTCGACGGTGGCCGAGAAGGCGCGGAAGTCCGCGTCCGACACTTCCGGGCGGCGCGGCGGCGCGTCCTCCATGAAGAGGTGGCCGCACGCGTCGACGATCTCGAAGTACACGCCGAGGAGGTCGGGGCGGTAGCGGCGGCCGAGGAAGGGCAGCGCGCGCCGGTAGAACTCGCTGGTCGCGTGGACGCGGGCCAGCTCGCCGAGCCGCCGCTCGCCGTCGGGAGAGAGCACGGCGGCGGGGTCGGCGAGGAACCGCGCGCGCGTGCGCGCGAGGTCGGGCGCGGGCTCGCCGAAGCGCCGCCGCAGCTCGTCGGCGAGCGCGTCGGGATGGGTGGCGCCCTCGTCGGCGCGCGCGCTGCGCACCTGGTGGAAGGCGAGCCGGTCCGAGACCTGGAAGCCCTGGACGCGCTCGGCGGGGAAGGATCCGTACCAGCCGATGAAGCCGGTGCGCAGGCCGTGCTCGCCGGCCACGTTCCACAAGGCGGCCACGCGCCGGCGGCCGCTCGTGATCGGCGCCGGCTGGCCGTCGGGACCGACCTCCACGAAGTCGAGGATGCCGTGGTCCTGGGCCTTCCGCCCGGTGACGATCGTCGTCCACACGATCGGCGAGAGCAGCGGCTCCCGCGAGCGCAGCCGCCCGTAGGCGCCCTCGCGGCGCAGGCGCGCAAAGGTGGGAAGCCGGCCCGCGGCGGTGAGCCGGTCGACGATCTGGGGATCGGCCCCGTCGATCCCGACGAGCAACACGCGCGGTTCCGACGGCGCGCGGGCCCACCGCCAGGCGAGGACGGCCAGCGCCGACAGCGCCGCGATCAGCCCGGCCGTCCACCAGATCCGCCGCCGGCGCATGGGCCCCGGTCCGCCTATCGCTCGACCTTGTCCCCCTCGATCTCCACGACCACGACCGTGGCCATCGGATCGTGGATCGGGCGGGCGACGACGAGCTGCGGCCGCCCGCCCTCCACCTTCACTTCGACCGGCTGGCCGTCCGCGAGCCGGTAGGCCCGCTTCACCGCGTTCTTCATGGGCGGCAGCGTGAAGGGCACGCGCGGCTCCTGGAAGAAGACGAAGAAGAGCCGGCCTGGCCTGGTGGTGACGCGCCATTCGTTGTGGGGAAGCGCGAGCGGGCTGCCGCGCAGGTCCTGCGTCCCCTTCGCGCTGGGCTCGCCCAGCTCGTCGCCCCACGGGGTCGGGCCGGCGCCGTAGACGGCCTCGCCGTTCACCTTCAGCCAGCGGCCCACCGTGCGCAGCGTGTCCTGGCTGCCCTGGGGGATCACGCCCTCGGCGGTCGGACCCACGTTGAGGAGGTAGTTGCCTCCCTTGCTGACGATGTCGACGAGCTTGAACGTGACCTCGCCGGGCGACTTCCAGTCCTGGTCGTCCTTGCGGAAGCCCCACGTGTGGTTGATCGTCGCGGGCACCTCCCACGCCTCGGTCTGGACCTGGGTGGGGATCACGTTGTCGCCCGTCGAGACGTAATCGCCGGCGGCCCCGAGCCGGCCGTCGATGAGGGTCTTCGGCTGGAGCGTGCGGACGATGTCGGTGAAGCGCCCGGCGCGCTCGGGCGTCATCATCCGCGGCGTGTCGAACCAGATGAGCGCGACCGGCCCGTAGCCCGTGAGCAGCTCGCGTACCTGCGGCTCGGCCTTGCCGCGGAGATAGCCGTCGTAGTCCTTGCGCTCCTTGCCGTCGGTCCCGACGTCGGGACCGAAGTCCCAGTCGTTGCCCGCCCCGCCCGGCTCGTGCCAGTCCTGGGCCTGGGAGTAGTAGAACCCCAGGGGCATGCCGCGCTTCTGGCACGCGGCCGACAGCTCCTTCAGGATGTCGCGCTTGAACGGAGTCGCGTCCACCACGTCCCACGTCGTCACCTTCGAGTCGAAGAGCGCGAAGCCGTCGTGGTGCTTGGAGGTGATCACGATGTACTTCATGCCCGCGTCCTGCGCCATCCGTACCCAGGCGTCGGGATCGAACTTCACGGGGTTCCACTGCTTCGCGAGCTGCTCGTACTCGGCCACCGGGATCTTCGCACGGTTCATGATCCACTCGCCGATGCCGGGCACGTGCTTGCCCTTCCATTCCCCGGCCGGGATCGCGTAGAGCCCCCAATGGATGAAGAGCCCGAACTTCGCGTCCCGGAACCAGGCGAGACGGGCCTGCTTGGCCTCGGGCGAGTTGGGGTCGGAGGCCTGGGGGGCGCCGCGCGCGAGGGAGGCCGAGAGGACGAGCGCGAGGGGAGCGGCGAGGGCGGCGGGCCGGCCGGGGCGGGATGGTTTCATGGCGGCAATCATATTCCGAGGTTCCCTCCCGCGCGGGCGTGCCCGACAGGCTACTGCGGGAGCTTGGCGGCGAGCACGTCGACCTTCTCGATGGTGGGCGGCTGCGCCAGGAGCTCGGGGGCCTTCGCCATCAGCGCCGCCGCGACGCGGCCCGAGAGGTGCGCTTGCCGCCCGGCTTCGTCGGGGAAGGCGTCGAAGATCCCGAACGTCGACCGTCCCATGCGAATGGCAAACCACGCGGTGGTCGCCGGCTCCCCTTGGACGATCGCCAGGCCACCTCGGAGGAAGCTCTCGACATCGGCCTCCTTGCCGGGTTTTGCCTCGAGGCGAACCAGCAATGCAACGCTGACCATGACCCACCTCCTTCATGCTCGACGTTATCGCAGGCAGGCCCGCGACGCCAACGTCGCGGACCTCGCCCACTCAACCCTATCGTCAGCGCCGCGGGATTCCTTCCCGGCGCCGGGCGCATCGTCACGTTGCCGGAAGCGTGCACCAACCACGGCCCGATGATCGAACTGACGGTGGAACCACTCGGCAAACGAGTCGGACGAATAAATGTCAGCCGCCGTAGATCGCGGCGAGGACTCGGTTGACCGCGAGCCCGATCTCGCCGGTGACCGCCGGCGAGCGGCCGTCGCGCACCGCGGCCACGAAGTCGTCCACCAGCGGCTGGTGCAGGTTCGCGTGCGGCGGGTGGTGCTCCTCGCGGACGCCGTCGGCGGTCACGATGCGCAAGAAGCCCTGGTTCAGGACGTCGACGTGCACGGAGCCGCGCGTGGCGAAGATCTGCAGGCTGTCCCGCGGCTCCTGCGCCGCGTGGGTCACGGCCAGCACCGCCTCGGCCCCGCTCCGGAAGCGCAGGTGGGCGAGGCAGGTGTCCTCGACCTCGCGGTCGCGGAAGCGCACGTTCGACGGCGCGCCGCGCACCTCGGCCACCGGTCCCAGCAGGTCCAGCATCACCTCGATCCGGTGGCAGCCGAAGTCCATCATCGGCCCGCCGCCCGCCTCGCTCTTCTTCAGGAGCCAGGCGCGGGAATCCCCCGGCGGCGGGTCGAACCGCTCGAAGGCCTGGGCCTGCACGAGCACGACGTCGCCGATCTCACCCGAGGCGAGCAGTGCCCGCAACCGCCGGACGACAGGATAGTGGTGGCGGTAGTACGCGACGCCGAGCGTCACGCCGTGCGCGCGGGCGGCCGAGATCATGCGCTCGCAGCCGGGCACGTCGAGGGCCATGGGCTTCTCGCACAGCACGTGCTTGCCGGCCTCCGCCGCCGCGACCGCCTGCTCGGCGTGGACGCGCACCGGGGTCGCGAGGTAGACGGCGTCGATGTCCGGGTCGCGCAGCACGTCGCGCCACTCGGCGTGCCAGCGGCTCGCGCCGTGACGCCGCGCGAACTCGGCCGCGCGGTCGGCGCGGGCGCGGGCCACCGCCACGAACGCGCTGCCCGGGCTGTCGCGCAGCGCAGGAGCCACGCGCTTGGCCGCGATGTCGCCGGCGCCGACGAGCCCCCAGCGGACCACGGCCGGGCGGCCGCTCATCGCTTCTCCAGGAAGCCCATCGCCTGCAGCCAGGCGGCGCAGAGCTTCGGCCACTGCGAGAGCGCGGGGTCCTGCGGCGCCAGGCCCACGCCGTGCGGCCCCTTCGGGAACACGTGCAGCTCGGCGGGCACGTGGGCCTCGTGGAGCGCCTGGTAGAAGGCCAGGCTGTTCTCGACCGGTACCGCCGGATCGTCCGCGGTGTGGAACAGGAACGCCGGGGGCGTCCGGGCGGTGACGCGGCGCTCGTTCGAGAGATCCTCCAGGAGCCTCGGGTCCGGCGGGTCCCCCAGCAGGTTCTGCCGCGACCCCGAGTGCGTGAACGGCGCGCTGAGGGAGATGACGGGATAGGCGAGGATCAGGAGGTCCGGCCGGGAGCCGATACGCTCCACCGGGTCCGCCGCCTGCGGGTTGCCGTCGTCGAAGTGCGTTCCGACCGTCGACACCAGGTGCCCGCCCGCCGAGAAGCCCATGATGCCCAGCCGCGCCGGATCCACGCCCCACTCGCGCGCGCGGAAGCGGACGAGGCGCAGCGCGCGGTGCGCGTCGGCGAGCGGGGCGGGATGGCGATAGCGCGGCCCCACGCGGTACTGCAGCACGAACGCGGACACGCCGAGGGTGTTCAGCCATTCGGCCACCTGCTTTCCCTCGTGGTCGCTGGCCAGCGTGCGGTAGCCGCCGCCGGGGCAGACGACGACGGCCGCTCCGGTCGCGCGGTCCGCCGGCGCGCGGTACAGCGTGAGCTTCGGCTTGTCCTCGGGCTCCGTCCCGACGGCGCCGGGAGCGCCGTCGGGCCAGAGCAGGACGAACTCGCGGTCGCCGTGGGCGGTGTCCGCCGGGCTGCTCCGGTAGGCCCGCGGGCTGGGGCTCGGCGCGCTCGGCGTCTGCGCGACGGCTGCCGTCGCGGCCGCGAGCAGGATCGCGCCTCCGACCCCCGCTCTCATGGGCGGCACCTTCTTCATCGATCCTCCTCGGGTCGGGTCAGGCCGTCACGGCCAGCTCGTACAGGAAATCGACGAAAGAACGCACCGCGCCGTCCCAGCCCCGCACCTTCGGGTTCGTCGACTCGATCACGAAGTACTCGTCGGGCGCGTGCGCGCCGCTGCCGTGGCCGAGGCCGAAGTGGCCGGCGGGCAGCTCGAGCGGCTTGCCCGTGAAGACGACTCCCGGGTACGACCCCGCGTTGCGCGGCAGCACGACCGGGTCGAGGCCGGCTCGGCGGTACACCGCCAGCTCGGCCTTGATGACCGGCGCGTCCGCGGCCGTGCTGGTGGGGTCGTAGCCGCCGCTCGGGTTCACCTCGATGTCGCCGAAGCCACGCCGGGCGAGGTGCGCCTTCAGGGCGGCGACGGCGCCGTCGTAGGTCATGTCGGGCACGAGGCGCAGGTCGAGCTTGGCGACCGCGCGGTGGGGAAGCACGGTCTTGCCGCCCGGCCCCGTGTATCCCGCCACCAGCCCCTCGATGTTCACCGTCGGCGTGTAGAGGAACCGCTCCAGCGACGCGCGCCACGGCAGGTCGTGGGCCCAGCGGTCGGCCGAGAGCATCTTCTTGGCGGTGGACTCCTGGAGGCGGGCCGCCGCCGCGTCGAGCATCGCGCGGTCGGCGGCCGAGACCGGGCGCGCGGCATCCGCGAAGCCGTCGATGGCGGGATCGCCGTCGGCCGTGACCAGCGTGGCCAGCGCCTGCACGAGGTGGAAGGCGGGGCTGTCCAGGCGCGCGCGGTTGCTCGAGTGCACGTCCTTCTTCGGTCCCCGGCCCCACTTCTCGCCGCTCGACACCAGCTCCAGCTCGACCACACCCTTGGCGCCGAGCGTCACCGTCACCCCGCCGTCCGGGTCCTGCGACGCGGAGGGCATGAAGATGCCGGAGCAGCGCTTGAGCGCGGCGCTCACCTCCGGGCGGGCGACGAGCTGCCGGAAGTGCGGCGAGCCGATCTCCTCCTCGCCCTCGGCCACGAGGACGAGGTTGACCGGAGCCTTCGCGCCCGCGCCGCGGATCGCGTGCAGCGCGGCCAGGAACGCGGCCTCCGGCCCCTTCTGGTTCACGGCGCCGCGGCCGACCACCACCTTCCCGAAGCCGGGCTTGTCGACGAGGGCGGCTTCCCACGGCGGCGAGGACCACTCCGCCGGATCGGCCTGCTTGACGTCGTACATGAAGTAGAGGCCGAGGGTGCGCGGCGCGCCGGCGTCGAGCGTGGCGAAGACGCCGGGCTGGCCTTCGGTCGGGACCCGGCGGAGGCCCTGGAAGCCGGCGTCGCGCGCCAGCTTCATCATCAGCTCGCAGCCTTCGTTCATCCCGCGGTTCTCCGCGGCGATGGAAGGTTGCCGGACCCATTCCTGGAGCCGCTGCACGCCTTCGGCGTGGCGCTTCTCGATCTCGGCCTGCACGGCGGCGCGGGGATCGTCGGCGCCGGCGAGGCGGGATGCGGCGAGCGCGGCCGCCGAGGTCGCGGCCGCGCCGAGGAAATCGCGTCGGGAATGCTCGGGCATGGCGCCGAGTCTAGCCCATGCCGTACCCCTCGTGCTCCCTACGCGGCGAAGGGTCGCTTCCGGCCGCTCAGGCGATGATCACCACCAGCAGGATCACCGCCAGCGCGATCAGGCCGATCCAGAGCTGGCGGCGGGTGAGAGCACCCGCGACCGGATCGGAATCCAGCGCGGCCGCGCGAGTCGCGAGCTCGTGCAGCTCACCGTCGTCGAGCGCGGCCAGCCGGAACTTGACGGAGTCGAGGCTCACGCCGAGCGCGGCCGCCGCCTGGTTCGCCTCGGCGGATGAGAAGGCGGTCCGGACCGTGGCGAGGTCGCTCTCGCGCTGGGCGACGGCCTCCGCCATCCGCTGCCGGGCCTGCTCGGCGCTGACGAGGTGGTCCTGGGCGAGCCCGAGATCGGCCGAGAGAAGCGTCGCCGCGGCCAAGAACGTGCTGACTGCCAACCTCATCCGCATCGTGTCCTCCTTGCTCGCGGCCCGCGTGAACGGTCGTGGGCCTCGATCCGAGGGTAGCACCCGGCCCGGGCGCACCCGCGTGCGGAGAGTCGCATTCCGGAGCCGGTGTGACTCCTCTCACCCGATCGCACCGTTTCGGCGGATGTGCAAGGATAGGGGCGATCCGGCGAGCCGGGACCTACCCAGGAGGCAGAATGCGTCTCACGTCCCCGACGTGTGCGGCGATGGTCGTGCTCGCGGCGGCGAGCCTGGGTGCCCAGCCGCCGCCGCCGCCGCCCGCGCCGCCCGCCGCCCCGCGCCCCGCGCCCGCTTCCCCGGGCCGGGAGCCGCGGCCCGAGGAGCCGCAGTTCGATGCGGAGGCGGTGCAGCGCGGCAAGGACCTGCTCGTCACCCGGTGCGGCTTCTGCCACGGCTCCAACGCGCGCGGCGGCGCCGCCGGCCCGGATCTCACGCGGTCGGCGATGGTGCAGGAGGACGAGAACGGCAAACAGCTCGGCGAGTTCCTCAAGGTCGGCCGCCCCGAGCGCAACATGCCGAAGTTCGAGCTGACGCCGCCGGAGCTGACCGACCTCGCCACGTTCCTGCACGCGACCATCTACCAGATCGGGAACCGGCGCACCTACCAGATCCTCGACATCCTCACCGGCGACGCCAAGGCGGGCGAGGCGTTCTTCACCGGCGCCGGAGGCTGCGCCTCCTGCCACTCGGCGGCCGGGGACCTGAAGAGCGTCGGTGCGAAGTACGAGCCGGCCACGCTCCAGGAGCGGATGCTGATGCCCCGCGCGCCCCGCCGGCGGGGTCCTCCGAGCGGCCGCCCCACGCCGCCCTGGGAGGAGCCGAACGCGGTGAAGGCGACGGTGACCCTTCCCCCGGGCGCATCCTTCACCGGCGCGCTCGTGCGCCTCACCGATTTCGACGTGACGATCTACGACGCGGAGACGAAGCAGACGCGCACCTGGCTGCGCCAGGACGACCTCCCCAAGGTCACGCTGACGGATCCGCTGCAGGCTCACGTGGACATGCTGCGCCGGTGGACCGACGACGACATGCGGAACACGACCGCGTTCCTGGCGGGGCTCAAGTGAGGGCGCGCCCGCTCGCGCTCGCCCTCGGAGGCGCCCTGCTCCCGCTGCTCGTCCTCGGGCAGGGACTCGACCCGTCGCTGCTCGGCCGACCCCCGGTGGACGCCTGGCCCACCCACCACGGCGACTACTCGGCCCGCCGCTACAGCACGCTGAAGGAGATCAACACGCGGAACGTCAAGAACCTGGCGCTCGCGTGGGTGTATCGCGCGAACACCTCCCAGGGGGGCGCGATCATCGGGGGCGAAGGGCCCGAGAGCCCGGCGCCGGGCGCGGGCATGGCCGCCTTCGGTGGGCTGCAGATCAAGTCCACCCCGCTGCTGGTGAACGGCGTCCTGTACTTCTCCGCGCCCGATCACGTGTGGGCGGTCGACGCGCGGAGCGGCCGCGAGATCTGGCACTACTTCTGGCGCACCCGGGGCGGCATCCACATCGGCAACCGTGGCGTCGGGATGTACGGCAACTGGCTGTACTTCCTCACGCCCGACAACTACTTCGTCTCCCTCGACGCCACCACCGGCAAGGAGCGCTGGCACCACGAGATCGCCAGCATCAAGCGCGAGTACTTCTCGACGGCGGCGCCGATCATCATCCGCAACCACGTGATCCTCGGCGTCGGCGGCGACTCGCTCGACGTGCCGGGCTACCTCGAGTCGCGCGATCCGGAGTCGGGCGAGGTGCAGTGGCGGTGGTACACCACGCCGCGCGCGGGGGAGCCCGGATCCGAGACGTGGCCCGACGAGTACTCGGCCGCCCACGGCGGCGGGATGCCCTGGGTGCCGGGCGCCTACGACCCGGAGCTGAACCTCTATTACTTCGGGACCGGCAACGCGAACCCGGTGCTGGCGGGCCAGAGCCGTCCGGGGGACAACCTCTGGACCTGTTCGATCGTCGCGATCAATCCCGACACCGGCAAGATGGCCTGGTACTTCCAGGCCACCCCGCACGACACCCACGACTGGGATGCGGCGCAGGTGCCGATCCTCATCGACGGAGTCGTGGACGGGAGGCCGCGCAAGCTGATCGCGCAGGCCAACCGCAACGGGTACTTCTTCGTGCTGGACCGCACGAACGGCAAGCACCTGGTGACCGCCCCGTTCATCGGCACGATCAACTGGACGAAGGGAGTCGATGCCAACGGCCGGCCGATACCGAATCCGGCCAAGGACGCCAGCGTGCCGGGGACGTTTGTCTCGCCGACCACCGACGGGGCGACGAACTGGCCGCCGCCGAGCTTCAGCCCGGACACCGGCCTCTTCTACGTCGGCAGCCACGAGGCCTACAGCGTCTTCTACCTGACCGACACGGACCCGCGGCCGCAGGGCTGGGGCGCGGCCGAGCGGCACATCGCCAGCGTGGCCGGCTCGCTGAAGGCCATCGACTACCGGACGGGGAAGGTGCGCTGGAGCCGGTCGCTCACCCGCAACGCGGGCGGCTTCGGCGGCGGGCCCATGGGCCTGCTCAGCACGGCCGGAGGGCTGCTGTTCGGCAACGACGGCGGCGGGAACTTCGTGGCCTACGACGCGGCGACCGGCAAGCCGCTGTGGCACGCCGGGCTCGGGACGAACACGAGCAACGGGCCGCAGACGTACCTGCTCGACGGCCGGCAGTACGTCGTGGTCGGCGCGGGCGATTCGCTCTTCGCGTTCGCGCTCCAGTGAGGTGAGGGGGCTCCGGCTCCTTGCGCCGGTGGCCGCGCTAGGTCCGCTCCTCGCGTGCTCGGCGCCGCCCGGCCCGCGCCTGTTCGTGACCAACGAGCGCTCGGGCGACCTGACCGTGATCGACCTGGCCTCGAAGCGGGCGGTCGCGACCGTCCCGCTCGGCAAGCGCCCCCGCGGCATCCGCGTGAGCCCCGACCGCTCGACCCTCTACGTGGCGCTCAGCGGGTCTCCCTTCGCGCCGCCGGGGGTGGACGAGAAGACGCTCCCGCCCCCGGACCGGTCCGCGGACGGGATCGGGGTCGTGGACGTGCGCGAGCTGAAGATGGTGAAGGTGATCCCCGCTGGCACCGATCCCGAGCAGCTCGCGGTGAGCCGGGACGGCCGGCGTCTGTTCATCGCGAACGAGGACGCGGCGACGGCCAGCGTCCTCGACCTCGCCACCGGCCGCGTGGTCGCGAGCGTGCCGGTGGGCGGCGAGCCCGAAGGCGTGGAGGTGCGCCCCGACGGCGCCGTCGTGTACGTGACGTCGGAGGAGGACGGCCTGGTCTTCGCGATCGACACGGAGAAGGGGGCTGTCCTCGGCCGGATCGGCGTCGATCCCCGGCCGCGGGGCATCGCGTTCCTCCCCGACGGCTCGCGGGCCTACGTGACGTGCGAGAACGGCGGCTCCGTCGCCGTCATCGACGCGCAGAAGCACGCGCGCATCGGCGCGGTCAAGCCCACCGGCGAGAACGTGCGGCCGATGGGCATCGTCGCCTCGCCCGACGGCGGGTACGTCTACGTGACCACCGGCCGCGGGCGCACGGTCGTCATCATCGACACGGCGACGAACCAGCCGGTGGGATCGGTCGAGGTCGGCGTGCGGCCGTGGGGCATCGCCATCTCCGCGGACGGGCGCACCCTCTACACGGCCAACGGCCCCTCCAACGACGTCTCCATCGTGGAGGTCGCGAGCCGCGCCGTCACCGCGCGCGTCGGCGCCGGCGACAGCCCGTGGGGGCTCGCCCTCGTCCCGTAGATGCAGGGAGCGCTCGCCGAAGGCGTATTGCCGCTCGTCCTGAGGACGCTGTACGTCGGGCGGAAGACGGGCCTGCTCCATTTCACGCGGGGCGAGGAGCGGGGCAGCGTCTGCTTCACGCAGGGAAACATCGTATACGGCCAGAGCAACATCAAGGAATGCCACCTCGGCGAGACGCTGGTCCGCCACGGCCTCCTCACCTACTGGGACCTCGAGCGGGCGAGGGAAGTCATGGACGTCACCGGCCGGCGTCTCGGGCAGGTGCTCGTGGACCTGGGAATCCTCGACGCCAGCGGGCTGGAGGACGCCCTCGCGCTGCACGTGCGGGAGGTCCTGCTCACCGTCTTCTCCTGGCGGGAGGGCTCGTATCGGCTCGAGGAGCACGACCCGTCCTTCTTCCGCGGCTACGACCGCCCGCTCCCGCTATCGATGGGCGAGGTGATCCTGGACGCGGTCTGGAGCATCACCGACCCCGAGATCATCCGCTTCGGCCTGGGGAACCTGGACCGCGTCCTGGTCCCGGCGAGCGACCCGCTCCTGCGCTTCCAGCGCATCACGCTGAACTCCACCGACGGCTTCCTGCTCTCGCGGATCGACGGATCTTCGACCGGCTCCCAGATCCTGCGCATGGCCCCCGTGAGCACGGAGGAGGCGATGCGGAGCCTGTTCGGCCTCGTGTGCACGGGCATGGTCGAGTGGGTCCCGCC
>Ga0114129_10013621_pt1 | contig 11586 bp, 12 predicted proteins | sample RhiMetdeltSRZDD1_FD_80071 | JGI IMG/M metagenome (GOLD analysis project Ga0114129, IMG submission 80071) | Populus rhizosphere microbial communities from Tennessee, USA - Rhizosphere MetaG P. deltoides SRZDD1 (version 2) (version 2) | ecosystem: Host-associated > Plants > Roots > Rhizosphere >... | reverse complement strand
TCAACCGCAACCGCTTCCACTACAACTGGCACTGGCACTGGGACTACGGCAACGGCGACACCGGCAACCAGGGCCCGCACCAGTTCGACATCGCGCGCTGGGGGCTGAACAAGCAGGAGCACCCGGTGAAGATCCGGTCGGTCGGCGGCTACTTCGGCGCCGAATCGTCGCAGGAGACGCCGGACACGCAGACGTCGCTGTACGAGTACGCGGACGGGACGGTCATGGAGTTCGGCACGCGCGGCGAGTTCACCAACGACGAGGGCACGCAGCGCATCGGCAATCTGTTCTACGGATCGAAGGGCTGGCTGTACATCGACGGCGACGGCCGCAAGTGGCAGTCGTACTTCGGGCCGAAGAACGAGAAGGGGCCGGGCGCGGACGCGCCGCCGGAGGAAGGCGGCAGCGATCCGCTCGTGCTGACGAGCATCGAGAGCCCGCACTATCAGAACTTCATCGACGCGATCCGCGCGAACGACTACAAGAAGCTGACGTGCGACATCCTCGAAGGCCACCTGTCGTCGACGCTGCCGCACCTGGCGAACATCTCGTACCGTACGGGCGACGCGCTGGTGTTCGACGGCAAGACGGAGACCTTCGTCAACAACAAGAAGGCGGATGCGCTGCTCACGCGCGCGTCAGGGTATCGAAAGGGCTTCGAGCTGCCGAAGATCACGAGCGCCTCGTCGACCGACGCGGGGCGGCAGCGCGGGTAGACCTGACAGAGGGGACGGAGCGAACGGTATTCCGTGGCTCCGTCTCCTTCCGTCATCTGCGCATCCGGATGATCGAGAAATCCACCGTCGACCGGACGACCGCCTCGCGCAACTCCCACAGACCCGGCACCACACGCACCTCGACCCCGCGGCGCGCGATCTCGCGCAGCGGCTGCCGCATCTCGCTCACGCGGTCCGGCGCCACCGGCGCACGCGACACCCAGTATCCCGCGCTCCCGTCGAGCGACTCGAACGAGTCGACCGGCATCTCGTAGACGAAGAGGACGCACTCGTTCGCGCGCTCGACCCAGTCAGGACCGATCGCAACGACGTGGGTGGCCTCGCCCGTGAAGAATCGCGACCGATCGTCGGCGGACGTCGTCGGCAGCAGCCGGTACGTCACGCGCGGACAGTCGCGCGGCAGCAGATAGTTCGGCAGATGCTCGTCGTCTATCGCCCAGACGACGTCCGGCAGCGGCGCCGGCCAGAACGGCGCCGGCCGCGGTTGGAAGATGTCGATGCCGGCTTCTTCGCTGACGTGAAACAGGGTCAACGGTTGCCGAACGCCATCTTCGCGCGCTCCGACTGCAGCTCGTGCAGCAGGCGCATCACGTTGTACGCGCTCAGCTCCACGAGGAGCGTCGTCACCTTCGCGTGCTGATCGTCGTTCAGCGCGCTCTCGACCGCTTTCATCGCCGCCACCAGGCGCTGCTCCTGGCCGGCGAGCTCCTGCTTCGAGACGACGCCATCGGCCAGCGCGCTCGTGAACGACTCCAGCTTCGCGGCACGCTCGTGAATGAGTGGATGTGCAGCGTTATCGTCGAACCAGCTCGTTCTGGGCATCTGAAACCTCTCTTGAGACGTTGCTCGCGGGGAACTTTTTTTACATGCGCGGGGCCCCACCCCCGCGCCAGACGCGCTCGCGGCGTAAAACGCTCGCGCGTATCCTCCAATGCCGCGCGGCATCAACGATCTTGAAATCCGCGCGGCCGTGCTGTCGCCGAAAGGCCTCCGGCTTGCCCTTCGCGCTTCCTGCCTGTCCTGCCTGTCCTGCCCGTCCTGCCCGTCCTGCCGTCAAAGCTCCTTCACGATCTGCTTCAACGCGGTCAGCCGCGCCTGCAGCTTGCCGCGTCCGCCCTCCGCCTCCATCTTCGCCGCGATCGCCGCCGGCAGGAACTGGCGATCCGTGCATTCGAGCATCGCGGCCGTCTCCTGCAGCTCGCGCTCGAGTCCCTGCGTCGACGGCATGAACTGCGCGACCACCTCGGCGAGCGCCTCGCGCGTGATGTGATCGGCGCCCGCCAGCAGCGATCCGCGCCACGCGCGCCCCACCATGCCTTCGATGTCGGCGCCCGACAGCTGCCCGAGCTGCGGCACCGGCGGCACGTCCTCGATCGACACCTTCGACCCGAGCTTCTTCGCGAGGATCACGAACATCTGTTTGATCTCGCGCTCGTCGGTCGGATAGAAGAGCGGAATGTGGACCTCGGCGCGGCCCTGCCGCTTGAGATCGATCGGCAGCAGATCCGGACGCGCGGTCAGCAGCATCCAGATGATCCGGCCGCGGTAGCGCGTGTCGCCCATCTGCGCGGCGATCATGCCGAACACGCGGCTCGACGTCCCCGAGTCGCCCTCCTGCTCGCGGCTGCCGAGCGCCGCGTCCGCCTCGTCGACCATGACGACGACCGGCCCCATCGCGCGGAGCACCGACAGCACGTGCTCGAGATTCCCTTCCGTCTCGCCGACGTACTTCGACCGGAAGTTCTTCAGGACGACGCAGGGGATGCCGATCTCGCCGCTGAGGCACAGCGCGAGAAACGATTTGCCCGTGCCGACCGGCCCGCACAGGAGATATCCCATCGGCAGGCTGTCGAGCGCGCCGCGCTTGAGGAGCGCCACGTCCTGGCGCAGCCGCGCCTTCGCCGCCTCGTGGCCGACCACCGTGTCGAGCGTCCACTTCGGCTCGATGAACTCGAGCAGCCCGCGGCACTGCCGCTCGAGCAGGCGCTTCTTGAGCGATCGAAACATCCCGGCGTCGAGCCGCTTGCCGCCCTCGCGCGCCGACTGGACGAGCACGTTCAGATCGGTCAGCGAGATCCCCGCCGTCAGCTTCGCGAGCTCGGGGACGCCGAAATCGGAGAAGTCCGCGACCTTCGCGCCCGTCGCCAGCGCGGCGATGAACCCCGCCCGCTCGGATTCGTCGGGCAGCGGCACCTCGATCGTCGCGATGTGCGGGTTGCCCGTGAGGCGATCGTTCAGGTCCGCGAGCTTTTCGTCGATCAGCACGAACGCCATGTTCAGGCGCTTGACGTGCGGGCTCATCGCCCAGTTGATCATCGTCACGAGCTCGGACGAGGCCTGCAGGTTCAGGCGCCCGGGCTCTGCGCTCGGGAACAGATACGACGCCTGATCCATGAGGACCGCGACGCTGATGCGATCGGCCTCGGCCGCCATGATGTTGTTGCGGACGAATCGATCGAGCACGGCGAAGGCGGTCGCGGGATCCTTCGGCAGCGCGCTGAAGTCGCCGACCTTCTTCGTCGCGAGCGTGACCATGTCGCGCAGCCGCTGCTCGTCGCGGCCGGCGAACACGCGCAGGCCGCGGCCGAGATCGTAGTGGAGCACCAGCGACCAGCGGCCGAAGAGCTGCTCGGCGAGAAACTCCGCGAGGATGCCGTAGCGCACCGGCTCGCCGCTCGCGACGCGAAACAGATCGTCGGTGTTGCCGTGGAGCACGAACGCCGCGGTCGTGCCGGAGAAGAACAGGTCGGCGAGCTGCGCCGCCCACGGCGGAAACCAGTCGGGCAGCGGGGTGCGGCGGGTCGTCTGGTCAGGCGTCACGGCGCAGGACCTGGCGGAGATCGGTCTCGAGGATCGGCGGCGGCTCGTCGAGCTGCTCGCCGAGGCCGGTCAGGTGCTGCAGCTCGGTGACCGCCTTTTCGGTCTGGCGCATGCTGTCGGCCGCGGAGTCCACCTGGCTGCTCAGGAAATCGGGATCCTGGCGATTCACCGTCATTTCGGCCAGCGCCTGAATCTTGCCCTCGAGCCGATCGAGCTCGACCGTCACGAACTCCGCGTTCTTCTTCGCGCGCCCGTAGTTGTCGAGCCGGAGCTCGCCGCTCGCGATGCTGTCCTGCAGCGATCGGACGATCCGGTCGTCGCTCCCGGCGCCGGCCGTCTGCGCCGCCGCCAGGTTCTTCCGCAGATCGGCGAGGCGCGCGGAAATCTCCCCCTCGCTCATCGTCTGCAGGAAGCGATCGAGGGCCGCCTTGGAGACGAGCAGGCGGAGGAACAGCCAGAGCAGCCGGTCGAGGCCGGGCGTGCGGATCTCCTCGGCGCTGCCGCCTGAGTCGCCCGCCGCGCCGCGCACGCCGGCGGCGATGCCGCGCATCTCGAGACAGCGCGCGTGCAGCCGCTGGAAGCGCGCGCGCGCCTCCGCCGGCAGGCCGGCGAGCATCGTCGTGAGCGACACGGGCGGCTCCGCCGGTGCGCTCGCCGATGCGGGGAACCGGCCGGCTGAGTGGACCCTGGCGTCGATGGCCGCGCGGAAGCGCGGCACCGACACGAGGCCGGCCAGATACGTCAGCTCGGTCGCCGCCACGAGCGGCAGCAGCGCGGCCGCCATCGGCGTGAGCGCCGCCGCGGCCGTGCCGCCCAGAAACAGCAGGACGTTCCAGCGGAAGAGGAACGCCTCGCGGAGGTAGTCGCCCATGCCGGCGCCCTGCGGCGGCTTCGAGACGGGCGCGTTCTTGATCGGCGCGGCCATCTCAGTCGCCCGCGCGCGTGGACGAAGACAGCGTGTCGAGCAGATCGCGGATCTCGGCCACACGTTCGACGAAGCTCCGCTCCCGCTGCATCTCCTTCGGCGGCCGGTCGGCCGGCGGCAGCTTCATCTCGCGGAGGATGGTCCCCGGCGCGGACGAGAACACGTAGACGCGGTCGCCGAGGAACACGGCCTCTTCGATCGAATGCGTGACGAAGAACACCGTCGCCTCGGCTTCCTTCCACAACTCCACGAGCAGGGCCTGCATGTGCAGGCGCGTGGTCGGATCGAGCGCGCCGAACGGCTCGTCCATCAGGATGATGCGCGGCGACAGAATCAGGGTGCGGGCGATTGCGACGCGCTGCCGCATCCCGCCCGACAGCTCGCTCGGATACTTCGTCGCGTCGCGCTTGACGTCGAGGCCCACCTTCGCGATCCACTCACGCGCGTGGTCGCGCCGCACGCGCGTCTGCACGCCGCGGCACTCGAGGCCGAACGCGACGTTGTCCTCGACCGTGCGATTGTCGAACGACGTGTAGTCCTGGAACACCATGCTGCGGTCGGGTCCCGGCTCCTCCACGGGTTTGCCGCCGACGAGCACCGTGCCGGTCGTGGCCGGAAAATGCGGCCGCAGCGCGGCAATCAGCCGCAGGACCGTCGATTTCCCGCAGCCCGACGGCCCGAGGATCGCGATGAACTCGCCTTTGTTCGGCAGGTCCGGCACCGAGAAGGTGACGTCCTTGATCACCGTCAGCGCGCCGAACCGCTTCGTGACGTTCTGAAAATCGACGACGTTCGGCTTCGGCGGCGGCGCCGGCGGGACGGCCTCGACGTCGGCCACGATCAGTCCTCGACCACGCGGTACGGGAACAGTCCGCGCTGAAAAAAGGCCAGCAGCCGGTCGATGCCGAACGCCAGCAGGCCGATGATGACCAGGATGACGATGATGTGTTCGGACAGGCCGCGGCGCTGGCTGGCCATCAACAAGTACCCGAGGCCGTGCTGCGCGTTGATCAACTCCGCGAGCATGATGTAGCCGAACGCGAGGCCGAACAGGTGGCGCAGGCTCCCGTAGATGTCGGGCAGCGCCAGCGGCACGAGCACCTTGCGCACGATCTGCGACGCGCTGGCGCCGAGCGTCTGCGCGGTCTCGACGTACCGCTCCGGCACGTTCGTGATCGCCGACACGGCGTCGGAATAGACGAACGGCACGCACGCGATGAAGATGAACATCACCTTCTGCATCTCGTCGATCCCGAACCAGAGGATCGTCAGCGGAATCAACGCGGCGACCGGCAGATTGCGTCCGAACAGCGCGATCGGCGCGCCGGCCGCTTCGAAGACGCGCCAGGCTCCGGCGAGAATGCCGAGCGGCACGCCGATGACGGCCGCGAGGCCGAACCCGATCAGCACGCGCTTGAGCGTCGCCGCGATGCTCTGCACGAGCGCGCGCTCGTTCACCAGGACCGGCACGCTTCTGACGACCTCCGCCGGGCTCGGCAGAATGACCGGCGAGATGAACCGGTCCTCCGAGCCGAGGCCCGTCGTCGCCAGCCACCAGATCAGCACGATGACCGCGAGCGCGCCGGCGCCGATCAGGCGGCTCGTCAGCCGCGGCGGGACGAGGCGCAGCGCGAAGACCGATGTGCGCGACTCGGCCGGCATCTACTTGGCGGCGCCTGCCTCCGCCGGGTAGACCTTGATCTCCACCCGCCGGTTCTTCGCGTGGTTGTCCGGGTCCGCCGAGTCGGCCGGGCGATCCCAGCCGATGCCCGCCGTGGAGAACTGGTTCGGCTGCAGCGACGGGAACTTGCGGACGATCGCTTCCTTCACCGAGTTCGCGCGGTTGAGCGACAGCTCCTGCACGAGGCTCTTGGGCACGTTGCCGCGCATCGATCCGTCGGTGTGGCCTTCGATCACGATGCGCGCGGCGCCGAACTGGCCGGCGAGCTTCCCGACTTCCTCGACGACGAAGCCGACGTTCGGATCGTAGAGCTCCTCGACTTCCTTGCCGGCCTCGTTGCGCGTGACCTTCTTGTTGAGGTCCCACGAGTTCGGGAAGAAATGGATCACGATCGTCTTGGTGAGAATCTCGTCCTTCTCGCCCGCCACCGACCCCGCCGTCGCCGGGGCGAAATGCACGTCGTACTCGTTCTTCTGGTTCGCGTACTTCGCCTCGGACCCCAGCTTCTGGACGATGGTGAAATCCATCACCTGATCGAACGGCGTCTGCTCGGTGACCGCGTTGATCTTCTTGTAGAGGAAGTACGCCGTCGTCCACGTGCGCTCGAAGTTGGTCGGGTTGTTTTGGTTCAGGAAGAACTCGCGGTTCTCGGCGTAGTTGGTCGAGTGCGCGTCGCCGAGCATGCCGAGCGCGTCGCTCTCGGGGATCGAGTAGCCGGCGGCCATCAGCTTGGCGACCTTCTGCTTGGCGTCCTGGCCCTTCAGCTCCTCCATCGCGTCGAAGATGCCGCGCGCGATCCCTTCCACGATCTCGGGATTGTCCTTGGCGAAGTCGGCGCGCGCGAACCAGACGTCGGCGATCAGCTTGTTCGCGGTCGCCGTGGTGACGAGCATCTTGTTGCCCTTCACCTTCTCGAGGTTGTAGATGTCGGGCGCCCAGCTCACGACGCCGCCGAGCCGCTTGTCGGCGTTGAATGCCGCGGCCGCCTGGAACGCGTCCTGCGTGAACTTGAAGTCGACTTCCGCCGGCTGCACGCCCGCGTTGATGAGCGCGTTCAGCACGAAGTAGTGCGACGGCGAGTTCTGCGCGAGCACCACCGTCTTCCCGCGCAGATCGGACATCGTCTTCACGGTGTCGCGGACGACGATGCCGTCGCCGCCGTTGGACCAGTCGACCTGCTGGTACACGCGCGGCATGACGCGCGAGTCCTTGCGCAGTCCCTCAAGGAAGAGCGGCAGCATGTCGAGCGTCGCCCAGCCGACGTGCAGGTTGCCGGCGGCGTACGCGTCGCGCATGGCGATCGGGTCGTCGATGAGCACGAGCTCGACCTTGAAGTCCTTGCCGTTGGCCGCCTTCCACACTTTCCCCGGCTTGAAGCCGTTGTTCGCGTAGATGATGGGGCTCCAGCCGGCCCACACGTTGATGCCGAACCGCACGGTGCGATCCGCGAGCGGCTTGTAGGTGGAGATGCCTTTCACCGCGGGCAGCTTCGACGCCGCGACTTACTTGTACTCCTTGACCGTCGTGATCCCGGTGCTGTCGGGCGCCTCGGCGCCGCCCTTCATCTGCTTCAGTTCTTCGTTCGAGATCGTTCCGCTCTGTCCGCCCGACGGCCCGATGGCGCCGTAGCGCCACAGCGCGAGGCCGACGAGGCCGACGACCACAAGCAACACCGCAACATAGAAGGCCGGTCTAGGCTGTCCATTCGCCATGGTGAACTCTCTCGACGTCGGACGTCAGACGTCGGAATGTGACACTGGTCAGCTGGTTTGTTTCTCGGTCGTTGTTTCCGTTGCGGGCCCGAGATCCTTCGCGGTCTGCGCGACGGGACTCGTTTCGGGCGACCTGAGGCCGAGCTCGACCTCGAAGTCCTGCAGCGCCTGCTCGGCGAGCTGCCCCTGCATCCGCTCTTCGGCCTTGATCTCCGCGATGCCCTGCTCGGAGAGATCCGCCGCGACGCGCACCTTGCCGCGATTCTGATCGATCTTCTGCTGGATGACGCTTTCGATCTGCCCGAAGTCGGTCGTCAGGTTCACGTTGAAGGTTTCCGACAGCTTGGCGACTTCGGCTTCGGCGGCGCTCATCTTCAGCTCGGCGTCGTACTTCTGGATCTTCTCGCGCAGCTCGATCAGCTTGGTGTTGGCGTGCTGGATCTTCTTCAGGCTGTTGCCGTACGCCGTCTCGTGCATTGTGAGCTGCTGCTCGTTGGCGGCGAGCTCGCCTTTCGCTTTCTGGAGCTCCAGCGCGAACTTCGCGGCCGTCGCGCGATCGCCGGCCTTCAGGTACGCCTTCGTCTCGGCTTCGAGCTTCTGCACGTGCGACTTGTTGGCCGCGACCTGCCGCGAGACGCGCTCGACCAGGCCGCGGTACTGCTCGAGCCCGGTACGGCCTTCCTTCAACTGCTCGACGGCGCGGTCGTACTCATACTGCATCTGCGCAATCGGATCGGCCTCCCAGAACAGGTTGGCCACCTTGTTGATCTGCGCCATGAACGCCGACCAGAACTTGTGAAGAATCACGGCGACTCCTTTGACACGTACGACGTGGTTACCGCTTGACGGGTTCCCGCTCGGCATTCGCCGGAGCTTCGGCCAGGATTTTGCCTTGATAGACCTCGTCGAGCGCCTTGCGCAGCTCGACACCGGTGCCCGCGCCCAGCACGTCGCCGCCGACGTCCTTCAGGAACGAAAACTTCTGCGGACTCGTATCGAACGCCACGAAATAGATCTGCACGCCGCCTTCGCTCCGGCGGAAGATGTCGCGCGCGATCTCGTCGGGGCTGCGTCCGCTCGTGTTCTCGCCGTCGGTGACGACGAGCAGGTACTTGCGGAACGTGCCGGCGCGATACAGATCCGGCCGCGCCGCGCGCAGCGCTTCGCCGATCGCCGTGCCGCCGCCCGGCCGCGGCAGACGAACGAGCGCGTCGCGAATCGCCGCGCGATTGTACGGCTGAATCGGCAGCAAAAGCCGGACGTTGCTCGAGAAGCTGTAGATGCCGATCTTGATGGGAAAGTCCGGACGCTTGGCGATGAACGCTTCCGTCGCGTCGAGCATCGACTCGAGCGCCTCCTGCGCGACGACGAATTTCGGCCGATCGTCGCCGGGCACATCCTGGCGCATCGAGCCGGACGTGTCGACCAGGATCGCGACCGCGGCGCCGAGGCCTTCCTCGACCTCCGCCTGATACGTTGGCGCGCCGGCGTCATCGTCTTGCGATTGCCCGCGCGCGCGCTCGCGATCGCGACGGCCACCCGGCGCGCACGCAACGGCCGACCACAGCAGCACGATGCACGGGAGCAGGACCGAGGCGTGTCCGAGCCTCGTGCCGAACGGCATCCGCCGAGTATCGCACGAACGCACGTTACTCCTGGGCAAGCCGCTTTCGCGCCTCCGCCAGCGCCTGCAGCTGCGCGCGTCCGAGCTTCGGAAACGCGAGGCCGACGTTCTCGAGATTCGACACGATGATGTCGGCGATCGCGATCCGCGTGAACCACTTGTGATCCGCCGGCACGATGAACCACGGCGCGTGGCGCGTGCTCGTCTTCGACAGCATCTGCTCGTAGGCGCGCTGGTAGTCGTCCCACAGCGCGCGCTCGCCGAGATCGGCGGCGTCGAACTTCCAGTTCTTCGACGGCTTGTCGAGCCGCGCGAGCAGCCGCTGCCGCTGCACGTCCTTCGAGACGTGCAGGAAGAACTTCAGGATCAGCGTGCCGTTGCGCGAGACGTACCGCTCGAACGCGTTGATGTCCTCGTAGCGCTGATCCCAGATCCGCGACGTCACGAGCGGGAGCGGCAGCTTCTGCTTGGCGAGAATCTCCGGATGGACGCGCACGACGAGCACTTCTTCGTAGTACGAGCGGTTGAAGATGCCGATGCGCCCGCGCTCGGGCAGCGCCTTCATCGCGCGCCACATGTAGTCGTGATCGAGCTCTTCGTCCGACGGCCGCTTGAACGAGTAGACTTCGGTCCCCTGCGGGTTCACGCCGCTCATCACGTGCTTGATCGCGCTGTCTTTCCCGGCGGCGTCGAGCGCCTGAAAGATCAGCAGCAGCGACCAGCGGTCGTGCGCGTACAGCTGCTCCTGCAGCGTGACGAGGCGCGCGATGCCGCGCTCGAGGCGCCCTTTCGCTTTGCGCTTGCTCGTGAACGGGCCGGTGTCACCCGTGTCGTGCGTGCGCAGGTTGACCTTGGCGCCAGGGCGAACGCGATAGCGATTGATGTTCATCGGTCGGCCGCCGATCTTAGCGCGCCGCGGGCGCCGCCTTGCCAAACACTTCGACGATGGTCGCGGCCACCGTGCCGGTGTTGGTGAAGGTGTGTTTGGCGCCGCCTTTCAGATACACCACCTGGCCCTGCGTCACGTCGACGGGCGGCTCACCCTCGATCGTCAGCTTCAGCTGGCCCGTCACCAGCGTAAACACATGCCATGTCGCATCGTCGTGCGCATGGAGCCGGCGCGTCGCGCCGGGCTCGGCGTAGTCGCGCAGGACGCGGAACTCGGGGCGATCCATGACCAGCATCGACGAGATGCCGGGATCGCCGGCCACCGGGCGCGCCTTGTCGGCGCCGCCGACCGCCTGCGCCCGCGCCATCGACGGCCACACGGCGAGCATCAACAGGAACGCGGGCAGCGCGGTGCGCCTGATCTGCATGTATCCTCCTCGCATGAAACCCATCGAACGCCTTGGCTGGTCGTGGTTCATCTTACTGGCGGTTGGCGTGCCGGTGTGCGTGCGAACGCTCGGCGCGCAACCGCCTCAGCCTCCGGCCTATCCAGGCCTGCCGAGCGAAACGCCGTCGGCGTTCGAGCCGGTCACCGATCGATTCGAGTACGCGCGCCGCGACGTGATGATTGCGATGCGAGACGGCGTCAAGCTGCACACGGTCATCATCGTGCCGAAAGGCGCAGTGCGCGCGCCGATCCTCCTGACGCGCACGCCGTACGACGCGAGCGCGCTCACGAGCCACGCGGACAGCTCGCACCTGGGTCCGATCCTGAGCGGCTACGACAACGCGACCGACGTCATCGTCGACGGCGGCTACATCCGCGCGGTGCAGGACGTGCGCGGCAAGTACGGCTCGGAAGGCGACTACGTGATGAACCGGCCGCTGCGCGGACCGCTGAACCCGACGCCGGTCGATCACGCGACCGACACCTACGACACGATCGACTGGCTCGTGAAAAACGTGCCGGAGACGAACGGCAAGGTCGGCATTCTCGGCATCTCGTACGACGGCTTCCTGCCGCTGATGGCGCTCGTCAACCCGCATCCGGCGCTCAAAGTGTCGGTGCCGATGAATCCGATGGTCGACGGCTGGATGGGAGACGACTGGTTTCACAACGGCGCGTTCCGTCAACAGATGATGGACTACATCTACGGCCAGGAAGCGACGCGCGGATCGACCATCAAATGGTGGCGGAG
>Ga0114129_10013620_pt1 | contig 11587 bp, 8 predicted proteins | sample RhiMetdeltSRZDD1_FD_80071 | JGI IMG/M metagenome (GOLD analysis project Ga0114129, IMG submission 80071) | Populus rhizosphere microbial communities from Tennessee, USA - Rhizosphere MetaG P. deltoides SRZDD1 (version 2) (version 2) | ecosystem: Host-associated > Plants > Roots > Rhizosphere >... | reverse complement strand
TGAACAGCGCGATCCTGCGTCCGTCGATCCGCTGCACGTTCATTTCCAGAGAACCGCTTGCTGTCGTGTTGACGGTTCCTGCCATGGAGGTCACGAGCATCCGAACGAGTCCTGCGGTGGCATCGAGCGTACTGGAAGATCCGTCCAAGGTTCCGAAGGCGGCCACCCGCTGGCCGACGGAAATATCATTCTTAGTGAGACCCGTGGTCATCAGCGCTTGTTGTCTCACTTTCGTCCCCGTTCCCACATTGACGATGACGGTATCATGGAACGTAAATGTGCCGTCGCTGCGCAGCAGCGAGGCGCCTCGGACTGTCAATGAGTCGCCGGTTCGCGCAATGACGTCGCCGACCACGACATCACGCGTGCCGCCGGGTACGCTGGAGCCTCCGAGGACTTCACTTGCCCGGAAATGCCGCGTACCGATTTTCCATTCTCCGATGGCCACCGTAGCCGTTCCGCTCGGCTTAGCTTCCAGCGCCGCGAGTCCTGCGATCCCCTGATAATTCACCTCGTCGACCTCAAACACGGTATCGGTATCGGTATGGACGATGACTGATCCGAACTCGCCTGCTTTTCGATGCACTGGCTGCAGAAATACCTGATAGGTTTGATTCGCTTGGTTCACGGACTTGAGCGGGCCTCGGAGCCGCATGGTCTTCGGCTTTTCGGGATCGACATCCGCCACCAGGAATGGCTTGACGGTCACGACGGGTGGAGTGACCGTGGCATCGGCGATATTGGAAGCTTGGAGGTTGAAGTCCAATGTCAGATGCGCGGGGATGCCAGGGCCGATGATGAGGGTGCGGCGATCGTCGAACTTCACTTCGATGTCGAGCGTGGAAATCGGCGTGCCGTTGCCATCACGGATGTTGGCGATCGGTACTGCCACCGCGTTGCCCGCCGCATCCTCGACCTGGAGGTCCGCGGTCGAAAAGTCCAGTTTCATGCGGGCGGACGTATAGGTGCCGGAGGGAATCGTCGCCGCGGTGAAAAACTCCGTGACCTCCACATAGTCGGCGAAATTCACGCGAGTGGTCAGCGGCAGCGTTTCAATCACCGTTCCATCCCGTCTCATCAACGTGAGGGACTGCACGTCCACCGCATAGGAGAGAAAATCACCGGCGGCATCCGTCAGGCTGACGAGTGCCTGTCCGGTGGTCGAACCGGCCGTTCCCCCGCTGTCTCCGCTGCTGCTGCAGCCGCCGATCGCAAATCCGGCGATCATTGCACAGGCCCATGCCCACCCTCTCATCCAACGCGTCCAAACAGTCAACGGCATGTCTGTTCCTCCTGGGTCCTGAATTCTTTCTCCATCGCACGTCCACCTGACGCCACTAACGCGGCACGGAGGCGGAGGTTGACAGGAAGATGCAAGGAGGGCAAGAGACCTGCAAGAAGTTGTACAGTTTTTTTACCGAAGACTTAGAGGGACCAGCTGCCTAACGCGGCGCAGGGTCGCCTCCGCTGAAGTGCTGCCGCACGAGCATCTCTACTGAGGCAAAATGCCGATCAGGAAGATTTTTGAAGCGACGCCTGCAGTCGGGGAGGGCATCGTCGGATGACTTGAAGGGCTCGATCACGGAGAGGAGATGGTTGTAGTAGTCCCGGAGCTTGAGTCCCACGATTCGCAGATGGCTCGGGTCGCCGGCGACGGACATGGCCGCCTTGGCTTGGTCGCCGTGCGATTCTACGAGTGCTTGGAAACAGAGGCCCTTCAAGCGTTGTGTGACAGTGCTGCGATCCCAGCCTAAAGTCTTTGCGGTCGCCTGCATGTCAAAGTCGTGCAGGCGGAGACTGTTCAACACGGCTGTGTCACTCGCCGAGTCTGGGAGAGCGGGGGGTTTGGTTCGTATCTTCTCTTCGCCAGTCGGAATTTCCTCCAAGTAAAAAGAATTCTTGGTGAGCACTGGTCCATCGTTCAGCGCCACCGCCCGTTCAAGCGCATGGCGCAGTTCTCGAACGTTGCCAGGCCAATCATGATCGCTCAACAGACGAAATGCATCGTTCGACAGCTTCGGCACTGGTCGTCCCATCTGCTCGGAAATTTCGGCAAGCCCGGCTTCAGCGATGAGCGGAATATCACCGGTTCGTTCTCGCAATGGTGGCAGCCGAAAGACCAGGCCCTTCAATCTAAAATAGAGATCCTCACGGAACCACCCCTCTGACACACCTCTCTGTAAGTCGCGGTTGGTCGCCGCCACGACTCGGACGTCCACGGTGGTCGGCACGGTCGCGCCGACGCGATAGAACGACTTTTCTTGGAGCACCCGCAGCAACTTGCTCTGATGGTCCACCCGTAGATCGCCGATTTCATCCAAGAAGATGGTGCCCTGGTGGGCGAGTTCGAAGTAGCCGCGCCGATCTGCCGTCGCGCCCGTAAAACTGCCTTTCATATGGCCGAAGAGGTCGCTTTCAAACAGCTCCGGCGAGATGGCGGCCATATTGACGGCGATGAACGTCTTGCCTGCTCGGGGGCTCAGCCGGTGCACGGCGCGGGCGAAGAGTTCTTTGCCGGTGCCTGGTTCGCCGAGGAGTAACACCGTCAATGGCGACCTGGCGCCTTTCTTCACGTCGCGGAACATGCGCAGGAGAGTCGGATCCTGCGTCATGATACCGAGCCGGCGGCACTCCTGTCCGAGTTGATCCAGTTCAGTATCATCCGCCGTGCTCGATTCTGTACCGGCGGTCTTCAAGTCACGGAGTTGCCGTTCGAGTTGTTCGAGCTGTCGGCGGGCGGTGTGTTCCTGGGTCTGCGCCTCGGCAATTTGTGCCCTCAAAGATTCCGTCGTTCGAGCCAGCTCTTCCTGCTGGCTTGCCGACTGGATGGCGGCGGCTTTGGCTGCCTCCAAGTCTTCCTCGAGCGCCTCCGCACGATTTTCGCGTAGGGTGAGCGCTTCTCTGACGGCGGCCGCATCTTGCTGCACCAACAACATGTCTCGTTCGAGGAGCACCATACGCTGGGCTGCCGTGAGATGCGTCCAGCCGGTCGTGCCTACCAGGACGAGGAATGCCGCGACCAGTGGCAGAGCCACAGGAAGGACCAGATGAAGCCCGACCAGCATGGCGACGGTCAACACACCGTATCCTACGATGGCGCTGCCGGCGAACAGCAGACTGATGGATCCACGAAAAGATAAAAGGCACCAGGCCACGAGCGAGGCGAGCAGGATGGTGAGGCTGAAGCGTCCCAGCGGACCGACCTGCCAGAGTCGGTTGTCGATGAGCAGGCTGTTAAGCAATTGAAGGTGGGCGACCATGCCGGTAATGGATTGACCGGTCGGCAGGAGCCAAGGGCCCTGTCCGATGGGACCGGGAAGAATGACCACGACCTTGCCCTTGAACCATTCGTCCAGCTTTTCGCTGTGGTGATGCTGGATCTCATCCCAGATGCTTGCCAATGGGATCACCGGCAGGGCGGCAGGTGAGCCATTGCCCAACAGGTTGATGAGCGTCGGCTTTGCGTGATCCGTCACAAGCGGCTGAGTCGACGGCAATGTTTGTTGCCGATAGAGATCATAGAGTACGGAGCCGAAGGCTGGAACGGTTCTGCCGTCGACGGTGGAGAGCAATGGAATCTGGCGTGTGAGGTGATCGGGTTGAGTCGATACGGCCACATGCCCTAGGATCGCCGCATCTGATTGAAACGTTGACTCGAGATGGACAAAGACAACCGGTGCGGCGGCATGGATCGCTTCCATCAGCAAGGCATCACCGGCGGCTCCGCCGAGCGACGCTGAGCTGGCGTAATCCAGCCGATAGTCGAGGCCGATTGCCGCAGCACCGGACTCATGGGCGGAGGTAATCAGTTGAGCCAGAATGGCTCGGTCCCATGGCCCGGACCCAAACCGTTCTTCACTGGCGGCGTCCGGTGTGATTATCGTCAGTGAAGGACTGACGGCGACCGGCGCGCGATGACGGAGCCACGTGTCGTAAACGGTCCAATCGAGTGCCGTGAGAGTTGAAGGCGCGATGGCCCAGAGCCCGTTGGCAAGCAGAGCCGCGAGGATGCCCATTGCCAGTGCTTGCAGCGGAAGCGAGGTGATGAAAAGTCGCCAGAGTTTCGACCGATCAACCATGCTGACCTAGTGCAGATCGAGTTCTTTGAGCATGGATGTCATTTCCTGCTTCGGCAGGCCTTTGAGTGCGGCCTTCGCTTTCTGAGGGTCCGCTTGCTTCCCGAGCCCTTTGGCATGGATGCGCGCTAAGGCTTTCTTGGCCGTCCCAAACCCGTCGGCAGCGGTGGTCTCGAAGCAGGCGAGAATCCTCTTCTCGAACGGTTCGAGGTGTTGGTTCCAGCCCGTTTCGTAGAGCTTGGCAAGTTCGGTCTGCGCCACGTCGCTCAACGCATAGCATTCCTTGAGGAGCACCGGTACGGCATAGTCCGCGCGTTTTTGCTTCAGCAACGTGGTGCCCAACGTGTCGTTGTCCCCGGCACGACTGTCGTCCGGAAATTCATCCCAGAGTTTGTCTCGATAGGCTTGAAAGGCATCCAGCGCTTCTTTTCGTCGTCGATCCGGCTGATCGGACGACAGGGCTTGCCGACGGAGTTTTGCGAGGGCGTCTGCAGCCGATTGATGCCCGAATTCAGCCGCCTTGCTCCACCAGAAAATGGCCCGGCCAAGGTTCGTGGCGACACCCTGGCCGCTCTTGTAGGCATTGCCGAGAAAGAACTGTGCTTGCGGCACGCCGCCGAGCGCGGCTTCTTCCAAGAGCTGCGCGGCCTCCTGTTGGCGGTGGGTCAGCTTCAACAGTAAGGCGAGACGGTAGCGCGCATCGGGGAAATACGGTTGCAACTCGAGCGCTTGGCGATAGGATTGGATGGCCGCGTTCACATTGCCTAATGAGTACTGCACGGTCCCGAGGCTGTAATGAGCGTGAGCGACTTCCGGGTCGAGCCTGATGGCTTCTTTCAGCACGGAAGCGGCGGCGCGCCATTCTTGCTTCGCCATGAGCGTCACGCCGAGCTGTAGATGCGCCTGTGGGTCGCTCGGGTTCAATCTAATGGCGACACGGCATTCTTCTATCGCGGCATCGAGATCGCCGATGCGATACAGCCATTCCGCAAGGTTGAGCCGATTCTCCGCGCTCCGGGGAAGAGCACGCACGGCTCCGCGAAGTTCACCCAGGACCATCACGGCATCTTCTTGCTCATGGGGGGTGGGCGTCGGAAGCCGATGCTGATCTGGTTGAGAGGCCAGCGGGGGAGGGCTTTCGGCGAGCGGCGCTTGAGCCGATTGATCGGGCGTCTGCGGAAAAGAAATCGAAGTAGAGAGAAGCAGGAGAAGCGGCGCGAACAGGATGGTCACCGGCACCAATCCAGGCATGGGAAGAGTATGGCCCTCCTTAGCTGTGCAATCGTGACCTCATATTATATAGCATCCGGTTATATAGCATCTGGGAGATAGTACAGGCCAAGGATGTTACAAGCCACTCAATCGCTTCAACTGAAAAGGTCAGCGTCCACCGGCAATCGCCGCGCCGATGAGCTGAATCCGTTCTTGGCGTGCCGGGGATGGCGGACGGGCCGGTTCGTGCTGGACCAGCCACACCGGTTCAAGCGGTGCGGGGTCGCCGGCCAGCCTGGGGATCACGTGCCAGTGAATGTGCGGGAGTTGATTGCCCAGCAACTCGTAATTGATCTTCTTGGCCTGAAAGAGCTCGGCGAGAGTTTTTGCGACCAGGTTCACCTCTTCCATCAGCTGAATACGTTCAGTCTGAGCCAGGTGAAAGAGCTCGGTTGCGTGGCGCTTCAAGACGAGCACCGTCCAACCGGCAAAGAACTGATCGTCATGAAGGTAGGCTTTCGACAGGCCGAGATCTGCGATGAAATGATCGGAGCGAGGCCAGGTGCCCGCGCAGGCCTTACAGTGAGAATCTGTCACGGTTGGGTGGCTTTTCGCCACTCCTCTTCCGTGATGACACCTTTCTTAAGGAGCAGTTGGAGCAGTTTCTCCGTTTGCCGATCAGGGGGCGGAGCGGCTGGCGGAGCCAGCGGTGCCGGCTGTTTCGGCACCGGCGGGGGCCTTTTGGCGCCATAGACACGAAACGACGGGGTGAATACGATGACGTAATCCCTGTTCCTGATGCGCACAGCGGCCGGCCGGCTCTCGGTCTGAGGCGCCAGATCGGGACTCGACCCGACCGGAATCCGAAAGAACGGCTTGCCTTCGTCGGTTTCTCCATCCTGGCCGACGACTTCAAACCGGCTAAGGAGGGTATCGTGGTTCAACGATTCCCGGTCTTCGCCTGCGAGATTCGTGATTTTGTCGAGCACGATGACGAGAGACTCCGCGATCAGCGGTTCCGGGGAAAGATTCTTCACGCTGACGTCGTACCGATACTCGCTGGTAAAGTTGTCGCGACCTTTCAAGGTCACGACGGCGTTTGCTCTTCCGGTCAGGTCTGTGAGTTGGTCGATCGGTGAAGCGGACGATGGACTGAAGAACCCGGCGCAAGCTCCGGCCAGCAGCAAGCTACCTGTCAGTAACCGGCAGGGCGTCTGTTTCATAAATGCTTCGTACTCATGTACGTCTTGAGATCCCGCTCGTCCGAGCATAGCAAAGTTACGAGAATTGATCGAGTACTTGTCGCTGCCTTGACACCTTCTTTCGACGAACGATATTCTGCCCACATCCTCGATGCCTGACGCCACCGCCAAACCGGCTCCGCTGATGCTGCCACGCGCGTTGGTCTCCAAGCTGATGAAGCTCTATGACTATCCCCATCCGTTACGCCGCGGGAAGATGATCCGTGGCTACGATCGGCTGCATGCCCTCCGCACTGCTCGCATGAGCGCCGCGGTCGCCTCGAAGTTGGGACATGACGATGAGCGTGTTCGTCAATATCAGATCGCCTGTCTATTGCACGACTTGGGCCGAGCAGGTTTGGACCGCCAACTCTTTGGGAAAATTTGGTCCTGGGCCAAGGCGCACGGCGTTCCAACCAGGCCGCGTGAATGGCGGGCTGTACATCCGGAGACGGCCTATGGACGGGAGACGGAAGCATTTCTCAGCCGCTACCGCAGGGCTCTTCTGGCCGACGGTATTCCCATGACGCCTTGGGCTGAAGAACAGGTCGAGATGCGCCTCGGGTACGCCCGCCGGCTGGCGCGTCGGCTGCGGGCGGTCCGTCCATCGATCCGGAGGATGGGGGTACGCTGGGAACCTTGGATGCAGTCGGTGATGCTCTATTATTACTATCCGGAGAAATTGGCCGAGGCTGAGCCGTGGGTCAAACAGCTTGCAGAAGTGCTCGTGGCCTGCGAGCAATTCGAAGCGTACAGCAATCAGCGGCGGGGGCGGGACTATTACGTGAGAAAGAAAGAAACCATCGGTGAGGCCTTCACCTACCTTGAAAAACTGCAGCAGGAAGGGATTCTTTCGCAAGAAGTCCTGAAAGCACTCAAACGGCTGGCCGTTGCCGGCGAGTTCGACCGCATCATCGCGGAGGCGCGCGGCCATCGTCTCACGCGGAAAGAACGGACAGCCCTTCGACATATGGAGCACTGAGCATGGCGGTGAGGACCGTTCCCCTGCAGTTGGAGATGCGCGGCGGCACGCAGATCGAAAACGTCACGAAGGCGGTGCAACATGCGCTCGACGGCTCGAAGTTGACGGCCGGGATCGTCACGGTGTTCGTGAAACATACGACAGCGTCCGTCATGATCATCGAAGACGAGCCCGGCATTCGCGCGGATACGAAGACATTCTGGGACCGGACCGTGCCGGCCGATCCCAAGTGGCAGCACAATACGAGAAATCCCGGCGAGGACAACGGCCATAGTCATCTTAGAGGGCAACTGCAAGGACCGTCGGTCACCATTCCTTTCTCCAACGGGGCGATGTTGCTGGGAGCTTGGCAACAGATCGTCCTCATCGATTTCGATACTCGCGCACGCAGCCGGGAGCTGATCCTCCACATCATGGGCGAGTAGACGTTCATGAGGCTGCGGCGAACGATCTACAGCCATCTGCATTCTTCTGGCCCAAAAGCGATCCTGTATGTATTCCCTCGAATACGCCGGCGCGTTTTTCGGCCCTGCGGCCCGGCACCAGGCTGTCCCTCGTTCGTCTCGTCACGAACGACAATACCGGGCAGGTTCCCAGCCCTCCATTCGCTCATCCTCGTACTCCTCTGTTCTCCATTGTCTGATGGTGCCGGCTTCGCCGCTGAATGGGGCAAGCCGCTGGGGGCCAACTACGACGGTCCTGAAGGCAAACCGCGCGCGGTCACGCCTGCTCCCTTGGAACTGGGTGCGGATGAACGGGCGACGATGGCGGTGTTCGAACGGGCCACGAAGTCGGTTGTCTTCATCGCCAATACGGCTGTCCAGCGGGATCCCTGGTCGTTTAATGTGTTCGAAACGCCCCAAGGATCGGGCTCCGGGTTCGTCTGGAACAAGCAGGGACACATCGTCACGAATTTCCATGTGGTCTATGAGGCAAATTCGATCAGGGTGACGCTCGCCGATCGCTCAGAGCACAAGGCTCTGTTGATCGGGGCTGATCCCGACCACGATTTGGCCGTGCTGCAAATCTCTGCGCAGGAAGAAGCTCTCTCCCCTCTTACTGTGGGGACCTCCAATGATCTGCGGGTCGGACAAAAGGTGCTCGCGATCGGGAATCCGTTTGGCCTCGATCACTCGTTGACCACCGGCGTCGTGAGCGCGTTGGGAAGGACGATCAAGTCACTCTCGAACCGGACAATCGAAGGGGTCGTCCAAACCGATGCCGCGATCAATCCCGGGAATTCGGGGGGGCCGCTGCTCGACGGCTCCGGCCGATTGATCGGCGTCAATACGCAGATCGTCAGCCCCAGCGGCGCCTTCGCCGGAATCGGCTTTGCCGTGCCCGTCGACACGGTGAACCGCATCGTTCCCGAGCTGATCAAACACGGCAAGCTGATTCGTCCCGGGCTGGGCGTCTCGCTCGTCCCCGATGCCATGGCGAAGCGCTGGGGGGTGAAGGGATTGATCATCGGGAAGGTCTCGAAAGGGGGCGCGGCGGAGCGAGCGGGATTACAGGGCGCACGGGAGACGATGCCAGGACGTGTGGAGCTGGGCGATGTCATCGTCTCCGTCGACGGCAAAGCGGTGACGACCGTCGATGACCTGATGGACGTGATGGAACACCACAAAGTCGGCGATCGTGTGGCGATAGAGGTGGTCAGAGTCAATCGACGGCAGCAGCTTATGGTCACCTTGCAAGCGATTAATTGAGCCACGAATCAGCGGCAATCCAAGACTTCAGTATGGTAGGATCATCCATCTCGGATGTGTGGAGGACCATTGATGAGTGATCGCCGATCGGCAAATCAACGAGATGAAGAGTCGCAACGCAACGCGGATGGGCCTACCGGTCCGGAATCACAAACCGGGTCCGACCCGCTTGAGCTGATCGAGCAGTGCCTCGCGTCATTTGAAGAGGCAGACCCACGGCAGAAAATTCTCTACAAGTTACGCCATGCCGTCATGCTATCGCAGGCGGCGAATCAACAGCGTGAGGCGGAATTCACGAAGGTCAGCGACGTCGTCGCCAAACTGACGGCACCGGCCAATCGCATCGGCACGTTGCTGGACCTGCCGGGCGAAGGGCTCGCCCGCATCGTCGTAGGCGGCGCCGAATACTATGCGAACGTCGATCCGCGGGTGCCGGCCGACGCTCTCAAGATCGGGACGCAAATCTTAGTGAATGAAGCCTATGCCGTCATCAAAACGCTGGGCTACGATCGCAACGGCCCTATTCTCAAATTGGCCGAAGCCATGGCCGACGGCCGGTTGCGGTTCGAGCAGGAGATGGGCCGGCAGGCGCTTATCTTACAGCGATCCACCGATTTAATCGGCGCCGAGCTGAAGACCGGCGATGAAATTCGCATCGATCCGAGCTACCGCATCGCGATCGAAAAACTCGAGGATCGCAAGGCGCGTCAGCATGTCCTGGATGAAGTGCCGAAGGTGGGCTGGGAGCAAATCGGCGGACAGCGCGAGGCTATTGCGGCTATCAGGAAAGCGATCGAGTATCCGTTGTTGCATGGGGAAACGTTTGCGCGGTTCAAGTTCTCGCAACCGAAAGGCTTCCTGCTCTATGGCCCGCCCGGTTGCGGCAAGACCTTGATCGGGCAGGCTGCGGCCGGCAGTCTATCAAAGCTGGTGGGCGAGTCGAAGCAAGCGAGTGGGCCCGGAGAGGAAAAGAACCGCCCGCCGGTGACGAGCGGCGCCTTCCTCCACGTGAAGGGCCCCGAGATCCTCAACATGTGGCTCGGAGAGTCGGAGCGGATAGTCCGCGATCTGTTTGCCCAGGCGCGGGCTCGTCGCCAAGACGGAGCACTGCCCTTCATCTTCATCGACGAGGCGGAATCGATTCTGGGCACGAGACGCGCCATGCGGTCGTTCAACATTTCCAACACGCTCGTCCCCATGTTCTGTAGCGAGATGGACGGCATCGAGTCACTGCGCGATGTGGTGATCATCCTGGCGTCGAACCGTCCCGATTTGATCGACCCTGCGGTGCTGCGGCCTGGCCGCATCGATCGCAAGATCAAGGTGAGCCGGCCGAATCGTGAGTCGACCGCGGAGATCCTGAGGGTCTATCTGACGGCGGAGTTGCCGCTCGATCAGGCGACGATCGACGAGCGCGGGGGCGAGAATGCCAACGCGTTCACCTCGCTCGTCGAGGAGGTCGTCGAAGCCATTTTCAAACGGACCGACGAAAATCGGCTGTTATCGATCAGACTGCGGAACGGCCAGAATAAGGTTCTGTATCGGAGCGATCTCATCAGCGGCGCGATTGTAGCCTCGATCGTCCAACGGGCGAAGGAAAAGGCGATCGACCGGACAATTCAAGCGGGCACTCCGGCAGGGCTGACGGCGCTGGACTTGTCGGACTCGGTGACGGAAGAATTTCGGGAAGGCGAGATGTTGCCTCCGGACGACGCGGCGGAGGAATGGCTGAAGCTGCTCGATCAACATCCGGAACAAGTCGTCGGGATTTCCTCGTTCCGGCGCGGTCGGCAGGCCGAGGAACGACTGGTCAATCAAATTATTTAGCGATGCGTCTGTTTGGAATCGAAACCGAGTATGGGATTACGCGCGACGGCTTGAACCAGGTCGATCCGGTCGTTGAGTCGATGGAGCTGGTGCGTGCCCATCTGACGGCTTCGTTCGAACGGCGGTGGGACTATGGTGGAGAAGATCCCCACGAGGATGCCCGGGGGTTTCGCGTCCCTGGATTGCAACAGGACAAGGAAGAGGACGAGTTTGCGAAAGCCGATGCCCTTCGGCCCTTTTCGTTTCATGACATGAAGAGCGACCTCGTGTTGCCGAACGGCGCGCGTTTTTACAACGACCATACGCATCCTGAGTATTCGACTCCGGAATGTCGGACCTTGAAGGACCTGCTGGCGCAGGACCGAGCCGGTGAACGGATCGTGCACCGTGCAGCCGGTCGCCGAAACAAAAGCCTCGGCGGGGAACATGTCCAGCTCTACAAGAACAACACCGATTTTCACGGCCATAGCTATGGATGCCATGACAATTATCTTGTGTCACGCGCCATTCCGTTTCCCGACCTGGTAGCAGGCTTGCTGC
>Ga0114129_10013619_pt1 | contig 11587 bp, 3 predicted proteins | sample RhiMetdeltSRZDD1_FD_80071 | JGI IMG/M metagenome (GOLD analysis project Ga0114129, IMG submission 80071) | Populus rhizosphere microbial communities from Tennessee, USA - Rhizosphere MetaG P. deltoides SRZDD1 (version 2) (version 2) | ecosystem: Host-associated > Plants > Roots > Rhizosphere >... | reverse complement strand
TGGCTATTTCTATGGACGCGGCACCGGCGACGACAAGGCGCAGGCGCCGATCTGGATAGCCAATCTCATTCGCTACAAGCGTGCGGGCTTCAAACCTGATCGCGACATCATCGTCGCGCTCACCGCCGACGAGGAAGGTGGCGGTCCGTACAACGGTGTCGAGTGGCTGTTGAAGAACAAGCGCGATCTCATCGACGCCGAGTTCTGCCTGAACGAAGGAGGATGGGGCGAGGCGGTCGCGGGGAAGCGACTCTCGAACAACGTGCAGGTGAGCGAAAAGTACGTCCGCAACTACCGTCTCGAGGTCCGCAACAACGGCGGCCATAGTTCGCTGCCGGTCAGCGACAACGCCATCTACCATCTTGCGGCAGCGCTCGATCGGATCTCGAAGTTCGCATTCCCGCTCAAGATCAATGATGTGACGAAGGCGTACTTCCAGGCGATGTCGAAGATCGAGGATCCTTCCGTCCGTGAAGATCTCGCCAAGGTGTCGACAGGGGCGCAGGACGCGATGGAACGCATCGCCCGTGCCTCTCCCGCCTGGAACGCGACGTTACGCACGACGTGCGTCGCAACGATGCTCGAGGGAGGACATGCATTGAACGCGCTGCCGCAGTTGGCAGCCGCAAACGTGAACTGTCGTGTGCTCCCGGACGAAACCGAGGAGTACGTCACCGAGACATTGAGGCGCGTCATCAACGACGAGCAGGTCAACATCGCAGTGGTTGGCGTCAAGCGGAGCGGGCCGCCGTCACCTATTAATGAGGATGTGATGACCGCTGTGAGCACGATTACCAACCGGCTCTGGCCGGGCGTGCCCGCAGTGCCGATGATGGTGATGGGCGCAACCGATGGCCTGCATCTACGAGAGGCGGGTATCCCGACCTACGGTGTCCAGGGCATCTTTTACGATCGCGACGACATTCGCTTTCACGGACGCGACGAGCGCGTGAAGGTGCAGTCGTTCTATGAAGCGCAGACGTTTCTCTACGAGCTGGTCAAGCGTTTGTCGGTGAGTAAGTAGCCGTCGCGGATGAGCTTCGCAACTCGCGGGAAAAGGCGCGGTTCATGCAATCGCCGAGTTACGATCGCTCATGAGCGCGCGGCAACAAGGTGAACCCCGGACCGACCAACGATGAATGATACCGGCGCCACTCGGCCGACGCCGGGCATCGAGCTCCTTGGCATCGAACCGCTCGAGGAGCATGCGAGGCGGCTGGCCGCCCTCCTCACAGTTGCTGTACGCCAACGTGGCAGCAGCCACGCTCACCTGAAGCGACTCCGGCAACAGACACAGACGCTGCGACAGGTTTATACGTCGTTGGCCGACGACGCCAAACGTGGAGAGCCGACGTCGCCGGCCGCCGAATGGCTGCTCGACAACTTCCACATTATTGTCGCTGCCCTCCGCGATATTCATCACGATCTGCCGGCCGGATTCTTTCGACGGCTTCCTCGGATCGCCGCGGACGAATTCGCCGGACTGCCGCGCATCTATGCGATGGCGCTCGAATTGATTCGATGCAGCGCCGGACGTCTCGACCCGCAGCGGCTGCATCGATTCGTTACGGCGTTTCAGTCGATTACTCCGCTGACGATGGGCGAGCTGTGGGCGTGGCCGTCAGCGTTGAAGCTCGCGCTCATCGACCACCTGCGCACGAGGGCGGACGTGCTGGCAACAAGTCGCGCTCACCGGCTCGAGGCCGATCGGCTGGTCGATGCACTCGGTACACCAGCGCGTGCGCGCTATCGCTGGCCGTCGCAGGTGCATCCTGCATTTGTCATTCGTCTGCTTCAGCGTTCGCGCGAGCACGAAACGGCAGCGTCGCTACGGCACGAGCTCGACGCCGCGTTGGCGTCGCGCGGTCACACCGTTGAGGACGCAATCCGTTCGGAGGCACGGCATCAGGCGGCTGAACAAACGTTCATGGCGAATCTGATCGGCAGCCTCCGATTGGTTTCCACCTTTGACTGGAGCGAGTTCTTCGAAAGCGTCAGTCTCGTCGAGCAAGTCCTTCAGCGCGATCCGATGGCGGTGTATGGACGAATGGATTTCGCCAGCCGCGACCGCTACCGGCACGCGGTCGAAGAACTGGCCGAACCTACGGGTGAAGGGCAGGTGCGCGTGGCGCTCAAGAGTGTCGAACGCGCCAGGCAGATCGCAGAACGCACACCCGACGCTCGTGAGGCGCATGTCGGTCATTACTTGATCGGTGAAGGCCGGCAGCAGTTCGAACGGGGCATCGGCTATCAACCTGGATACGGACTTCGACTCCGCCGCGTGTTCTTCCGATGCGCCACGCCGGGGTATCTGGGAACGATCGCGGCCGGCACCACGGGGTTTGTTGCGATCGCACTCGCTTACTCTCACGCGCACGGTTGGCGATGGCCCATGCTCCTCGTTGTCGTCCTCCTGACGATCGTGCCGACGAGTGAGCTGACGATCCAGATTCTTCAGCGGTTGCTCAGTCAATACATCCCGCCGCGGCGTCTCCCGCGTCTCGACCTCACTCGCATTCCGGAGTCGGCGAGAACAATGGTGATCGTCCCGACGATTCTCGACAGCGTCTCGCGTGCACAGGACCTGGCTGCGCATCTCGAAGTTCAAGCGCTCGGCAACCTCGACCCGAATATTCATTTCGCCATCCTGAGCGACTTCAAGGACGCCAGTGCGGAAACGATGCCGCGCGACGCGGCGATCCTTGCCGCGGCTTCAGAGGCGATCGCGGCGCTCAATCGCAAACATGCCGACGGTGGTCGCGCCGATCGCTTCTTCCTGTTCCATCGCACGCGTCAATGGAACGAGCAGGAAGGCCTCTGGATGGGGTGGGAGCGGAAGCGCGGCAAGATCGAGGAATTCTACCGTTTGCTTCGCGGCGCCACCGATACCAGCTTCGTCGTGACGGTTGGCGACGCATCGATCCTGCCGCAGGTGCGCTACTGCATCACGCTCGACAGCGACACACGTCTTCCCAGAGATGTCGCGCGGCAGCTGATCGGCATCATCACGCATCCGCTGAATCGGGCCACGTTCGATCCCGAATTGGGTCGCGTCACGGAGGGCTACGGCATTCTGCAGCCACGAGTGAGCGTCACATTCACCAGCGCTGGCGGTTCGCTCTTTGCGCGGCTCTACGCCGGACACACCGGGGTGGATCCTTATACGACGGCGGTGTCCGATACCTATCAGGACGTATTCCGCGAAGGCATCTTCACCGGCAAGGGCCTGTATGACGTCGATGCCTTCACCGCCGCTCTCGAGAATTCCGTCCCGGAAAACGCGCTCCTGTCGCATGACCTCTTCGAAGGCCTGCATGCGCGCGTCGCGCTCGTCTCGGACGTTGAGCTGGTCGATGAATACCCGTCGAGTGTGCTCGCCCATGCGCGACGGCAGCACCGATGGATCCGCGGCGACTGGCAAATCCTGCTCTGGCTGTTCCCCTTCGTGCCGACGCGTCACGGCATCAAACGCAATTCCTTTTCTCTGATCTCGCGCTGGAAGATCCTCGACAATCTCCGCCGCAGCCTCGTCGCGCCGATGCTGCTCGTCTTGCTCGTCGGTGGATGGATCATCCTGCCAGGCACTCACTGGTTCTGGACGGCGACGGTGCTGGCCGTCATGGCCGCGCAACTCCTCCCATTGGCTGCCCAGATCGTCGTCGGGCCGCGCCGGACACAGTCCTTCGCCGTCTTCTGGCGAAACCTCCGGTCGGACCTGGCGATCGCGCTCGCACAGGTCGTGCTCAGCGTGACCTTCCTCGCGTATCACGCGTGGGACACCGCGCACGCGATCGTGTTGACATTAATCCGCCTGACCATCACCAAACGGCGGCTGCTCGAATGGGAAACGGCCGCCGCCACGGCGGCGCGCGCAGCCGGCATCGTCGGCGGCCGGGCGCTGCTGCGATTCGTCGCCGATATGATGGCCAGTCCGATCATCGCGGCGGTGGTCGCATTGCTGGTCTCGTTCGTCCGGCCCGCGGCGCTGCGCTCGGCGCTGCCCTTCATCGCGTTGTGGGTGATCGCGCCAGGTGTCGGATATTGGTTGAGCAAACCGGTAGGTCCGCGCGAGCGAGCGCTCTCCGATCGCGAGCGCCGATTGCTGCGCAGCGTTGCGCGAAAGACGTGGCGATACTACGAGACATTCGTTACGGAAGCCGATGCGTGGCTGCCGCCGGACAACTTTCAGGAGAGTCCCGAACCGTGCCTCGCCAGACGTACCTCGCCGACCAACATCGGCATGACGCTCTTGTCGACGCTGGCGGCACACGATCTTGGTTATCTGACAACCGATACGCTGATTCGACGCCTCGACTGCACCCTGACGACGCTCGAAGGACTCGAGCGGCATGAGGGACACTTACTGAATTGGTACGACACAGCGACGCTGGCGCCGCTGCAACCCAGGTACGTGTCGACCGTGGACAGCGGCAACCTCGCAGCCGCGTTGATCGCGCTGGTGCAAGGCCTCGTCACGCTCGCCGAAAAGCCGCAGACTCGAACACAGCTGCTCGAAGGGCTGATCGACGCGGCCGATCTCCTCTCGCAGGCGTCGGCGACCAGTCTTTCGACCGAGTCGTCGAATCGCGATGCGCTCACGCGTATCAACCGGCTCGCGCGCGACATCATCACGCACGTGCGACGGGAGCTTGACGACCACGACAGAGCGCCCGTGGAAACACTGGCGTACGAGATCGCGCAAGTCGCCGCCTCGATCTCCGCTTCTGACATGCCGTCGGCGCAGTCGAGTGAGATCGCATTCTGGGCCCACGCGGTGAGTAACGGCGTCGCGGCATTAAACGCAGGGTCTACGAGCGTAACGGCCGAAGCGCTCGCTCGTCTCGCCCACCGCGCGTCGGCGCTCGGTGCAGCGATGCGCTTTGACTTTCTCTACGATCGCCGGCGTCGGATCTTCTCGATCGGTTATCGTCTCGCCGACGCCAACGGTCCGGGCCGTTTAGATACGTCGTTCTACGATTTGCTGGCATCGGAAGCGCGGCTCGCGAGCTTTGTCGCAATCGCGACAGGACAGGTCCCTCAGCATCACTGGTTCCACCTAAGCCGGCTGGTGACCAGCATCGACGGTCGCGCCACCCTCATGTCGTGGGGCGGCACGATGTTCGAGTATTTGATGCCGCAGTTGCTGCTGCGTAGTTATCCAGGCACGCTGCTGGATCAGAGTTGTCGCGCCAGCGTCCGCCGGCAGATCGAGTATGGCAAAGAACGAAGCGTGCCGTGGGGCATCTCGGAGTCGGCGTACGCCTTCACCGATCGAGCCGGCAACTATCAATACAAAGCGTTTGGCGTACCTGGTCTCGGGTTCAAACGCGGCCTCTCCGATGATCTCGTCGTCGCACCGTACGCGACCGCGCTCGCCAGTCTTGTCGATCCGGCTGCGGCCGTTTCGAACTTCGCGCGCCTGACGCGAAGGAGCCTCGACGGCCGGTTCGGCTTCTACGAATCGATCGATTACCAGCCGCGGAAGCCCGAACCCGATCCGACCGAGCGCACGGGAGACGACGAGCCGGAAATCGTGCGCGCTTTCTTTGCCCACCATCAAGGCATGTCGCTCGTCGCGATCGCGAACGTGCTGCAGGACGATGTCTTCGTCACGCGTTTTCACGCCGACCCGCGAGTGAAAGCGACAGAGCTGCTGCTCCAGGAACGCGTCCCACGGGAAGCGATACTCGCAGCAGCGCGGCCTGCGGAAGGCGCCCGAGCGTTGCCGTTAGTCGGAGCGGCCCCCTCGAGACTGTTTCAAACGCCGCACACGACGAGCCCCCATACGCATTTCCTGTCCAACGGCCGATACACCGTCGGCTTGACCCACGCCGGCGGTGGATCGAGTACGTGGCGCGGTCTGTCGGTGACCCGCCGGCGCGAGGACCGGACGTCGGACGCAGGATCGCATTTCATCTACCTCAGAGACCCGTGGTCACGCGACGCCTGGTCGTCGACATACCAGCCGGTTTGCCGCGACTCGGACGAATTCGAAACCACCTTCGAGTTGGAAAAGGTCACCTTCCGGCGAAAGGATGGCGATTTCGACACGCGGCTTCAGATCGTCGTTTCCCCCGAGGACGACGTCGAAATTCGCCGGCTGTCGATCACCAACCATGGCGATCGGCCGCGGGAGATCGAGGTCACGAGTTATGCGGAGATGGTCCTCTCGCCTCCCGAGGACGACCTCGCCCATCCTGCGTTCGGCAAGCTGTTCATCGAGACCGAGTACGATCCGCAGAGTGCGGGACTTCTCTTCAGCCGGCGCCCCCGATCCGCTGAGGAGACGCACGCCTGGGCCTTCCACGTGCTCGCGATCGAGGGCCGGCTCGGCGCCGTTGAATGGGAAACCGATCGAGCACGATTCCTCGGACGCGGACGGTCGCCGGCGAACCCCGTCGCTCTCGAAGGACGCGCGTTGTCGGGGACAACCGGTGCGGTACTCGATCCGGTAGCGGCTCTCCGCGAGCGCGTGCGGCTCGCACCCGGCGCCTTCGTGCGCATCACATTCGCGACTGGTGTCGCCCACGATCGAGCGACCGCTCTCGGGTTGGCGCGAAAGTATCGTGATGCAAGTGCCGCGGCGCGTGCGTTCTCGATGGCCTCAACGCACGTGCACATCACGCTGCAACATCTTGGACTGACCGACGATCAGGCGATGCTTTTCGATCGTTTGGCATCGCGTGTGTTCGGACCCGACGTATCGGGCATGAGCCCCGAAGACATGGCACGGAACGTCTTCGGTCAGTCCAACCTGTGGGGTTTCGGGATCTCAGGAGATCTGCCGATCGTGGTTGTACGCGTCGGCGATGCAAGCGCGATCTCGCTCGTACGGCAGCTGTTGCACGCGCAGGAGTATTGGCGCGTCAAAGACCTCCGCGCGGATGTCGTCATCATGAACGATCACGCCGCGGATTACCTCGACGAGGTTCACGCACAGCTCACCAGCCTGCTGCGCGAGCCGCGCTGGGGCGGCTGGCTCGATAAACCGGGCGGGATGTTCCTGGTCCGGTCCGACGGGATGCCCGAGGTTGACCAGCACCTTCTCTTCTCAGCTGCGCGAATCGTGTTGCGCGGGGATCTTGGCGATCTCGGACCGCAGCTCGATCGCAAGGCTCCCTGGCTATCGCAAGCCGAGATCATTCCACCGTCGAGCGTGCTGCGGCCGCCAGTACCTGCACCCGTCGCGACCGTTGGCGCGCTGGTGATGGAGAACGGCATCGGCGCCTTCACGCCTGACGGCCGCGAGTACGTAATATGCCTCGACGGCGATCGCGAGACGCCGCTTCCGTGGTCGAACGTCCTGGCCAACCCTGAGTTCGGCACCGTGCTGAGCGCGTCAGGTGCCGCTTATACGTGGGCCGCCAATAGCCGCGAGAACCGGTTGACGCCGTTCGCCAACGATCCGATCGGCGATCCCACAGGAGAAGCGATCTTCCTGCGCGACGAAGACGCCGGAACTGTGTGGGGCGCGACCCCCGGGCCGCTTCCCCGTTCAGCGGATTCCGGTCGCTGGATCGTTCGTCACTCTGCAGGCATCACCCATTTCCAGTTCGCGATCCAAGGGCTCGAACAATCGCTCGCGGTCTCGGTTGCACCGGAGGATCCTGTCAAAGTCTCGCTGTTGACTCTGACGAACACAGGGACGGCGACTCGCCGGTTGAGTGTGTTCGGGTATGTCGAGTGGGTTCTCGGCCCGCCTCGGTTCGGTGAACGCCGCTTCGTCGTGACCGAGCGGGACGCGTCAAGCGGCGCGATTCTCGCGCGGAATGCCTACAACACCGACTTCAAGGATCGTGTCGCGTTCCTGTGCGCCACTGAACCAGCGCGGTCGTTCACGTGCGATCGGGCGGATTTCATCGGACGGAATCGCACGCTGGCGGCGCCGGCCGGGTTGTTCCACGAGAGTCTGGATGGGGAGCAAGGCGCCGGACTGGATCCTTGCGGCGCACTGCAAATCGCGATCGAGATTCCGCCAGGCAAAACGCGACGCGTCGCATTCGTTCTCGGCCAGGGCGGCGACGCGTCGCACGCAGTCGCGCTGGCGGCACGATACTCTCAACTTTCCGAAGTAGATGCTGCCATCGCGCGGTCGGAAAGACTCTGGGAAGACACGCTCGGCGCGATCCAGGTGCATACCCCAGACGACTCGTTCGATTTGCTGGTGAATCGGTGGCTGTTGTATCAGGCGCTCAGTTGTCGCATCTGGGCTCGCAGCGGACCGTACCAGCCAGGAGGCGCGTTCGGATTCCGCGATCAGATTCAGGATGTGCTGTCGCTCTTGTATTCGCGTCCCGATCTCTGCCGCGCGCATCTCGTGCTCGCCGCGTCGCGGCAGTTCGTCGAAGGTGACGTGCAGCATTGGTGGCATCCACCGGCCGGCCGAGGCACACGCACGCGATGTTCAGACGACCTGCTATGGCTGCCGTATGCCGCTGCCATCTATGTCGACCGAACCGGCGATCGGTCATTGTTCGACGAGGTGGTGCCGTTTCTCGAGGCGCCGCCGCTCACGCCCGAGCAGAGCGAGACCTACAACTTACCGACGGTCTCACAGACAACGGCCTCTCTCTTTGAGCATTCGATTCGTGCGATCGAGCGATCGCTGAAATACGGCGCACACGGCCTGCCGCTCATCGGGTCGGGTGATTGGAATGACGGGATGAACCGCATTGGCCACCTTGGCCGCGGCGAGAGCGTGTGGCTCGGCTGGTTCTTGGTCGTCATCCTCAAACAATATGCCGCGATCTGCGAGGAACGGGGCGATACCGACCGCGCGCACCGCTATCGCGGTGACGTGCGCTGGCTCTCCGGCATGCTCGAGCTCGCGTGGGATGGCAACTGGTATCGTCGCGCCTATTTCGACGACGGCACGCCGCTCGGATCGGTGCAGAACGAGGAGTGCCGCATCGATTCACTGACGCAGTCGTGGGCGGTCTTCTCCGGAGAAGCGGAGAAACGCCGCGCGACGCGAGCGATGGAAGCGGTTCGTGCGCATCTCGTTCGGCGTGACGCGCAAGTGGTGCTGCTGCTGACGCCGCCATTCGATCGCACCCCACACGATCCCGGATACATCAAAGGATACCTGCCGGGCATCCGCGAGAACGGCGGACAGTATACGCACGGTGCGATCTGGACCGTGATGGCGCTGGCGCGGCTCGGCCTCGGCGACGAAGCGATGGAGCTGTTCCACATGGTGAATCCGATCAATCACATGCGGACACCGGAAGGGCTCGAGCAATACCGGACGGAGCCCTACGCCGTGGCGGCGGACGTTTACGCGCATCCGATGCACCTCGGTCGTGGCGGGTGGACGTGGTACACGGGCTCCGCCGGATGGATGTATCAGGCGGCGGTGGAGGCCCTCGTCGGCCTGCGCCGCGCCGGCTCGACATTCAGCATTTCTCCGTGCGTTCCCGCGATGTGGCGTGAGTTCTCGATCGACTGGCGCGTCGGCGGCGCGACGTATCACATCGCCGTTGAGAATCCGGACCATCGATCGTCTGGCGTTCGATCGGTGGTGCTCGATGGGTCAGCGGTCGATCCGGATGCGATCCCGCTCGTCGACGACGGTCAAGCGCACACGGTGGTGGTGGTGCTTGGCGATCCCGCCGCGCGCACCGCCTCGGCAACGGCGAAGACTACCACTGGGGCAACGCGATAAGGGCCCATTCATCAATCCACCAAGTTATTCCGGAACGGGAAAGCAGTGGTAGCGGACCACGTCGTGGGTCCAATGCGAGGCGCCGCACTCTGCCAGCATTGACGCCATGTCTTTGGTCGAGACGCCTGTCCTCATTACGTAGTCGTACTCGAAACCATCCTGGTACGTGAAGTGGGCCACGATCGACCAGGTTTGCGGCGCAGCCTCCGCGGGAACTGCCCCGATCAGCGCCGCGAGTGCAGCAGCGAATACACCTGGCACCAGCATCTTCTTGACGGTTTTCAACATCTTCGTTTTTCTCCTTCATCTGAGAAATCGAAAACGAGTGTCGCTATCGGCCACCGATTCATGGCGCGTGACGATCGCCGTGAAATTCTGTGCCACCGGCTCGCAAGGCGTCGGCGCGTTCTTTTAGCCCGAGCAGGCTCAGGAGCCGTCTCGGCTCATTCGATTTGGAAACTGCTACGCAACCCGGAAAAGCGCTGCTCCGGCTTACCGTCATCCGAACGCGGCGCCTCGGCATTGAGCGCTCGGCGCCCTGTCGCAGGCCTGCGCAGCGCTTTTCGTGCGATCAGAACGGCTTGCTCCGCAATTGTTTCCAAATCGAACGAGCCGAGCCGGCTCCGCCGATTTCCCCATTCGCCGGATTTGCAGCGAAACGAAAGCGTATGACCTTCCCTGTCACCGTCTCTCTTTAGACTGGCCGCCAGAGGCGACCATGTCAGAACCGTCAATTACGTGTCCGTCCTGCGGCAAGAAGATTCCTCTCACTCGCGCGTTACGCGCGGAGATCGAGGCGACTGTCAAAGATGAGTACGAGCGCCGGCTGGCCGATGACGTCGAGCGCGCACGCAAGCAAGCGAGCAAAGATGCGGAGAAGAAGTCTGCTCACGAACTCGCAGCGCTAAAAGACGAACTCGACACGCAGACGAAGGATCTCGAATGCGCTCGACAAACCGAAATCGCGTTACGCAAACGCGAGCGGGACCTCGAACGCAAGCAGCAGGAACTCGAGCTCACCGTCGCCCGGAAGCTGGACGACGAACGCAATCGCATCGTCGTGGAGACGGAGACACGGGTGGCGGAACAGCAGCGGTTGAAGGATGCGGAAAAAGAACGGCAGCTCGCCGACATGCGACGTCAGATCGAGGATCTGAAACGCAAAGCGGATCAGGGATCGCAACAGCTGCAAGGACAAGCCGGCGAGGACGAACTCGAGTCGATCCTGCGTGCGACATTCCCGTGGGACGAGATCGCACCGGTTCCGCAGGGCATTCGCGGCGCAGACCTGCATCAGACCGTCGTCGATGCGCGCGGCAGCCGCTGCGGAACGATTCTGTGGGAATGCAAGAACGCGAAGAACTGGAGCGAGGGCTGGATCGCGAAGTTGAGGGAGGATCAACGAACGCTTCGCGCGGATGTCGCCATTCTCGTCACCACCAGCCTGCCGAAAGGCTGCGCTAACTTTTCTATTATCGACGGCGTCGTCGTCACGAACTTCGCGTGTGCAGCGGCCGTCGCCTCGCTGGTTCGTGCGCAATTGATGCAGCTCACCCAGACGCGGTCAGCCGTCATGAATAAGGATCAAAAACTCGAGCTCCTCTATCGATATCTCTCAGGCATCGAGTTCCGTCAGCGGGTCGAGGCAATCGTCGAAGCGTTTGAGAAGATGCGCGACGATCTCGATCAAGAGCGCCGAGCAGCCGAGCGGCAGTGGGCGAAACGACTGAAGCAAATCGAGTCAGTGACTTTCAACATTGCCGGGATGTATGGCGACCTCCAGGGACTGGTGCCTACGCTTCCATCGATTGCCCGGTTGGAGCTGCCGGAAGCGGAAGTGGAGTTGGTCGAGCGTTAACGCTGGAGTTCAGGATCTATTCTGAAGACGAAACGTCCGGCGGAGTTTTGGGCACGTGCAGGTCG
>Ga0114129_10013618_pt1 | contig 11587 bp, 2 predicted proteins | sample RhiMetdeltSRZDD1_FD_80071 | JGI IMG/M metagenome (GOLD analysis project Ga0114129, IMG submission 80071) | Populus rhizosphere microbial communities from Tennessee, USA - Rhizosphere MetaG P. deltoides SRZDD1 (version 2) (version 2) | ecosystem: Host-associated > Plants > Roots > Rhizosphere >... | reverse complement strand
GCTGGCGAACCAGGGCGCGGTCGCATTGGAGAATGCCGGGCTGCTCGAAGGGCTCGAATGCAAGGTCCAGGAACGAACCGCAGAATTGAATCAACGCGTGGACGAGCTCGCCATCCTTAACAGCGTGGGCGAAGCGATGGCCAAGACCCTGGATGTCAAAACCGTGACCAAAATTGTGGGCGATAAAGTCCGCCATATTTTCCAAGCCGAAGGTACGACAATCCTGCTTCTTGATGCTGCGACCAATTTGATACATATACCCTACGCATATTTTCGAAATTATGTGGAAGTCCAGCACAAACCATTTACTTTCGGAAAAGGATTGGCTTCCCGCGTGATCAAGACTCGCCAGCCCCTTATCCTTGGGACAGAAAAGGAACAGACTGAATTGGGTGCGCTCAACGTTACTGAAGAGATGATAACCGAGTCGTACCTGGGTGTGCCGATCATTGCTGGCGAAAAAGTTTTGGGTGTGGTCAACGTCCAAAGTTACCAGCAGAACGCCTACAACGAGAATCACCTGCGCCTCCTGCAAATACTTTCATCCAACATGGGAGTCGCCATCCAGAATGCGCGCCTCTTTGAAGCCGAGCAGGAACGCGTCGTCGAGTTGCAGATCATCAACTCCATCCAACAGGGCCTCGCCGCCGAGTTGGACTTCCAAGCCATTGTGGATTTGGTTGGTGATAAGTTGCGTGAAGTGCTCAACACAGGAGATATTGGCATTTATTGGGCTGATGAAAAAAACAAAGTTATCCATCCTCTTTATGTTTACGAACATGGTAAACGGCTGACGATCCCACCATTTCCACTTTCAGAAAAACACTTGGTACGCCGAGAACCCAATGTATATAACACAGGTGCTGAACAACTCGCCGCTGGCTTGAACGCTCTGCCTGGTACCGATCTGGGCATATCTGTGATTCAAGTGCAAATAATCGGTAGTGATCGCGTCCTAGGCGCCCTTATACTTGAAAATCATGAACGCGAAAATGCCTTCGGCGAATCTGAAATTCGTTTATTGACTACTATCGCCGCTTCATTAGGAACTGCTCTCGAAAACGCGCGTCTCTTCGAAGAAACCCAACGCCTCTTCAAAGCCGAGCAGGAACGGGTCGCCGAGTTGCAGATCATCAACTCGATTCAGCAGGGACTCGCCGCCGAGTTGGATTTCCAAGCCATTGTGGATCTGGTCGGGGATAAGCTAAGAGAGATACTTAACACAGGCGACCTCAGCATTAACTGGTATAACGAAAAAGCCAACCTGATGCACTATCTCCATACGTACGAACATGGTAACCGGCTGGAAATCCCTCCTATGCCGCCAACACCCGGTGGGCAATTCGAAACGATGCGTAAAACACGTGAGATCATCGTTGCCAACAATCGCGAGGATTTCGAGAGGCTTAATATACCACTTGTGCCCGGTACAGATGTAGCAAAATCATTGGCTTCTGTTCCCATCATCAGCAGCGACCGCGTGCTGGGCGGCATTCAAATTGAGAATCACGACCGTGAAAATGCCTTCGGCGAATCAGAACTGCGCCTGCTGACCACCATCGCCGCGTCACTGGGAACTGCCCTTGAAAACGCCCGTCTCTTCGACGAAACGCAACGCCTCTTCAAAGCCGAGCAGGAACGGGTCGCCGAGTTGCAGATCATCAACTCCATCCAGCAGGGCCTCGCCGCCGAGTTGGATTTCCAAGCCATCGTGGATCTGGTCGGCGATAAGTTGCGCGACGTTTTCAACACGCCCGACCTCGTAATCACTTGGTATGACGAAAAACAAAATCTTGTTCATTATCTTTACGTGTATGAACACGGCAAACGACTCGCTACGCCACCGCAACCGCCAATACCGGGCGGTATCTTACAGACGCTGGTTAAAACCCGCAGACCATTAGTCTGGAATACACAGGCAGAAAAAATCGGTGAAGCCATTCCAGGCACAGATCGGAGTAAATCGCTTGTCTCGGTGCCCATCATTAGCAGTGACCGCGTGCTTGGTTCTTTACGCCTCGAAAACTACGAACGCGAATATGCCTATGGTGAATCCGAACTGCGTTTATTGACCACCATCGCCGCGTCTTTGGGCACCGCCCTCGAGAATGCGCGTCTCTTCGATGAAACGCAGCGTCTGCTCAAAGAGACCGAGCAACGCAACGCGGAACTCGCTATCATCAACAGCGTGCAAGAGGGACTTGCATCCAAACTGGATATGCAAGCGATCTACGATCTCGTCGGGGATAGGCTTCGAGATATTTTTGATCCACAAAAAATGTTCATAGCAACCTTAGACCACGCCACCGAGACTATACATTACAAATACCTTTTCGAAAAGAGCAAGCGCCATTACCTCGATCCTAGTCCTTTTAATGAATTTACGCGCCACCAGATTCAAATACACCAGCTGGTAGTAATTAATGAGGATTTTGCGCGACGGAGCGAGCAATTGGGAATGACACTCATCCCAGGCACCCAAATGCCTAAGTCAGGCGTCTTCGCGCCGCTTGTGGTGGGCGACGTGCTGCGCGGCATAGTTTACCTGGCTAACCATGAACGCGAACACGCCTTCAGCGACTCGGATGTGCGTTTGTTACAAACCCTTGCCAACAGTATGAGCGTGGCTCTCGAAAACGCGCGTCTCTTCGATGAAACCCAGCGCCTGCTCAAGATCACCGAAGACCGCGCGGCGGAACTGGCCATTATCAACAGCGTGCAAGCCGCTCTCGCCGCTGAACTCAACATTCAAGGTATCTATGAGGCGGTCGGTGACAAGATCCGTGAGATCTTCCATAACACGGATATGAGCATCCGCATTTATGATCCGCAGACGGGATTGATCCATTTCCCATATGCTTACGAAAGGGGAGAGCGCCTCACCATTGATCCTACCCCATTGGGAGATAAGGGGTTCGGCTCTCAAGTTATTCGTACTCGCGAGACGATCGTCATCAATGAGAACCTGGCGCAAGAAATGGAGAAGTATGGCAGCTATCTCCTCCCCGGCACAGAAGCCGAAAAATCACTGGTTATGGTGCCGCTGGTGGCAGGTGATCAGGCGCGTGGGTTGATCAATCTGATTGACATGGAACATGAGCACGCCTTCAGCGAATCGGATGTGCGCCTATTGCAAACGCTTGCCAACTCGATGAGCGTGGCGCTTGAAAACGCGCGTCTCTTCGATGAGACCCAGCGCCTGCTCAAGATTACCGAAGACCGCGCCGCTGAGTTGGCTGTCATCAACAGCATCCAACAGGGATTGGCTGCTGAATTAAACTTCCAAGCCATTGTGGATCTGGTCGGCGATAAATTGCGTGAAGTGCTCAAGATCAATGAGATTGGCATCCGCTGGTATGACGCGCAGACAGACCTCACCCATTATCTGTACGAATACGAACATGGTGAGCGTTTGACAATTCCGCCTGCCCACCCTGTTAAAGGCGGCACGTGGTCCAAAATATTGGAAACACGCCAGCCATTCGTTCGCAATACGGTTGCCGAACGAGAGGCGCTGGGCATTACCGTTGTGCCGGGCACAGATTACAGCAAATCCAGTGTGACTGTACCAATCATAGGCAGTGACCGCGTGGTGGGTTCGATCATCATCGAAAATTACGAAAAAGAGTACGCCTTCAGCGATTCGGATGTGCGTCTGCTAACCACAGTTGCTTCCAGCATGGGAATTGCTCTCGAAAATGCGCGTCTCTTCGACGAGACCCAGCGCCTGCTCAAGGAGACCGAACAGCGCAACGCCGAACTGGCCATCATCAACTCCGTGCAGGATGGGCTGGCCAGGGAACTGGATTATCAAGCCATCATCGAACTCGTCGGCGAAAAAGTGCGCGAGATTTTCCATTCGCAAGATATGAGCATTCGCTTGTACGACCATGCGACGGACATGCTGTCCTTTCCCTATATCATTGACAATGGCGTACTGAATAAAATCGATCCACAACCACTGGGCAAAGGTTTGGCGGCACATATCATCACCACTCGCCAGACCCTCGTCATCAATCAAGATCTTGAAAAGCGCATGGCGGAATTCGGCAGTTATTGGATTGGCTCCACTACTATCGACAATGACAAATCTTTTGCAGGTGTGCCGATTCTGGCTGGCGACAAAGCCATTGGAACGATCATCCTGGGCAGTAAACAGGAAAACGCATTCAGCGATTCAGATGTTCGCCTATTGCAAACGCTTGCAGGCAGTTTGGGCGTTTCACTCGAAAACGCCCGTCTTTTCGACGAGACTCAACAACGCAACGCTGAACTGGCTATCATCAACAGTGTCCAGGCCTCGCTCGCTGCAAAATTGGAAATGCAAGACATCTATGACGCGGTCGGCGACAAAATCCGTGACATCTTCGATGCGCAAGTGGTGGATATCGGGCTATATGACAATAAAGATAATCTCATACACTTCCCTTACATCATCGAACGCGGTGTGCGCTTTGTTGACAAGTCAATGGAATTGATCGGTTATCGCAGGCATGTTATGGAAACACGCCAATATTTACTGATCAATGAAAATGTGGCTGAGGCAGCGGCACAATATGGAAACTCATTGGTGATCCATGGTGAAGCGCCCAAGGCGAATCTGTTTGTGCCGATGATTGTAGGAGACGAAGTCAAAGGCGTCATCTCGCTTCAGAATGTAGATCGCGAGCACGCCTTCGCAGAATCGGATGTTCGTCTCCTTCAAACTCTCGCTAACAGCATGAGTGTAGCGCTTGAGAACGCCCGTCTTTTCGATGAGACCCAGCGCCTGCTCAAAGAGACCGAGCAACGCAATGCTGAACTTGCCATCATCAACAGCGTCCAACAGGGATTAGTCTCAAAATTGGATATATTGGCCATCTATGACCTGGTGGGCGACAAGATTCGCGACATCTTTGATGCGCAAACTGTTGTGGTTGGCAGCTACGATAAAACGGCGAACCTGGTGCATGCGCACTATGTGATGGAGAAAGGTGAGCGCTTTTATCCGGATGACTTTCCGATCAATGAATTGCACAGAAGTATCATTGAGAATCGCCGGACTTTTGTGTTCAACGAAAATACAGATGAAGAGTTGACCAGATTAGGCGCTGATACCATTCCTGGCTCCGAGGTGGTGCGCTCGGCTATCTTTGTCCCTTTGATGACCGGTGGTCAGGTATTCGGCACCATCAGTCTGCAAAATGTTGATCGTGAACATGCCTTCCCCGAATCCGATGTGCGGTTGCTCGAAACACTGGCCTCTTCGATGAGTGTCGCCCTCGAAAACGCCCGTCTCTTCGATGAGACCCAGCGTCTGCTCAAGGAGACGGAACAACGCAATGCCGAACTCGCGATCATTAACAGCGTCCAACAGGGATTAGTCTCAAAATTGGATATGCTGGCCATCTATGACCTGGTGGGTGACAAGATTCGCGAGATCTTTGACGCGCAAACTGTGGTGGTCGGCGGCTATGATAAAACGGCAAACCTGGTACATGCGCATTATGTGATGGAGAAGGGTGAGCGCTTTTATCCGGATGATTTTCCGATCAATGAATTGCACAGAAATATCATCGAGCATCGCCGGACTTTTGTGTTCAACGAAAATACATATGCAGAGTTGGTCAAATTAGGCGAAGATACCATTCCCGGCTCCGAGGTGGTGCGTTCAGCCATCTTTGTTCCTTTGATGACGGGTGGTCAGGTATTCGGCACCATCAGCCTGCAAAATGTAGACCATGAACACGCTTTTCCTGAATCGGATGTGCGCTTGTTGGAGACTCTGGCCTCGTCGATGAGCGTTGCCCTCGAGAATGCGCGCCTCTTTGATGAAACCCAGCGCTTGCTCAAGGTGACCGAAGACCGCGCCGCGGAACTTGCCATTATCAACAGTGTGCAGGAAGGCTTAGCATCCAAACTTGAAGTGCAGGCGATTTACGATCTGGTCGGCGATAAAATCCGCAATGTCTTCCACAATACCGACGCAGGCATTCGCATTCATGACCCACAAACGAATATGATCCATACTCCATATGCCTACCGGGGTGGCAAGCGAGAGACTATCGAGCTTTTTTCTTTGGATGCTCTAGGCGCAGGGTTTACTGCTCATGTATTTCGCACCCACCGACCCCTGCTTATCAACCAGAACTATGAGCAGGAAGCTGAAAAATACGGCAGTTCGTACCCGGCTGGGAGTATAGATATCCCGCTCAAGTCCATACTCTTCGTGCCGCTAGTGGTCGAAAACCAGGTGCGCGGAACCATTTATCTGACAGACACACAGCGTGAACACGCCTTCAGCGCATCAGATGTACGCCTTTTGCAAACCCTTGCCAACTCGATGAGTGTCGCGCTGGAGAACGCAAGGCTCTTCGATGAGACCGAACGCCTGCTCAAAGTAACGGAAGACCGCGCGCAGGAACTGGCGGCGATCAGTACCATCAGCCAGGCTTTGGTGGCAGAATCCGAATTGGATAACATGATTCAGCTCATCGGGAGTCAGACGCGAGATACTTTCAACGCGGATATCGCTTATCTGGCGTTGCTTGATCCACAGACCAATCTCATCCGCTTCCCGTATCAACATGGTGAATCATTCACCACGCTTAATTTGGGTGAAGGGTTCACCAGCAAGATCATCGAAACCGGCGAACCGCTGTTGATTAACAAGGATATTCAGGAACGCCGCGCGCAGTTGGGCACATCCCTGGTGGGGAGGGAGGCGCTTTCGTATCTGGGTGTGCCGATCAAATCTGGCAGAGATACCATCGGCGTTTTGAGCGTACAAAGCGTCAATGAGGAGGGTATTTTTGATGACGATGATATGCGTTTGTTGACGACGATCGCAGCGAATGCGGGCGCCGCGATCCACACCGCGCAGCTCCATGCAGAGACGCAGCGCAATGCGCATCAAATGGCGACCATCGCCAGTGTGGGACGCGAACTGTCGGCTACCCTTGATTTGGATATCGTCATCAAGACCGTCGTTGAAAATGTCCACATGCTCTTCAATGCCCGCGATACCATTTTGCGACTCGTGGATCATGAAGGTTTCCTCCGTACGGCACTGGCATTAGGACTCTATGCAGCCGAGAACGCCGCAGACGTAATGACTCTCGGCCAGGGCATCACCGGCAACATTGCCCAATCGGGCATTGCCGAAGTGATCGAAAATGTGGAACTTGACCCGCGCGGTGTACATGTGGCAGGCACGCCTGATCAGGAGGAAATCCCTGAAACGATGATGGTCGCGCCGCTGATCGCCAGCAATCGCACCATCGGTGTGCTCTCGGTGTATAAGGACCGCAACGCGGGCTTCTTCTCACAGGTAGATTTGGACTTCCTGGTGGGGCTGGGACGGCAAGCCGCGATCGCAATCGAAAACTCAAGGTTGTTCGATGATGCTCAATCGGCGCGTGCCGCCGCTGAACAGGCTAACAAAGCCAAGAGCACGTTCCTCGCCAACATGAGCCACGAACTGCGCACGCCGCTCAATGCCATTATTGGCTTCACCCGCATCGTGCGAAAAAAGTCGGATGCTGTGCTGCCCGAAAAACAACTGGATAATCTCGATAAAGTCCTTACCAGTTCTGAACATCTGCTGGGTTTGATCAACACCGTGCTCGATATTGCCAAGATCGAGGCCGGCCGCATGGATGTCATCGCCTCCAACTTCAGTATCAGCGCGCTGGCCGATCAATGCGCCAACCTTGCCACGCCGCTCCTCAAAGCCAAAGTGAGGCTTGAAAAACAAGTGGACCCAACCCTTGGCATCATCTATTCTGATCAGGATAAAATCAAACAGATTGTCATCAACCTGCTCAGCAACGCGGCCAAGTTCACGCACGAGGGTAAGGTCACGCTTGCGGTTCAAAAGCACAATGACGGGATCTTGAATATTTCCGTGGCGGATAGCGGCATCGGTATCAGCGAAGAGGCATTAAGCCGCATCTTTGAAGAATTCCAGCAAGCCGATACCAGTACCACGCGCAAGTATGGCGGCACCGGTCTTGGACTCGCCATCAGCCGTAACCTCGCCCGTCTGCTGGGCGGCGATTTGACCGCTACGAGTGAGCTCGGCAAAGGCTCGACGTTCTCGCTGACTATTCCAATTCAATACGGACGAAAAGCCACACCTCCTTCTGATGCCAAACCTGATTCGCTCCAACCAACCGAATCTCAACCCAAAACGGACTCTGCCAAAAAACGCATTCTGGTCATTGACGATGACCCCGACGCGGCGTATCTTTTGCAGGAGAGTCTCAATCAGAATGAATTCGCGGTTATCGGCGCACCGAATGGACACTCCGGTCTGCAATTGGCAAGGGATGAGCAGCCCGATGCCATCCTGCTCGATATCCTCATGCCTGAAACCGATGGCTGGCAGGTGCTAAACGATCTCAAAATGGACTCGGCCACAGTAGATATTCCTGTGATTCTCTTGACCATTGTGGATAAGAAAGCCTTGGGCTTTAAACTGGGCGCGGCGGCATATTTGCTCAAGCCACTCAATCCTGTGCTCGTGCTGGATGCGCTGCGGCGCGTGATCGGTGAGAAGGAGCATCCGCACAAAAAACACGTCCTCGTGGTGGATGATGATCCGCATGTAGCAGAGATGCTGCGCCAGACTCTGCCAGAATCCGATTTCGCGTTAGATGCTGCCGAGGATGGCGAAGCAGGCTTGCAGGCGATCGAGGTGCAACGTCCGGACGTCATTCTGCTCGATCTGATGATGCCCAAACTGGATGGTTTTGGCGTCATCGAACGACTGCGCGCGAATTCCGAATTACGGAATATCCCTATTATCGTGATCAGTGCCAAGGAACTCACGGAGGATCAATCCAAGACGCTGAAAGAAAGTGTCGCCTTCGTGATGAAGAAACAAGGCTTCAACGGCGATTTGTTGATGGAAGAAATTAATAGTGTAGTGAAGAAATAAATATGAACCCTGTCATTGCGAGCGAGCAAAGCGAGCGAAGCAATCTCCTCATTAACCGAGAGATTGCTTCTCGCACCGTCCTGGCGTCCGGCACCGTGCTGGCGCCCGGCGTCACTGCCGAAGGCGTGTCAGGAAAGGCTCGCAACGACATAATGACATACATGGAGACTCAACTTGAAAACTATCTTAATCGTAGAAGATACGGAGCTCAACATCGATCTTCTCACTCAACTTCTGGAGGATGATTACGCTCTGCTCGTGGCAAGAGACGGTGCGCAGGGCGTCAGCCTGGCTCAGGAAAAAAATCCGGACCTGATCCTGATGGATATTTCCCTGCCCGTCATGGATGGCTACGAAGCCACGCGCCAGATTCGCACGACACTGGGTGCCACCACGCCAATCATTGGACTGTCCGCTCATGCCATGAATGGTGATGCGGTCAGGGCAAAAGACGCCGGTTGCAACGAGTACCTCACTAAACCTGTGGATGAAGACCTATTAATGAAAAAGCTGAAGGAATATCTTGGTTAATGCCATTGCGAGCCGAAAGGGTAGGTCGGATTGACAATCGGACCTACTTTAAGGAACAACTGATGTCTCAGCCGAAAATCCTCATCGTGGACGATGAACCCTTCAACGTAGATTATCTTGAGCAGGAGCTCGATGATATGAACTACAACATCCTCACGGCGACGAACGGTCGCGAGGCGCTGGATAAAGTCACGAACGAACCGCCCGACCTGATTCTGCTCGATATCATGATGCCCATCATGGATGGTTTTGCTGTATTGAACGAACTAAAAGCGGACCCACTCCTGCGGCATATTCCTGTCATTATCATCTCGGCCATGAACGACCTGGAAAGCGTGGTGAAGGGTATCAAGCAGGGCGCGGAGGATTATCTCCCCAAACCATTTGAGCCAACATTGCTGCATGCGCGGATTTCGGCGAGCCTTGAAAAAAAGTTGTTGCGTGACCAGCAACGGAAGTTGTTGCACACGTTCGCCACCGAAGAAATCGCTGAAGAACTGATGAAAAGCGGCTTCGTCCTCGGTGGCCGAAACATGGACGCTACGATCATGTTCGCAGATATCCGGTCATTTACCACGTATACCGAACAGCACGAAGCCGCAGATGTGGTGGATTTGCTCAATTCTTATTTTGCGAGCATGTTTTTGCCCATCTCAAGTCATGGAGGGATCGTGAATCAAATTATCGGTGACGGTCTGATGGCTCTGTTCGGCACGCTTGGAAAAAGCGGCAATCATCGTACTCAGGCCGTGTTGGCTGCATTGGATATGGTATCCGTGCTTAAGGAATTCAATCAACAACGCGCAGCAGAAAACAAGGCCCAGATCAATATTGGGATCGGCATCGCCTCCGGCACGGTCATGGCAGGTTACACCGGTACAAAGCATCGTGCCACGTATACCTGTGTGGGGGATACAGTCAATCTGGCAGCGCGCATCGAAGCACACACCAAGGTGCTCGGCAAACCCATTCTGATCGAAGGAGTTACACGTTCAGCGTTGGGTGATGCGTTCCAGGTCGAATCACATGGTCTCATCCAATTTAAAGGCAAAACGGTCGGGGTAGAAATATTCTCAATCCCATTGGATGAAAAGGCCTAAGATGCGCTCAAGTCTCCTGCGAAAGGTTCCATTATTCTCATCACTTCCGGCAAATGAAATCAAATATCTGGCTTCTCGACTGACGCCTTATCAATGCGCGCCGGGTCATGTTCTTTTTCAAGAAGGCTCCTGGGAGGAGGAATTTTATATTCTGCTGGAAGGCGAAGTGGAGATTCTGAAATCCGTTGGTACGTCTGATGAGCGCAGTCTGGGTGTCCGCAAAGCTGTGACTCTGCTGGGTGAAATGAGTCTCTTCAACCGCGATGGCTACCGCACAGCAACGGTCCGAGCACTCACAGCCCTGGCGCTCTATAAAATGAACCGGGCGGAGTTCGATGCTCTGCTTCACCGGCAGCCGCAGTTGGCCTATGAAATGGTTTCATTGCTTAGTAAACGTTTGGAAAGTTCTGAAAACCAGACCATCGCAGACTTGAAAGAAAAGAACGAAAAATTAAGGCGCGCCTACAACGAACTAAAAGCGGCTCAAAAACAGATCATCGAAAAAGAAAAACTGGAGCGTGAACTTGAACTCTCCAGCCAGATTCAGCAAAGCATTCTCCCTCGGAGTTTGCCCAAACGGACCGGTTTTGATTTCGGCGCGTTGATCATTCCCGCACACGCTGTGGGCGGCGATTTTTATACGTTCCTGTCCTTGGATAAAAATCACGTGGGCATTGTGGTGGGCGATGTCTGTGACAAAGGCATCCCGGCCGCGCTCTTCATGTCGCTGGTCTATAGTTTGATCCGTGTCGAAGCCCGGAATTCCAGATCGCCGGTAAAGGTATTGAGACAGGTTAACCGCCATCTCCTCAACATGATGAACAACTCGAGCATGTTCGTTACCCTGATCTATGGCATCCTGAATTGCAAAAACGGACGTTTTCATTACGCGCGGGCGGCCCACCCAGCCCCCATCCTGCTGGACGAAAGTGGAACAGTAGTAAAAATCCCTGTCAAGCCCGGCCAACCTCTGGGCTTGTTCGGCCATCTGCCAATTGACGAGGAACGGATCACCATCCCACCCAGCGGCACATTG
>Ga0114129_10013616_pt1 | contig 11587 bp, 8 predicted proteins | sample RhiMetdeltSRZDD1_FD_80071 | JGI IMG/M metagenome (GOLD analysis project Ga0114129, IMG submission 80071) | Populus rhizosphere microbial communities from Tennessee, USA - Rhizosphere MetaG P. deltoides SRZDD1 (version 2) (version 2) | ecosystem: Host-associated > Plants > Roots > Rhizosphere >... | reverse complement strand
TGCCGAGCATCCGCTCCATCCGCACGGCGCGCGCGCCGCCTTGCGTGGCGTCCTCGAGCACGTCTTCCGGCTGCGGGCGCACGCCGGGATTGGGATCGTCGCGGCGGATTCGCTCGGTCAGCAGCGCGACCCGCATCACCTCGAACAGATCGTTCGTGTTGTTGTCGGTGCCGTTGGCAATCGGGCAGCCCGCCGCGCGCAGTGCCGGAATCGGCGGGATGACGCCGCGGTTCGCGGCCATCGCCGCCTGGTGCGAGACGATCGTGCGCGATCGCCCGAGCAGCGCGATATCCCCATCGTCGACGTAGCGGCAATGGGCCGCGAAGAGCCGCGGGCCGAGGAAACCGTGCCTGTCGAGAAACGCCGGCGGCCGCAGGCCGTGGTGACGCACCATGAAATCGACCTCGGCGCGACTCTGTGAGAGATGAATCGTGCAACCGAGATCGTGTTTCTCCGCGAACGCGCGAACGGCCCGCAGCAGATCGGGCGACGACGTTTCGGCGAGCGCCGCCGCGGGGAAGACGCTGATGCGTCCCTGCTTCGCACCGTGCCACGCCGTGAACAGGTCGCCGATGCGTTGCATCCCCTCGTCGCGCAGCTTCTGCGAGAATCTCGGCGCTTCGCTTCTGGCGAGTCCCTCCACCGACATCGGGCCCGCAACATTTTCGGTGTCTCTGATCGACTCGGCGAACACACACCGCAGGCCCGTTTGCGCCAGCGACGCGGCGTGGCGGCCGATCCCGCTGGAGTTCTCGACGATCGTCGTCGTTCCGGTGCGGATCGCTTCGAGCGCGCCAACCGTCACCATCAGCGTCGCTTCCTCGCCCTGCAGCAGACTGCCGGGCCGCACGGGCAGCCGCGCGGAGTTCGGAAAGCCGAAATCCTCGTTGAAGCCACGTTCGAGCGTCGCCGCGAGATGCGCGTGACAGTTGATGAGGCCCGGCAGCACCGCCTTTCCGCGTCCGTCGTAGATTTCCGCGCCCGGATACTTCGCGAGGATCGCGTCGGCGGGACCGATCGCCGCAACCGTGCTGCCTTCGACGGCGAGCGTCACGTCGTTCAGCACCGCATCAGGGCTCGTCACCACCGTCGTATGCGAGAAGACGACGGTTCGACCCGGTGGCGCCTGAGCGCGGAGGCCGCGCGGCGCCGCGAGCAGCGCCGAGGCGCCGGCGAGCAGCTCGCGTCGAGTGAGGGTGACCACTCTCGACCCTGACATGGTGATTAGGGCTTCACGACCTTCACGACGAAGTAGCTGACCGACTTCGGCACCTCCTTGAACCAGTGCGGGACGCCGGCCGGCACGACGAAGACGTCGCCTTTAACCAGATGGTGTGTCTGACCGCCGGTGATGTCGGTGCCGAGCCACTGACCGGGCCGGGACACCTTGCCGCCCACCATCTTTCCGCCGTACGCGAACGTCGCTTCGCCGTCGAGGATGTAGAGCACGTCGGTTTCCTTGTCGTGCACTTCGACCTGGCCGGCGGCCTCGCGATGACCGCCCTGGACGAGCAGATCGGGCTTGCTGACCAGCACACCGCCTTTCGCGAGCGCGGCCGCGACCTTTTCGGGATCGACGTGGACCACACCGGTGTCACCGCCTTGCGCGCCCGCAAGCGCGGCGACGGCCAACATGCCCGCCGACAACAGCCAGAGCCTCATGACGCCTCCTGTTTTTCGTGAGCGATTCCGTTCAACCACGAGAGCCGACGAATTATCGCCCAGACAGGGAGGCGCCGGCCGCATTAGAAGAATGCAGAGCCGACCCAGGTCGCCCACACGTTCGGTGCACCGGCGAACTCGCTGTAGAACCAGATGACCCGGGGGCTGCTCGGGTCCGCGCCGACGCCGTTGTAATCGCCCCACCGGTTCCGGCCGGAACTGTCCAGCGCCTGATAATGCCCGACGCCGGCCTTCAGCAGCGCGCTCGGCTGCAGCGTTCCCAGCGGATCGGTCGATCGCCGGCCCGTGTAGGCGATCGATCCGAACTCGGTCGATCCGCAGCGGCTGAACACCACGATGGCGTTGCCGTTGTTGTCCGGACACATCGCGGGATAGAAGTAGTGGAGCGTTCGCGTACCGAACACGCCTTCCTGCACGAGCGTGCTGGCCGCGGCGCGAATCTGGAACCAGTGGATCGACGCACGATTCCCGGCTCCCCAGTTCCGAACCGTGGTGAGGACGGTCCAGATCGAGTCGCCGCGAAACACGGCGTGGAGGACGCGAACGTCTCCGGTGTTCAGGGGCTGCGGCCCGCCCTGCTGGTCGGCGTTGGGCGGCAGGGAATACGACGACGTGGGAACGGCGCTTCGCGACAGCGTCGGCGTGGCGCCGCTCATGTTGATGCGCCACAGCGTCAGCGAATTGCCGGAGGGGAATCGCGAGTTGACGAGGTACTCGACCTGCGGCGCGCCGAACGTATGGCACGGCTGAATCGTGAACGCGAGCGTGTTGTCCGGGTTCCTCATGCGAACGAAGTCGAAGAACGGCGCGGCGCCGCCCGAGTACGGTCCGGCTTTCGGGACGACGCGGATCTTCGCGTACTGAAAATTTCCGCCGAACGCGAACATGTTCGCCGTCAAGTACAGCGCGTGGCTGTCGACGCCGAGCGACGGATAGTCGGCCCAGTTGTTGGTCGGCTGCGAGCCGTCCTTCATCGCGTCGAACACATAGTTCCTCCACTGTCCCAGCGGGTTCGACGTGGCCGACACCGACAGCAGGAACACGCTCTGATTCGGGCTCGTCTTGAACGCGACCGCGAGCAGCACCCAGCGGCTGGCGTGCTGATCGAAGAGAGCTTTCGGATCGAAAATCGTCAGCCCCGAGACGACGTTCGCGAACCACTGCGTCAGCGTGCGCTGCATGACGACGGCGCCGCCAACCTTGTTGTGAATCGCGACCGAGGAATTGACGGACAGCAGCACGTGATTCGGTCCGACGGCCATCGTGCAGTCCGGCGGAATCCATCCGGTCGCGGGAATGCCCGCGAAGTTGCCCGCCGGCGCCGGCGCCGCTGCCGGTGCGACGGCGGCCACGTCGCTCATCGCCGCCATCGCGAACGCCGGCATCTCGCGCTTCTTCGGTTTATCGACGGCCGCGGTCACCGCGCCTTTCTTCACGGCGGCCTTCTCGGCCTTCATCTTCAGCTTGCGGAATTCCTCGTCGGGGATGGGATAGCGAGTCTTGTAGGGCCGCGACTCACGCATCTCGAGTGTCTGCGCGGCGGCCAGGGCAAGAGGTCCCACCTGCGGCGTCATCGCTTTGCCCGCCGACGCCTGTCCTTTCAACCCTTTCTGTCCACCTCGTTCGCCCTGTGGCTGACGCCGCGCCTTGCGTGACACCCGTTTCGCTGACCGTCGTCGAGCCATGGCCGTTCCTCCTCCGATCGCCGCGATCGGTTTGCTACGTCACGACTGCCCGGGATCTTCCTGCGCCGGCACGTCGTCGGCGTTCGACCGGCGGCGTGCTTCGTCTTTCAATCGTTTGTACTCGTCGTGTGTCAGCGGCGTGCCGGGCGCCGGCGCCGGTCGTGGATGATCGGTTGCGCCGGCGTCGGAGTCGTCCGATTCAGGCGAATACGGTTGTCCTGGTTTCGCGGCGCCGGGGGCGGGACGGTGTTCCGTCTTTCCCATAGGTCCTCCGTCCCGCAGTCTAGTGCTTCGCCAGCGTCTCGAGCGCGGATGCCATCGCCAGCCCGAGCATTAACGTGACCCCGCCGTAGCGAACCATCCGTACCGACAGGTGACGCTCGACGAACGTGCGGGCGGCGGCTCCGCCGAACGTCGCGACGCTGCCCTTCGTGGCGAGCGCGGCCACGGCTCCCAGCCAGACAATCACCGGCGCGCCAAACCGCGCCGCCATGGTGGCGGCGGTGATCTGACCGACGTCGGCCCACTCGGCGAAGAAGATCGTCCCGAACGTGACGACCGCGGCCTGTCGCGACGAGGTTGCCCGATCGTGGCTGACGACCGAATCCGGCTTCCGCCAGAGCGCGAACGCGACGCCGAGAAAGCTGGCCATCGACGCCGCTGACGTCACCAGTGGTGGCAACGTCGCGAGCTGTCTTCCGACGGCGACCGCGACGCCCATCTTGAGCGCGAACGCGGCCATCATTCCGGCCACGATCGGCGCCTTGCGAAAACGCGTCGCCAGAATTCCCGTGGTCAGGAACAGCTTGTCGCCGACGACTTCGGCCGCCAGGACCGCGCCGTAGGTCGCGACGAACATCAGCGCGACCGAATGTTCTGCCGGCATCGTCATCGGCAATCTCGATTGCGTCGGGCGACGATCACTCCAGCGTGTAATCGATGTATTCGTTATTGACCTGGACGTGAACCGCGGCTTGCTGCGCCTGCGCCCACTTCTTCCATTCCGCCGGCTTCGCGAGGCCGACGAACTCTTTTTCGACCGCCTTGTTCGACGCGCCGGCCGCGTCCGCGGCCCAGCCGATATCGGACCGAACGACTCGTCCCTGGCATTTCTCGAGCAGCCGGCGGTAGAGCGCCGAGGCCGGCATCTTCCAGGAGCCGGGCGGATTGCGTTTCAGGGCCACGGCACGATCGACCGGGATGAACGCGATCAACTCGCTTTCGGCTTCCATCAGCTCCAGACCCTTGGCCTTTGCCGTCGCGTTGTGACTCGAGTGATGGCCCACTTTGTAGAACACCGTCCGCGCCAGCAAGTCCGACGCTTTCACTTTCCGTTTCTTGTTCTTGCTCGCGTCCTCGACCTCCCAGGTCATGTGGTCGTCATGCCACGACAGCCAGTTGCCTTGCTGCGCGTCGGCGGGAAACAGCAGCACCTTGCCGTCGGCAATTCGTTCGATTGCGAGAGCCAGGCTCGTGTTGTTCGTCGCGCTGTCGAGCTGCAGCGCCAGATCGGACGACGCGTTCAGCCAGTCCTGATCGACGCGACGCCACGCCTCGTCTTTCGCGAAGTACGTCTTGCTGAACATCGCCTTCGTGCTCGCGAGCGTGTTCTCCCGGCGGAAGCGAACGTCGAACGGCAGGCTGGCGGCAAACTCGTCCTGTTCGGACAGTCCGCTTTCGCTCAAGTACGTCGATTGCGCTTTTCCGGAGACGAAGAACTGGGATGCCGTTCTCAACCCGGCGGCGAGCGAGTAGAGCTCGGAGCTGCCGTGGTCGCCCAGGTCGTACAGCGCATCTTCGCTGCGCGGCGGTCCAAGCACGTAAAACCTGAAACCCGGCAGCCAGCCTTCCTCGAACGGACCGTCTCCAGGATCGCAGTAACGCGTTTTGGCCTTGCCCTTCTTTCGAACGAAGTTCATCGCGTCGTTGACGGTCTCGCTGAACTGTCCGGCACCGAGAACCGTGGCGTCGTCGAAGAAGCCGAGGAGGCTCGCGACGGCCTCGCCGCTCGCGCGTGAGCCGCTCGCGGCAGCCGGCGACATGAGGGCACGAGCCGCCGCGGCCAGGGCGGTTCCCAGATCTTTTTTCGTTTTGGCAACCTTCTGCGCCAGCGAATCCTGGGGATTCTCGGTCCAGGCCATCCAGACATTGTCGACGGCGATCTTTTCAAACGCCGCTCGTTGTCCCTTGAACGCGGCGACGTGATCCCAGTGTTCGTGCGTCGCGATGAGCAGGTCGAGATGATCGTTGGTCGTCGTGCGGATGTCCTTGACGGCATCGGCGAGCGTCACGCCAGTCGTGGTCGCGCCGAGCGATCCGCAATCGATCAGCATGTGCTTCTCGTTTCCGCCCACATCGAACGTGACGAGGAAGCAATCGCCCAGGCCCTGCCGGTACATTCGGACGCGGACTTTGCTGCCCGGAGCTGCGCCCGCGCGACCACCGGTCGTCTTGCGACCGCCGGTGGTTTTTCGACGGCCGGCGGTCGTACGCGACGCCGTCGCGCGCTTGCGCGGCGGTGATGGTTTCTTCGAGCGTCGCGACGCAACTTTGCGGGCCATGTCAGCGCTCCATTCCGCGGTGCATGGCGGCGAACGGCTCGCCCGTCTCCCGAACGCCGAAATATGTCGTTCGCGGCGACTCGAGTCGAGCGGCCTGGAATGCCTGCTGCCGCGCCTGCCGCGTGACGCTCGTGACCTTCTTCCGCACGCAGTATCGGATCCGCAGGCGGCGCAGGTCCGCGATGATCGTGCTGCCGCCTTCGAACGACGTCGGTTCACTCCCTGGGACCTTCGGATCGGGCGGAAGCGTGGTTTCCTGAAGGACGCCCATCAGGAACTGGGCGTCGATGTCGCCGTCGGGACTGGGGCGCAGCGCGATCCGCGCCGTGTGCACCTCGAAGCCCCGGGCCGGATCGATACCGAGAAACGCCGCGTCCGTCGCGCCGTCGGGGTGGGACTTGATATGGTCCGCGAGCCAGTCGTGCATCCGGATCCGCAGATCGCGCTGCAGCGTGAAAACCTTGTCCCGCGGTTCCGCCGTCCCGTCGCTGCCGTGCGCGAAGAGATACGCGGAGGCAAACTCGTACAGCCCCTGAAGCGCGTCTTCGAGCGTGGGAGATGGCCGGACTTCATCGCCGTCCGGCGTCCGCCACAGCAGGCTCTCGGGGCTCAGCGTTCGAAGGTCGCGCGGGTAGATGCCGCGGCGACGGAATGCCTCGACAAAGGCGACGCGATACTGCATGTCATCATCCGGAACCGCATCGGTGTCGGCCGTGACGACCGCGCGGAGGAACTCGCCGAACGTGATGTCGACCGGCGGACAATAGTCGAGCGCTCGAATGCACATCGTCAGCACGTGCTGCGCCGTCTTCGCGGCTTCCGCCGCGAGGCGTCCGACCAGGTCGGGATGAAGCGCTCCAGCCTGCAGGACGCCGGTGCCTCCGCTTGCGATCCGCAGCAGGTCGGCGGTCCGAATCGCATAGATCGCAAGAAACGCATCGAACACGGCGGCGACGAGGATCGCTCCGCGGGCATGTGCTTCGGACGTCGTTTCATACTCCGCCGGATCCGGGTCATGCGGTGTCCACTTCCCGGTTGCCGGATCGACTTTCCCGATGGCGTCGCGCAGCGCTCCGCGCATCCCGGTCGACCGGCCGAACTCCCCGGCGAGCTGACCGAGCAGGTTCTCGTGGCTGCGAAGGTCGCCTCGCGTCTGACCGATTTGATGACGCAGCAGCTCGGGAAACGTAAAGTGCTGCAGCAGGGCCACGACATCGGCGAAGCCTTCGTGGAAGGCTCGGACGTCGGGGTTCGTCGCATTCAGGAATCGCCGGTGCATGCCGTCCAGCAGCGCGTGCGTCGTTTCGTGCGCGACGATGTCGTGTGACAGGCACGTGAAGACCATGCCTCCAGGTACGTGATCGCCGGGGTCGTCTTCGGTCGCTTTGAAATATCCGAAGAGCAGCCCGATTTTTTGCGGGGAGTAATAAGCGTTCTGCTCGCGCAGCGCGTGCGGGTACACGCGCAGGCGCCGCACGAAGACGGAGTCGTCCTTCGGATTGGCTCCAGGCGGCGGCGGTCCGGGTCTCCAGAGGCTTCGGCGTCCGAGCGCGCGCTCGAAGTTCTGAATCGTCAGGCTTGCGACGGCGTAGACCATCTGCTGGTGAAACTGCGGAATGCCTTCGCTCGGCACCAGGCCGTTCGACGCGAGCACGGACGGATCGCTGAGGTTCACCGGCTCGTAAAAGCAGCCGCTCGCCGGATCGACGTCGATGACCTCGAGATACTCCCCGATCGGCCCGGCTTCGAGCGGCTCCCACCGCACCTTGAACGTGATCTGGCCGACACGCGCCGTGTCGAGGCGTGTCGCGAGGCTCGGATCGATGCTGTAGGCGCGCAGCAATCGAAATGCGGGCCGGGGCGGCACGAACGGCTGAGGATTCGGGACGCCTGCCGGAAGAGATTCCGCGATCGACTTCTTCCGGGCGACCGCACGCAGAGTGACTCGAGTACGAGCACGCGATAACGCCATAAGTCCCTCGCGGACGCTGCCGCGATCGGCCGTGTCGTGCGTGGCCGCGATGTGCGCGCTGCGTGGTGACGAGCGCTGCGTTGTTATTGGACGGACGAGACGGTGATTTTACCGATCGAACGCGGACGCCTCTGGAAATATTTTTCTGAGTTGGCCGGGGCGGACAACCCGTTGGCCGGTGTTCGCCGAGTACGTCCTCGAACGTGGTTAATCGAGCACGATCGCGACGCTCGGAGGTGTCGCCCTTGCGATCGCGGTCTGCTATGCCTGGTGCTTCATCAAGGGACGGTCGCCATGCCATCAGCGCCACCGCGGGTGGAGTCCACCCGAATCGACAGCGGCACCTATCGCGAGCGGCTATTTCTTTCTCGACTTCCGTTTCGCCCATCGTCGCTTCTGTGCGGCGGCCATCTTCGCGCGCGTCGCGGCCGAGAATCGCCGGCGCTTTCGTGGCTTCCGATCAATCGTCGCAGCAGGTTCCGCAGACACGTCGACCGGCTGACGCCCTGATCGGCGACTGCGCCGAACGAGGCCGGGGAACTGCCGCAGCAGCGCGGCGAGTTCCTCTTTCAGTTCGTCATACCGGTGTTCTGCGCCTTTGCGAGCGAGCGAGAGAAGGTGCGTGGGGTGTCGCGGCATGAACTGCGATCGTAGTCACGCGACTCGGCAGGCGCAAATGGACCCCGCCGACTTTCGCCCTCGTCCATGTCCGATAACCGGCATTCTCAGCCGTCGATTTCAGTTGCCCTTTCGCCCCTGCTACACGAGTAATCGGTTCACGGCGCGGATCTCGACGCAACGCAGTAGTTCGCGCGAATAGAACGTCAGCACGATCGCGTAAGTACTCCGACATGAGCCACGCGAGACGCGAACCGCGCATTCCCGGTGCGGAGGATCGCGGATATGCATCAGGCACTGAACCGTTCAATCGCGCTCGTGCTCGCAGCAACCATGGTCGTGTGTTTCAGGTCATCCGCACTCGCGCAGGATGTCGAACTCGAGCGGTGGCGCCACCTGCAACAGGAAAAGCGCGCAGCCGTGACCGTGCAGATCCGAACTGGCAGCGTGATGTCCGGAACACTGCGAGCCGTGGATGACGGATCGCTGACCTTGGACGCGCCAGACGGACCGCGCACAATCCGTCGGGAGGACGTCTGCACCGTCAGCAAGACGCGACGGCGCGGCGTGGCGACGATGGCCTGGGCGGCGGCTGTCGGCACGACGTGCTTCCTGCTGGCGCAGTGGCTGCGCGGCCTCGGGGAGAACGGCGAGGGTGCCGGCGCGCCGTGGACCGGACTGGCGGTCGGCGGCGCGATTGGCGCGGGAATTGGTGCGCGAATCGAACAGCGACAGCCTCGGCTTCTGTTCAGGAGCTCGAACCCATCGGGATGCCGCGTCGGTGCGTTCTCCGACGTTGTCTAGATCGAGACGGAACGTGGCGCTGTTCGCCCTGTCAACGATCCAGATCGTTCGTGTTCGATGTCAAGCCAGTCGCCGCGGACGGGAGTCTCAACGCTCGTCTCGTCGCGCTGTACTTGGTCTCAATTGGCGACCCGCGCCGAAGAGCGTCGATGTATTCTGACGATCGGAACGTGATTCAATCGCGGGATCTTCAGGTGACAGGAGACGCTCATGGGGATGTTCGATGGATTGCTCGGCGGGATCGTTGGGGCCGGGATGGTTTCGGTCGTGAACAGCGTCCTCGAACAGCACGGCGGGCTGCAAGGAGTGGTCAGCGAGTTCGAGAAGAACGGGCTCGGCGCCACGGTGAAGTCATGGGTGAGCACCGGACCGAATCAACCGATCTCACCCGACGACGTTCATCGGGCGCTCGGCCCCGAACTGCTGCAGCAGCTCGCGGCGAAATCCGGGTTGTCGGTGCAGGAGCTGGCGCAGCGGCTTTCGCAGGTGCTGCCCGAAGCGGTGGATAAGCTGACACCGAACGGCGCGATTCCGAAGGCCTAGAGACCGAAGCATTCGCGCGGGTGTTCGATCGCGGGCCGAACGGTCACTCGGCGAATCCACGCCGCTGAATACGGACAATCGCAGAGCGAGGCCGGCGACGTGCGCGCGTCCACCGTCCGGCTCGCGCGCTAGACTGCGCCGCAACATGACCGCAGCTGCTTTCGGTTCTGCGATGGAACAAACCGGCGCGCGCCGACAGATCGCGAACCTTCGAACGTCCGTCCCGCGCGAGCGTGGCGATTTCGCCGTCCAGCGCGCTCGACGCCGCCCGTGGCGATTCAATTGGCGGGCAGTCGATATGCCACGAGCTCGCCGCTGTAGCCGGCGCCGCTGATCGCGACGACGATGTACTGTCGGCCGTTCCACATGTACGTCATCGGTCCGCCGGTTTGCGGGGCAGGCATGAACACCGCTCCGACTTCGCGGCCCGTCGCCTTGTCGTACGCGCGCAGCATCGCGCCTCGCCCGACCGACGGCAGCGTCGCGACGCCGGCATCGCCCGCGATCACGAGCGTTTTCGTCACGAGCGTGCCGATCTGACCGGCTCTCCCGGTGCGCGGAATGTCGAGACCCTTCAGCGCCGGATGATTGCGGAGGTTGTCCGCCGTTTCGCCGTGCGCGATCTGCCAGGCGATCTCGCCCTTGTCGAGATCGATCGCGGTGATGCGTCCGTACGGAGGTTTCGCCAGTGGAAGGCCCCGGACGTTCAGGCCTCCGCCGCTGACTTCGCCGGCGGCGGTTGCCGATGATCCAGGGACGCGCGCCGGCGGCTCGGTGCGGCCGCTCTCGGACAGGACGTTCGAGCCGCTGCCGCCGCTCGTGCGCATCCCGGTGCTCGCGAGACCCTGGACGTAATTCAGGTCGCGCTTGTCCGCGGGAGGCACCAGGCCCAGCGCGAGAATGCCGCCGCTCGAAAAGACGTAGAGCTTGTGAGTCTCCGGATCGTACGAGCCGCCTTCCCAGTTCGTCGCGAAGGCCTGCATCAGCGTCGCGAGCGGCCCCTCCAGCCTGCTCACGACCGGCGGCGTGAAGATCGGACCAATCTTGTATTTCTCGACCAGCTTCACGGCTTCGGCGCGCAGCTCCGGCGTGAAGTCGATCAGATCGTCGATCGCGACACCCTGCCGCTCGTAGGCCGGCGGCCTGGTGGGATGCGGCTGCGTCGGAGAATACCACTCGCCCGGCACGTCGCCCTTCGGCACCGGGCGCTCCTCGATGGGCCAGACCGGCTGGCCGGTCGCACGATCGAAGACGTAGAGCCACGACTGCTTGGTTGGCTGCGCGACCGCCTTGATCGTCCGTCCGTTGACCCTGATGTCGGCAAGGATCGGGGCACACGGAATGTCGAAATCCCAGATGCCATGGTGAACGAGCTGGTAGTGCCACCGGCGCTGCCCGGTGCGGAGATCGACGGCGACGAGGCTTTCACCAAAGAGGTTCGCGCCCGGTCGGTGGCCGCCGTAGTAGTCGCCTGTCGGCAGCTCCACCGGCAGGTACGCGAGGCCGAGCTCTTCGTCCACGCTGATCTGTCCCCAGACGCCGGCGTTGCCCGTGTACGACCACGAGTCCTTTTCCCACGTGTCGTTGCCGAATTCGCCGGGCGACGGAATCGTGTGGAAGATCCAGAGCCGCTTGCCGGTGCGCACGTCGAAGCCGCGAACGTATCCCTTGACGTTCATCCGGCTGGTCGGCACGCCGCCCGATTTGTGCGCGGCGCCGAC
>Ga0114129_10013615_pt1 | contig 11591 bp, 10 predicted proteins | sample RhiMetdeltSRZDD1_FD_80071 | JGI IMG/M metagenome (GOLD analysis project Ga0114129, IMG submission 80071) | Populus rhizosphere microbial communities from Tennessee, USA - Rhizosphere MetaG P. deltoides SRZDD1 (version 2) (version 2) | ecosystem: Host-associated > Plants > Roots > Rhizosphere >... | reverse complement strand
TCACCTCATTAAAGCTTGAGCATACAACATCGACAGATATAATTTCTACAGGACTCCCCGGACTTGATAAATTGTTTAATGCCGGTGGATATTTTAAAGGCAATAGCACGCTCATCACCGGTTCTGCAGGTACTGCAAAGACTATTCTTGCGGCATATTTCGCATTGAGCAGTTGTAAGAAAAAAGAGAGAGTGCTTTATTTTTCTTTTGAAGAATCTCCCAATCAGCTAACCAGGAATATGTTATCAGTCGGTATAAACCTTACACCATATATAAAGTCAAAGCTCCTTTTGATCCATTCCTCGCGTCCTTCATTACATGGGCTTGAAATGCATCTTTTGTCATTGCACAAGTATATACAGGAATTTAAACCGCATACTGTCATTATTGATCCTATCAGCAGCCTTGTTACTGTAGGCAGTCGTGGGGAAGTGAGGGCAATGCTCGCCAGATTAATGGATATGCTCAAATCACATCAGATTAGCGCGTTGTTTACTTCGCTTTCGCATGAGCGGCCAATTAACAATGATGAGCCAGCCGAAGAAGCTATATCCTCATTGGTAGATACATGGATCAAGGTACGCAACGAAGAAAGTAAAAGTGAGCGGGTACGCAGCCTTTACATTGTGAAATCCCGTGGCATGGGGCATTCCAGTGCAGTAAGCAATTTTATTATCACAGATCACGGCCTTAAAATAATAAAGGTGGATGCGCTATTGAAACAAAGCCATAATGGTTCTGAAAAAGCCAACACGCTTTCGGAAAATGGTTCAGGACATAAATCTAAAAATTAAAATTATGAACAAGGAAGAAAACTGGGAACTTTGGTTATATATAGCAGGGCAAACACCTAAATCTATTCTTGCGTTGGAAAATATTACAAAATATGGTAAGGAGCATATCAAGGCAAAATACACAATTGAAGTTATTGACTTATTAAAAAGTCCTCAATTGGCAGAAAATGATCAGATTTTTGCCATTCCTACATTAGTAAGAAAAGCCCCAAAACCGTTAAGAAAAATTATTGGCGACTTATCTAATAAGGAGAAAGTTTTGATGGGATTAAACATTCGCACAATAGAAGTTGGAGATGAAAAATAAATCGAAACCTGATTTTAATATTAAGGAAAAAATCATCCTTCAGTTATATATTGCCGGCATGTCGGAAAATGCAGTGCTTGCCATTCAAAATATTACGCAATTCTGCAATCAATATCTCAAAGACCGCTATGACCTTAAAATAATAGATATTTATAAAAATCCTTCTGTTGCCGAAGAGCAAAAGATAGTTTTCAGTCCTTCACTCATCAGGCAGTTTCCCTTGCCAAGAAAAATATTAATAGGCGATTTATCAGATACTAAAAAGGTAATACTTGCCTTAGGTATCAAATTTAAAGAATAACAATGCATACAGCAACCTCAGAGGATTTGTTATTAAAAATAGAGGATCTTAAAACGCACCTCGCAGAAGCGCAGGAAGCAATAGATGCCATAAAAATCGGATCAGTAGATGCTTTTGCAATTAAGAAGGATGGTAAATCTGAAGTATTTACCTTGCAGAGCTTAGATTATGCCTACCGGGTTCTGATAGAGAAATTCAGCGAAGGCGCGCTAAACTTAACGCAGGAAGGTTTAATAGTATATAGCAACAGTTATTTTTCTAAATTAATAGATACACCTAATGAAAAAGTAATCGGCTCATACATTCTTGATTTTATTTCCAGAGAAACGCGCGGGAAATTTCAGGAGCATTTTGCACTGGCGCTTCAAGGCAGTAGCAAAACAGAAATTACCTTATCCGTAAATAATAAAAATATTCCTGTTTATATTTCTCTCACCAGCCTTCAGCCTCAATTGGCTACGATAGGAATGATCATCACCGATCTTTCAGAAAAAAAGCACAATGAGCAACTTTTACAAAAAAAGAATCTTGAGCTGGAACATTTAAATAAAAGCCTGGATCAATTTGCTTCCATCGCCTCTCACGATCTGCAGGAGCCTTTGAGAAAAATTCAGACTTTTACATCGCTCCTTAAACAGCGTTTTCAGCATGATCTGCCGGATAATGCTAAAGAACTGATCGAGAAAATCAGAGGATCCTCAGAACGCATGTCTTTACTAATTAGAGATGTTCTTAATTTTTCACGGATAGTTCCTTCGGAAAATATGTTTATCAAAACTGATCTGAACCAGATTTTGAACAATACTTTAATAGATTTCGATTTGCTTATCCTTGAAAAAAATGCCTCTATCAGAATAGAATATTTGCCCGTTATTGAAGCGATTCCATTGCAGATAAATCAACTTTTTTATAATCTGTTAGGTAATGCGCTGAAGTTTTCCAAACGTGAAACAACCCCTGTCATTACTATTTCTTCAAGAATGCTTTTGCCTGAAGAAATTGAAAATAAAATCAATTTAAAATTCAATTTAAACAGGCAACTTTCATATGCTGAGATCAGCTTTAAAGACAATGGTATTGGATTCGAGCAGCAATTTGCTGAACAGATTTTCTCAATTTTTGAATGCCTGAATAATAAGCAGCAATATTCTGGTACAGGTATTGGTTTGGCACTATGCCAAAAAATTGCCGGGTATCACCAGGGTGGAATACGTGCTGAAGCCATAGAAAATAAGGGAGCAGTATTTTATGTTTTGCTCCCATTGACTCAATCAGCTGATCATGTTGTTAATCAGCAAAGCAGCTAACTTTAGAGGGTAACCTTTGAACAAACGATAGTAAACAAAAATTTAAGGATATGAAAAAGAATATTACAATACTTATTGTAGATGATGATGAGGATGACAAAAAATTATTTATTGAATCGGCAAAAGAAGTAAATAAGAATATTAAATGTATTACCGCAAGTGACGGGCAGGAAGCATTACGATTTTTAAAAGATGAACCCAAACCGTCGCTTCCTGATTATATTTTTTTGGACTTAAGAATGCCCCGCATCAGCGGGATACAATGTTTAGAAGAAATCAGAAAGGATAACAGGCTACACCAAATCCCGGTCTTTATATATACTACTTCAAGAGATGTTGAAGATTCAAGAGAACTAAAAAAGAAAGGAGCGGTACATTTTATAAGCAAGCCTGCTAATCCGGATGATATATATTATATTTTGTCTACAGTGTTTTATGAGAAATGGGACCAGCTTGAAAACATTTGAACCTTTTGGGATTAAAATAGAAAAGAATCTGCCATTCAAGTGTCAGCAGTCATTCAGAAGTATTTACTTATGGGCAAAAATCTGAATATCGTCTGGAATTAATTTTCCTCCAGAAATAACAAAACTCACCGTATAACTCATGATTATATCTGTTGTACTAACGGGTTCATTAATGTTCAAATTATAATGTACAGGTGTACTGATAAATGTTCCTTCAATGGGATTTTTAAAAAGGCCTTGTGCTATTGCATATTGTCTGGCATCGTCAATTACAGTCGTGATTGAAATACCGGGAGGCAACGGTACTGGCTTTTTATCTCTGAATCTCCATCTTAGCTCTTTTAGTTTTTGTAATAGTTCCGCGAAAGGCAGTGACTCCCCATATATCATTTGTTCACGCATTATAGCGTAATCGCTTTCGAATCTCTTCAAATCAAGAAATTGGGGTATAAAGTTGATTTTATCCGGCGAGTGTGTATTATAATCAACACCACTTAATTGATAAAACAATTTTCTATGTTGCACAATCGTTTCGTATAAAGCCATATTATCGAAAGCTGCCTTTCCGTGAATTCCGTCCATCAGCATGACTAGATCATAAAAATGACGTGATTTTCTTTCTGTTTTAAGTTTATCAGGTCTTGCCATTTCCTCATGTAATAAAAATGCTTTTTCCAGAAAAGTTCTGTGCGGTTCAATAGCTGGAACAATAAAATGCAGCTCATCATACGCTTCATTCGGAAAATATTCTTGCAACATAGTGCCAACTTCACAATTGGCAAAAGGTTCTCTTAATGAAAGAGCGCTAATTTCAATCTTTACTATACTCGGCAGATAAGGCAACGGTTCAAACAAGGAAGGATATTGGAGATATAAAGCTTGTGGATCCTTGTCTGGTTGTTCTGGCTTTATTTCTTCGGCAGTAACCGACACAAAGCCATCAGGAACCCCAAGATTGTATAACTGCTGTATTAAAGCATCTTTAAGGGCAGTAGAAGTAAATTCGGCTGCTTTCTTTTTTAGTTTTTTTATTTTGCTTCTGCTTGAGTTGTCTGAAAACCCAAATAAAGAGCGATCTATAGCTAAGTCTATATCCTCCGAAAATCGGGAAATTAATTTCCAGCATTTACTTAAGGATGTTCCTCCCTTGAACAGCAGATGAGATGCGTATTCCGTTTGAAACAAGGCTTTAAGGACAAGGGTTACTCACCAATCTTTTTCAATCGCCTGACCAGGGACACCGCATTTTATTGCAGCCTGTTCTATGGTGATTCTTCTTTCCTCTTCATTTAGATTCCTTAGCCATCCTATCATATTTCACATTATTTTGCTTTATGAGATGATTGATCTTTTAAATAAGATTTAAAAATAAAATCGCTGATCCTGGATGGGGCCAGTTTCAAATCGTGTTGCAGTAGTTTGGGATTTTCTTTTGAAAGCAAATCAGTTATTTTATCGCTCAGTTCCCGATCCAAAATCATATCAGTGGGATCAATCTCTTCTAAAGCTTGTATGACCAGGCTACTGATTGCCCCCTTCATAGCAAATTTTTTTGCTGTGGTGGATTTGAAAATGATTGTTCCTTTGCCCACCTTCAAACGTTTGGGGAGACCATTGGTTATATATACCTGCTTCATGGGTACTTGTGTGGATAACCCAAGCCTGTGGAGGGCATACGCACCAGCAGGCTTTATCTTTATATGTTCATGCCGGGCAACTGCTTCGGCAATTTTTTCCAGAGATGGCAGCAATTTGCCGAATTTAGGATCTTCCTGCGCCAGATAATAAATACCGTGAGCCAGCCGTTCAATTTTTTCATTCTTTGCAAGCCTTGAAAGTGCATTTTTTATAGCGACATCTGAACCCATTCCTCTGAAATCCGCAGGAAAAATCAGGCTGCCTGGTTTTAACTGTCCTATTTTACGTTCAATTCTGCTATGTGTCGAACCTACCATGCGACAAATTTACTAAAAAAGGTCGCAAATGAATTTTAAAAATGGCAGATAAATTTTAAAAAAAGTAGCAACCCTTTAAGCATACAATTGATTATTAACTTATTATAAAGAGGCGGCTAAACTGGAATTAATATTTTTAAAGAATGGCAGTGATGATTTTATTTGTACTCTAAATCCTATGATCCTATCCGCCGTAACGGTGAATCTTGATGAAAATCGGTGCAAATCGTGCTGCACTTTGAGGATAGTTGCCACTTTCCGGGTTGTTAGTATCTAAATCTATTGTAGCTAAGCCCCGTTTCGATATCTTTCCCCTCACCTCAATAACATCACCACACCTTTCAGTATCCTTTTGCCATTGCCAATGTTAAGCATATATGCATATCCGCCGGAGGGTTGATTGATGCCTTTGAACTGTCCGTTCCAGCCTATGTCATTGTTTTTAGTATGATATATCAGTTGTCCCCAGCGGTTAAAAACGTTTAATTCAAAAACCGGAATGGCCTTTAAGCCAGGAATACGCCAGGTATCATTATGGCCATCTCCATTAGGCGTAAACGCATTCGGTACATAAATATCGGGGAAAACAAATACGTGCACAGTATCGCTCACGATACCGCAAGCGCCATTGGAGGTGGTCGATAAAATGTAATCAATATCCGTCGGAGGGCTAACCTGCGGTGTAAGCGAGGTAATATCCGTTATATAGGAAGTGGGCGTCCAATTGTATGTAATGTTCGCGCCATTTACTGTACCGTTCAATGTCGTAGTTTCTCCTTTTAAAATGCTTTTGTCGGGACCGGCATTCACAGTTACTCCGGGATCCACATTAATCACTACATAAGCGGTATCTATACAAGTAGGATCTGTGGACACAATTACCATATAGCTGGTTGTGTAGGCCGGCGTGGCTACCGGGTTGGCAATATTATCTGCAGATAAGCCGGTAGATGGCAGCCATTGATAAGTGGTACCGCCGCTGCTGATTAACTGCACACTTTCATTTTTGCAAATGCTGGTATCCGGACTAACAGTTGCCACCGGCGCCGGACTGATGCTCACATCAATAGAATCTGAATACGGGCAACTGCCGGCGGCACTTGCCTGCACATAATATTTACCAGCGTTTGCTGCCTGGGCATTAGGAATGGAAACGGAGGTACCTGTAGCCGTAAACCCATTAACGCCCGTCCACTGATATTGGGCATTACCTGTAACTGATAACAACAGGGTACTGCCCGCACACAAGGGAGCATTACTGCTTACGGTGCCTGTTAATCTGGCACCTACATTAACAACGACATAAGCGGTATCTCTACAGGCAGCGCTGGTGGACACAATTACCATATAGCTGGTGGTATCGGCCGGCGTGGCTACCGGGTTGGCAATATTATCCGCAGATAAACCGGTAGATGGCAGCCATTGATAAATGGTACCGCCGCTGCTGGTTAACTGCACACTTTCATTTTCGCAAATACTGGCATCCGGACTAACGGTTGCCACCGGCGCCGGATTAATGCTGACCTCGATAGAATCTGAATACGGGCAGGCGCCAGTGGCGCTTGCCTGCACATAATATTTACCAGATTGAGCTGCCTGGGCATTAGGAATGGAAACGGAGGTGCCGGTAGCGGTAAACCCATTAACGCCGGTCCACTGATATTGTGCACTACCTGTAACTGATAACAACAAGGTACTGCCTGCACACAAAGGAGCATTACCACTGACGGTGCCGGTTAGTGTTGGCATAATCGTTACAGACAATACCTGTGAAGTAGTTCTGCATATTGTAAGATTGCCTGCCGCTACCGCGCTCAGCCGGTACTGGTAGGTGCCAGGTGTTTGAGTAGCAACGTAGTTCTGCAACAAAGTAGTGCCTGTTGCACCTGGTATATCCTGCCAGCCGCCGCCATTGATATTCTGCTGCCATTGCATAACCGGGTTAGACAGCCCCGACATCACATTGCCCGTAAACGTTACAGCATTTGGGCTCCCTGCGCATAAAGACAGGCTGGCAGAGGGTGATCCGACAATACTCGCCATGATGGTGGGACCGCAGGGACGAAACGTAATATCATCCAGCGCCAGGTCGTTACCACATCCTCCCGAAGCATTGTTTACGATACGTAATACAACATCCTGGATACCCGGGGGTGTCGTAAAATAAAACCCCATCTGTTGCCAGGTGAGGGTGCTTTGTTCAGGAATACCGCCGGTATTATAAGTCTGTAATACCGTACCGTCTGTTTTTTCTATAGTAAAAGTAAGATCAGGTTGTATAATGGGCTGGCAGCCCTGGCCAGCCATTAGCACATTGGCTATCCAGGCGGCAAATTCAAAAGTAGTATTACTGCAAAGTCCATGCACGGTGTCGAGGTAAAAGGCGCTGGGGTTGTAAGAGGCATTGACCAGCATAAAATAACCATTGGGATCACCGGTGTGGTCAGCAGCGATCGTATGCCAGGAGCCAAAACAGGCATTGGTGCTGTTGCGGAGGGCATAGTAACCATCTGTCGGACAATCAGCCGATGTATACACATAGGTAGTAGTAGCTGCAGAAAATGGTTGGCCCGGGTTAGCGCCGCTTCCAAAGGTGATGTTTACGATAGGATCACCCAGACTGCCCTGGCAAAGCTGCGCATTCGCCAGGTTGGTGATCAATAGGAATATAACGGTTATAGTATAGGTATGGATAAGCGTTTTCATATGATACAGGTACGGATAATCGAATTAATAGAATCATTCACTTCCACAATTTAAAAGCCAGTTTTACCTATAGATCGATTATGTTAAGAACTTTTGGGCAAAGAAGCCTATTTTATCGATTCACTTTCATTAATAATTTAATACTAAGAAAACGTTTATTGAAATAAGATAATAGGTTAGGTATTATTTCTGCTATAAGCTGCACATATTCATTTTAGCATTAACCCCAGGAATTGAGTCAGGATTCCATCACTCCGTACGGAGCAACTTCACCGGGTTTGCTATTGCTGCTTTTATTGCCTGGAAACTAATCGTTGCAAGTGCAATAATTATTGCAACAAGTCCGCTTGCAACAAATATCCACCAACTGATGTTGATGCGATAAACATAATCCTGCAACCATTGGTGCATGTAATACCATGCAATGGGTGTAGCAATCGCAAAGGCAATTGCAATGAGTATGATAAATTCTTTTGAAAACAAATAAACGATACTGCCTGCAGTAGCACCAAGTACTTTACGAATACCAACTTCTTTTATTCTCTGCACTGCCATGAATGAGGCTAAACCATACAATCCAAGACAGCTAAGCAATATCGCGATTGCTGCAAAAAATTTATACAACTGCGCTAACTGATTTTCCTGTTTATAAAAGCTTGCTATTTTATCATCAAGAAACTTGTATTCATAAACAAAATCGGGAAACGTTTGCTCAAATATGTTTTTAACAGATTGCAGTGTAGAAGAAATGTTTTTCGTTTCAAGTTTTATTCCTGCCTGGTTGTACATGGTGATGTTTGTGGTAATAAGCAAAGGTGCAAGATCATTTCGAAAAGATCTGTCATTAAAATCTTTTAATACGCCAACAACCGGGCATTTTATTCGATCACCCCATATGCTTATTTCTTTGTTCAGTATATCGTCAGGTTTTTTAAATCCTAAACTTTTCACCAGCGACTCATTCACTAAAAATTCTCTTGTGTAAACAGAAGGCCGCAAATTTCTTCCGGCGACCAGTTGTAGTTTATAAGCCGGCACATATCCGGTGTCGGCGAATTTGGTAATAACTTTAAAGTCTGCTTCTTTTATTGCATTATCAAATTTGAATGTGCTCCATGTATCATTACCATCTTCAACCGGGGTGTTGGAACTGCAGCTAACAGCCTGCACACCATTAACCTGCAATAACTTGTTCCGTAAATAATCCAGCCTGCTAATGCGAAGACTATCTACACGGAAAGGAACATTTATGATTGCATCTTTATCGAAGCCTAATGGCTGATCCATAAAATAACTCATTTGCTTTACAATAATGAATGTTCCGATGATCAGCGCCTGTGCAATGATGAATTGAAATACGACCAACCCTCTTCTTAACGAAATTCCCTTTGCAGTATTTACCGTGAGTTTACTCTTTAAAGCATTAACAGGATTGAAACGTGATAAGACAACAGAAGGATAAAAACCGGCGAGTGCGGTTACAGCAATTGTTACCGTCAAAAGAAATAAAATAACTGCAGGATTGCTCAGTATGCCGGATGAAAGTGAAAGTTCTAAAAGTTGATTTACAAAAGGCAATGCAAGAGTTGTAATAACTGCCGCAAGCATTACAGAACTTGTAACAATCAAAAATGTTTCAATAATAAATTGGATCCGCAATTGAGATTTATTGCTCCCCAGAACTTTTCTTACCCCAACCTCCTTTGCACGGTTAATAGCTTGTGCAGTGGAGAGGTTAATAAAGTTTACGCAGGCAATTAACAAAATGAATGCTGCAATCAGCCACAATACATTGAGTAATTCCTGACTAATTGTTTTGTTGCTGTAAATACCGGTTTGTGTGTCGTAATGAACAGCACTCAACGGCTGAATGATATGGCTATCCTTGTTTTCAGGAGATTGAACGTTTACTGAATATGCTCTTAGCTGCTGATTAAAATTATCAACAGAGATATTCGGAGGCAACATAATATAGCAACCAAAACCAGCATTCGTTCTATCCTCCCAATCGGTAGATTTCGCTATAATACTTCCGGTAAAACCTGATCCATAAGCCACAACAAGTTTTAGCTGAAAGTCAGTATTTGCCGGTATGGTCGCAAGAATGCCTGACACTTTCAATACTTCAGTGCCATGTTCGAATAAATAGCCGCCAACTTCCAGCTTAATGGTTTTACCCAGCGCTGTTTTCCAGTCACCAAAATATTTTTCTGCCATCTCTTTTGTAAGCAATACATTGTTCGGTTCTTTTAATGATTCATACGAACCTGCGAGCAGAGGGTAATCGAACATTTTAAAGAATGAAGGCGATGTAAAAAATACGCCCCGTTGCTCTTTAAATGTTTTTACAGCAGTTCCATTATTACCGGGTATCAGCAACTGATCATCGTGACTTGCAAAAATCGGAGCTACTTGTTCAATTTGGGGAAAAGCCGTTTTCAATTCTGCGGGCATGGGAAAAGGAACATCTTTCCCGTAAGCAATATTTGCTGCATCTGCATGATGATATTCGGTTAACACACGGTAAACCCGATCTTTCTTTGCATGAAAATTATCGAAGCTTGTTTGAAATTGTATAATGATAAAGATCATCATACAAACGGCAATACCAACAGCCATTCCGGCGATGTTGATAATAGTGTAATTCCTGTTACGGATCAAACTTCTGAATGCGGTTTTGAAATAGTTTTTAAGCATTACTATTTTTTATTCTGTTCCCGAACTTTTCACAGGATTCGCTACCTGTAATACAGTTCTATTAAAAAAATATCAGAGATGATAGCGTATACAGCATTTAGTATTAAAAAATATGCCGAACGAGCTATTGAATGGCCTTCAATAGCTTAAGAAAAAAACTATGCGAAGCTGTTCGCTTTTGATACAATGGGCTGACTCAATCCGATACAGTGATGATTCAGGGAGAAGCTTCAGGTATATTTTATTCATTTATGTAGCAGAATGTAAGCCTCCATCGATCCCATCAGCTTTTTTACTTATTCAGTTTTGAATTGCTGAACCTTTTTGGTGAGTTCAACTACATTCGAAACATCCAGCTTCAACATAAGTTTAGCCTTATGCGTGCTAATCGTTGAAATATGCAGAAAAAGCATCTCAGCAATTTCTTTAACATTTTTTCCTTGCACCAGGTGATTCATGATCTCAAGCTCTCTGATAGTAAGGCGATCAAAAGGAGTACTTGCCTGGTTGTCTCTATCCTCCCAGGTTAGTATATGCTTCATATCAGACCCAAGATATTTTCTATTGTTCAGGATAGCCGCAATGCCAAGTCTGATCTCTGATGGCTCAGCTTCTTTATTAATAAATCCTTTCACGCCCAGGGCGAGGTATTGCTTTGCATAAATGGCCACGCTGCTCATCGTGAAGATCATCACTTTCTGGTCGGGTTTATGGGTAAATATTTTTTTTAACAGGAGAAGCGAATCCATTGCAGGCATCGTTATGTCAAGAATTACCAGGTCGTATTCTGTGCTCTGTATTTTTTTCCACACACAATTGCCGTTACTGCATTCATCTATTTCGGCAGTCGAGAACTCATCTTTTATAATAAGGTCAAGTCCTCTTCTTACTATATGATGATCATCTGCCAGTAAAAATTTTTTCATACGCTAGTCCTTATTTTCAAAAGTTATGGTTATTATATTACCCTTGCCATTACCCGAAGCTATGTCAAGTTTGCCATGCAGCCTGTCGAGTATTTCAATTATGATCTTGTAGCCCCATCCCCCATGTAAAG
>Ga0114129_10013614_pt1 | contig 11591 bp, 11 predicted proteins | sample RhiMetdeltSRZDD1_FD_80071 | JGI IMG/M metagenome (GOLD analysis project Ga0114129, IMG submission 80071) | Populus rhizosphere microbial communities from Tennessee, USA - Rhizosphere MetaG P. deltoides SRZDD1 (version 2) (version 2) | ecosystem: Host-associated > Plants > Roots > Rhizosphere >... | reverse complement strand
CTGGGCCTTCTACATCGGGCTCGTGTGCCTGGGCGCGGCCGTGGTGCAGCAGTTCGCCCTGCCGGCCTACGGCCGCTTCTGGTGGCCCCTGGTGGCGGCCGGCATCGTGCTGGTCGTGCTGTCGGCGCTCCCGCGGCTGGCCGACGCGCGCCGCTCGCTGGGTGGCCGCACCATGCGCTACGGGCTGCACGCCGCGCTGTCGATCGCGCTCGTCATCGGCGTCATCGGCTTCGTCGAGGCCATTTCCGTGCGTCACAGCGGGCGGCTGGACCTCACGGAGAACAAGCGGCACAGCCTGTCGCCGCAGACGATCCAGCTGCTCAAGAACCTCAAGAGCGACGTCAACGCCGTGGGGTTCTTCCGGTCCGATCAGCCGGGCAAGCGGGTGGCCGAGGACCTGTTCAAGCAGTACGCCAGCCAGTCGGGCGGCAAGTTCACGTGGAAGGTGGTCGATCCCGATCGCGATCCCGCCCTGGCGCGCCGCTACGCCGTCGAGTCCTACGGCACCATCGTGCTGGAGACGAAGAATCGCTCGGAGAAGGTGAACGACGCCGAGGAAGAGAAGCTGACCAACGGCCTCGTGAAGCTCACGCGCGAGGGCAAGCGTGTCGTGTACGTGCTGCAGGGGCACGGCGAGCACGAGCTCGGCAACACCGACCGCCCGGGATTCTCCGAGGCGAAGACGGCGCTCGAGCGGGCCAACTACGACGTCAAGCCGCTGATCCTGGCGCGCGAGGGCAAGATTGCCGAGGACGCGGCCGTGATCATCGTGCCCGGCCCCCGCACCGATCTGTTTCCGCCGGAGATCGACGCCCTCGACGGCTACCTCGGGCGCGGCGGCAAAGTGCTCGCGATGGTCGATCCGCCGTTCCCGCAGAAGATCCAGGACGCCGCCATCAAGGGCTTGCTGGGGCGCTGGGGCGTGACCCTCGGCGAGAACCTGATCGTGGAGCTGAGCCCGATCGGGCGGCTGTTCGGCATCGGGCCCGAGGTGCCGATCATCCAGCAGTACGAGCCGCATCCGATCACCCGGGACCTGGGCGGGATCACCACGCTCTTCCCGATCACCCGCACCGTCGACCCGGCCAAGCCGGCGCCGGCCGGCGTGAACGTGACGCCGCTGGCGCGCACGAGCCCCGACTCGTGGGGGGAGACCGATCGGCAGGCGCTCGAGCAAGGCACCGCCAAGCCGGACCCGCAGGACCCGAAGGGGCCGCTGACCGTGGCGGTGGTGGCCACCAAGGACAAGGCGCGGCTCGTGGTGTACGGGACCTCGAACCTCGCCGCGAACCAGTTCCTGAACCTTCAGGGCAACCGCGACTTCTTCCTCAACACCGTCTCGTGGCTGGCGGAGGAGGAAGACCAGATCTCGGTGCGACCCAAGGACAGCCGGCAGAGCCCGATCTTCCTGAGCGCGCGGCAGGGGCAGCTCGTGTTCTGGCTGCCCGTGGTCGTGCTGCCGGGCCTGGTCCTGGCGGGCGGCGTCGCCGCCCTCATCCGTCGCCGCTCGGCAAAGTAGTCGCCGATGCGCTGGAAGACATCCGCGGCGCTTGCCGTCCTCCTCATCGGCCTGGGCGGGTTCTTCTATTTCTACGAGGTGCGCGGCGCCGCCGACCGCGAGCGCGCCGAGAGCCGCAAGGGCCGCGTCTTCACGGTCGAGGCGGCCGACGTGACGACTCTGGAGCTGAAGCGCCCCGACGAGACGGTGACCCTGAAGCGTGACGGAGACGTCTGGCGGCTGACGTCGCCGATCACGGCGCGCGGCAATCGCGGCACCGTCGACGAGACGCTGACGACCGTCCTGACCGCCAAGGTCGACCGTGAGATCGAGGCCAAGCCCGGCTCGCTCACGGATTTCGGCCTCGAGAAGCCCGCGGCGCAGGTGCTGCTGACGCTCAAGGACGGCAAGCAGCTCGGCCTCGACCTCGGCGCCAAGTCGCCGACCGGCGTGTGGGTCTACGCGCGTGAGCAGGGCAAGCCGGCCGTCTTCGTGCTCGGGGACAGCGTGCTGCGCGATGCAACCCGTCCCGTCGTCGACTTCCGCGATCGGACCATCCTGGCCTTCGAGCGTCGGGACGTCACCGGCGTGGACATCGCGACCGACGCGGAGACCATCGCCATCGAGCCCGTCGCCGACAAATGGCGCATTACCCGCCCGGTGACGCTGCCCGCCGACACCGCGGAGATGAACGACCTCCTCGAGAAGCTCGCCGCGGCCAAGGTGAAGGAGTTCGTGGCCGAGGCGCCGCGCTCGAAGGAGTCCTACGGCCTCGAGCGGCCGGTCAAGCTCAGCGTACACACGGGCAAGGACAAGGACCGGGCCACCCGCACGCTGTTGGTGGGGCGCGTCGACGCCGAAAAGAAGGGACTGTTCGCCATGCGCGAGGGGGAGTCGAGCGTCCTGCTCCTGCCCGAGGAGATCGGCAAGCTCGTGCCGCGCAACGTGGCGGCCATCCGCAACAAGCAGCTCGTCGAGTTCGACCGCGAGAAGGTCTCGCGCGTGGAGGTCGACAGCCCGAAGGGCGCGGTGACGCTGGTCCGCGACAAGGATCGCTGGACGATCTCGGCCCCGCAGGCGCTGCCGGCCGACCAGGTCGAGTCCGGCGCGCTCCTGGCGCGGCTGCGAGAGCTCCGCGCGCAGGCGTTCCTCAGCGACGACGCGGCCGGCATCGCTCGTTACGTGCCCAAGGCCTCGGTGAAGATCAGCATCTCCGAGCAGGGCGGGCCGCCCATCACCGTGCTGCTGGCGCCGTCGCCCGAGCGACGCGGGGGCCAGCCGAGCGCGTACGCGGCGGTCGCCGACAAGGGGCCGGTCGTGCTGGTCGAGGCCAAGGCTCTCGAGGACCTCTCGCGTTCCGTCAACGAGCTCCGCGAGCACACGCTTTTCTCGGGCGTGGAGCCCAAGGACGTCAAGCGCCTGCGCGTGCGGGCCGGCGGCCAGACGGCCGTGCTCGAGCGCAGCGGTGACGCCGAGTGGAAGCTGCTGGAGCCCGCCAAGGGCGGTGCCAAGGCGGCGCGCGTCGACGACGTCCTCTACGCCGTCCGGGCCCTGCGCTGGAAGGACATCGTGTCACCCGGCGGCGAGGAGGCGGCCAAGTACGGCCTGGACGCGCCCTCGATGGAGGTGGTGCTCCTCAAGGGCGATGGCGGCGAGCTGGCCCGTCTGGTGGTCGGCAAGCGCGAGGGCGATCGGGCCTACGTCCGTACCGGGGCGGGGCCGGCGATCTATGCCGTCGACGCCAAGACGCTCGGTCCTGAGCCCAAGATCCCGGATGACTTCAAGGGCTGAGGTCGTGATACATTCGCGCCCCATGAGTCGCGAGATCTTCGTGGTGGCGCGCGATCGGCCTGACCTCTATCGGTATCTGAGCCAGACCTTCGCCGACGCGGAGAACGTGCAGGTCATCCTCGACCGCCGCAACGGCGATCGTCGCGGGACCGGCGGCGGCGACGCCTCGCCTCGCGAGGACGATCGGCGCGCTCGCCCCAACGTCGAGCAGGATCTGCGCTCCGTCGGGTACGCGTTCATCACCATTCCCTGACCGGGTCGCGCGGGGTTGACGCGCCGCCTCGAGCTCGTCATCTTCGACTGCGACGGTGTGCTCGTGGACAGCGAGCGTCTCGCCGTGCGCATCGACGTCGAGGTGCTCGGGAAGCTGGGCTGGGTCCTCACCGAAGCCGAGGTCGTCGAACGCTTCGTGGGCCGCTCCGACGCGGCGGTGGCGCGAGAGATCGAGGCGCACCTCGGGCGTACGCTCCCCGGCGACTGGCTGAGCGAGTTCGAGCATCTCTATCGCGAGGCGTTCGCGGCCGAGCTGCGGCCGGTGCCCGGCGTCGTCGAGGCGCTCGACCGGATCACGCTTCCGACGTGCGTCGCCTCCAGTGGCAGCCACGACAAGATGCGCTACACGCTCGGCCTCACCGGTCTCTATGCGCGCTTCGCCGGCCGCATCTTCAGCGCCACCGAGGTAGCGCACGGCAAGCCCGCGCCCGACCTCTTTCTGCACGCGGCCGCGCGCATGGGAGTCGAGCCCGCGGCGTGTGCCGTGGTGGAGGACAGCCGCTTCGGGGTGCAGGCCGCCCGCGCGGCTGGTATGCGCGTGCTGGGCTACGCGGGCGGACTCACGCCCGCCGAGCGCCTCGCCGGCCCGGGCACGGTGGTCTTCCGGGACATGCGCGAGCTGCCCGAGCTCTTGGCGCGTGGTGGGGCGGTGGAGTAGCATCAATGTCCGTGAGCGACGACGCGCTCTACGTGAAGCAGATGGAGCTCGGGCCGATGCAGAACTTCGTCTACCTCATCGGCGATCGGGCAGCCCGGGAGTGCATCGTCGTCGACCCCGCGTGGGAGATCGACACCATCGTCGAGACGGCCCAGGCCGACGACATGCGCATCACGGGCGCGCTGGTCACCCACACGCATCAGGATCACGTCGGCGGCAGCCTCGCCTCGTGGGGAATGCCGGGGCGGATTCCCGGCGTCGAGGAGTTCCTGGCCCGGGTGCCGGCGAAGGTCTACGTCCACAAGGCGGAGCGCGAGTTCTTGCCGGGCCTCGGCGGGGATCTCGTGAAGGTCGACAATCACGACACGCTCGCCATCGGTCGGCTCACGCTGACGTTCCTCCACACGCCAGGCCACACTCCCGGCTCGCAGTGCTTTCTCGTCGACGGCCGACTCGTGTCAGGCGACACCCTCTTCATCAACTCGTGCGGTCGCACGGACCTGCCGGGCAGCGATCCGAGCGAGATGTACTACTCGCTCACCCAGCGGCTCGGCGCCCTTCCCGATGACACGGTGCTCTTTCCTGGCCACAACTACGGCGGCGCCTCCTCGACCATCGGCGATCAGAAGCGACAGAATCCGTTCATGCGCTTTCCGTCGCTCGGCGATTTCCTGGGCGTGATGGGCGGCCGGCTGAAGGTGCGCTGATCGCGTGATCACCGGTCAGGACGTCGCCGAGCTGCTGGAGCGTCATCGATTCGACTTCTTCACGGGCGTGCCGTGCTCCCTGGTGGAGGACGTCATCGCCGTCCTCGAGCAGGGCAGCGGCGCCCCGTACGTGGCCGCCGTCCGCGAGGATGCCGCCATGGGGCTGGCTGCCGGCGCGTGGTTCGCGGGCCGCCGGCCGTGCGTGCTGATGCAGAACTCCGGGCTCGGCACCAGCCTGAACGCGCTCGCGTCGCTCTCGCTCATGTACGGCCTGCCCGCGCTCGTGGTCGTCACCTGGCGCGGCTACGAGGGCAAGGACGCGCCCGAGCACATCCTGACCGGCGCCATCACGCCGAAGCTCCTGGACTTGCTCGGCATGCCGTACCGCGTGCTCTCCGCCGAGACGGCCGCCGCCGACATCGCCTGGGCCGCCCGGGAAATGGACGCGCGAATGCAGCCGGTGGCCATCGTGGTGCCTCCCAAGGTCGTGCAGACCGGCCACGTTCACGGAGCGACAATGGCCGCCTCCCCGCCGCCGGTGGCGCCACTGCCGGGGGCCAGCCCGCTGACGCCGACGGTGTCCAGGCTCATCGCCCTCACGGCCGCGCGAAAACCCCTCGGCGCCGAGCCGATCGTGCACGCCAACGGCTACGTCTGCCGCGAGTCCTTCGCGGTGGGCGACCGCCCGCAGAACTTCTACATGATCGGCTCCATGGGCCTGGCCTCCGCCATCGGCCTCGGCCTGGCCCTGACCGCACCGCACCGCGTGAGCGTCGTCTTCGATGGCGACGGCAATCTGCTCATGAACTTCGGGATCCTGGCCATGGTGGGCGGGCTCCGGCCGAAGAACCTCGTGCACGTGGTGTTCGACAACGAGGTGTACGGCTCCACGGGCAACCAGGCGTCGCCGGCGCGCGGCGTGCGTCTCGACCGGGTGGCGGCCGCCGCCGGTTACCGCACGGCGGTGGCCGTGACCGCGCCGGCCGACGTCGAGGCCGCGGTCGAGGCGGCGCTCCGCGCGGACGGTCCCCACTTCGTCATGGCGAAGGTTACCGCCGAGGAGGCTGACGTGCCGCGTATTCCCTACAGTCCGGCCGAGATTCGGGATCGCTTCCGCGCGAGCGTGGGCGCATGAGCGGCCGCAAGACCACGCGGCTCCGTCAGCTGATCGCGCGGCCCGAGCTCGCGTTCCTGATGGAGGCGCACAGCGGGCTGTCGGCGCGCATCGTCGAGGAGGCCGGCTTCGAGGGCGTCTGGGGCAGCGGGCTCACGATCTCGGCGGCGTTCGGCGTCCGCGACAACAACGAGCTGTCGTGGTCCCAGGTGGTCGACCACGTCGCCTTCATGGTCGAGGCGACGTCCGTCCCGCTCCTGCTCGACGGCGACACCGGCTACGGCAACTTCAACAACATGCGGCGGCTCGTCCGCAAGCTCGAGCAGGCGGGCGTGGCCGGCGTCACCATCGAGGACAAGCTCTTTCCCAAGACGAACTCCTTCCTGCGCTCCGAGCGGCAGCCACTGGCGGACGTGGAGGAGTTCTGCGGCAAGATCAAGGCGGGCAAGGACAGCCAGACGGATCCGGACTTCGTGCTGGTGGCGCGCGTCGAGGCGCTCATCGCGGGATGGGGATTGGCGGAGGCCCTGAAGCGCGCGGAGGCATACCATGCTGCCGGCGCCGACGCGATCCTCATCCACAGCAAGGAGTCGAGCCCGGCGGAGATCTTTGCGTTCCTCGACGCCTGGGGTAATCGCGCACCCGTCGTGCTCGTTCCCACCAAGTACTGGCGGACGCCCACCGCGGAGTTCCGGTCACGCCACGTGAGCGTCGTCATCTGGGCGAACCACGTGCTGCGGGCCTCCATCAGCGCCATGCAGGCCACGACCGCGCGGCTGCGCGCGGAGGACGCGCTGCTGAACGTGGAGCCGCAGGTGGCCCCGCTCCACGAGGTGTTCCGTCTCCAGGGCGACGAGGAGCTGCAGGCGGCCGAAGGCCGTTACCTGCCCGCCGCGCGGACGGGCGAGCTGTCGGCGGTGGTGCTGGCCGCCGGCGCCGGCTCGGATTTCGGCGGGCTCACCGCCGCCACGCCGAAGGCCATGCTCAAGGTTCAGGGCCGGCCGATCCTGGCCCGGCTCCTCGAAGATTTCGCACAGTTCGGCTGCCGCAGCCTCACCGTCGTGCGCGGCCATCACGCGGCGGCGGTCGACGTCCCCGGCGCGCGCTTCGTCGACAACGCGGAGTTCGCGACGACCGGCGAGGCGTGGTCGCTCGCGCTGGCCGAGGCCGCGGTGGTCCCCGGCACGCTGGTCGCATTCGGGGATATCGTGCTCAAGCGTCACATCGTGCACGCCCTCCTCGAAGAAGCCGGCCATGGAATCACGCTGATCGTCGACTCCGGCCTCGCCGGCGAGGAGGCCGCCGATCGCGTGCACGCCGACCGCGCCGACAGCGGTCGCTTCAGCTTCGAGGAGACGCGCCTGACCGCGATCGGCGACGTGGAGCCCTCGGCGTCACACGGCGCGTGGATCGGTCTGCTGCACGCCGGTCGCGAGGGGGCCGCCTGGCTGCGCGAGGCCATCGCCGCCTCGCGCGCGGACGGGACGCTGGGCCACGCGCGGCTCTCCGACCTGATCACGCGCGTGCTCGCCGCCGGCCACGCCGTCCGCGTCGTCTACACGCGGGGCGGCTGGGTCAACGTCAACAACCTCAGCGACCTGCTGGACGCGACGGCGCTCTAACTTCGGAGGGGGCCTCGACGGCCCCCTCCGACGGTCGTCGCACGCCTTGCGGCGTGCTCCTTCCTGCCTCCCCCAGAGCGACGGCGGGATTGCGCGGGCGAAGCCCGCGCTCGAAAGCGGTTCTTCGAAGGGTTGGCGTTCGAAGCGATTGGCGACGTCTGCGGCGTCAGGTGATCCACTGCAGGCCATAGAGCAGTCGGTAGAGGTCGGTGGTGATGTCGGCGGCGAGGCGGGTGGACCAGGTGCGCCAGTGGGTGGTGAGGGGGTCGGCGGCGGCGGGGGTCGATAGCTCGCAGAGCGCGAGGAAGGGAGGGGCGGCGGTGACGTCGCCTCCGACGATCTTGCGCTCGGCGGTGACCACGGAGGTGGCGGCGGTCTCGGATTCGTAGACGGCCGCGGCGGCCACGCCGAGAGGCGCCAAGGTACCGAGGGCGTCGCCCAGGAGGGAGGCGCGCACGTATGGTCCACGGCCGGAGTGCGGCTGCACGCGCACCGTCAGCAGGTGCGCGGTGGCCGCGTCCGGTCCTGTGCTCGCGACGCGACGATAGGCGTTGCGCACCATGCGGCGCACTGAGGGCAGCGCGCGCCGCGTCCACTCCGTGGGCGCGTTGAGCCGCTCGAGGTAGGGAGCGCTCGACAGTACCGCCGCTTCCGAGGTCTCGTAGAGCGTGAAGTAGCGCGGCCCCCCGCTCGTGTTCTCGTAGCGACGACCGCGGAGGAACCCGGGCACCGACAGGCGCTCGGGCAGATGCTGCTGCCGGTACCAGGCGTTGAAGTCGTCGAGGCCGGCGTCGTGGACATCCATCCAGATTCCGAGCGCGGCCTCGCCGATCATGCCGTCTCCCCGCCGTCGACGGCGAGCACCTGGCCCGTGATGTACGCGGGGCAGGTGGCGAAGAAGACGACGGCGGCCGCGACGTCGTCGGGGCCGCCGGCGTGGCCGCGGGTGATGGCGCGCCAGCGCGCGGCGGGCAGCCGGTCGGGCTTCAGCACGGCACCGGGCGCCACGCAGTTGACGGCGATGCGCCGGCTGCGCAGCTCGGCGGCGAGCGCGCGTGTCAGCGCCTCGAGCCCCGCCTTGCTGGCCGCGTACGCGGCCCACCCCGGACGCGACAGGCGCGTGATGACGTCGCCGATGTTCACGACGTGCCCGCCGTCGGGCATGCGCGCGACGGCCGCCTGGGTGCAGAAGAAGGCCGCGCGGAGATTGAGGGCGAGCAGCTGATCCCACTGGGCTCGCGTCGCGGTGGCGACCGGCGTGCGATAGAAGAGCGCCGCGCTGTTCACGAGGACGTCGAGGCCACCGAGCGATCGCGCGGCCTCGCGCACGACGCGCGCGGCGGCGCCGGCATCGCGGAGATCGGCGCGCAGCGCGCTGGCGACGGCGCCACGCCGCCGCAGCTCGTCCGCGGTGTCGCGCGCGTCCGCCGCCGAGCGATGGAACGCGATGGCGACGTCGAATCCCGCCTCCGCGAGGGCCAGCGCCACGGCGCGGCCCACGCGGATGGCGCCGCCGGTGACGAGCGCGCGGCGCCGGATTTTGCGATCGGTCGGCGAAGATGTCATAGTCGATGAGTGATGAAGAACTGGCTGAAGGTCAGGCTGATCGCTGGCTTCTTCGTCACCGTTCCCGCCTTCGCCACCGGCTGGCTCCTCTGGGTTTTCTGGGCCAAGATCGACGACATCTTCGCGCCGATGTACCAGCGGATGGTGGGCCGGCCCGTGCCGGGCCTCGGCTTTCTCACCGCCGTCACCGCCATCCTCCTGATGGGAATCATCGCCCGCAACGTCGTCGGCCGTCGCGTGCTCGCCTTCGGCGACAACCTCCTGCACAAGGTTCCCGTCTTCCGGCTTCTGTATCCCTCGGTGAAGATGCTGATCGACTCTTTCTCGCCGGAGCGTCGGAACTCGTTCAAGGCCGTGGTGCTGGTGCGCCACCCGCGAGAGGGCGCGTACGCCTTCGCCTTCGTGACGAGCCAGCTCCTGCTCGAGGCGCCCAACGGCAAGGGCGAGATGCTGACGGTCTTCATCCCGTCCAACAACCTGTATCTCGGCGACATCGTGCTCGTGCCCGCCGACGACGTGGTCGCCACCGGGCTCACGGTGGAGGAAGGCATCCGCATCATCCTCTCCGCCGGTACCGCGACCCCGACGCGCCTGCCGCGGATCTAGCCGCCGATCGCCGTCGCCCAGCCGTCCACCACCTCGGCCAGGGCGTCGAGCGAGCCGAAGAAGAAGTGATCCGCCCCCTCGAGGACAGTGACGGTCGCCTGGGGCAGCGCCTCGCGCAGGCTCTCCAGCGCGGCCGGGGGACAGTACTGATCCTCGGCGCCCACGATGACGGCGACCGGACCGAGCACGGCCGCCGGGGCGGGGAGAGCCGTGATTCGCAACGGGGGCGCGATCAACGCGAGCCCGGCTACCCCCGTCTTCTGGGCGACGCTCGTCGCCACCACGGCGCCAAACGAGTAGCCGGCGAGCGCCACCGCGACGCCGGGAAGCCGGCGGCGCATGTCGCCCAGGGCGGCGCGTACGTCCTCCTGCTCGCCCCGGCCGTCGTCGTGCTGGCCGGTCGACGCTCCCACCCCTCTGAAGTTGAAGCGGAGCGTCGCGATGTTGCGGCGCGCGCAGGCCTCGGCGGCGGCGATCACCACCCCGCTGTCCATGTCCCCGCCATATAAGGGATGCGGATGGCAAATCACCACGCCGGCCCGGGCGCCCTGGGGGACGGCCAGCCTCGCGTCCAGGACGACCCCGGCGCCGACGTCAATAGTGATGGGCTGTTCGGATATCATGCGGCCATGAGAATAACGACCCGGGGGGGAACCGTCCAACGGACGTGCTGACCCACTATCGGAACCGGCGGAGGCTGGGCGCCTGGCTCGACGGCGCCCTGGACGAGGCGACGGCGCGCTCGACGGCCGCGCATGTGGACACTTGTGGGGTGTGCCAGCGCGAGGCCGCCGAGCTCCGTCGCCTCCATACGCTCCTCAGCCGCTCGGCCCAGGTGGCCGAGCCCGACTGGACCGGGTTCTGGCCGGGCGTGGTCCGGGGAATCGAGGACCACCGCGTGGTGCGCCCCGTCCGGAGCGCATCGCGCTGGTGGCGTCCGCAGTGGGCGGTCGGCGGCGCAATCGCGGCGGCCTTGATCCTCTCGCTGGGACTCTGGCAGTTCGGCCCCAGCTCGCGTCCGGAGGCGAGCGTCCTTGTCAGCTCCGCATCGACCGGCGATCCACGCGCCACGGTGATGGTCTATGGACCGCCGGAGCGCGACGTCGCGGTCGTCTGGGTCCTGGGTCTCGACGAGAACTAGTTCGGCTTGAGCGCGGCCAGCCGCTCGCGCGCGAGTGGCGCCTCTTCGGCCTGCGGGAAATTGTCGACGAGATACTGCAGCCGCGCCTGCGCCACTGCCGGCTGCTTGAGATCCAGCAGCGCCAGGGCTTCCTTGTAGAGGGCCGTCGGCGCCTTGTCGCTGCGCGCGTAGTTCGCCTGCACCTTCCTGAACTCCTGCACCGCCTGCTCGAGCGCTTCCGTGGCCTTGTCCGCCTGGCCGGCGTTGGTGTAGCCGCGCGCGAGACTGAAGTGCGCCTCGCCGATCCAGTACTGGGCGGCGCCCCCGAGCGGGTGATCGGGGAAACGCCGGAGGAACTCGCGGAAGCCTGCGATGGCCAGCGGGTAGCTGCCCTTGCTGAAGTCGATGTACGCGGCCTGATAGATGTCCTGCGGCTGCAGCGCGTTCGTCGACGGCCGTGAGCCCGGTGTCGGCTCCGCCGGCGGCGCACTGGGCGTCACCGGTGCCACCGGCCGCGCGGTGGCGACGGGCGGCAGCGGTGACGGGACGGGGGCGGCGCTGCGCTGACGTTCCAGGCGCGCGTTGAGCTCGTCCACGCGGCCGCCCAGCGCGGTGAGCGCGCCGTTCAGTGAATCG
>Ga0114129_10013613_pt1 | contig 11591 bp, 14 predicted proteins | sample RhiMetdeltSRZDD1_FD_80071 | JGI IMG/M metagenome (GOLD analysis project Ga0114129, IMG submission 80071) | Populus rhizosphere microbial communities from Tennessee, USA - Rhizosphere MetaG P. deltoides SRZDD1 (version 2) (version 2) | ecosystem: Host-associated > Plants > Roots > Rhizosphere >... | reverse complement strand
GCGTCAACATCGTTTCGGGAACGAGCGGCACCGGCGTGACGCTCGCCTACACCTCGGAGTTCACGCAAGGTAGCGCCACCGAGCAGCTCCGCTACGACATCGTCGGCGGCCGCGAGCCTAGTGCGGTGGGCGGCGGGCGAGAGCGTCGGCGAGCTCGTCGGCACTGCGCAAGCGGCGACTCAGGACGCGAAGCAGCGCTGACGCGACCTCCGGGTACTGCATGACGACGAGCGCCATGACGGTGGCGTGGATCTCGATGGTCTCGGTGTCCTCGAGCGCGGTCACCGTCGCCGAGCGCGGCGCGTTGTCGAGGAGGCCCATCTCGCCGACGACGTCGCCGACGCCCAGCTCGGCCAGAACGAGCGGTGTCTCGCCAGCCTGGCTGCGTTCGACGCGAACGTGTCCGCCTGTGATGACATGGAGCGCGTCGCTCGCATCGCCCTGACGCATGATCACGCTGCCGGCGGCGAAGTGCTTCGGGCGTCCGCGTTCGGCGAGCATCTGGAGGCCCGGCTCGGGAAGCTCCTTGAACAGCACCACGCCGGCCAGCGGCGATGTCACCGACCTATCATCCTCTCAATGAAAACGCGCCTCCTCGCGGCGGATGCGCCGGGGGCAGTGGAGGAGGCGGCGGCCGCTCTCTCCCGTGGTGAGCTCGTCGCCTTTCCGACCGACACCGTGTACGGTCTCGCCGCCGGCCACGACCACGTGCGCAAGCTCTACGGGGCGAAAGACCGGCCGAAGGAGAAGCGGATCCCGGTGCTCCTCTCCGATGCGTCCAATCTCGAGGCGAGCGCGCAGGTCACACCGGCGGCGCGCGTCCTCGCCGAGCGCTTCTGGCCCGGTCCCCTCACGATCGTCCTCGTCGCGCCGCGCCGCGGAACGCTGGCGTTCCGCGTTCCCGATCATCCCGTCGCGCGGCGTCTCATCGCGGCGAGCGGCGGTGGACTTCCGGTGACGAGCGCGAATCGCTCGGGCCAGCCGGATGCGCGCACCGCGCAGGAGGTCATCGCGCAGCTCGACGGGCGGATCGCGCTCGTGCTCGACGGCGGTCCGACGACCGGCGGTCTGTCGTCGACGATCGTCGACTGTACGACGCAGGACGTGAAGGTGCTGCGCGAGGGCGCCATCTCGACCGAAGAGATCCGGAGCGCACTGGCGTCGGCGACGGTCGCTTGAAGATCGGGATCGCGGCAGACCATGCCGGACAGGGGCTGAAGGCGACGCTCGTGGAGCACCTGCGGGAGAAGGGCCACGAGGTCAAGCAGTACGGGCCGCCGCCGGACCCGGACGACGACTACCCGCTCATCGTCGGCGTTCTCGCCGACGCGATCGCGCGCGGCGAGGTCGAACGCGGCATCTTCGCCTGCGGCTCGGGCATCGGACCGGCCGTTGCCGCGAACAAGATCCCCGGCATTCGATCGACCGTCGTTGACAACGAATGGTCGGCGCGCGACGCCGTCGAGCATATCGACGTGAATCTGCTCACCATGGGCGAGCGCGTGATCGGCGACGAGCTGGCGAAGAGCATCCTCGACGCCTATCTCAGCGCGACGGTCCAGGGCGGACGCCACGAGCGCAGACGCAAGCAGATCGAGGCGATGGAAGCGCAGGCGTACGAGCCAATGAGGCGAATGAGGAGATCGGTATGAGCCATATCGAGGGCACCGACCCGGAGATCTACGCCGCGATTGAGGGCGAGCGTCGCCGTCAAGTCGAGAAGATCGAGCTCATCGCCTCCGAGAACTACACCAGTCCCGCGGTAATGGAGGCCGTCGGCAGCGTGCTCACGAACAAGTACGCCGAGGGTTATCCCGGCCGGCGCTATTACGGCGGTTGCGAGTGGGTGGACGTCGCGGAGACGCTGGCCATCGAGCGCGCCAAGGCGCTGTTCGGCGCCGCAGCCGCGAACGTGCAGCCGCACGCCGGCGCCCAGGCGAACATGGCCGCGTATGCGGCGGTGATGCAGCCGGGCGACACGATGCTCGGCCTCGCCCTCGACCAGGGCGGACACCTCACGCACGGCTCGCCGGTGAACTTCTCCGCGAAGCTCTACAAGGTCATCCCGTATCACGTGCGCCGCGAGGACGAGCTCATCGACTACGACGAGATCGAGCGGCTCGCGAAGGAGAACCGACCTAAGGTCATCGTCGCCGGCGCGACCGCGTACCCGCGCTTCTTCGACTTCCCGCGCCTGCGGAAGATCGCCGACCAGGTGGGCGCGCTGCTCATCGTGGACATGGCGCACTTCGCAGGGCTCGTCGCCGCCGGAGAGCACCCGACGCCGGTCGGGCACGCGCAGATCGTGACGACGACCACGCACAAGACGCTGCGCGGTCCGCGCGGCGGGATGGTCCTCAGCGACGCCGAGTTCGAGAAGCCGATCAACAGCGCGGTGTTCCCGAACATCCAGGGCGGCCCGCTCATGCACGTCATCGCCGGCAAAGCGGTCATGCTGAAAGAGGCCGCGACGCCCGAGTTCAAGGAGTACGCGAAGCAGATCCGGAGGAACGCGACGACGCTCGCGGCGTCGCTCGCGAAGGCCGGGCTGCGGATCGTTTCAGGCGGAACCGACAACCACCTGATGCTGGTCGACGTGCGCCCGCTGGGGCTCACCGGCAAGAAGGCCGAGAAGGCCCTCGACGCGGTCGGCATCACGGTGAACAAGAACACGATCCCGTACGACCCCGAGAAGCCCGCGATCGCGTCGGGCATCCGCGTCGGCACGCCGGCGGTCACCACCCGCGGGATGCGCGAGGCCGAGATGGAGCGCATCGGCGCGCTCATCGCGCGCGCGCTCAAAACGAAAGGGGACGACACGGTCGCGCAGGAGATCTCCGCCGAGGTGCTCGACCTCACGCGACGCTTTCCCGTGCCGGGCATCACACCGGAGCGCGTTCGAGCCTGACCGCACAGCTGCACGTCTCGACCCATCCGCTGGTCCGCGAGAAGGTCACGCGCCTGCGCGACGAGCGGACCAGGCCGCAGCAGTTCCGCGCGCTCGTCGGCGAGCTCGCGACGCTCCTTCTCTATGAAGCGACCGAAGACCTCCCGGTCGAGGATGCCGAGGTGAAGACGCCGCTCGCGACCGCGAAAGGCGCGCGGCTCTCCGAGCCGGTCGGCCTGGTCCCGGTCCTGCGCGCGGGGATCGGCATGGTCGAGGCCGCGCTCGAGCTCATGCCCGAGGCGCAGGTGTGGCACATCGGGCTCTTCCGCGACGAGCGCACGCTGCGACCGATCGAGTACTACAACAAGCTCCCGTCCGAGGCGACCGTCGCGGTCTGTCTGGTGCTCGATCCGATGCTCGCGACCGGCGGATCCGCGGTCGCGACGATCGACATTCTCAAGAGGTGGGGCGCGAAGCGTGTGAAGTACGTCGGCCTCATCGCCGCACCGGAAGGAGTGCGCGCCCTGTCGAGCGCGCACGCCGACGTCCCCATCCATGTCGCCGCGCTCGACGAGCGCCTCAACGAGAAGGGTTACATCGTCCCCGGTCTGGGCGACGCGGGAGATCGCCAGTTCGGGACGCGCTGAGCTAGCTGCCCTCGCTCACCGGGTAGATCTTGTCCGCGACGAGACCGTGCGCCTCCTTGTGCACCTTGGCCGCGGCGTCAGCGTCCGGCGCATCCACGAGGCAGAACACCTTGCCGGCCTGTTCGTCGACCCAGTAGCGCAGATACTTCACTCCGTACCTGTCCTGCGTCTTGAGGTCGGCGGCATGCGCTCCGGCGACGTCTTTCGCCTTCGTGCCCGCGGGAAGCTTCTCGTGTATATCCATAAACAACGGCATCGTTCGCTCCTCTGTCGCGATTTAGTCATCGTCCGTCCAGAGCCCATCCTACGGGAGACTCTCCCACAGGATGCGCGCGAAATCGTCGGGCGCCTCGATCATCGGGCCGTGCCCGACGTTCGCCATGGTCACGAGCTCACAGCCGAGCGCGCTCGCGACCCTCGTCGCGTTCGGCCCACCGGTGAAGAGGTCCAGAGCGCCGCTGATCACGACGCGCGGGACGGCGATGCTGCCGACCGCGTCGCCCGGCTTCCAATCGGTGAGCGATGGAAGCAGCGCCAGCGCGGCGGCGAGAGACTGCTCGCCGCCTTCGCGCACGAGGCGTCGCCAGTAGTCGTCGTTCGGCGCGCCGGGGACGATCGCGCGCAGGGCGGTCTCGAGGAACACCGGATCGTCCTTGAGCTGCCGCTGCCGCTCCGGCACCGCATACGCGCCGGGCATCCCGTCGATCCATCCCGGCGACACCACGACGAGCGAGCGGAGCCGGTCGGCGTGCGCGAGCGCGAACTCCATCGCGACGCAGCTGCCCAGCGAATGGCCGACGAGGTCGATGCGACCGAGACCGAGCGCATCGACCAGCGCGAGAAGATCCGCCGCGAGCGACGCGATGGAGTAGTCGCTGTCGCGGCCGCGCGTCGCTCCGCGTCCGCGCATGTCGTATGCGACGGCATACCGTCCCGGCTGCAGGCGTGCGAGCGTCGGCTCCCACCACGAGCTCGTCGCCCAGTTGCCGTGGATGAGGACCAGCGGCGTCCCGGCGCCGGCCTCGCGGTAATTCACGTCCAGGTCGCCCGCGCGGACCACCGGCATCAGGTGCCGACCACGACGCCGCCGTCGACGCTCAGCACGGCGCCGTTGATGAAGCTTGCCTCGTCCGAGGCGAGGAAGAGGTACGCGTTCGCGACATCGCGCGGCTCGCCCATGCGACGCACCGGTGTCCGCTCGACCATCTGCCTCAGGATGTGCTCGGGCATCTGGCGCACCATCTCGGTCGCGATGAAGCCGGGCGCGACCGCGTTCACGGTGATGCCCCTGGGCCCGAGCTCGCGCGCCCAGACCTTGGTGAGGCCGATGACGCCGGCTTTTGTCGCGACGTAGCTCGACTGGCCGAAGTTGCCGTACAGCCCGACGACCGATGAGGCGTTGAGGATCCGGCCCCAGCCCTTCTTGATCATCACCGCCGCGACCGCGCGGCCGCACAGGAAGACGCCCTTCAGGTTCACAGAGATCACCGCGTCGAACTGCGCCTCTTCCATGCGGCCGACGACGTCGCCGTCCTTCACCTTCACGAGCTGCGCGTCGCGCAGGATGCCGGCGTTGTTGACGAGGATGTCGATACCGCCGTGCGCGGCGACCGTCGCGGCCACGGCCTCCTCGACGGCGACGGCGTCGGTCACGTCGACGCGGAGGTCGACGCCGTCCGCGACGTCCCAGGTCACGACCGTCGCTCCCGCCTCGCGGAAGATGCGCGCGGTCTCGGCGCCGATGCCGCGAGCCGCCCCGGTGATCACCGCCACGCGGCCCTCGAGCTTGCTCATGCGAGGTATGCCTCCCGTACGTGTGGATCCGCAAGGAGCTCCGCTCCGGTCCCCTCGAGCGTGACGCGGCCGAGCTCGATGACGTAAGCGCGCTGGGCGAGTCTGAGCGACAGCGGGACGTTCTGCTCGACGAGCAGGATCGTCGTACCCGCGGCGTGGATCTCACGAAGGGCGCGGAAGACCTGCTGCACGAGCATCGGAGCGAGTCCCGCCGACGGCTCGTCGACGAGAAGCAGACGCGGCCGGGCCATGAGCGCGCGGCCGATCGCGATCTGCTGTTGTTCGCCGCCGCTCATCGTCCCGGCGCGCTGCTCGAGCCGTTCGCCGACGCGTGGGAACAGCCTCACGACCCGCGCCAGCATCTCGTTGCGACCGGCCCACGACTCCGGCGTCGCCATCGCGCCGAGCTCGAGGTTCTCGCGCACGCTCATCTCGGGGAAGAGCTGCCGGCCCTCGGCGACCTGCGCGATCCCGATACGCGTGATGTCGTGGGGCGCGAGGCCTGTGACGTCCCGTCCGGCGAGATGGATCGACCCGGCGGTGGCGCGGATGATCCCGTTGATCGTCCGCAGCAGCGTCGTCTTCCCGGCCGCGTTCGCGCCCACGAGCGCGACGGCCTCGCCCTCGTCGACGTGGAGCGTGATCTCGCGCAGCACCTGGACCGGGCCGTATCCCGCGGACAGGCCTTCGACGTCGAGGAGCCTCACGTCTGGGCTTCCGTGCCGAGATAGGCCTCGATGACCTTCGGGTCGCGCGAGATCTCGGCATACGTACCGTCGGCGAGCTTCTTCCCGTAGTCCATCACGACCACGCGGTCGGAGAGGTCGCGCACCGTGCTCATGACGTGCTCGATGAGTAGCAGCGTGACGCCCTCCGCGCGGATCCGTCCGAGGAGCGCGATGGCCTCGCGCTCCTCGGCCGGAGTGAGTCCCTCCATCACTTCGTCCAGCAGGAGGAGCGCGGGCCGCGTCGCGAGCGCGCGTGCAAGCTCGAGGCGCTTGCGGTCCGCGAGCGTCAGCGACGTGACTGGACGACCGAGATGCTGACCCAGACCGACGAACGCGCAGAGGCGCTCGGCCTCCGCTCGCGCGGCCGCGAGTCCACCACTGCGATCGGAGCCGAACAGCGCGCCCACCATGACGTTGTCGAGTACATCGAGCTCGAGGAACGGCTGCACGATCTGGAACGTGCGTCCGAGACCCGCACGCGTGCGGGTGTGCGCCGGCGCGTGCGTTACGTCCGCGCCGCGGAGCCGGATCGCGCCGCCGTGGGTCGGTAGAAGACCGGAGATGAGGTTGAACGTCGTCGACTTTCCCGCGCCGTTCGGCCCGATGATCGCGAGCGTCTTGCCCTCGTCCACGGTGAACGACAGGTCGTCGACCGCCGCCAGCCCCCGGAAGCGCCGGACGAGGCCGGTCACTTCGAGAAGCGCCACGGCCACCTCCCCGCGTACCGCTGCGCGAGGCCGAGGAGGCCGCGCGGCATGAACAGGACGGCGATGACGATGACCAGTCCGTAGACGACCTGATAGCCGTCCTTCCAGGGCGGCGTCACGCGGAGGTACTCCTCGAGCGAGCGCATGACGATCGTGCCGATCACCGGCCCCGCCGACGTGTACAGCCCGCCGAAGATCGGGAACACCAGCGCCGAAACGGAGCGCCCGATGTCGAACGCGTCGAACGGATCGGTGTGCGTGATGAACGGCATGTAGAAGGCGCCGGCGAGCGTGGCGAGCACCGCCGACGCGGTGAAGAGCCCGACCTTCACGCGCACCACGTCGAGACCCATCACGCGCGCGACCGTCTCGTTCGCGCGCACCGCGGTCACGGCGTACTGCAAGCGCGACCAGCGCACGGCGAGCGAGAGCGCGAGCGCGAGAGTGAAGATCGCGCCGATCACGTAATACGACGCGATGCGGTCGCCATCGAACAGCGGCGGCATCGCGATGCCGACGGTCCCGCCGCTGAGGTCGGGGACTTGCAGCGCGACGGTCCGCCAGACCTCCGCGAACGCGAGCGTGGCGATGGCGAAGTAGATGCCCCGCAGCCGCAGCGTGACGATGCCGAGCGCGAACGCGATGGCGCCGCCGACGATGGCCGCGACGACCAGGCCCAACAGGGGAGGCAGCGTCCAGAGCTTGAACGCGATCGCGACGCTGTACGCCCCGAGACCGAAGAACGCGCCGTGCGCGAGCGAGAGCTGCCCGGTCCGGGCGACGACGTCCCACGAGAGCGCGAGCGTCATGAACATGAGCATCACGTTCGCGAGGAGCATCAGGTAGCGATCGCCGCCGAGACCGAGCCACGGCAGCGTGGCGAGCACGACGAGGAAGACCGCCCAGCCGACGAAGTCGCGCCTCACGCCCGGCTCATCGCCTGAGCCCGCCCGGCCGCGCGAGCAGGACCGCGAAGATGATCACGAAGAAGAGACCGTCGCGCAGCGCCGATCCGCCCGGCACGTACTGGGACACGCCCTGCTCCGCGAGCCCAAGGAGCAGGCTGGCCCACAGGACGCCGGTGAGATTGCCGAGACCGGCGAGGACGACGATGGAGAAGGCCTTCAGGAGCGTGCCGAGGCCGAGGTACGGGCTTACCTGGGTCTGGAACACGAGCATCACGCCCGCGGCCGCGGCGAGCGCGGCCGACATCCCGAACGCGATCTCGTACACGCGATCGACATGGATGCCGACGATCTGCGCGCCGAGGCGGTTCTGCGCCACAGCGCGCATCTGCTTCCCCAGGCGGCTGCGCTGGAGCAGGACGTAGCTCGCGAGCACGAGCGCGATGCACACGACGAAGACCGCAAGGCGCGCGTACGTGACGCTCGCGAAGCCGAGATCGAAGACGTCGAAGCGCCAGTCGAGGTTGGCGTCCTTCGCCTGCGGGCCGAGCGTGATGCTCGTCCCGTTCACGAGCAGGATCGACAGGCCGAAGGTGAGCAGCATCTGGTTGAGCTCCGGTTGGCGGAGGACCGGTCTGAGCGTGAACCGGTAGATCCCGGCCGCGACGAGATAGAGCGCGATGCCCGAGAGCGGGATGCCGATGACGATGACGAGCGGGCTCACCGCCGGACCGAGACCCAGCGGTCCCGACAGGAGCAGGTAGAGCCAGAAGCCGACGTACGCGCCGAGCATCACGAACTCGCCGTGCGCGAAGTTCACGACGCCGATCACTCCGAGGGAGATCGCGAGACCGAGAGCGGTGAGGGCGTAGAGGCCGGAACGCAGGATCCCGAACAGCAGGGTCTGCGGCAGCGCCTCCACGCCCTAGCTCGCTATTTCAGCTTCGCGGTCGCGAGTGACTCGGGGAAGACGATCTCCTGCTTCCCGGACTGCCATTGGAACGACACGAGGCTGGTGAACCCCTGGTGCTTGATGGTCGTGCTCGGCGTGAACTTCAGTGTCGGACCGAGCGGCGACTCATAGCTCGTGGCCTCCATCGCGCTGATCCAGGCGGCTTTGTTGCCGACCCCGGACTTCGCGAGGGCGCTCGTGGCCGTGACGATGTTCGTGTAGGCGAGCGCGGACCAGTAGCTGATCGGCGCGTGGTTGTACTTCTTGGTGAAGTCCGCGACGAACTTCTTCGAGGCGGGCGCGGGAATGTCGGCGGTCCACAGCGTGAGGCCCGCGACACCCTCGGCCACCGGCGACTTGCCGAAGTCCGGCGGGAACGACGGCGGCGAGGCGTACGTGAGCTTGGGCTTGTAGTTGACCTCGCGCATCTGCGTGAGGAACGGGATGACGTCGCCCGCGAACGGGACGAGGATCAGGCCCTCGGCGCCCGAGGTCTTGACGCGATTAAGCAGTGCGGTGAAGTCGGTGGAGCCGGTCTTGTAGGCCTCGCCGGACACGAGCTCCTGGCCCTGCGCCGGGAGCGTGGTTTTGAAGCCGGTGAACGCGCCGGTCCCGAACGCGCCGTCCTCGTAGACGACGGCCCACTTCTTGATCGGCGTCGACTTCAGGAACGCGAGGGCGCTGGTCGCGTTCTGGTACTCCCACGGGTGGTAGTGGAAGAACCAATCCTGACCGGCCATGCCCGTCTCGAACGCGGTCGCGGCCGCGCCAGTCCAGGCCATCGGGATGGCGGCCTTCTTCGCGGGCTCGATGAGCGCGAGGCTGATCGTGCTGGCGAGGCCGCCCATCATCACCTCGACCTTGTCGCTGTTGACGAGCTTCTCCCACGACGCGACGGCGGTCGCGGGGTCGTTCTTGTCATCTTCGTAGATGACCTGGACCTTCGCGCCGTTGACGCCGCCCGCGGCGTTGATCTGCTCGACGGCGAGCTCGTAGCCGTCCTTCATGTCCTGACCCGTCGCACCCGACGGTCCGGTCAGCGGCAGCAGTGCTCCGAGCTTGATCGGCGGCTTGGCCGCGGCGCTCGCCGTCGCGCTGGCAGCGGCGCTCGGCGCCGCGGGTGTCGTGCCACCGCAGGCCGCGGCCACCAGGCCGATCCCCACGAGGGCGGTCACGATGCGATGCATGCGCATTCCCCTGATCCTCTCTCTTTCTAGTTCGCTGGATGGGCTCATGAGCTGATCTTTTCTCGTATGCGAACCTCCTCGCGCAGTTGTCGTTTGAGCACCTTGCCCGCCGCGTTGTGCGGGAGGCTGTCGACGAAGACGACGTACTTGGGCGCCTTGTACTTCGCGAGCCGCGCGCGACAGTGCGCGATGAGCTCAGCGGCGCTCGCCTTCGCGTTCGGTCGCAGGGCGACGACGGCGCAGACGGCTTCGCCCCACCGCTCGTCCGCGACGCCGATGATGGCTGCTTCCGCGACCGCGGCATGCGCGAAGAGGACGTCCTCGACCTCGGCCGAGTACACGTTCTCGCCGCCGGTGATGACCATGTCCTTCCTCCGATCGACCAGGGTCACGAAGCCCTCGTCGTCGACGAACCCGAGGTCGCCGGTGCGGAACCAGCCGTCGGGCGAGAAGGCCTGGGCGGTCGCGTCGGGGGCGTTCCAGTACCCCGCGAACACGTTGGGCCCGCGGAAGTGCACTTCACCGATCTCGCCAACGCCACAAGATGCGTTGTCCTCGCGGACGACATGCAGCTCGACGAAGGCCATCGGCTTTCCGACGGTCCCGGCCTTGCGTCGCCAGTCGGGGACCGGCATGAGCGTTCCGCCAGGTGAGGTCTCGGTCAGGCCGTAGCCCTGGAGGAGCACGAACCCGCGCGCGGCGATCTCGTCGAGCACCGAAGTGGGGCAGGGCGCCCCGCCGCTCGCCAGGTAGCGCAGGTCCGGCAGCGTCGCCGCGGTGAACTCCGGCGTCTTCAGCATCTCGAGCCAGATCGCTGGCACGCCCAGGCACACGGCTACGCGCTCGCGCCGCAGGATCTCGAGCAGATCGTCCGCAGCGAACTTACGCTGCACGATCACGCGGCCGCCGACCGTCAGGGTCGGCACGGTGAACAGCCCGATGCCTCCGCTGTGGAACATGGGCAGGATCGTCGCCGTCGTGTCGCGCTCGGTCAGCCCGACCGCGATCGACATGTTCGCCACGTTCCAGTACGTGTTGGCGTGGGTGAGGACCGCGCCCTTCGGACGGCCCGTGGTCCCGGCCGTGTAGAGGATGAGGTGGGCGTCGGAGAACACCGCCCGCCCGGACTCGGCCGACCGAGGCGCGGCCCCGTCGCGACGCCGCGGGTACTCCTCGGCGAGGTCGATGCGCGCATGGATCGGCGGGTCGTTCGCGAGCTGATCGGCGAGCGGCGCCTGCTCCGGTCCGACGAAGAGCAGCGTCGCGGCGGCGTTACGGATCTGGTAATCAAGCTCGCGTGCGGCCAGCCTGAAATTCAGGGGCACGAGGATCGCGCCGAGCTCCGCGGTCGCGTAGAAGAGCTCCATGAACTCAACGCAGTTCGACGTCAGCGTGGCGACACGGTCGTAGCGTCCGACACCGAGCTCGTGCAGGAGACCGGTCGCGCGACGGATATGCTCCGCGAGCTGCGCGTACGTGAGACGCTGGCGTTCGTCGACGATCGCCTCGACCTCCGGCGTCAGTTCGGCCCGGTGGAAGAGCCACGCCGACGCGCCATGTCCCGGAGTGGTGAGGGCGGCGCGGATACCGCCGGGCAGCGGTCTCATTCGCGCCCCCAGCGGATCGCGGTCGCGACCCACGAGTAACCCGTACCGGCGGCGAGCAGCACGACGAGGTCGCCGTCTTTCAGCATCCCGCGCTCGCGCGCCCGATGCAGCCCCACCAACGGATCGATGGCGGACATGTGGCCGTGATCGGAGAGGTACATCGCGCGATCCTCACTC
>Ga0114129_10013612_pt1 | contig 11591 bp, 11 predicted proteins | sample RhiMetdeltSRZDD1_FD_80071 | JGI IMG/M metagenome (GOLD analysis project Ga0114129, IMG submission 80071) | Populus rhizosphere microbial communities from Tennessee, USA - Rhizosphere MetaG P. deltoides SRZDD1 (version 2) (version 2) | ecosystem: Host-associated > Plants > Roots > Rhizosphere >... | reverse complement strand
CGGATCGAGCAGCTTGTCGATTCGTTCCCTGACCGGGAGCTTTCCCTGGTCCCGGTGCCGCTGCAGGTAGCGGGCGCCACTCCCTTGCCTGGCTTGCTCGGTCCGGGCCCGAAGCTCAGCCACAAGCGAGGTCATGCGCTCCTGGTTGGCGTGGAAGCGTTCGGATGCGGGGTCGATCCGGGTCTCTATGACATCCATCAGAACGGCGAATTATAAGGTGCTCTTGTCGTCGCCCCGCCTCCGCCGCTCTCGCGGCTACGGCGAGGCAGGCTCAGACTTCGCGGAAAGGGGAAGCCTGCCTCGTCGCCAGCCGTGGACGAAGCAGAGCCTGCCTCGTCGCGAGCCGTGGACGAAGCAGAGCCTGCCTCGTCGCGAGCCGTGGACGAAGCAGAGCCTGCCTCGTCGCGAGCCGTGGACGAAGCAGAGCCTGCCTCGCCGAAGCCGCGAAGCGGCGAAGGCGGGTGTAGTCCAATCAGACAAACGTCAATATGCCGACACCATTAGCCAGATGTGTATAATTCTTGCGCGTAGGCGCTCGCTCCGTGTATCGTTCCGGCGGCCGAACGGACGGACTTCGTTATGACGATAGTGAAGAAAAAGAACCGCGTGCTCGCAATAGACGATGAGCCCGCCATGATCGAGTGGCTCAAGATCCTGCTCGAGCACGAGGGCTACGAGGTCCGGACCGCGATGATCGGCACCCGCGGGGAAGAGATCTTCAAGACCTGGAAGCCGGACGTCGTCGTCACCGACATGATGCTGCCCGACGCAGACGGGCTTGAACTGTTGCGGAAGTTCAAGCAGACGTTCGCGGACACGGAGGTCATCGTCATCACCGGGCATGGCAACGTGCCGAAGGCCGTCGAGGCGATGAAGGCGGGGGCGCACAGCTTCGTCGAGAAGCCGATCGAGCCCGATACGCTCCTGGCGATCCTCGAACGCGCGATCGAGCGGCGGGATCTGGTCGGCGAGAACCTCCTGCTGAAACAGAAGCTGGAAGGGCAGTTCCGGTTCGGCAACATCATCGGCAAGAGCAAGAAGATGCACGAGGTCCTGGAGCTGGTGGAGAGTGTCGCCGGCAGCGACGCCAACATCCTGATCCAGGGAGAGAACGGCACCGGCAAGGAGCTCATCGCCAACGCCATCCACTACAACAGCAAGCGGGCCAAGGGCCCCTTCATCAAGATCAATTGCGCCGCCATCCCGAAGGATCTGATCGAGTCGGAGCTGTTCGGCTACAAGAAAGGGGCGTTCACCGGCGCGCAGACCGACAAGGAAGGTCTGTTCGAGATGGCCGAGGGGGGATCGCTGCTGCTCGACGAGATCGGCGAGATGCCGCCGTACCTCCAGACCAAGCTGCTGCGCGTGCTCCAGGAGCGCGAGTACCGCCCGATCGGGAGCGACCGGATCGTCCGGGTCGACTTCCGGTTGATTTGCGCCACCAACATCGACCTCGATATGGCGCTCCGCGAGGGTAAGCTCCGCGAGGATCTCTACTTCCGCATCAACACGATCACGCTGCGCGTGTCGCCGCTCCGCGAACGCACCGAGGACATCCCGCTCCTGTGCGAGCACTTCCTCGAGAAGTACCGGCAGCGCCATCAGCGGAACGTCAAGTCGATCGCGCCGGCCGCCTATCACGTGCTGATCCGGCATCGCTGGCCCGGGAACGTGCGCGAGCTCGAGAACGTCATCGAACGCGGCGTGCTCGTGGCCAAGGGCAACGAGATTACCGTGAACGATCTGCCCGAGTCGTTGCGCACCGAGTCGTCTTCGACCACCGAGTTCGTCATCCCTCCGCACCGGACGCTGGCCGAGATCGAGAAGATGGCGATCCTGCAGACCCTCCAGCGCACCAACTGGAACAAGCAGGAGGCGGCGCAGATCCTCGGCCTCTACCGGCCGACGCTCTACAGCAAGATGAAGAAGCACGACATTCAGGACGGCGCCAAGGCCGGCCGCCGGGCCGCGCCGCTGTAACGGATAACGGCTTAGGTTGGCGAGCGCCTTGCAGCCCGGCAGAGTGTGTTCGGACGACTCTACGAGCTCGCCCTCGACAGCCTTGCGAGCGCCGGCGACCTCGCGATCTTCGGCTTCCGCGCCGCGCGCGAATCGTTCGTCCCACCGTTTGAATTCAAGGAAACCGTCCGGCAGCTCTACGAGCTCGGCCTTCGGTCCGCTCCGCTGATCGCGGTGTCGGGAATGGCCGTCGGCGTCGTGCTCTCGATGCACACGCGCGCCTCGCTCGAACGCTTCGGCGCCGAATCGATGATTCCAGCCGGCCTGGCCATCGCGCTCGTCCGCGAAACCGGCCCGCTCACGGCCGGGCTTCTACTCTCGGGCCGGATTGGCGCCGGCATCGGCGCCGAGTTGGGCGCGATGAAGGTCACCGAGCAGATCGACGCCCTCGAGGCCACCGCCGTCGACGCGTTCCGCTACCTCGTCGTCACGCGGGTCATTGCCTGCGTGATTGCGCTGCCGATTCTGACCACGCTGATGAACTTCGCCGGCATGCTCGGCGGTTACTTCGCCGAGACAGCCGCCACCGGTATGTCGCTGACGCTCTATTTCAACCGGGCGTTCTCCCTGATCGACCTGACCGATTACGTACCCGCGACCGTGAAGACCATGGTCTTCGGGTTCATCATCGCCACCGTCTCCGCGTATCTCGGGTTCAGGACCGAGTCGGGCACCGAGGGCGTCGGCCGCGCCTCGACCTGGTCGGTCGTCTGCTCCTCGCTCGGCATCATCGTCGCCAACGTGGTGCTGGTGCGGTTGATCTTCTTCATCTTCCCGAAGGCCGCGGGCGGATGACAGGGACGTCCGAAGCGGCGGGCCCGGCCGGCGGGCCGGCGGTGCGCCTCGAAGGTGTGACCAAGACGTTCGGCTCCCGCCGCGTTCTCGACGATGTGTCGTTCGAGGTGCCGGCGGGGTCCGCGTTCATCATCCTGGGCCGCAGTGGCACCGGCAAGAGCGTCACGCTCCGCCACATCGTCCGGCTGGTGGCGCCCGATCAGGGCCAGGTCTTCGTCGGCGCCGACGAGATCAGCGCGCTGTCGGGCGCGGAGCTGTCGCGGGTGCGGCGCGGGATCGGCTTCCTCTTTCAGAGCGCCGCGCTGTTCGACTCCATCAGCGTCGGCGAGAACGTCGCCTTTCCGCTGCGCCGGCACACGCGGATGAGCGACGGCGAGATTCGCCAGCGCGCCGCGGACAAGCTCGCGGCGGTGGGCCTGGAATCGGAATACGACAAGATGCCCGCCGAGCTCTCGGGCGGGATGCGCAAGCGCGCCGGGCTGGCCAGGGCCATCGCGCTCGATCCCTCCATCCTGCTGGCCGACGAGCCGTCGGCGGGACTCGATCCGATCACCGGCGACGAGATCGACGAGCTCCTGCTCGGCCTGAAGCGGCGGGGAGGCACCACGCTGATCGTGGTCACCCACGACATCTCCAGCGCGAAGCGGCTCGGCGACACACTGCTGATGCTGCACGACGGACGGGTCGTCGCGAGCGGGACCGTGGCGGACTTCGAGCGCAGCCAGGACCCGCTGGTGCAGGCCTTCATGTCTTCGCAGCATTCCGGTTGAGGCACGAGATGGGAAAGGAGCGGCTGGCGGCCGTCGGCGCGTTCGTGATTGGAGGATTGATCCTCTTCGCGGCGGGCCTGTTCCTCATCGGCGATCGCCGGATGCTGTTCACGGACACGTTCCGTCTCTACGCCGAGTTCAAGCAGGTCGCGGCGCTGGACACCGGGGCCAAAGTGCGGGTCGCCGGCGTCGACGCCGGCGAGGTCGAGGAGATTCGTGTGCCGACCGGCCCCTCAGGCAGGTTCCGGGTCCGGATGCGCGTCCGCAGCGATCTCCGCCCGCTCATCCGCGTGGACTCCATCGCGCTGATTCAGAACGACGGCCTGGTCGGGAACAAGTTCGTGCAGATTCAGACCGGAACCGACGCCTCGCCGGCCATCGCCGACAACGGGACGATCCAGAGCCGCGAGCCCTTCGACATCGCCGATCTCATGGCGGCCATGAGCGACACCCTGGCGACGGTGAACACGATGCTGGCCCAGGTGAAGGGAGGCGTGGACCAAGCGCTCGACGCGGTCACCGCCACCGCGAACGACGCCCAGACGCTGATGCGCGACGTGGGCAAGGAAGTCCGCACCATCCTCGACTCCGCCGACTCGGTCAGCAGGAATCTGAAGATCATCGTCAGCAACGTGCGCGAGGGGCGCGGCAGCCTTGGCAAGCTGCTCAACGACGAGACGCTCTATACCAAGGTCAAGTCGATGGCGGCCGACGCCGAGAAGGCGATGGCCACGGTCCGCCAGGCGAGCGAGGACGCGCGCGCGGCCATCGCAGACCTGCGGGGCGAGAACGGCCCGGTGAAGGGGCTGACCGGCAATCTCCAGCAGACCCTGCTGTCGGCCCGCGACGCCATGGCCGATCTCGCCGAGACCACCGAGGCGCTGAAGCGTAATTTCTTCTTCCGCGGATTCTTCAACCGTCGCGGATACTTCGATCTGGACGACGTGAGCGTGGCGCAGTATCGCGAGGGGGCGCTCGAGTCGAAGGAGCGGCGGGTGCTCCGCATCTGGCTCGGCGCCGATGTCCTGTTCGAAAAAGACCCCAACGGCGTGGAACGGATCAGCGACGGCGGCAAAGTCCGGCTCGACTCGGCGATGTCGCAGTTTCTGCGCTATCCGCAGAAGAGCCCGTTCGTGATCGAAGGATATGCACGGGATGCGACCGGGGATGCCCGCTATCTCAGCAGCCGGACGCGGGCCCAGCTGGTTCGCGATTACGTCCTGGGCAAGTTCAAGCTCGATTCGAATTACGTCGCGACGATGCCCATGGGGGCTGAGGCGACGGGCAGTCCGGCCGGCGCTGAATGGAATGGTGTCGCGCTCGCGCTGTTCGTGGAACGATCGGCGCTGGGGAACGGTAAAGGGTGAGCTGAGGACGGTGCCGGAAGAGGCACGTCGTGGCACGGGCTTTGATACTCCAGTTAGTGGCTGGAGAACTGTACGGGCGCGAGAAGGAGGCGGACGTGGACGAGCGATCGCGGGTGCTGATGGCCACCTTTGTGGGTGCTGTCGTGGGTGGCATGTGGGGATGGCTCTACATGACGGAGAGCGGCCGGCGGGTTCGCGACCAGATCGAGCCCAAGCTCGACGACTTCATGAACGAGCTGACGCGCGTGCGCGGCACCGTGGAGAAAGCACGGACCGCTGCCAACGAGGGCTGGCGCTCGCTGAGCGATATCGCCGGCGGCGCCCAGGGACGCTGGTCGGCCTAGACCAGCGCTGAAACGGGGGACATGAAATGGGGGACTTGCAGACGACGAACGTCGCACTGATCGTGATGGCGGTCGTCAGCGTGCTCGAAGCACTGTTGCTCATTGGGCTTGGCATCGGCGGCTTCCTGATTTACCGGCGGGTGATGCAGCTCATGACCGATCTCGAGACCCGGCAGATCGCGCCGGTTCGCGAGAAGGTCGACGCGATCCTCGGGGATGTGAGGTCGGTCACCGCCCGGGTCAACTCCGAGGCCGAGCGCGTCGACCATGCGATCCACGGGACCATCAACCGCGTGGATCACACCGCCGAGCATCTCAAGAGCTCGGTGATGGACAAGATGAACCAGGCCGCAGGGGTGGTTCGCGGCGTGCGCGCCGCGATCGTCTCGCTGCTGCACACGGATCACAGGCCGAAGCCTCCCGCTACGGCCGCGGGACGGCTGTAGCACGGGGACGGCGACGGCCGAATCGGATCAAAGAGGAGGTTGCATGGCATACGAATACGATCGGTTCGAACGGGAAGGAGACGGCGGCGGTTCGTTCCTGATGGGACTGCTGGCGGGGACGGTGCTCGGAGCGGGTCTCGGGATGCTGTTTGCCCCGAAGACCGGCTCGGAGCTGCGAAACCAGCTGTCGGAGCAGACCGGCCGCCTGAAGAACACCGCGAACGACGCCTATACGCAGGCGTCTGAAAAGGTGAGCCAGATGGTGGATCGCGGCCGCGAGGCCTACGATCGCGCGCGGAGCGGCAACTTGAGCGGGACCACCGGCGGGTCGACGAGCGGCACGCCGAGCAGCGTGGGCACCGGCGGCAGCTACACGCCCGGCAGCTACGGCACGGGCACGAGCGGCTACGGCTCGGACAACCGCGGCTAGGCACACGCACATTGCCAACGTTGCCAAGATTGCCAACATTGCCAACATTGCAGGTACCGGATGTGTTCGACCACCGGATCAATGTTGGCAATTCTGGCAATGTTGGCAATGTTGGCAATGTGCTGCGTTTCCCCTATGACTGAGCAGCAGGCCGAGCGGATCGCCAACATCTGTCTGGGACTGGCGGCGGTGGGCGCCGCGTACTACGTCCTCCGGAGACCGGATCTCCGCCGCCTGGCGTGGGGTCTGGTACGCAACACTGTCGTCGGCGGCGGCCCGGCGTGGCTCGCTGCTGAAGCGCTCCGCGCCTGGAACGACGGCGGCACGCACGCGCCGGCCATGCGGCAGCCCGCGATATGATCTGCGGGTGAGTGCGCCGCCTGCGCCAGCGAGACGGCGGCAGGGCGACCCGCCGACGCCACCGCTCGTTCGCCCCGCCGAAGGCCACACCCGGGCCTGGGCTCCCTTCTACCATCGCGCGTATCTCCGCGTCCGCGGTGAGGTACGGCTGACCGCGCTCGCGGTCTGGCGGGGCATCACCGGGGTCTACAACAGCGACGACCTGACGTTTGCGGCCTCGATCGCCTACTACTCCCTCCTGTCACTGTTTCCGTTCTTCCTCCTGCTGTTCTCGGTCGTCGCCGGGATCACCAGCAGCGGAACAGATCGCCAGGAAGTGCTCGGCTTCGTGCTGCGCTATTTTCCCCGGCAGTTCGACTTCGTAACCTCGCAGCTGAACGCGATGCAGGAGGCCAAGCTGCAGCTCGGCGTCGTCGGCAGCATCCTGATGGTCTGGGCGGCGATGGGAGTCTTCGGCGCGATCACCTCGGCCGTCAATCATGCCTGGGGCGTGGACAAGCAGCCGAGCTACTTCAAGCACAAGATGATCTCGTTCGTGATGCTGGTCATGGCGAGCCTGCTGCTCGTGATTGCGCTCGCACTGATCAGCGCCGTCAGCGTTGTGGACGCGCGCTGGTTTGCAGCCGTGCTCGAGCGGCACTCCTCGCTGCAAACGCTCCAGGGGTTGGCGGTCAAGTGGGCCAGCACGCTCACGTTCATCTTCGTCGTCGGACTGGTCTTCTACTTCGTGCCGAACGCCAAGGTCCGGTTTCGTGACGTGTGGGTGGGTGCGGTGGTGACCGGCCTCGCCTGGCGCGGCGCGCTCGCCGGCTTCTCGTGGTACGTGCGGGACCTGACGCGCTTCGACAGGATTCACGGACAGATCGGCGCCGTGGTGGTGTTCCTGATCTGGATCTATACGTCCGCTGTGATCCTCCTGTACGGCGTCGAGGTGACCGCCGCGAACGCCAGGCTTCGAAGACGGCGGCCGGAAGAGATTCCTGCTGCTCCGGCTCCGCGGATCTGAATGCGACCGTCAGCGCGCACGCGTCCCCGAACCGGTCTCGTTCTTCTTCTCCTGGCAGGCCTGGCGGCGCCGGTGGCCGCGCTGTCGCTGATCTCGGTCAACGACGAGATCGCGATGGGGCGGGCGGCGCAGCAGCAGGTCCGCAAGAGCGTTCCGCCGCTGCCCGATGAAGCGCTGAACGCCTACGTGAGCCGGGTGGGAAGGCAGCTCGCCGCCCGCGCGCGCGGACCGCGGTATCCGTACAGCTTCTCGATCGCCAATTATCGCGAGCTGAACGCCTTCGCCCTGCCGGGCGGCCCGATCTGGATCCATCGCGGGATCCTGCACGCGGCCGCCAACGAGTCGCAGCTCGCCGGCGTCCTGGCGCACGAGATCGCTCACGTGGCCCAGCGGCACGCCGCGGATCAGATCACCAAGCAGCTGATCGCGAACGGCTTTCTCGGCCTGCTCGGAGCGGTGCTCGGGAACGATCCGGGCGCCGCCCGCACCGCGCAGGCCGGCGCGCGAATCCTGGCGGGCGGCTACATGCTGAAGTTCAGCCGCGACGACGAGCGCGAGGCCGATCGGGTCGGGCTGCAGATCATGCAGCGGGCGGGGTGGAACCCGCGCGGCATGATCGAGTTCATGGAGAAGCTGCGGCACGAGCAGGGACGCGATCCGGGATCGGTCGAGATCTTCCTGTCCTCGCATCCGGCACCCGCGGAGCGCGCCGCGCTGCTGCGCCGCTCGCTCGCGGGCCGCAGCACCGGACGCAGCGACAGCGCCGCGTTCCGCGCCGCCCGGGCGCGCGCGCTTCGACTGCCACCGGCGAAGTCGATGAAGTAATCGCGCACGAGCGATCGAGGCCGGGAAAAGGCAAGACAGGGAGGTCCGAAAACACTCCCTGCACCCACAAGGCAGGATGTTGTGGCGGGTCGGTTGCTCCAGCGGAGCGCCGGAGCGGCGTGTTGCCTTCGTATAGAGCAACCGTGGTGCCAATGCGCCGGTGCGAGGTGTCAGGCAGTGAATCGTGAATGATGCTCGGTGTCAGGCGGTGAAAACGTGAACGACGATTCACCGCCTGACACCTCTCCTAATTACGCCGAGCAACAGAGTGCACGGCGCGGGACAGTCTGTCGGTTCGAGGACGGACGCGCGCGCCTCTCGACGGCGCCATGTGATTCGCTCAATGCCTGCGTGCGAGCGAGAGGAAGGTAAGACAGGGAGGTCCGAAGACGCTCCCTGCACCCAATCTGGCAGGTTGTTGGGAAGAGATTGGTTGCCCCAGCGGAACGCCGGAGCGGCGGGCCGGGCCATTCGACCCGACGCCCTCCTATAGAGCAACCGCGGTGCCAACAAGACCTCTGATTTTTCCCAGCAAATCGGCCCGATCGCTGGGCTCGTGTGTATGAAAGCTGGGCTGTAGGGGTTACTCAGTGTGTAACCCAAGACATACGCGCGGCGCGAGAGAGACCGCCGGGTTACACACGGACGGGTTTCGGGGCATCAGCAACGAGGGCGGGTCTCCCGGAGGAACTGGCCCGTCCGTAAAGGGTCGGCGGACGCCCAGCCGGGGGGACCGGACCCGCTGCTGCTGGAACCGGATCGTTCTGATACTGTTCTCCGCGCCATGCCGACCACGCCGCCGCAGACCGTGAGCGAATATCTTCGCGGACTCGACCCGGAGCGCCGCGCGATCCTGTCCGCGGTGCGGAAGGTGGTCAACGCCCATCTGCCGGACGGATACGTCGAAGCCCTGACCTACGGGATGATCGCCTGGCAGATTCCGCTGAAGACGTTTCCGAACACCTACAACGGTCAGCCGCTCTGCTGCGCCGCGCTCGGCGCCAACAAGAACTACAACTCGCTGCACCTGATGGGGGCGTACGGCGATCCGCGCAACCGGGCCGTTCTCGAGGAGGCGTACAAGGCCAGCGGCCGGAAGATCGACATGGGCAAGGCCTGCCTCCGCTTCAAGACGCTCGAGGAACTGCCGCTGGACGCGATCGGCGCCGTGATTGAGCGCACGCCCGCCGCCGCCCTGATGGCGGCGCACGACGCCGCACACAATCGGAAACCCGCCCGCACACCAAAAAAACCACTGCCCGGCCGTTGAAACGGCTGAGTTGTCCGGCTACACTGGAGATCCTCAACACCACAGCCCGTCCTCTGCTTGGAACGTGCGGAGGGCGAGACACAGGGATCCCGAAATGCCGATTTTCTTGCGCTCGCTCCGCGTGTGCTTGTGCGCCTGCGCGATGTTCGCTGTTCCGGCGGCGGCCGCCGCCGCCGACTGGAAACCCGTGCCCGCCGCCGACCTGGCGCTCAAGACGCCGAAAGTCCAGCCCGATGCCGACGCGGAGGCGCTGCTCTGGGAAGTGCGCGTCGCCGACCGCATGGACGTCGACTACGAGCTCGTGTTCACGACCACGTTCGAGCACTATCTCAGAATCAAGGTCTTCAACGATCGTGGCCGCGACGCGCTGGGAACCGTCGACATCCCGTTCAGGTCGGGCATCCGCATCCGGGACATCGCGGCCCGGACGACCAGACCGGACGGCACGACCGTCGACTTGAAGAAAGCCGACATCTACGAACGGACCGTCGTCAAGGCGAACGATTTGAAGGTCAAGATGGTGTCGTTCGCGGTTCCCGCCATCCAGGCCGGTGCCGTGATCGAATACCGGTGGTCCGAGGTACACGACGACAGCTTGTCGACGAACCTCATTCTGCCGTTCTCCCGCGACATCCCGGTGCACCTGGCGCGCTATTACCTCGAGCCGTTGTCGCTCGGCAAGCAGCTCGGGCTGCGGACCCTCTCGTTCAACGGCCAGTTCACCGACCCCGAGCGCCAGAAGGACGGCTCGTGGATGGTGTCGCTCGCCAACGTGCCGGCGGATCGGGACGAGCCGTACTCGACGCCGCTGCTCGAGCGTCAGCCCTGGCTGTTCGTCTTCTACGCGCTTCGCAACGAGCCCACCGGCAAGGAGATGTGGCAGCAGTTCGCGAAGGAACTGCACAGCGAGTATTCACGGCTCACGAAGCCGAACGACGACATCCGGCGCATCGCGACCGAAGCCGTGACCGGGGCCGCGACCGAGGCCGAACGGATCAAGGCGCTGGTGCGCGTGGCGCGCGCAAGGGTGCGGCGGATCGACGTCGATACCGCGTCCGCCGAGGATCGGCGGAAGGCGAAGGAGAACAAGAACGCCGCCGACGCCTTGAAGCGCGGCGCCGGCAATGGCGAAGACGTGCTGCTGGTCTTCCTCGCGCTGGCGAACGCCGCCGGCCTGGAGGCGCGCGTCGGCGCGGTGCCGAACCGGTCCACGCTCCTGCACTCCTCGAAGCACGCGCACGCGTCCTTTCTGAGCGGGCGCGTCGCGGTCGTCCGCGGCGCCAACGGCTGGATCCCGGTCGATCTGGCCAACGAGTACAACGCCGAGGGCGGACTGCGGTGGTTCCACGAGAAGGAAGAGGTGCTGATCGCCGATCCGCGAGAGATCGTCAGCGTGACGGCGCCCCTCACGCCGCCGGCGAGCTCGCGCAAGCGGCGCGTGGGCACGTTCAGGCTCACCGAGGACGGTACGCTCGAGGGTGAGTGCCGCCTCGAGTTCACCGGCCACTGGGCCGAGATCTTTCGTGAGCAGGATGACCAGGACACGCCGGCGGAGCGCGAGAAGGCGTTCAAAGAGCTCGTGGTGAAGCGACTTCCCGGAGCGGAGGTGACCGAGGTGAAGGTCGATCCGCTCGGTGACCTGAGCGGCGCCTACGTCAACAGCTACAAGGTCCGGATCCCCGGGTACGCGCAGCGGACCGGTGCGCGCCTTTTCCTGCAGCCATCAGTATTCCAGAAAGGGATCGAAGCGCTGTTTCCGAGCGAGTCGCGCTCGTCTGCGATCTACTTCGAGTTCCCCTGGTCCGAGGAGGACCACGTCACCATCGAGCTGCCCGCCGGGTTCGCGGTCGAGCAGGGGACCCGTCCCGGCGACCTCGACGCCGGCGCGGCAAAGTTCGACGTCTGGCTCGGGACCGAGGACGCGTGGCGGCACCTGGTGCTGAAGCGGTCGCTTGCGGT
>Ga0114129_10013608_pt1 | contig 11592 bp, 13 predicted proteins | sample RhiMetdeltSRZDD1_FD_80071 | JGI IMG/M metagenome (GOLD analysis project Ga0114129, IMG submission 80071) | Populus rhizosphere microbial communities from Tennessee, USA - Rhizosphere MetaG P. deltoides SRZDD1 (version 2) (version 2) | ecosystem: Host-associated > Plants > Roots > Rhizosphere >... | reverse complement strand
CCCACCTACGCGCGAGACAGACAGGCCCACGTTTACGGCCGGGCGAATACCAGAGTTGAAAAGGTCGCTTTCGAGGTAGATTTGGCCGTCGGTGATCGAAATGACATTGGTTGGGATATAGGCAGACACGTCCCCAGCTTGAGTCTCAATGATAGGCAAGGCAGTCAACGACCCCCCTCCTCTGCTCTCATTAAGCTTTGCCGCCCTCTCCAGCAGGCGGGAGTGAAGGTAGAAAACGTCTCCGGGATAAGCTTCCCGTCCCGGCGGTCGCCGCAGCAAGAGCGAGATTTCCCGATAAGCGGCGGCGTGTTTGGAGAGGTCATCGTAAATACACAGGACATGCTTGCCGCGATCGCGGAAGAATTCACCAATGGCACAACCTGCGTAAGGCGCAATATATTGCATCGGAGCCGGGTCCGACGCTGAGGCCGACACTACGATCGTGTAGCCCATGGCATCGTGGTCGCTCAAGATCTTGACCACTTGTGCAACCGTGGAGCGCTTCTGGCCGATCGCGACATAGATGCAGATGAGGTCTCCACCTTTCTGATTGATAATCGTGTCCAGGGCAATCGCGGTCTTTCCCGTCTGACGGTCTCCGATAATCAGCTCGCGCTGGCCGCGGCCGATGGGGATCATCGAGTCGATTGGCTTTAATCCGGTCTGGACAGGTTGATCCACTGGCTGACGGTCAACAATTCCAGGGGCAATCCGTTCGATGGGGTTGAAGAGCTCCGTAACAATCGCACCTTTGCCGTCGATGGGCTGGCCCAAGGCATTCACAACACGGCCAATCATGGCTTCTCCCGCTGGCACGGCGGCAATTCTCTTCGTGCGTTTGACGAGGTCCCCCTCCTTGATTTCTGCGGACTCTCCCAATAATACCGAGCCTACCTGATCTTCTTCCAGGTTCAGCGCCATCCCGGAGATGCCATGAGGAAACTCCAGCAACTCGCCCGACATGACTTTTTCCAATCCATGAACCCGGGCGATTCCGTCCCCTACCGAAATAACAGTTCCAACTTCGCTGACCACAACGTTCGATTCATAGTCTTCGATCTGGGCGCGTATGATCTTGCTGATTTCGTCTGCCTTGATCTCCATCGCTATCTCCAGTAGTCCTCAGAGTCTTTTAGTACTCTTTTTCGTAACTTCGCTGACGTAATCTTGTGCTGGTAGTGAGTGGGATTCCTGCCTGTCGAGGACCCGTGATATCGATGATTCCGACGCCCTTAAGGCCTGAACAGGCAAAAGCGGAATCGTGAGACGGAGTATTAGTCCGAGCTGAGCCGATTCTTGATCAACTCCAGTTGCTGCCGTATCGACCCGTCGTAAATGGTATCTCCAATTCTTGTTATCACTCCTCCAATCAGCGCCGGGCTAATTCCAAATTTCAATTGAACCCTCTTGCCCGTCAAGTTCTCCAACTTCTGTCTTAGCCGGGCTTGAATCTCACCCTCAACCTCAAAGGCGGTGGTCACGTTGGCTTGAACCACTCCCAAGTATCCATTGAGGCTTTCTCGAAAGGCCTTGCAAATTTCGCCAAAGTAACTGACTCGATGATTGTCGATCAAGAGGAGGATGAAATTGCAGGTCTCCTTGCAAAACCCAAGTCTACCCAACAGCTCGTTTGTAGCTGACCGTTTCTTGGGGAGAGGGATGACGGGATTGGTGTAGAAAAGTTGAAGCTCGCGGTACCGGTTCAGGAGTTCATCAAAGAGACTCAGTTCCCGCCCGACGCGCTCGTGTTGACCCAGCTTGAAACTGACCTCAGCGAGCGCTTTGCCATATCGTTTTGCAATGACTGCCAAAAGTCTGACCTTTCACTGGCTCCAGGACGCCGGAACATTGACCCCCCTAACCCCGTCTTCGGTCCCCTCTCCCCCAAGGGAGGTAGGGGAGAGGGCCGTGTCGCGTAATTCTCAGCAGAACTTTCCGTTCAATTCCTGGTTGTATCCATGGTCTGAAGAAACTGCTGAATCATTTTCTTGTTCTCTTCAGGTGTCAGAGAAGATCTGAGTCGCTCTTCGGCCAGCTTCACTGCTAACTCAGCAATATGACCCCTCAGCTCTAAATGAGCCGATTTCTTGAGTCCCTCGATTTCCCGTCTGGCCATATCCAGCATCTTGCCCGCTTCTGCGCGAGCCCCCGCAAGGATCCGCGCCTTTTCTTCTTCAGCTTCCATCAGAGCCTGACCCTTGAGATCCTTGATTGCCTTGTCCAAACCAGCGAGTCGCGCTTCAATCTCCGAAAGCTTCTGGAAAGCCTCTTCCTTGGCCTTTCGCCCGCTAGCCAAGCCTTCCTCAATCGCTTTAGACCGCGAATCGAGAAACGCTCGAAGGGGCTTGCGCAAATACCAGCTCAATCCGCCAAATAGGATAAGAAAATTCCCCCATTTCCAGACGATGGCCAGAGGACTCTCTTCGTGATGCTCACTCTGGCCGGCTTGTGGTGAAGATACGGCCTCATGATCTTGTTGAGCAAGGGCAACAACCGACCAAGTTGCTAGCAGGACCAACAACGTACAGAACGCTACCAAGTGTCCTGTCTTCGCTTTCAGGTTCTTATCGCAGGATTGTTTTGACAATTCCATCGGCAATGCTATGGACTTCCGACTCCAGAGTGCGCTTGGCTGTGACAACTTGCCCCTCAATCTCTTCTTTGGCGGCTTGCACGATCTTTTCGGCCTGGTGGCGAGTTTCAGCCAAAGTCTCAAAACGGTGCTTCGAGGCCTCGGCTCGAAGGGTTTCCTGCTGACGATAGCTTTCGAGGCGGGCGGCTTTCAGGGCATCCTGATAGGCACGGGACTTCTGATCGGCCTGCGCTAGCTTATCCTTGGCCTCTTGCTGGGCCCCGGCGATTTCCGAGTCACGTTGCAGCAAAATCTGGTTGATGGGGTCAAAGAAGGACTTTTTCAGGACAAAGTAGAGACTCCACACCAGGATCATTACCACGACGATCGACAGATCGGGATAAATCGCGCTCATACGCTAACGAGTTGTCCTCCGAGCAGGGTGGTGTACGGATACGAACTCAGGACCCCAAAAAGAACGGGAAAATTATCACAAGTGAAAATACTGGTCAAGGGTTTTCCATGTGCAAACCACACTGGCAGTAGCAGTTTAGCCGTTGCGGTTGCCGACTTCCCTGTGAACTTCTCGGCAGTCGGATGGGGATCGTCCAGGGCTGATCGGGCCCCCTTGGTTTCAGTAGTGAGTGCGTTTCTCACCCTTGACTTGACTCTGCGGGCTGTCCGGCACAAACGCATGATTGAGGAAGGACGAATTCCTGGTGGCTACAACTACCTTGGAGGAGACTCATGCTAATATTGTACCTTTGGCAGTGCGGCGCAGTTGCCACGCTGTTGTTTCATTCTGACTCAAGCTTCCTTGGAGATCCGTCACAATGCGAAATGTCATCATCATTGGTTCAGGTCCGGCGGGTTATACGGCGGCGATTTATGCCGCCCGGGCAAATCTAAATCCGTTGTTGGTGGAAGGTCTCGAAGTTGGCGGTCAGTTATCAATCACGACGTTGGTTGAAAACTTCCCTGGTTTTCCCGAGGGTGTGCAGGGTCCTGCGCTGATGGAGGACATGAAAAGGCAGGCCGGAAAGTTCGGCACAGACTTTCTTTCAGCCCTGGTTACGAAGGTTGACTTTTCTCAAACGCCGTTCCGGGTGTTCACCGACGACGAGGAGATTCAAACCAAGACGTTGATTATTGCTTCCGGAGCGTCCGCCCGCCTCCTGGGTATTGAGTCAGAAAAGAGGCTCATCGGATACGGGGTGTCTACCTGTGCAACCTGCGACGGCTATTTCTTCAAAGGCAAAGAGATCATCGTGGTGGGAGGCGGCGATTCGGCGATTGAGGAAGCGACCTTCCTGACCAAGTATGCCAATAAGGTAACGGTCATTCACCGCCGGGACCAACTGAGAGCTTCCAAGATCATGCAAGAACGCGCCTTCAAAAACCCCAAAATTGATTTCGTGTGGAACACCACGGTTGAAGACGTCTATGACGTTGAAGCCAAGAACGTCAAAGGGGTGAAGCTCAAAAACCTGAAGAACGGTGAAGTCACCGATTTCAAATGCGACGGTGTCTTTGTAGCGATTGGACATGTTCCCAATACTCAGATTTTCAAGGGGCTGATTGAGATGGATGACAATGGCTACATTCTCACGCGTGACGGAAGCCGGACCAGTGTCCCAGGGGTCTTCGCCGCGGGCGACGTCCAGGATCACGTCTACCGACAGGCGATCTCTGCCGCTGGGAGTGGATGCATGGCGGCCATGGATGCTGAGAAATACCTGGAAAGTGTGGGACATTGAAAGGATTGCGAATTGTCGATTTCGGATTGCGGATTTTGTAACTCTCAGAGACCGAACAGCAGCAACATCCTGGCCAAGCGGATGAAAACGATCCTTTCAATCGGCAATCTACAAATCCAAAATCCGCAATTGAAATGAAGCCTCAGATCGAAGTGGCTGCGGCCATTATCTTCAAGGAACAGCAGGTTCTCATCTCTCAGCGAGACAAGCATTCGCACCTCTCGGGCTATTGGGAATTTCCCGGAGGGAAAAGAGAAGACCTCGAAACGTTTGAAGAGTGTCTTCAGCGGGAGATTCGCGAGGAGCTGAACGTCGAGGTCGAGGTGGAGGACCTTTTCGAGTCTGTGGATTATGAGTATGCCGACAAGGTCGTCGCGCTGCGGTTTTACTCTTGCCGCTATCTGAAGGGGGAAGCTAAGGCATTAGGTTGCAGGCAATTCAAATGGGTCTTTCGCCACGAATTGCCGCGCTACCACTTTCCGCCCGCCAACCAGGCTGTTCTGAAGAAGCTGATCAGCCTCTGAAGAGATTCCTTAAGACAAAATAGACGTTCTCCTTGCGCTCCCGTAGGCGACGGTAATAATAAGGAAGCCAGTGGGAGCCGAAGGGAACATAGACTCGCATATTGTATCCCTCACGCACCAAACCGCGCTGGGTCCCGGCTCGCACGCCATAAAGCATTTGAAATTCAAAGCGTTCCTGGCAGATCTGATGAGCCTTGGCATAGTCTTTGACCCAGGAGATCAAACTGTCATCATGAGTAGCCAAAGCGGGATAGTTGCCGCGTTCCAAGAGCATTTCGGCCAGTTCCCTGTAGTTTCGCCGAATTTCAGTCATTTCCTGGATGGCAACCTCGGCTGGTTCTCGATAGGCACCTTTACACAGACGGACCCTCGCGCCAATCTGAATCAGCCGTTCCAGGTCCTGCCGGCTTCGGTGAAGGTAAGCTTGAATCACGATGCCTACATTCTTGTAGTCCCGGAACAAGTCTAGGAATAGGGCAAGAGTCCTTTCGGTATATTTCGAACCCTCCATATCAATGCGGACGGTATTCTCGCACTCAGCGGCCTTCTGACAGATTCGGACCAGATTGGAATAGCAAAACTCCCGGTTGATATCCAACCCCATCTGAGTCAGTTTTAGCGACACGTTGGATTGAAGCCGGGCTTTGTGGATGGAATCCAGAGTCTGGAGATAACTCTGGACTGCCTGTTCAGCATCCGTTGCCTGTTGCACATGCTCGCCCAAGACGTCCAGCGTCGCGGTCATTCCGCCTTGGTTCAAAGCTTGCACCTTGGGAATGGCTTCGTCAATGGTATGTCCGGCGACGAAACGCTTGGCAAGGAAGAACAGAGCTTGGTCTAGCACAGGGCCAGTTCAGCTTGACTTTCGGACGATGTCGAGGAATTCGAGAACGCTCAACTCAATTTGATCTCTAACTTGGCGGTAGATCTCCATCGATTGGCCCACTGGGTCCGGAATAGGCCAAATGAGGGTCTCTAAGCCAGGAAGGTTCCTGGGAACAAACCGGGCAATACTCGGTTCCATAACGACGATCCAGTCCATCAATTTCAGTTGAATGGTAGCGAGACTCTTCGATGTCTGTTGAGAAATGTCGATGCCTTTCTCTTGCATTGCTTCGACCGTGCTCGGCATGATGAAGCCTGCGGGATTCGTCCCGGCACTATGGGCTGTAAGCCACTCTTTGCCATAATGGTTGGCAAATCCCTCGGCCATTGGGCTGCGGCAAGAGTTGCCGAAGCAAACAAACAGAACCTGTTTCATCGGCAGAAGCAAAATGGGAACATCCTCGACTCCTTCGTGCTCCAGGCGCTCACTTTGAGGCTAAACACCAAGCCATAAGTGTATGAACGAAGGTCGTCCTTGGACAAGGCAAGAAAAGCTTTGAGAGGCTTTAAGTGCGGTATCTCCCGCGCCATAGCATCCCGCCTCACCGGAGGCGGGGAGTTAGTCATTCTTGACCTTGTGCGCTTGTGTCACCATGTACACTCTGTTCATTTTGCTCGAAAACATTACGTCCTGCACCAGGAATTCGCTCCAACAGCATTGACGAGCCTCAGAATGAAACACATTGCGATCTTGACGGTCTTGACAACACTAATTGAACTAGCCTGCATTGGGGACTTAGTCTTGTCGGCGGCGCCGCGCCTTCTGCGGTCTGGCTCCAGCGAGCGTCCCTTCGGACTGCCTCAAGTTCCAGCACCGGAGTCCAACCCATTGACCCAGGAAAAGATTGAACTGGGCCGCCTACTGTTTTTTGAGAAGCGCCTTTCAGAAGATGAGACCATCAGTTGTGCCACGTGCCATGACCCGAAGGCAAGCTTCAGTGATGGCAAAACTGTGAGCTTAGGCATCCGAGGTTTTCGCGGACGACGTCACACCCCTTCCCTAATCAACGTGGCATTTCAACCTTATCTTTTCTGGGATGGTCGTGCCAGCTCACTGGAAGACCAGGCTCTGGCACCCTTGCGCAATCCAGCAGAGATGGGAGTGAGTGCCGAATTAGCAGTCGCCAAGCTACATCGTCTGGAAGGGTATCCTGAACGATTTCGCGAAGTCTTCGAGTCACCGATTACGGTCAAGAACCTGGGACAAGCGTTGGCCGCCTTTGCAAGAACCATTCTATCAGGTAATTCCGCGTATGATCGGTTCGTTGCGGGAGACGGGACAGCTCTTACTAGGACAGCTCTGGACGGTTTGCGCCTCTTCAACGGAAAAGCTCACTGTAACCTTTGTCATCAGGGCTTCAATTTCAGCGACGGATTGTTTCACAATATTGGTGTGGGCTGGAATGGAAAGTTGTTTCAAGACGCGGGCCGCTACGAAGTCACCGGAGTCTTTAGGGATCAGGGCGCCTTCAAGACGCCCACGTTACGAGAGGTCTTCGAGACAGGTCCCTACATGCACGACGGCACCTTCGCCAGTTTGGAGGCCGTAATCGATTTCTATGATCGCGGAGGCATTCCGAATCCTCAGTTGGACATTCTGATCCAACCATTGCACTTGAACAACGAGGAGAAGAGGGCGCTGGTTGAGTTTCTCAAATCGCTGAGCGGGCCTAAATGAGTTGTCACGTGTTGCGAAGCGTGCCTATAATGACATCGGTTTCGATGACGCGGCTCCTTGGGTTGACCAACGATCTGCGGGAATCTCAGCACTGGAATCCAGGAAATCGAGATTTATGAACAAACCAAAAACATTGGGTGAGTTGAAGAATAGTGTCTGGGGAACTCCCGAGATATGGCGGCGTACGGTCAAGGACGAGATGCGGGCCAATCTGGTTCGAAAGCTGGAAAGCAATGAACTGCTTTTCAGCGGCATTGTTGGCTATGAAGACACAGTCATTCCTCAGATCGTAAACGCCATTCTTTCAAGGCACAACATGATTCTCCTGGGGCTTCGAGGCCAAGCTAAATCCCGAATCCTGAGAAACCTGACGAGTCTGTTGGACGACGAGCTCCCAGTGATGGCGGGTTGCGAAATCAATGATAACCCCTTCTCTCCCCTGTGCCGAGCGTGTCGTTCTGCCCTGGAAGAGAGAGGCGACGGGGTGGCGGTCTCCTTCCTTCCTCGAACGGATCGCTACGTCGAGAAGCTTGCCACTCCTGATGTGACGATCGCAGATATGATTGGCGATGTGGACCCTATTCGTGCGGCGCGGAGCGGCCTTCACCTTTCAGATGAACTGACCATTCACTATGGCTTGTTGCCTCGCTCCAATCGGGGCATCTTTGCCATCAACGAACTACCCGATCTGGCAGGCAAAATCCAGGTCGGTCTCTTCAATATTCTCCAGGAGGGCGATGTTCAGATCAAAGGTTATCCCATTCGCTTGTTGTTGGACCTGGTCATGGTGTTTACAGCCAATCCCGAAGACTACACCGCTCGCGGGAAAATCATCACACCGTTGAAGGATCGAATCGGTTCTGAGATTCGTACCCACTATCCGGCTGAGCTCGAGCAGGGCATTCGTATCACGGAGCAGGAAGCCTGGCTTTCTCGTCATCCCGACGAACGCTTGATGATTCCTAAATACATCAAAGAAGTGGTCGAGGCCATTGCCTTTCAAGCTCGCGAAGATAAGAAAGTGGACAAGCGGTCTGGAGTCAGCCAGCGTCTGCCGATCTCTGTCCTCGAGAACGTTGTTTCCAATGCCGAGCGGCGAGCGATTCTCAACAAAGAGAGAAAAATCGTTCCTCGCATTTGCGATATCTACGCTGCCTTGCCTTCGATGACGGGCAAAATCGAGCTCGAATATGAGGGCGAGCTGAAGGGCGCAGACAAGGTCGCCCAGGAACTGGTGCGCAATGCCGTCGGATTGGTCTTCTCTCACTATTTCGATCCCATCGACTTTCAACAGATCGTCAACTGGTTTGACTTAGGTGGAACCTTAAAGGTTAGCGAGGAGACCTCATCGCAGGAGTGTTTCACTCAGCTTCGCGTGATTCAAGGACTGCCTGAAAAGGCCGCAGTCCTCGGCGCCAAGAAAAAGGATGATCTTGCCCTTCTTGTATCTGCTTGCGAGTTTATCCTGGATGGGTTGTACGCGTTGCGGAAGATCAGCCGGAGCGAGGGAAAGGGATATTTGGCCGTGGAGAAAAAGCGGTCCGAAGTCTACTTCGATGATCAAGCCGGTCGGGCCAAGAAATCATACAACTGACCGATTTCCAAGCGGTGTGTGGAGGACACAACCCCTGTGTTCTTTCCGCTTGCTCCGCTCTGGAAGAGGAAAGCTGTCAAAAATTCGGAGTTTCTGAAAAGCGCCGCCTGAAGGCAAGCGGCCTGCAATTATGAAGGCGATCAAATACTCCAAGTTTACCGGATTCGATTGGGATTCCCTTAGCCTGGAAGAGCTGCTGAATAAGCTTTCCGATTTTTTGTTACAGAGTGGGTTCTATAACGACTATTACGGTTTGCAGCAGATGGGCCAGGATCACAATCTGCAGAACTTGCATGACGCCATCCTGGACGCCATTCTCAATCAGGGCTTGCTCTCAGATGAAGTGCTGGAAAAACTTTTGGCAGACTCGGATTCTGAGAACGAACAGAGCTCCAAGCTCTCTCAACTCGTGCAAGCCTTAATCGAGCGGCTGCAAGAGGAAGGCTATGTATCGTTTTCCGACCCGTCCTCTCCCCGAACAGACCGCGAAATAACGCCCGGACAGGGTCACGAAGACATGGAGGTGGGTCAGGTGAAATTCGAGCTGACCGACAAAAGCCTCGATTTCCTGGGTTACAAAACGTTGAAAGACCTGTTGGGATCGCTGGGGAAAAGTAATTTTGGACGGCATGACACTCGCGATTTGTCCACGGGCATCGAAAGCAGCGGATCTTCCAAAGATTATGAGTTCGGAGATTCGCTGAATTTGGATGTAAGCGGGACGCTGCTGAGCGCCGTGCAGCGCGAAGGTCTGGGAGTGCCGCTCAACGTGGATTACAAAGACCTGAAGGTCCATCAGTCCGAATACCAAAGTTCCTGTGCCACGGTCTTGATGCTGGACTGCAGCCACAGCATGATTCTCTATGGAGAGGATCGATTTACCCCCGCCAAAAAAGTTGCCATGGCCCTGGCTCATCTGATTCGAACGCAGTATTCCGGAGACACCCTGAATCTGGTGCTCTTTCACGATTCGGCTGAAGAGCTTCCGCTAAGCCAGCTGGCTCGAGTCCAGGTGGGGCCTTACTACACAAACACTCGCGAAGGCTTGAGGCTGGCACAAAGAATCCTGGCGCGGCAAAGCAAAGACATGAAGCAGATCATCATGATCACTGACGGCAAGCCTTCCGCCCTCACTAAAGAGGATGGTCGCATTTATAAGAATGCTTTTGGACTCGATCCTCACGTTGTGGCAGAGACCATCAAGGAAGTCGCCAATTGCCGTAAATCCGGGATCCTCATTAACACCTTCATGCTGGCGCGAGATTATGACCTGGTCAGCTTCGTCAAGAAAGTCACGGAGATCTGCCGCGGCAAAGCTTATTTCACCACGCCTTACACGCTTGGCCAGTACCTGCTGATGGATTACATGCAGAAAAAGGTCAAGACGATTCATTAAGAGACCGCCCAACTCAATTTCGATTACCGGTCGGAGAACCAAGGTGCGCCGAGTAAGCCACCTGTGATGTCTGCTCCAAAGCCAAGCAGCTTGACATCGCCTTGACATGGGAATAGTGTTCAAGTGTCCCATCTTAGCGTGCTATTCGGCCTCCATCGGTTATGGCTGAGTCTACGTATCTCCCTGGGCTTGCGATCCGAGACTCGAACTTTCTGAGTCCTCCACGGCACACTGGTCTTGTTCGCATCACCCACTGGATAAACACGATTAGCTTCATTGGCTTGGTGGTCAGTGGGATCGCCATTCTTCTGGCTCATCCGCGTCTCTATTGGGGAGAAACCGGCGCCGTGGGAACTCCCTCTCTACTCGATTTCTCGCTTCCTTTCGTGTTGGTGGGCCAGTCTGGTTGGGGCCGGTATTTGCATTTTCTGTCGGCTTGGGTTTGTGTGTTGACCGGCTTGCTTTATGCTGTCTCCGGCCTCTTCACCCGGCACTTCCGCAGACATTTGCTGCCGGCCTGGGCGGATCTCTCCTTGAGCTCCATCTCGCGCGTTGCCTGGAATCACATGCGTCTGAAGCGGCCCACGGAAGGAGAATCCCTGACCTATAACGTGCTTCAGCGACTCACCTATCTGACGGTTATTTTCGTTTTGTTTCCTCTGATGATCTGGATCGGCCTCGCCATGTCTCCCGCTATTACGTCGGTTTTCCCCCTCCTCGTGAATGTGCTTGGTGGTCAGCAATCCGCGCGGACCATTCATTTCTTCATAGCGAGTTTCCTCGTTCTCTTTCTCTTTGTCCATATAGCCATGGTCTGTGTCGCCGGTTTTGCGAACCGCGTGCGGGCCATGATCACGGGCCACGTCGCCGCCGGAAAGGAGCCCTTATGAGCGAACTGGTCACCCGTCGAAAACTCATCACCGGTGGTTTAGCGGTCGCCGCGGGTGCCTCTGGCTTAGTGGTCGCTGGCCGGCTCGCGGACCGATATGGCCTGATCCCGCCCGATCACAGCGGCAACATGAGTTCGAATTCACTATTGTAATCTAGTTGTATCAGTAAGTTACAACAAGGCATCTGAACGCCAATGGGTTCTTGGCTAAAATATGGCTAGGGCGTGTAGTGGAATTCACCTGCGATCTTAACTCGTGCTTAAGAAGTGGCGCGGTGGTTGAGAGTAAACACGAGT
>Ga0114129_10013605_pt1 | contig 11594 bp, 5 predicted proteins | sample RhiMetdeltSRZDD1_FD_80071 | JGI IMG/M metagenome (GOLD analysis project Ga0114129, IMG submission 80071) | Populus rhizosphere microbial communities from Tennessee, USA - Rhizosphere MetaG P. deltoides SRZDD1 (version 2) (version 2) | ecosystem: Host-associated > Plants > Roots > Rhizosphere >... | reverse complement strand
CGCGAGCGAGACGGCGCCGCCGTTGATCGTTCCCGCGATGTTGCGCGTGAGGAAGTTGCCCTGATGCATGCCCTCGAGACGATTGCCGTCCTGCCGGACATACAGGGTGTGCGTCGTGCGGCTGGCGGTGTACTGAATCTCGACCTCCCACCGTCCCGAGATGTTTGCGACAGGCGCGATGGTAGCTTCCGCCGGTTTGAGCGTGTGCTTTGCGGAGAGCACATCCTGTATCCGCTGCGCGACAATCTTTTCATCGCCCGACGACATCATCGACACCACAATCGACAGACCGGTGTCGCCGCCGGTCTCCTGGCCCTGCCCGGGACCCCTGAGCCCATTCAGCGTGATGCGCGGTTCGGCGTTGTACAGAATATCCGCGAGGTCGGGTCCCGTGATGCCCAGCTTCGTCGAGTCCCAGCGAATCGTGACTCTCGGGCTGCGATTGCTGAGTCCTTCATCCGGCTCCTGCTGCACGGTTGCGGTGACGCCGGCGATCTTCGAGACACTGTCGGCAATGTATTGGCAGCGCGCGACCCACTGCTTCCACTCGGCCGCGTGATCGCGCTTGACCCAGCTCTCCACGGCGACCAGCATGCCGACCATCTCTTCGCGTCCGACCTTCATGCTGCGCGCGTATCCATGATGCGGCGCGCTGTGGATCCATGCGGCCTGCACGAGATCCTTCCGGCCGAGCAGCAGCCCCGCGCTTTGCGGTCCGCGGATGTACTTCCCGCCGCTATACGCGACCAGCGTTGCGCCGCGCTGGAGGTGAACGTTGGGAATCGTGAGGATCTCCGCTGCAGCATCCACGAGCACGGGAACGCTGTGCGGCTTCGCAATCCTGCAGATCGCCTCGGTCGACATCGGACCCGAATCGTTCCGCGGACCCGCAAAGATGTAGATCATTGCCGTCCTCGGACCGATCGCCAGCTCCAGCGCCTCGGGTGTCTCCACTTCAATCACCTTCACGCCGACGGCGCGAATCGCCGCGTCGTACACGTTGCGCGAGTGCGTCGGGACGATGACTTCGTCTTTGTCGAAGCCCGACAGATTCGGAATGCGCACGTGCAGGTCGGGGTTCCCGCCCGCGACGCACGCCGCGGTCGCGTGGGACATTGCCGCCGCGCACCCGGCGCTGACCATGCCCCACTCGGCGCCCGTCAGCTCGCCGAGGCGCTTGCCGATCGCGTCCATCAGCTCGTCGAGCTGCACGTACTGCTGATTCGCGACGCTCTTCGCCGACCGCACTTCGGGCAGCTCCACCGAACCGCCAATGATCGTGAAGGTCCCGCGACAGTTAATCAGCGGTCGCACGCCGATGGATCTGTAGACGTCCGGATCGGTCGGCGAGACAGGGGGAACGACCTTCGTCACGCCCGCAGCCGACGCACCGGCGGGCAACAGACTGCCGGCACCAAACAACCCCGCCCAACGAAACAGCTCGCGACGACTGACGGTAGACATCCTGCCTCCTACCTCCGCCTCCTGCCTCCCCCTCCTGCCTCCTGCCTTCTGTCTCCTGTCTTCTGTCTCCTGTCTTCTGTCTCAGAAGATCAATTTCCCCCCGAGCTGCACCTGCCGCATGTTCTGCGCCGAGCTGATGCGGCCGAAGGACGCGGAGCCGAACGATGCATTCGGGTTGTTGAAGTTGGCTCTGTTGAACGCGTTGAACATCTCGACGCGAATCTGGAACTTCACGTCGGTACTCAGGGGGATGTTCTTCATCATCGACAGATCCGTCGCAACGAACGCTGGGCCCCGTAGGAGGTTGCGCGGCGCGTTGCCGAACGTGAACTGCGCCGGCAGAGCGAACGCCGTGGAATCGAAGCAATTGATCTGCTCGCGGCTCGTCGGGCTCGGCTGGCAGTTGAGCGATGGAACCGAACCGACCAGGTCCGGCCGCTGCTGCCCGGTGATCCCGATGTTCGCGCGATCGCTGCTGATCGTGACGTTGACCGGGGCTCCACTCTGAATCGTCGTCACGCCCCCGATCTCCCATCCCGCAACGACGTGCTTCAGGATAGGCTGCGACGAGTTCTTGAGGAACGGCACATCGTACAGATACGTGGCAACGAACCGGTGCGGGATGTCCCAGTTCGCCGGGCCGTAGTCCCGCCAGATATCGTAATTGTCCATCGTCTGGCCGCCGCCGTTGGAGTGCGTGGACATGTCGCGGGTGCGCGACCACGTGTAGCTGCCGTCGAACTGGAACCCGTGGTTCATGCGCCGGCGCAGGATGATGCTGACCGCATCGTAATCGGCAATCAGATCGTTCGTGATGATGCGGCGGCTGCGGAACTTCAGGCTCGGTCTCCTGGAATCGACGGTACCGGGCCCCGGCTGCGGCGTGTTGTTGAAGAAGCTGCGATCGAGATGGCTCGTGTTCGATCCGACGTACTCCACCAGAACCGCCGTGCCCGGCCGCAGCTCGCGCTGGACGTCGACGCTCCATTGATCCTTGCGCGCGTTCGGCAGTTTGCGCGTGGGTGAAATCATGTCAGGCCGCGCGGATGGCCCTTCGGGCCCGAACGGGCTCGCAAACGACAGCGTGGGATTCGTCGGGTCGGACGTGAACGTCGTCACCGCCGCGAGCGGAGGATTGTTCGTGAGGAACGTGAACGAGTTCATCTGATTCGGGTTGTAGTAGGTCCCGAAACCGGCGCGGACGACCGTGTTCTCGCCGAGACGGTAGGTGGCGCCAAGCCGCGGCGCGATGTCCTTATTGTTCGGCTTCGTAAACTCGAAGCCTTTCGCGGGAAAGCTTGACGGGATGATGGTCTCGAAGTCCTCATCCAGCATCGACGCAAGCCCCGCGTACGTTTGGACGGGCGTGTTCAGCTCGTAGCGCAGCCCCAGGCTCAGCGTGAGATTCCGCGACGCCTGCCACACGTCATTGACGAAGAACCCGTTGCGCCACCCGCCGACGTGTCCCTGGATCTGATCGGTTGGCGGGATCACCGTTCGCGGCAGGCCGAGCATGAAATCGGCAACCGAGTAGCCCGAGATGTCGCCAGTGAAATCGAAGCGGCCTCGAGGATCGTTTGCCGCGCGGCGCCCTGTCGCCATCCGCCGCAGATCGAACCCGGTGCGGATGTTGTGCGAGCCGCGGATGTACGCGAGGACGTTCGACATCTGGAACGTCGTGTCGAACTGATACCAGTTCGTGCCTCCCGAGCCCAGTCCGCTGAAGTTGCTGATGTTGACGCTCGGCACGCCGGGATTGTTGAATTTCACGTCGCCGTTGAACCCGGGAATCCCGAGCCCGGTCCCGGCGTCCGCAACTCCGTTGAGCGAGAAATAGTTGAGGGTGTCGAAGTCGACCCGGTGATAGCCGATCCTCAAGTCGTTGAGCAGGTTCGATCGCAGCGTGTGGGTGTAGGAAACAACCGTGTTCTTGTTGACGCGCGGCTGCGAGACGACCTGCACGGGAATCGCCGCCGGAGGACTCGCGATGTTGCCGACGAAGCTGTCGTGCCAGTTATACCGAACGTAGAAGCGGACCTTGTTCCCGACGTTTTGATCGACTCGAGCGATGAGCTGATCGACGTTCTCGCTGCTCGAGGCGTTGGCCTGCAGGTTGTTCGCGGTCCCCGCACGCGTCGGCGCAGGATATAAATCGAGCAATTTCAGCGCCACGGGAGACAGCTGCGACCGGGGGATGACGTTGCCGGCAAACGGCTGCCGCGTAAACGGATCCCGGATAACGGTGCTGATTTCCGAGAAGTCCCCCTGACGCATCAGTGCCGTCGGGACGGAGCTCAACGTGGCCGTCAACGCGCTCGCGCGGACACCTTCGTACGCGCCCATGAAGAACGTCTTGTTGCGGCCGTCGTAGAGCCTTGGAAAGAGGAGCGGCCCGTCCATCTGGAAGCCGAACTGGTTGCGGTGGCGTGGATTTTTGGGATTCGCGCGGTTCTCGAAGTATCCACGCGCATCCAGCGCATCGCTCTGGTAGAACTCGAACACGGATCCGTGCGGGTTGTTGGTGCCGCTCTTGGTCACCACGTTGATGTGGACGCCAAGGTAGGAGCCGTACTCGGCTGACGTGCTGCCCGTCTGGACCTGAATCTCCGTGACCGCGTCCGCGATGGGCCGCATGCTCGTGGCAGCCAGCAGATTGGCCGACGAGTTGATCCCGTCGAGCGACAAGCTGTTTTGAATCTCGCGCTGCCCCGCGCCTCTGAAGCTCAGGCCGATGTCGCTGTTCAGACCCGTCAGAACGCCAGGGGTCGTGCTCGCCAGATTCCAGACATTCCGCCCGCCCAGCGGCAGTTCGACCACGGCGCGCTGACCGATCGTTTGAGAGACCGTCGCGCGATCGGTGTCGAGCACCGGAGAAGATGCCTCGACCTTCACGGACTCGTTCAACGCGCCAACCTGCATGACGGCGTTCGTCCGAACGACCTGGTTGTTCGCCACTTCCACGCCGGTCGCCTTGAATGTCTGAAACCCGGAGACCGTGATCGTGATCTCGTATTTGCCTGGGCGAACGAACTGGATGTCGTAGTAGCCCTCCGCGTTCGAAGTCGCCTCGTACGTGTCCTTGGTGCCGACGTTCACCGCGACGACCTGCGCGCCGGGCATCAGAAGACCCGCGCTGTCGGTGACCGTGCCGACCAGTGCGGTCTGCGATGCCAGCTGCGCTGAGACGCTGGTTGCAACGAACAGGACGAGACTCAGGGACAACGATACTGAGCGCATCATCGTGACGCCCCTTCCATTGAAAGGCGGGACCTGGGTCAAGCTGCCGAGAGTGGCCGGGAGTATAGCATCGCGCGAACCACAGCCGTTGTTGATGTGGTACAGTGCCTCGAATTGAAAAGGAGAAACGTGATGACGACCAACAGGCGAGCAGGAACCCTCGTCAGAGGCGCGTGTGTTGTGGTGGCGGTCGTTGCCTCTCAGATCTGCGCCGCAGCACAGCCGCCCCAGGCGCCGCCAAAGCCCGGACCCGAACATCAGCGGCTGGGGTACTTCGTTGGAAAGTGGACCGCCGAAGGGGAGATGAAGGCAAGCCCGATGGGGCCTGCCGGCAAGATCACTTCATCGGACACCTGCGAGTGGTTCGACGGGCGATTCTCCGTGGTGTGCCGCTCCGAGGGAAAGTCACCGATGGGTCCGATGAAGAGCATCGGCATCCTTGGCTACAGCCCTGAAGAGAAGGTCTACGTGTATTACGGCGTCGACAACTCGCCGATGACGATGGCGAGCGTGCCGCGCGGAACGGTGCAGGGAGACACGTGGACGTACACCGACGAAAGCATGATGGGCGGCCAGAAGATGAAGTCGCGCGTCACGATCAAGGAGCTGTCGCCGACGTCGTATAAGTTCACGATGGAGATGCAGGGGCCGGACGGAAAGTGGATGCCCCTGATGGAGAGCACGAACACCAAGGTGAAATAACGACTACGTCTCCGGCTGGCCGAGCGGCGCAAACTCCAGGACCACTGCAGCGAGCCTGGCCGCAGCCTTCAGGAGACGAAACTCCGAGGCCGTCGGCGTGTAATCCGGATCGAAGACGGCCTGCAAAATCGGCGGCGTGGCGGAGCCGCTCGGGATCGTGAAATAGACCGAGTCGGCTCCCCGTTCCGCGATCGCGGGCGTCTGACGAATCTGAACATCGCGGACGCGCAGGAGGCGGCGCACTTCCTGTTCGAACCTGCCCCGGAGCGCCGCCGGCTCCGAACGATCGATCTCGCTCAGGACACGACTCAGCAGATCGCCTAGCGCCCTGGGTGTGAGCGGCGACCTCGACGAGCCGTGCAATCCAACGAGATCGATCTCGCGCGCAAACGCGACGGCCGCATGGTAGCGAACACCCATCCCATCGACTGCCGCGACATGCATCCGCACCATGCGCGCGGGGACGCTCACGTCCGAGTCTTGACCCAGCAACTCCAACTGCACGGTGCCATCGACCAGCCTGGTGGTCGTTTCGAGCAGCACACCGGCGCTCGAAATATCGACCACGCTCACCCGTGAAACGCCCGGCACCCTGACCGTGCACAACCACGGAACGTCGGACGCGCGTCGGCGGGGAGCGCGCCGACGGTCCGACGGCAGGCCAGGAACAGACGGTCGCGCGCTGGCCGGCATGCGCTTCACCGGCACCAGCCCCATCTCGGGTTGCCTCTGTGCGCGCGTTGCGATCTCATTGCGCGCATGGCGCGCGTCTTCTCGCAACTGGACGCTGTCGAGATCCAGACGCCTCGCCTTCGCCTGGGACAAGTACTCCTTTATCTGGTGACGCAGCGTCCGCGCATCGCACCGCGGCCGGGCGAGCGCCGATCGGCCGCGCAGGAAACTGAGGATGGTCCCGGACGATCCCTCGGACCGCGAATCGTCCTCCGGATCGATGAAGTACGGCAGCGCGATGACTTGAACGTGCGACGCGGCGCGGACGCCTTTCAAATGCTTCGTCAACGACGCCTCGTCGATCGGAGAAAGAAACGTAGACGTCAGCACGAGATCGGGAATGCGCTCGGCAAACGATCGCAGAGCGCTCGTCACGTTGGCGACCGCCTGCAGCTCGATGTCGGGGTACGTCCGGAGAATTTCGTGGAGCCTGATTGCCCGCGACCTGTCCGGTTCGACGAGGAGGATTCGGCTTGTCGGTGCTGCGAACTTCGACCGAAACGTCAACGCATTGCTCATATCGCCTGCGAAGGGCGATACAGCAATTTCGGGGCCTGCGTCGCCCCTGTAATCCCGGGAGAAATCCGCACGTGGGGAGCCCAAAAGGCAGCCCGAAAGTCCGCGGAAGGCAGACTTCGATCGGGCTGCCGTCAGCTATCGGACCGCCGCTCCACGTCCGCCCGGCTCCTTCATCTCATTCCAGAGCGGACGCGAGATGCCATTGAGATCCCAGACGACCTGGCCTCCCTTGACCGTGAGCTCGCATTCGAGCTTCTGATCGCCGAGCAGCTTTCCACCACCCACGTCGACGAAGCCGAACTTGCCGCGTCGCAGGGTCAGCACGGCGACGTCGGCGTCGGCTCCGACGCCAAGATGTCCCAGGTCGGGCCGTTTGATCACTTCGGCGGCCTTTGCCGTATTCGCCTTGATCGCATCCTTGAGCGGCATGCCCATGTTCAGGAATTTCGACATGGTGTTCAGCATGTCCTTCATCCCGCCGTTCATGCTGCCGATGTGCAGATCGGTGCTGATCACATCGGGATAGAACTTCTGCTGCATCGCGGGAACGGCCTGACGAAAGAGGAAGCTGCCCGCGCCGTGGCCGGCGTCGAAAATCACGCCGCGCTTGCGCGCCTCCCACACGTACGGACGGACCTTGCCCGTTTCTTCGTCGACGATAGGGACCCTGCCGTTCACGTGCGCGTAGGCGTGGGTCAGAATGTCGCCGGGACGGAAGTACTTCAGAAGCAGATCTTCGAGCGACAGCGGCGGCGTATGGCCGCCGAAGTCGACCATCACGGGCACGTTCGCTTCGCGTCCCGCCTCTTCCGCGCGGATCACCGGATCCCACTCGGGACCGGCGTAGTGCGCGACTTTGATCCCGATGATCACGCCCGGATATTCCTTGATCCGTGCGGCGGTCTGTTTCGCGTCCATGTCGGCCAGATTCTGCTCGACGGCTCCCCCCTTCATCCCGGACCCGACGATGTTGAGGAATGCGAGGACGCGGGTTTTCGACCGATCGATCACCTGCTCCTTGAACTGCGGAAAGTTCCGCCAGCCCGAGCCGCCCGCGTCGACCAGCGTCGTTTGCCCGGCGCGGAAGGAGTGGCTGTCGGGCTGCACGGCGCTGTAGCCATTGCTGTAGGCGGCGTTCACCTCCGGGCCCCAGAAGACATGGGAGTGAATGTCGATCAGGCCCGGGGTGACGTAGAAGCCGCTCGCGTCCACGACGTCTCGCGCACGCGAGGGCGCGATGCTGGCGGCGACTGCCGCGATCTTCCCCTTCGCGATCGCCACATCGGTCACTGCATCGACGCCGTTTCTGGCATCGATGACGTGGCCGTTCCGGATGAGGAGATCGAACTCAGGACCCTGCGCTCGCACCACCAGCGCGGCGCTCGCGACGAACAGAAGACACGCGGCAAGTCGCATATTCCAGGCCTTAGAAATAGAACTTGAACACCAGCTCCACGGTTCGCGCCGTGCTGACCGTGCTCGTGATCGTGCCGAAGGTGTTCGGCGAGTTGATGTCACGCGCCGGCGGCCCGAAGCTCGGATGATTCAGCAGGTTGAACGCTTCCGTGCGGAACTCGAAGTAACGGTCGCCGCCTGCCTTGAACTGTTTCGCCAGGACGGCGTCGACGTTGTTGTACTTCGGTGCGCGCGCGACGCCAATCGGACAATTCCCCCACGTGCCACGCGGCGCGCGAGAGAACGCGTTGATGTCGAGCCAGTGCGTGATGCTCTGGTCCGACGGCACTGGGTTGCCGACGCAATTGGGCCGCTCGTTGCCGCGAACTCCCTGGAGCGACGGGGCGCTCCCGTCGGTCACCGTGACGGGGAATCCGCTGCGCGCCTGGAGAATGCCGCTCAACCTCCAGCCGCCAAGGATCGCGTCGACCACGGGAGATACGTCGCTGCCCCACGTCTGTCCTCGTCCGAACGGCAGCTCGTAGTTGGCCGAGACGACCAGGTTGTGCCGCGCATCGAAGAATGCGTAACCGTAGTTCCACTCGGGCTGGTACGCGTTCATCCAGTACGCGCCTTCCGCGTTCACGCCTCCCGACCCGTAGTATCCGAGATTGTTCGTGCGGGTCCTGCTCAACGTGTATGACGCCAGGTACTCGAATCCCTTCACGTTGCGTTGGCGCACGCTCACCTGCAGACCGTTGTAATCGCTCCGGCCTCGCGCTGCCGTCGTCGAGATATTGGTGATGAGGGGTGCCGTCGCGTAGAGCGGACGCCGTTGATTCAGCGGCGCCCACGTGGATACGTCTCCTGTGCCCGGCAGGGGCTGGTTGCCTTCGACCGGCGTCACCAGGTGCGTCGCTTTGTGGCCGACGTACCCGATGTTGGCAGAAGTCGACGGCGTCAGGAGGTATTCCGCGAAGACATTCCACTGCTGCGTGAACTGCGGTCGAAGGTTCGGATCCCACGCCCGGACCTGGCCGGACGGCTGGTCCTGAGGCTTCAGATCGGCGAAGCCCGATCCCAGCGTGCCGGCACCCGTCGTCGAGTCGAACTGCGCGGCCGACTCAAAGAAGAACGGAGGATTGAGCGGCAACCGCAGGTTGGCGCCGGTTCCTTCCATGTACTGCGAGATGCCGTAGCCGCCTCGAAACACCCATTGGTCCTGTGGCCGCCACGCAAACCCGAGCCGCGGCTCGAAGCCCTTCATGTACGCCTTGTAGAGCGCGCGACTCTCGCGGCTGCCGTCCTTGGCCAGGATTTGCTGACCGGTCTTCAGGTCGAAGTTTGCCTCGCGGTTGTCCTTCTCGACGACCGGCTGCGTGTAGGCCCACCGCATGCCGAGGTTCACCGTGAGTGCCTGTGTGACCTTGAAGTCGTCCTGTACGTACAGGGCGCTGCGGTTGTGCAGGTGCGTCCACGGATCCGTGGAGCTGCCGCGTCCCTTGGTCGCCACCTGATCGAACAGGAAGTCGGAAAACGGAAAGCCCGTAAACGCGCCGCCGTACGTGAAGAGTCCGAGCAGGCCGTTGTTGCCTGCGTAGAACCGGCGCTGGACGAAGTGCAGCAACTGGCCGCCGAACTTCATCGTGTGGCGTCCCGCCAGCCAGGTCACCTTCTCGTTGATCTGATACGTCTTGTCGAGCGTGTCCGAATCGCTTGCGCCAGCGCCGATCGCCGACAACCCACTGCCCCATCCAATCGAGCTGAGGCCCGGAATCGGCTGACCGCCGGCAATGCCGAACGTCGCGTTGGCATTTCCAATCCCGCTCCAGTCGAGCGTGTGGTTGACGATGGCGATCTGGTTGTAGCCAAAGAGGAACTCGTTCACGAGCGATGGATTGAAGATGCGATTCCAGTTGAACGCGACGTTCCGGAACGGCGCATCCTGGCTGCTGCCAAGGAGCAGCGGAATCGCCCGTTTGGGGGTTCTCGACTGGAACTCGGCCCACGACAGACGCCCGAAGATCTTGTCCTTCGCCGAGGCATTCCAATCGACGCGCCCGTCTCCCTGATACGCTCGAACGGTCGTGAGCGTCTCGCCCACGTAGTTGTTGGTGACGCCGCTCACCGTCCGATTCGGCAGCGGATAGAGCGTGGTGTTGGACAGGATTCCCCGCGCGATCGGACTGATGCGATTGGAAGGAATCTGGTTGCCGGCGAAGGCCTGGCCGGTCTGCGGATCCTTGATCGTCGCCGTCACGCTCGAGAGATCGCCGCTGCGCCACGTCGCCGGCGCCACCGAAATCGTCTCGAACCCAGGCGCGTTGAAGCGCGTGCCCTGGTAGTCACCGAAGAAAAACACTTTGTTTCTCAGAATCGGACCGCCGAGGGTGCCGCCGAAGATATCCTGCCGACGCCGTGGTTTGGCCGCATTCGAGCGGTTGTTCGACCACGAGTTCGCGTCCATCCTGCTGTTGCGATAGAACTCGAAGGCGTTGCCCTTGAACAGATTGCTGCCCGACTTGATCACGTTGCTGATCACCGCGCCGGCCACGTTGCCCGTATCGGCGGCGTAGTTGTTGGTTTCGACGCTGATCTCGATGAGCGCGTCCGGGCTCGGCTGGTACGCCACGAGATTGTCGATCGTCTCGTTCATGTCGACGCCGTCGATGGTGTAGTTGTTGGTCTGCTCCCGGTTTCCGTTCACGTACGGCCGGCCGCCGCTGCCCGTGTTGCGCGCGCCCGTGAACGAGCTGGGGTTCGGCGTGACGACGCCCGGCAGCAGCAGCGAGAGCTGCCCGGTGTTGCGGCCGTTCAGCGGCAGCGACGACAAGGTCGTTCCCGAAATGACCTCTCCGACCGTTGCGGTCTCGGTTTGGAGGACGGAGGACTCGCCGGTCACTTCAACGGTTTCCGCAAGCGTGCCGAGCTCCAGCTTGAAATCGACGCGAGCGATCTGCATCGCCTCGAGCTGCATCGGCTTCGTCGTGGCCGTCTTGAAACTCGACAACTCCGCCTTGACGACGTACATCCCGACAGGCACCGACGTGATGGTGTAGGTCCCCGCCTCGTTGGACAACGCGGTGTAGGCGACGTTGGTCGCCTGGTTGGTCGCCGTCACCGTCGCGCCGGGAACCGCGGCGCCGCTTTGATCGTTGACGATGCCCGTCAACGACGCGGCCCCGGTCTGGGCGAGCGCCGTGGCGGGTAACACTCCGAGTACGAGCAGCATTAGCCCGTTCGACAACAGTCGTCGCGGGATTCTCATGTTTTTTCGCCTCCAGGGCGTCACTAAATGCTGCCTACCATGTCCGCAGCCGGGGGTCGGAGTCAAGGGAGACACGGAGGTAAGGTAGGATGAGGCGTCTGCGGAGACACCTCATGGATCGCAGAGCATTCGTCCAGCTCCTGGCCGCCTTCGCGGCCGCGCCGGTGAAGATTCCGGTGGGCCGGGTCTTTCAGAGTCCGCAGGGACTCCCGCCGCTTCGCGTCGTGTCCAGCTACGCGCCCGCGGCGACGCCGGGAATGCCGGGGCCGTATCCGGG
>Ga0114129_10013602_pt1 | contig 11597 bp, 9 predicted proteins | sample RhiMetdeltSRZDD1_FD_80071 | JGI IMG/M metagenome (GOLD analysis project Ga0114129, IMG submission 80071) | Populus rhizosphere microbial communities from Tennessee, USA - Rhizosphere MetaG P. deltoides SRZDD1 (version 2) (version 2) | ecosystem: Host-associated > Plants > Roots > Rhizosphere >... | reverse complement strand
CTTACCGTTAGCACATCAATGAACCGCCCCAAGCGTTTCTTCAACTCCGCGGCCTTCTCCGGCATGCGATCGTAAAGGTTGCGGACTTCGGCCGGATCGCTCCTCAGATCGAACAGCTCAAAACTGTAGTAGTCCCGATTGTAGATGAGTTTGAATCCGTCTTGAGCGATGATCATGTACTTCTTCTGCCCCGGGTCGAGATTCTGCTCGGGTCTCACGAAAGGGGAGACCTCCTGCGTCGTCTGTTCTCCGTAAACTGGAGGATGAGTGAACGCCTCGCCGCGCATCAAGCTCATCAAACTCACCCCGGCGCACTCCTTCGGGTAGTTCAGACCTACCCCGTTCAAGATGGTCGGTCCAAGATCGATAGTGCTGACGTAATCCGGAATCGAACGCGCCGGCAAGCCGGGAAAATAGATTATCATCGGAACACGAGCCTGCTCGTTGTAGAGTTGTGAGGAATGTTTATAGACACCTCGCTCGCCCAGCGATTCACCGTGGTCGGCCATAATGACAATCATCGTGTCGTTTAGTCTTCCTGCACTCTCCATCCAGTCAAACAATCTTCCGAGATGGAAGTCGAGATAAGAGATCTCGCCGTCATAAAGATCGGTCATCGACGTTCCGTGATAGAACTCCTCGTGCATCTTGTAAGGCCGATGAGTATCGGTGGAATAAAGATAGGCGCAGAATGGGCGATCTGTCCGAGCGGTCCCAAGCACGTTGATGGCTGCGTCGATCGTTTCCTCGAACGTGCGTACTCTGGCGCTCTCGACGACTTTCATTCCTTTCACGTGCCGCCGCAGAGTCCCAATCCGCCGCGGAAATAGAAGCGCGTCGTAACCGTTACTTGCCAGAATCTGCGGCCAGCCTTCCAGGTGTGCATCCCAATAAGCGCCTTGCGTGAACTTGGGCAATGCTTCAAAAGTATTAGGCGCCGGAGTGAAAGCATTTTCGAAAAACGAGGCGCGCGTGGCAAGCTTATCGAGATTTGGACTGGTCTTTCTGTGGTAGCCGTAGGCGCTCAAGTGATCGGCCCTCAGCGCATCGATAAAAACGTAGATGACGTTGAGCCGTTTGGCCGCTAGGTCCGGCGGTTGGTGAAGCGATTCGTGTTCGCGTTTCCAATCTGCAATGTCTTCCTGATTCAGCGGGCCGCCGATGCAGTTGTGATCTACGCCGTCGCCTATAGTCTCATCGCGACCCGGATTGACGTCTGCGCGGCGATCGTTACAGTCGCCTCCGCCGAGATAAGCGGAATAGCCGTCACGGTCGAAGTCCAGCGCCCACATGAAAAGTTTGAAGTGCTGCTTGGCTTGCGTTGTTCGATAGAAGAGCTGCGTTTTCAGATTCTGGTCCTTGTCAAAGTTGACGACAGTAAAGATCACCGCCGCAGCTAAAACGACTCCGAAACCAAGAGCCAGCGGCTTCCGGCCAGGAGCATCGGTCGGAAGCCCAAATGATAGTCGTGAAAACGCGACAGCAATGAAGGACATGCTGAGAGCAGTGTTCAACAGAAACAACGAACGGTGCAGCGAAGCTGCGTATGATTGCGTTTCAAACCGCGAATCTATGTAGTAGGCGCACGCGACCAGGATCGCGACAATCAGCATCCAGACGGCGCGCATGACTGGGCTCGAGCGGCTCACCTTGCGAGTTGCGATCCAGAGAATCGAGTAGCCGGCTACCATCGCCATCAAGATCAAGTATGAGATTGACCTTTCGTGATTCAACAGCGAAGCGGTCAGCGCCTCGATCTTTTCAGCTTCTCGAATTATCTCGATAACATGTCCGCGAATCTGCGGCTGCTGATTGAGAAGTATTGCCGATGTCGCGACAACTCCCGCGCTTGCCACGAGCCTGTGAACCGGCTTAACGGCCTGTCCTATCGCGATGAGTCTCTGGACAGTTTGCTTCAAGAGCGAGGACGCGCGAACGAACAGCTCGAGGAGAAGTCCAATGAGTAAGCCTCCCGCCACGTTCAAGCTGAAATATGCGCAAAAGATCGCACGCTCCAGGACGGACTGAAACACCGGTGTAAGTTGAAAGTTCAGGTCGACTAGCTCGATCGAACCGAGTAGCAGCGAGGCGGCCGCTCCCACAAGCGCGTAGTTTGCCAGCGAGACAAGAAACCTCGCGGGCCGCTTGATGCTTCTCTCACCTGTTTTGCGTTCCGTTTGTTGGCCAGAGCCGGAAAGAGGCGGAGCTGTTGAAATGGACAATCCGGATAACCTCTATAAGAGAGTCGGACGTTTATCGTAATCAGTCCGCTCGAATAGTGTCAAACGAGCATACAGTCCGCCGGGGACCACGATTGGATTTTCCTGACCAGCGCGGAAGATACATCAAGCGCGGCTTGACCGCTCGTTACTCGAAGCCATATTCTCCGCTTGCCATCAGGATAAGCTTTTTACAGCGGATCGGAGATAATCGATGAAGCAAAGGTACGCAGTAACGCTCGCCATAATACTAACATTGGTTTTGCATTCGTTAGCGACACAAAAGCCCGCGTCGTCACGTGAACAGTTGGTCGCGACCGCCGCAGAAGCGCTTCGATCGAAGCTCGTCACGCAGCGCCGCGACTTCCACATGCATCCCGAGCTTTCAAACCGCGAAGAGCGCACCTCGCGCATCGTCGCCGAACGTCTCCGTGCGCTTGGCCTCGATGAAGTGAAAACAGGCGTAGGCAAGTACGGAGTCGTCGCTCTGCTCAAAGGCTCAAAACCGGGACCCGTTGTTGCGGTGCGAGCCGATATGGACGCGCTTCCGATTCAAGAGACCATCGATGTGCCTTATAAGTCGCTGACCCCGGGCGTAAAGCATGCCTGCGGGCACGACGTGCACACGACCGTTGAGCTTGGCGTGGCGGAAGTCCTGAGCAAGATACGCGATCAGATTGCGGGCTCGATCAAATTCATTTTTCAACCGGCGGAAGAAGGCGCGCCTCAAGGCGAAGAGGGCGGCGCGAGCTTGATGATCAAAGAAGGCGCGCTCGAGAACCCGCGCCCTCAGGCGATTTTTGGATTGCATACGGCCGGCTTCGAAGTCGGTCAGATCGGCTACCAGTCAGGGTCCGCTATGGCTTCGTCGGACAGGTTCACGATAACCATTCACGGCAAGAAGTCTCACGGCGCGGTGCCCCAGGGTGGCATAGACGCGGTCGTGGTTGCCGCAGAGTGCGTCATTGCATTGCAGACGATTCGCAGCCGGCGAATCGATCCGCTTGAGCCGCTGGTCATCACCATCGGCACGATCAATGGCGGCGTCCGCAACAATATCATCGCTGACGAAGTGAAAATGGAAGGCACAATGCGAACGTTGAACGAAAATGTTCGCACGCGCGCAAAGGAGTTGATGAAACAAACTCTTGCAAGTGTGACTTCAGCTTACGACGCAAAATTTGACTTGTCGTTCGACGACTCAAATCCGGTGACGTACAACGAACCACGACTGGTTGACGAAACACTGCCAACGATTCGCCGCTTAGTCGGAGACGCAAACGTCATCTCGCTCAAGCCGTATATGCCGGCCGAAGACTTCTCCTATTATCAGAAAGTCATTCCCGGCTTCTTCTACTTCCTGGGCGTCGGCAACAAGGCGAAAGGACTTATGCCCGCGTGGCACACGGCCGACTTCGACGTCGACGAGGAGAGTCTCGTGGTGGGCGTCAAGGTAATGACGAACGTGCTTCTGGACTATCTTGATCATCACTCGCAGAAATAGGATGCGGTCGAATGCGATGAGCCCGGAGTGATCACCAACACCTTGGTTCGCGTTCGGTTGAAGGTTCCCATCTTATGAACGATCAATCAAAAGTCTTGGTGACCGGTGCAACCGGATTCGTCGGCAGTCATCTGGTTGACCAACTCATCGAGGGCGGACACCGCATTCGATGCCTCGTAAGAGAGTCGAGCAACCTCCGATACCTCAAGGATCCGCAAATCGAGTTGGCATATGGCGGGTTGGACGCTTCAACGGATTGGGATGAAGCGCTCGCGGATGTTGAAACGATATATCACGTTGCCGGTACAACATTCGCCCGCCGAGCGAAGGACTACTTCACCGTAAATCATAAAGGAACCGAGGCGATACTGGCCGAATCAATCAAGCGCCGAGATCAGGTGAAGAGATTTGTATACATCAGCTCGCTCGCGGCGGTCGGGCCGGGCCGGGAAGGGAAGCCTGTCGACGAGGATACGTCACCGGCGCCCATCACTCCTTATGGACGAAGCAAGCTCATGGCTGAAGAAGCCGTGCGCGCCGTTTCTGATTTGTTGCCGGTTACGATTGTTCGCCCCCCCGCCGTTTACGGCCCCCGCGACTACGGAATCTTTGAGTTCTTCAAGGCCGTAAAGGGTGGGATGTTTCCGATGATCGGCCGCCGCGACAAACGTGTAAGTCTTGTCCATGCGCGCGACCTGGCGGCGGGCATTCTGTTGGCCGGCGAGAGCGATGTCTCGGTGGGCCGCACGTATTTCATTTCGAGCGAAGACGACTACTCGATGCGCGCGGTCGCGGACCTGATGGCAGCGCTTATGAGGAAACGCGCACGTGCGATTGCGATCCCACGCCCGGTGGCTTACGGCGTCGCAGTTGCCGCCGAAGCCGTCGCCGCGATCTTGAACAAGCCCCCGGTCATCAACCGCGACAAAGTAACCGACCTTTCGCAAACTTGCTGGTCCTGTTCGATCGAGCGCGCAAGGGCCGAGCTTGGCTACAATCCTCGAGTGCCGCTTGAAGAAGGACTGCGCGAGACGATTGAGTGGTACAAGCGAGAGGGCTGGCTGTGAGCGGCGAGGGGAGCAGAGACGGGCGATTGGGATGGAGCGAGGGGGAGACGAGGCGACGAGGCGATGCGGTGGGCGAAAGAACTGACGACTCAATCCAACGGGACACGCGGCTCAACCCTGCTGATAAACTCGCTATCGCTTACCTCGCAGTCATAACGTTATTGGTTCTGGTCTTCAGCTACAGAATACCCTGGTGGTGGGCGTTCTGCGCCGGACACGCGATCCTCGTCGCTTTGGTCGTCTTGATCGCGAGATCTCTCCCCGTCTCCCCCTCTCCCGCTCTCCCCATCTCCTCTTCTCCCCGTCTCCCCCTCTCCCCTTCTCCCCGTCTTACCCTCGCGGCTTTCGTCCACGGCTGGTATCCAGTCGCGTTAGTACCGATCACTTACAAAGAACTCAGTTATCTGATACCGCGAATCCATCCGCACGACTTCGACGCAGCGCTGGCGGCGATCGACTATCGCGCGTTTGGCGTTCACCCAACGGTGTGGCTTGAACGATTCACGTCGCCGCTGTTGACCGAAGTCTTTCAGATCACTTATTCGACTTACTATTTTTTGCCGATCATCCTGGGAGCGGTGCTCTGGAGGAAGGGACGGATTGATAAGTTTAACTTTTGGGTGTTCGTCGCAATCTTAGGGTTTTACCTTTCTTATCTCGGCTACATCGCCGTCCCGGCGATCGGACCGCGATTTTTGTCTGCGATTGCGGAGGCCCAGACAATGCCGCTCGCCGGAGTGCTGCTGTCCCACACCATCCGCGATACGCTCGACCGCGCGGAAGGTATCACGCGCGATTGTTTTCCGAGCGGTCACACTGAGGTGACACTGCTGGTGCTGTACTACTCTCGCAGATTTCACCGGAGAACTTTTTGGTGGCTGCTACCTGTTGGCAGCGGCATCATCCTTTCAACAGTCTACCTTCGTTACCATTACGTGATCGATGTCGTCGCCGGCGCGTTGCTGGCGGGCGCGATCGTGATGATCGCGAAACCGTTGTATCGGCGGCTTGGTGGAATTGATATTCGCGAGTCGCAGTAATCCTGGTCAGCGTTTCCAACCTACCCTGCAACTCGGGCGCTAGTCGGGTATAATCCCAGCGTCGACGAATAACAAACGCATTACCCATTGCGCAATCCTGGGGCGCCAATAAGCAGGTTAGTATGAGCACACGAACTGAAGCGACAATCGAAGACCTCTACCATGTTGACGAGGACGGTAAGGCCGAGATTGTGGACGGAGAACTCGTACTTATGAGCCCCACAGGAGACCTGCCCAGCACGGCGGCCAGCGAGATATTTGTCAGCTTGCGCGAATATGCTCGGCGCACAAAAACGGGCCGAGCGTACAACGACAACGCGGCCTTTATCGTCAACCTGCCGAACCGAAAATCACTCAGCCCGGATGCTGCTTTCTACGTTGGTCTGCGTGCCGGTGGCAAGTTTCTTGATGGTTCGCCCGTCTTCGCTGTCGAAGTCAGAAGTCAGGAAGACTATGGACGCAGGGCTGAACAGAAGATGGCCCAAAAGCGTGCGGACTACTTCGCCGCCGGAACGCTCGCCGTGTGGGATGTCGATGTTCTCCGGGATCAAGTGATCAGGTGCTACGCGGCTGATGATCCTGAGTCCCCAACAGTGTTTCACTGTGGCGAGATCGCGGACGCCGAACCGGCGTTGCCAGGCTGGACGATGCCGGTTGATGATCTATTCGCTTGATTGCTACGCTATAATCCCGACGTCGACAAGTAACCAACGCATTACCCATTGCGCAATCCTGGGGCGCCAATAAGAAGGTTAGTATGAGCACACGAACTGAAGCGACAATCGAAGACCTCTACCATGTTGACGAGGATGGTAAGGCCGAGATTGTGGACGGAGAACTCGTACTTATGAGCCCCACAGGAGACCTGCCAGGCAGTGCCGCACTGGGAATCGCAGCGAGTTTGCGAGTCTACGCAAGGAGTGCTAGAACCGGCCGCGCGTACGGCGATAACGTCGGTTTTGTTGTCAATCTGCCCAATCGCAAATCCTTCAGTCCGGATGCTGCGTTTTACATCGGGCCGCGCACAAGAGGCAAGTTTCTTCAGGGAGCACCGATCTTCGCGGTCGAAGTGAGAAGCGAGGGCGACTATGGGCGAAGAGCCGAGAGGGCGATGGCCGAGAAGCGCGCTGATTACTTCACGGCTGGTACGCGAGTGGTCTGGGATGTGGATGTACTGCTAAATGAAGTCATCAGATCGTACACATCTGACGATCCTGAGAATCCAAGAGTCTTTCACTGTGGCGAGATCGCCGACGCCGAACCGGCGTTGCCAGGCTGGACGATGCCGGTTGATGATCTATTCGCTTGATTGCTAAGCTGGCGTTGATGCGAGAGACGGATCAGGTCACGCATCGCGCTTCACGAATACTTTTCCGGGGGAGCTGCAACGGCGGCTGAGAGTCCCGATTGGGAGACCCCTTGAACCTGATACGGATAATGCCGTCGAAGGGAGCAGACGATGACAACTCAAAACAGTTCCGAACCACACACCGAAAGTAAGTTTCAGTTTCCCAACTCCGCGAGAATCTACGTCGAAGGAAGCCGGCCCGATATCCGCGTGCCGATTCGCGAGGTGCGACTGAATGTCACACGCGGCGTAAACGGTTCTGTCGAACAGAACGCGCCGGTTCGCGTCTACGATACCAGCGGGCCGTGGGGCGATCCGAGCACGAAATGCAGCGTTCACGACGGGCTGCCTGCCGCGAGGCGCGAGTGGATCATCTCGCGTGGAGACGTCGAAGAGTACGAGGGACGCGACGTGTCGCCGCAAGACGACGGCTATTTGACCGAAGGCGCTCGCGAGTACGCGTTTGCGAAAGACAAAGGCCGTCTTGAACCGTTCCCCGGCGCTCGTCGCCGTCCGCTTCGCGCAAAGCCCGGCTACGCCGTTACGCAGATGTATTACGCCAGGCGCGGGATGATCACACCTGAGATGGAGTTCATTGCGATTCGCGAGAACATGGGCCGTCAGCGTGTATTCGAGACCGCGAAGAACGGTGATCGCAGCGCGTTGAACTATCAACATCTCGGACAAGCGTTCGGCGCGAAACTGCCTGCTTTTATCACGCCGGAGTTCGTTCGCGACGAAGTTGCTCGCGGCCGCGCGATCATTCCGTCGAACATCAATCATCCTGAAGCCGAGCCGATGGTCATCGGGCGCAACTTCCTGGTAAAGATCAACGCCAACATCGGCAATTCCGCGGTCGCTTCGTCGATAGAAGAGGAAGTCGAGAAGATGCGGTGGGCGATCAAGTGGGGCTCGGACACCGTGATGGACTTGTCGACCGGCCGGAATATCCATACGACTCGCGAGTGGATCATTCGCAACTCGCCCGTTCCCATCGGAACGGTTCCCATCTACCAGGCGCTCGAGAAAGTGAACGGCAAGGCCGAAGAGCTGACCTGGGAAATCTATCGCGACACATTAATCGAGCAAGCCGAGCAAGGCGTCGACTACTTCACAATTCACGCCGGAGTTCTGCTGCGGTACATCCCTTTGACTGCGAGACGCACGACGGGAATTGTCTCGCGCGGCGGGTCGATCATGGCGAAGTGGTGTCTGGCTCATCACGAAGAGAGTTTTCTGTACACGCGCTTCCGCGAGATCTGCGAGATCATGCGCGCGTACGATGTTTCATTCAGCCTCGGCGACGGCTTGCGCCCCGGATCGATCGCCGACGCGAACGACGAAGCTCAGTTTGCCGAGCTTGAAACTCTTGGTGAGCTGACCAAGATCGCGTGGGACGCGGATTGCCAGGTGATGATCGAGGGTCCCGGTCACATCCCGATGCATCTGATCAAAGAGAACGTCGAGCGCGAACTCGAAGTGTGTGGCGAAGCGCCGTTCTACACGCTCGGTCCGCTGGTCACCGATGTCGCGCCCGGTTACGATCACATCACCTCAGCAATCGGCGCGGCGATGATCGGTTGGTTCGGGACCGCGATGCTTTGCTACGTTACGCCGAAGGAACATCTGGGTTTGCCTGACAAACAGGACGTAAAGGACGGAGTGATCGCTTACAAGATTGCGGCGCACGCAGCGGACCTGGCGAAGGGACATCCCGGCGCACAGTATTGGGACAACGCACTGTCGAAGGCTCGCTTCGAGTTTCGATGGGAAGACCAGTTCAACCTTTCGCTCGATCCTGAGCTGGCGCAGCAGTATCACGACGAAACGTTGCCGCAAGAAGGGGCAAAGCTCGCGCATTTCTGCTCGATGTGCGGCCCGCATTTCTGCTCGATGAAGATCACGCAGGAAGTGAGGGACTACGCGGCCCAGCATAACGTGAACGAAGCTGTCGCACTCGAAAGCGGCTTGAAGGAAAAGGCTGAAGAGTTCAAACAGGCGGGGGCTGAAATCTATACGAAGGCGTAAACCAGGTTGAAAGTCCCACTCACAATCAGGCAATCGCCAGTTCCAGTTTGCGTCGTCAACAGCGCGTGTTTTTTATGCTCTCGTTAATCCCCTCTCTATTCAGAGAATTGAAACCCTCGTCCGCGTTTGCTCACCTGAACTTGTCATAACGATTATGACAAACCGCCTGGCAAGAATTAGCGAGCACGACTTGTAAGCGGTTAAAATCACTCGATGTCCGCCCGTCGCGCATTCTTCTCCGAAGCTGGCACGGATGTTGCCGAGACACCACTGGCTGGGATTCAATGAAAGAAATGGCGACTCATGTATTCCTGCTCATCTCGTAGGCCCAGAATCTATCTTGGTCGAATTCCAACGGGCTACGCCGGCACGAAGAGGACCATTGACTACATTATTCAACTGATCAAGGAAGGCGCCAAGGACTTTTGCGTTCGCCAGACCGCGATCGACATTCTTATTCTCACCGGCGTGCGGCCAAAAGATTATCTGGGGGAGATCGGAACGCTGTTTGAATGGGTGAAAAACAACATTCGTTATACGCGGGATATCCATCGAGTCGAGTTGCTCCACTCGGCGCGGCGAATGCTCGAGCTGCGGGCCGGCGACTGCGATGACATGACGATATTGTTGGCGGCGATGATCAAGTCTATCGGCCATCCGGTCCGGCTGGCGTTGGTCGGATTCAACCCGAGGAAGAGGAAGCTGTTCAGTCACATCTACCTCGAAGCATTTCACAAGGGCTGGTGGATACCGCTCGACGCGACCGTAAAACATTCGATGGGATGGGCTCCTCCCGCCCACCACAAGGAAATCGTGGAAGTCGACTAGAGATCAAATAGGAGGAAGAAATGCCATACGGAACAATTGGCGCCAGCTTAGGAATAGGCAGTTATGTTGGGGAGATACGACAAGGCCCGGACGGCCAGCTCTATGAGTGGGTCGAGGGTGTTGACGGGTTGGGGAACCCGATCGGCTTCTGGCGAGGCCTGCGGAAACTCGCAAGCCGAGCGGTCAGCGTTGCTAAACAGGCCGCGAGCGGCGCGCTGCCCCTGCTTGCCAAATTTATCCCCGGTCCTCTGAAGGGCATGGCCAGGCGAGTGTGCAACTTCATTCCGCAAGTGCAGCCCATTATTGCTCAGGTCCCGGACGCTGCGGGTCCATTCCGAATGGCGAACAAGTTTTGCGGCGTTCTCCGGAGAGCCGGTATTGCTGAGGCCGAAGCCCTGCCCGCGCAAGTGCCCGCGCTTCCAAACCTCTCTCATCTTGTTCCTCCGCCGGTAAGAACTACCGCCAAAGCCGTATGTGGAATCGTCAACAGGTTGAGCCCGATCGTTAAGTTCATCCCGCCCGTGAGACCTTATGCCGCCGGAGCGACAACGATTTGCAGCATTCTGAAGAAAACGGGAATCGCCGGCGCCGACGGATTAATGGAAGGCGCCGACGGGCAGCTTTACGAAGTGGTAGATGGGATCGGGGAGTTTGGCGAACGGCGCAGGGTCGCAGTGCCGGTGAACATAATAATCCCGGCGTACATACGGCGACGCCGGCGGCATAGGCGTCCTGGTTTGCGATCTGGACCGATCATACCGGTTACGCCTGGTTTGCGACCTGGACCGATCATACCAGTCTCGCCTGCGGTCGCGACGCAACCTGGCGTGCCCGTCGTCCCGGTTGCGCCTCCGACTCCCGTGCGCCGGTTCCGATAGGAGAACGCTCGATGGCTTGCTCGTGCGGTTGCAAGGGACGACCCGGCGGCTGCGGCCGGACCAAGATTGGCTCGCCCTGCTCTTCCGGAGTTCGCCTGCGCATCACTCGCCTGGTGCAGATGCCGATCACTCCCGTGGGCGAATTGCGGGGGCTGATCTACCGCGCGACCAGATCACCCGGCGATCCGGCGAGAACATACGTTCACTTCTTCAACGAACGCCGGCCAGTTCTAGCGACGAACACTACCGGGACACGCCTCTACATCGTAGGCGGCCGGTATCGAGTCACCAGCAACGGAATTGAAGGATGAGGTGTTAAAGCATGGCAAGCCAGGGCGAGCCGTTCGATGAAATCATGATTGTGAACCCTTCAGGTCATAAAGGAGGAAGACGCATGAGGTTCTATCCGGTCAACGCATCATCCATTTCAGGACTCTCGGGCTATTACGCGGAAGCTCCCGATCAGATGGGCTATTACGCCGAAGCGCCGGAGATTGGCTATGTCTACGAGGCGCCCGAACAGATGGGTTATTACGCCGAGGCGCCTGAGATTGGTTACGTCTACGAGGCGCCCGAACAGATGGGTTATTACGCCGAGGCGCCTGAGATTGGTTACGTCTACGAGGCGCCCGAACAGATGGGTTATTACGCCGAGGCGCCTGAGATTGGCTATGTCTACGAGGCG
>Ga0114129_10013601_pt1 | contig 11597 bp, 11 predicted proteins | sample RhiMetdeltSRZDD1_FD_80071 | JGI IMG/M metagenome (GOLD analysis project Ga0114129, IMG submission 80071) | Populus rhizosphere microbial communities from Tennessee, USA - Rhizosphere MetaG P. deltoides SRZDD1 (version 2) (version 2) | ecosystem: Host-associated > Plants > Roots > Rhizosphere >... | reverse complement strand
TGGGCGAGATGGAGGGTCTCTTCGCGCTCTACCGGGAGGCCGCCGTCGACGACGTCTACCTGGTGACCGAACCCCGGCTCGGACTGGCCTCCGCCGAACCGCTCTCAGCGTGAGCCCCGGCCGGTCACGGCGCTAGCCGAAGCCGGGCACCATGGCCTCGATGAGCGCCGGCCCGGGCTCGACCAGCGCTCGCGCCAGCTGATCCGACAGCTCGGCGGCGGTGGTCGCCCGGGTGGCGGGGACGCCCAGGCCCCGGGCCATGGAGACGAAGTCGATGTTCGGATCGGACAGGTCGAGCAACGAGCGGGCCTTGGGCCCCGGGGGTTCGGCGCCCACCCGGTTCAGCTCCATGTTGAGGATCGCGTAGGAGCGGTTGTTGTAGAGGACGGTCACGACGTCGAGCGCCTCTCGGGCCTGGGTCCACAGGGCCTGGAACGTGTAGAGGGCGCTCCCGTCGGCCTGGAGCGCGATCACCTTGCGGTCGGGGCGCGCCACGGCCGCGCCGGTCGCCACCGGCAGCCCCTGACCGATGGCCCCGCCGGTCAGGCACAGCCAGTCGTGGCGCGAGGCGCCAGCGGTGTGGAGCGGTGCGGTCAGGCCCGAGGTGTTGGCCTCGTCGGCGACGACCGCGCCCTCCGGCAGCAGCGCGCCGACCGCCTGGGCGATGGCGTCGGGCGTCAGCTCGCCGGTGGGCAGCGCGGGACGGCTGGCGGGCTGCACGGCGGCGCCGTCGGCCGCAGCGCCGATGGCCTCGGCCAGATCCTCCAGGGCGCCGGCGACGTCGTCGCCCCCGGTCGCCAGGACGTGGACCTCGCAGCCCTCGGGCACGAGGTAGCTCGGCTTGTCGGGGTAGGCGAAGAAGCTCACCGGCGCCTTGGCGTCCACCAGCACCAGGTGGCGGAGCCCGGCCATCTGACCGAGTGCGAACTCGCCGAGGTAGGCCAGCCGCTCGACCGCCGGGAGGCCGGCTCCCCGCTCGAGCCGGGCCGGGAAGGTCTCGCAGAGCAGCCGGGCCTGGACGGCCGCCGCGATGCGGGCCGCGGCCATCAGACCCCGCTGCCGCAGCGCTGCGCCGCCGACCAGCAGCCCGACGGGCTCCCCGGATCGCACGGCCTTCGCGACGGCGTCGATCGTGTCGGCCGGCACGGTCGAACGAGCGGGCGGCTCGACGGGCGTGGCCACGTCGCCACCCGGCGACCAGCTGACGTCGGCCGGCAGGATGAGCGTCGCCACCTGGCCCGGCGGCGTGCGGGCGGCGGCGACGGCTTCGGCCGCGTCGCGTCCCAGCTCGGCCGTGTACTGGGAGGTCCGCACCCAGCCGGGCGACACGTTGTGGGCCACGGTCTCGATGTCCGATTCGAGCTGGGCGTCGTACTGCTTGTGGTAGGTGGCGTGGTCGCCGACCACGTTGATCATGGGAACCCGGGCTTTGCGGGCGTTGTGGAGGTTGGCCAGCCCGTTGCCGAGCCCCGGGCCGAGGTGCAGCAGCGTGACGGCGGGCCGCTCGGCCAGCCGTGCGTAGCCGTCGGCCGCCCCGGTCGCCACCCCCTCGAACAGGCCCAGCACGCCGCGCATCTCCGGGACGGTGTCCAGCGCCGCGACGAAGTGCATCTCCGAGGTGCCCGGGTTGGCGAAGCAGGTGTCGACCCCGCAGGCCACCAGGGTGCGGATGAGGGCTTGGGCTCCGTTGATGTCGCTCACGTTCGTCCTTTCAGCCGCCGGGCGATTCAGTCGAAGATGACGCCGGGGTTGAGGATCCCGTGGGGATCGAAGGCCTGCTTGATGCGCCGCATCAGCTCGATCTTCGCCGGCTGCTCCAGGTCCAGGAAGTAGCCCTTCTTCTCCCGCCCCAGGCCGTGCTCGCCCGAGATGGCCCCACCCAGCTCGATGCCGGCCCGGAACAGGTCGGTCATGATCCGCTTGCGGATGTCGGGGTCCGGCTGGAACACCGCCATGTGCACGTTGCCGTCACCCGCGTGGCCGCAGCCGGCGATCCAGGAGCTGTTGCTGGAGGCGATCTCGCTGACCCGCTGCATGAACGCGGGGATCGTCGCCCGGGGCACCACGACGTCGATGATGTCGTCGGCGCCGTTGGCCTTGGCCACCCAGAACGCCTTCTCCCGGGCCTCGATCAGCTGGCCCGCCGCCCCGGGCGGCAGGACGTAGACGTCCAGCGCCCCCAGCTCGGCGAGCAGCTCGCTGACGGCATGGGTGTCCTGGTCGAGCCGGTCGGCGTGGGTGTCCTCCAGGGCGACGACCAGGTAGGCGAAGGCCTGCTCGCGGACATCCTCGGGGATGCCCAGGTCCAGCCCGACGTACGCCGTGGCCGCCGTCATCGTGAACATGTCGATGTACTCGAGGATCAGCGGACCGACCCCGCTGGACACCACCTGGGGCACGGCCCGGGTCACCTCGTCGAGGGTCGAGAACGGCGCCAGCACCGTCGACGCGTGCCCGGGCCGGGGGTAGAGCTTAAGGTAGGCCTTGGTGACCAGGGCCAGCGTCCCCTCGGACCCCACGATCAGCTGGGTGAGGTCGTAGCCCGTCGAGATCTTCACCACCTTGCCGCCGCTGGTGACGACCTCACCGGACGGCAGGACCGCCTCCAGGCCCAGCACCTGATGGCGGGTGACGCCGTACTTCACCGCCCGCATCCCGCCGGCGTTGGTGTTGACGTTGCCGCCCAGGCTGGCGCTGTTCTCGCCCGGGAAGACCGGGTAGACCAGCCCCCGCGGCGCGAGCTCGGCGTCGAGCTGCGCCAGCTGGACACCGGGCTCGACGACCGCCACGAAGTTGTCCTCGTCGACCTCGAGGATGTGGTTCATCCGCTCGAAGGACACGACGATCCCGTTGGCCTGGGGGATGCACGCGCCAGACATGCCGGTACCCGACCCGCGGGCGGTGACCGGCAGGCGGGCCTCGTCGGCCACCTGCAGCAGCGCGGCCACCTCGGCGGTGGACGACGGCAGCACCACCGCCAGCGGCAGCTGGGGGACGGCCGTCAGGGCCTCGTCGTGGCCGTAGTCCTCCTTGACGGCGTCACCGGTCAGGACGTTCGCGGTCCCCATGACGACGGCGAGCTGCTCGACCAGCGCGTCATGTTCGAATGCCATGCGTCACCCCCGCGAGCCTCGGCCGGCAGGGGAGACCCTACGTGAATCGCCCGGCCAACCCGAAGGTCACGCGGCGTGCGGGGCCGAGAGCTCGGCGAGGACGTCGAGGGCCCGGTCGACGTCGGCTTCGTCGTTGTAGAGGTGGCACGACAGCCGTAGGCGGCCAGCCCGTACGGCGGCGACGATCCCCACGTCCTGGAGGCGGTCCGCCGTGCCGGGCGGCGCGTCCAGGGCCAGGATCGCCGACCCGCCCGGCGGGAGGCCCAGGCCGGCGCGGAGCCGGTTGGCCAACCCGACGTCGTGGCGGTGGATGGCGGGGATGCCGATGTCGGCGAGCAGGTCCAGCGCCATCCGCTGCCCGATCCAGGCCGGCCAGACCGGCGAGACGTCCAGGCGGCGGGCGTCGGCCGCGAGGCGCAGCGGCCCCCCGTAGCAGCTGGCCCAGGGGTCGTCGCCCGCATACCAGCCCGCCGCGGTGGGCTGCAGCAGGGCCAGAGCATCCTCCGTCCCGGCCAGGAAGGCGGTGCCGCGCGGTGCCAGCAGCCACTTGTACCCGCCGCAGACCAGCCAGTCGGCCGCGCCGCACCGGTCGAGGGGGAGCCATCCCGCCGCCTGCGTCGCGTCCAGCAGGACCCGAGCTCCGCGGGCATGCGCCGCTTCGACCAGGGTCACGGGGTCGACCATCGTGCCGTCGGCGGACTGGACGATGGACGTCGCGACGAGATCGACGTCGGCGGCGGTGGCGACGGCGTCGACCAGGCGGTCGAGGGGGACCGTGCGCACCCGCACCCCGTCGCCCCGGGCCAGGAAGGGCCACAGCACCGAGGTGAACTCACCCTCGGGGACCAGGACGGTGGCTCCGGCCGGCAGTGCCGCCGCGACCAGCCCGACCAGCTGCGAGACCTGGGACCCGGCCGCGACCCGGTCGGCCGGCACGCCGACGAGCTGGCCGAACGACCTCCGGCACGCGGCGATCGCCTCGTCCACGGCCAGCGGGTCGAACCGGCCCTCGAGACGGGCGCGCTCGGCCGCGATCACGGCATCGGAGGCGAGGCGCGGTGCCAGTCCGTAGGTCGCCGTGTTGAGGAACGTCAGGCCGGGGGCGAAGTGGTGCCGCATGACGTCCAGCCTGAGGCCCGGACCGGATCAAGACAAGATATGTATGACTTTGGTTGAACCCAAGGATCCTTTGGGTCTAGCCTGCGGTGTCGTGCTCGGCACCAACCGCTTGCGGGTGTTCCAGCAGGTCGCACGGCATGGGTCGCTCGCCGGAGCGGCGCGGGCCCTGTCCTACACCCAGCCGGCGGTCGCGCATCACGTCGCCGAGCTCGAACGCGAGGCAGGGACGCCGCTGGTGGTCCGGCACGGCCGAGGCGTTCGGCTCACCGATGCCGGTGCCGCGTTGGCCGCGCACGCCGACGCGATCCTGTCCCGGCTGGCGGCGGCCCAGGAGGAGGTCGCGGCGATCGCCGGGCTGGACGCGGGACGGGTCCGCATCGCCGCCTACCCCACCGCCGCCGCCACGCTGGTGCCCCCGGCGCTGGCGGCGCTGCGCGAGGAGCACCCCGCCATCGCCGTGTCGCTGCAGGAGCTCGAACCGCCGGAGGCCCTGGGCGCCATCCGGGCCGGCGACGTGGACCTGGCGGTCACCTTCCGCTACGCCGAGGCGAACGAGGTCCCGGAGCGCGACCTGGTGTCGGCCGCGCTGGGGGAGGACCCGATCGACATCGTCGTGCCCGCGGACCATCCAGCGGCAGCGGCACGGGAGCACCGCCTGTCCGACCTGGCCGGCGAGACCTGGGTCGCAGGCTGCGACCGGTGCCGGGCCCACCTGGTCCGATCGTGCCAGCAGTCCGGGTTCGATCCGGTGGTGGCCTTCACCACCGACGACTTCGTGACCCAGCAGGCGCTGGTCGCGGCGGGTCTCGCGGTCGCGGCCATGCCCCGGTCGACGCTGGGCGCGCACGCCAACCCCCGGCTGCGGGCCGCGCCGTGCCCCGAGCTCGCCGCCCGCCAGATCGAGGTGGTCGCCGCGGGCGACCCGGTTCCGCCGGCCGTCGCCGCGCTGCGGGAGCGCTTGTTGCGATCCGTCGCATAACCGGGCGCCATGTGGCGCAACAATGACGGCATGACGCGCCTAGCCCACGACGAAGCAGAAGCCCAGCTGGCGGACATCCCCGGCTGGGGCATGGCTGAGGGTCAGCTGCACCGGGAGGTCGAGTTCCGCAACTTCGTGGAAGCCTTCGGGTTCATGGCCATGGTCGCCCTGGAAGCCGAGAAGCTCGACCACCACCCCAACTGGTCGAACTCCTGGAACCGGGTGGTGATCGACATCTCCAGCCACGCCGAGGGCGGCATCACCGAGAAGTGCTTCGCCCTCGCGGCGGCCATCAACCGGGCCCTCGGCGAGTAGGCGGGTAGGCGCCCAGGCTGGCCGCGGGTGCGGCGCGGCCCGGATCAGCCGGCGGCGGCGCTCTCGTCGATCCCCTGGAGGAGCGTGTTCCAGGACAGGGTGGCGCACTTGATCCGCACCGGGAACTTGACCACCCCCCGCAGCGCCTCGAGATCGCCCAGCTTGACCTCCTGGTCGCCGTCGGCGCCGTTCGACCCCCCGGACGGGACCTCGCCACCCGCGCCGTCGTCACGGGCGTCGTCCAGCGACTGCTCGTGGATCGACATCATCGCCTTGAACGCGCGGGACAGCCTCCGCACCTCGTTCAGGGTCTTGCCCTTCACCGCGGCCGACATCATCGAGGCCGAGGACTGGCTGATCGAGCAGCCCTGCCCGCCGATGCGGACGTCGCGGACGACGTCGCCGTCCAAGTCGAGGTACACGACGATCTCGTCGCCGCACAGCGGGTTGAACCCCTCGACCCGGGTGCTCGGGGGTACCGGTAGCTCACCGCGGTTCCGGGGGTTCCGATAGTGATCGAGGATGATCTCGCGGTAGAGGTCTTCGAGACCAGGCATGCGGGGGGTTCCCTTCGAGATTGCTAGACAGCGAAGAAGTCTCGCGTCGCTTCCAGCGCATCGGCCAGAGCGTCGACGTCGTCGCGGTCGTTGTAGACGTAAAACGAGGCTCGGGCCGTGGCCGCCACCCCCAGCCTCCGCATCAGGGGCTTGGCGCAGTGGTGACCGGCCCGCACACAGACGCCGTGCTCGTCGAGCACCTGGGACACGTCGTGGGCGTGGATGCCCCGCAGCGCCATCGAGACCACACCGCCCCGCTGCCCCGGCTCGGACGGTCCGAAGATGGCGAGCTCGTCGCCGAAGCGCTCGGTCAGGCTGCGTAGGGCGTAGCCGGTGAGGCTGACCTCGTGGGCCCGGATGGCTTCCATCCCGTATGCCTCCAGCTCGTCGATCGCCGCGGCGAGTCCGATGGCCTCGGCGATCGGTGGAGTGCCGGCCTCGAACTTCCAGGGGATGTCGTTGGGGGTCCAGCCGTCGAGCCGGACGTCCCGGATCATCTCGCCACCGCCGAGGAAGGCCGGCATGGCCTCCAGCAGCTCCTCGCGGGCCCACAGCACGCCGATGCCGGTCGGGCCGAGCATCTTGTGGCCGGTGAACCCGAAGAAGTCGCAGCCCAGGGCCCGGACGTCGGTGGGCATGTGGGGCACGTGCTGGGCAGCGTCCACCAGCAGCAGGGCGCCGGCGGCGTCGGCCGCGGCGCGGAGCCGATCGAGCGGGGTGATGGTGCCGAGGACGTTGGACACCGCGGTCACGGCGACCAGCTTGACCCCGTCGACCAGCCGGTCGAGCTGGGACGCGTCGAGCAGGTAGTCCTCGCCCACCGGCAGGTAGCGCAGCTCGATGTCCTGCCGCTCGGCCAGCATCAGCCAGGGCACCAGGTTGGCGTGGTGCTCCATCTCGGTGAGCAGGACGGCGTCGCCGGGCCGGAGGTTGGCCCGGGCCCACGTCTGCGCGACCAGGTTGATGGCCTCAGTGACGTTCTTGGTGAACACCACGCCGCTGGGCGACGGCGCGCCGATGAAGCGCGCCACCTTGGCCCGCGCCGCCTCGTACTGCCGGGTGGCCTCCTCGGCGATCGCGTAGACGCCCCGGTGGACGTTGGCGTGGGTGGTCTCGTAGTAGGTGCTCATGGCCTCGATCACCGAGGTCGGCTTCTGGGACGACGACGCCGAGTCGAGGTACACCAACCGCCGACCGTTGACCGTGCGCTCGAGGATCGGGAACCGCTTGCGGGCCGTCGCCACGTCCAAGCGCTCGGAGCCCTCTTCGGTCGGGCCTGTCGAGCCATCCATCGTCAACGCCATGCCTCGTAACCCTCTCGTTCCAGCTGCTGGGCCAGCTCGGGCCCGCCCGACGCCACGATGCGCCCGTCGACCAGGATGTGGACCCGGTCGGGCTGGAGGTAGTCGAGCAACCGTTGGTAGTGGGTGATGGCCAGGATCCCCAGCTCGGGGCGGTCCTTGCGCACCTCGTCGACGCCCCGGGCCACCACCTTGAGGGCGTCGATGTCGAGGCCGGAGTCGGTCTCGTCGAGGATCGCCATCTCGGGCTCGAGGATGGCCATCTGCAGGATCTCGTTGCGCTTCTTCTCGCCGCCCGAGAACCCCTCGTTCAGGTAGCGGTCGGCGAACGACGGATCCATGTCCAAGCGCTCCATCCACTCCATGATGGCCAGCCGCAGCTCGAGCACCGACAGATCGATGCCCTTGCGGGCCGACAGCGCCTGCCGCAGGAAGTTGATGACCGAGACGCCCTGGATGGTCTGCGGGTACTGGAAGGCCAGGAAGATGCCTGCCTTGCCCCGGACGTCGGTGTCCCAGTCGGTGACGTCTTCGCCCCGGAAGCGGAGGTGTCCTCCGGTGATCTCGTACTCGGGGCTGCCCAGCAGGGTGTTGGCCAGGGTCGACTTCCCCGAACCGTTGGGGCCCATCAGGGCATGGACCTCACCGGGGCCGATGGTGAGGTCGACCCCGCGGAGGATCGCCTGGTCACTGCGGGCGGTGGGGCCGTCGGCCACGCGGACGTGGAGGTCGTCGATCTGGAACAGCGGCGGAGCGGGGGCGTTCGCCTGGGGCATGGCGGCAGTCTATTCGCACTACGCGGATAGGAGAAATAGGTACGGGGGGTCGATCGCCCGGCGCGCGGAGCGAAGCAGCGGGTCATTCCACCACGGGGAAGCGCATCACGATGGACGCTCCACCCAGGGCCGATCGGTCGATGATCAGCTCGCCGCCGGCGACCTCGGTGGCACGCCGGGCGATGTCCAGGCCCAGCCCGGTGGACCGGGCCGAGGTGTGACCCCGGGTCAGCACGGCGCCGGGATCCGCGATGCCAGGGCCGCCGTCGTCGATCCGCAGCACGGCGATCCGGTCCTCGACCGCCAGCGCGACGGCATAGCCGGTGCCGTCGGGTGTGTGGTTGAACAGGTTGTCGAGGACGGCGTCGACGGCGGCGGCCACCTCGTCGGCCCCGACCTCCACCTCGACCGACCCGGGCACCGCGAGGTCCAGCCGCCAGGGGCGCTCGTCGTCGTCGGCGAGCGCCCCCCAGAACTCCGCGCGCTCCCGCACGACGGCGGCGAGATCGCAGCGGGCGCGGACCGATCGCTGGTGGAGCGGACGCTGTGCGGCGTGGATCAGGTCGGTCACCGCGGCCTCCAGCCGGTCGACGTCGGCCACCAGCTCCTCGTCGCGGGCGGCCTCGGCGTCCAGGCGCAGTGCGGTCAGCGGCGTGCGGAGGCGGTGCGACAGGTCGGCGACCCGGGCCCGCTCGGCCGCCCGCAGTTCGTCGATGCGGTCGGCCAGCAGGTTCGGCGCCCGCGCCGCGTCGGCCAGCTCGGGCGTGGTGCCGGGTCGGACCCGCGCCTCGGGGTCGCCGCTCGCGAGGGTCCGGGCGGTGCTGGCCAGAGCACTCGCCTCGCGGGTGAGGGAGCGGGCGAGCCGGTCGGCGACGAACGCCGCCGCCACGACGAGCGTGACCGCGATGCCACCCAGCGCCAACCACGACGTCGTCACCCCGCGCTCCAGCTGGCGGTCGGTGAGCCGGGCTCGTATCACCGACGTCTCGTCCGTCCCGGTGACGACAGGGACGTAGATCTCGAGCCCGCCGGCGCGGCGCTGACTGAACGCTGTCCGCCGCTCCCGGGTGAGCGTGACGGCGCTCTCGTCGCTCAGCGTCTGGTCGCCGACCTGCGTGCCATCGGGGAGCCACACGGTGAGCCGGCGGTCGGCGCCGGTCGGTGTCTGCTCGATGGCGGCGAGCAGGAGCGTCCGGTCGTCCGCGTTGCCGGTGGCCTGGGCGTTCTCGGCCAGCGCGAGCACCGGTGCCAGCGCCGCAGCGTCCCGCTCGGCGCCGCTGACCGCTCGATCGCGGGCCACCGACCGCACCAGCCCGGCCAGCGGGATCGCGAACGCGATCACCACCAGGGCCGTCGTGGCGATGGTGATCCCGAGCAGGCGCCGTCTCACGCGTCGGGTCCCGGCGGCTCGAGCTTGACGCCGACCCCCCGGACCGTGTGGAGGAAGCGGGGCTCCGACGCGGACTCCCCGAGCTTGCGGCGCAGCCAGGAGAGGTGGACGTCGACCGTCTTGTCGGCGCCGCCATAGGGCTGCCGCCACACCTCGGCCAGCAGCTCTCGCCGGCTGACCACCTCGGGACTGCGCCGGGCCAGGTAGGCGAGGAGGTCGAACTCCAGCCGGGTGAGGTCGAGCGGCCGGCCGTCCAGGCTGGCGGCCCGCCGGGCCAGGTCCAGGACGAGTCCGCCGTGGCGGATCTCGGTCTCGGGCTCGTCGTGTTGGCTGCCCCGGCGGAGCACGGCGCGGATGCGGGCCTCCATCTGCGCTGTGGCGTAGGGCTTGACCACGTAGTCGTCGGCACCGGCGTCGAGCAGATCGATGATCTGCGCCTCGTCGTCGCGGGCGGTGGCCACGATGACCGGCACCGCGGACACGCCGCGCAGCATCCGCAGGACATCGCTGCCGTCGAGGTCGGGAAGGCCCAGGTCGAGCACCACGACATCGGGCTGCCAGCCGACCACGGCGGCGAGGGCGGCGCCGCCCGTCGCCTCGGTGCGCACCGCGTGGCCGGCCTCGGCCAGCCCGCGGGCCAGGGCCTCGCGGATCCGCTGGTCGTCTTCGATCACCAGGACCGACGCCATATCAGGATGAACGGTAGTGATCCGGCCTCACGCCGGGTGCGGCTTAACCGAGGCTTAGGACCGCCTTGAGCAGCGCCTAGGCCACCGGCCGGCATGATGGGCCGATGCGCCGCTCGATGACGTTGGCGGTTGCGTGGCTGGTGGCAGCCGGCGTCGCGACGGTGGCCGCATGGCAGGGCGTCGCGATCGTGACCAACCAGGTCACCGACAACCGGCCGGCGCCGTTCGAGGCCGCAGAGGTCCAAGCCGCACTGGACGAGGTCGCCACGACGACCACCGCCTCGACGGCGCCGCCCGGCTCGGGTGCGACCACCACGACCACCACCGGCGGCACGACCAGCACCACCGCTACCACCGAGACCACCGAGGTCGAACCGGTCACCATCACCTACCGCATGGTCGGAGGCACGACCGCCCTGCGGTTCACACCCTCGGCGGTGACGGCGCTGTTCGCCATCCCCAACGCCGGCTTCGAGGTGGACGTCGATGCCGACCACGGCAACGGGGTCCGGGTGGAGTTCGAGAGCGGGTCCCACCGCAGCCGCGTCGAGGGCTGGTGGGACGGCGGCCCGCAGGAGCGGACGCGGGAGGACGACGATGGCGGGTGAGGGGGCGGTCAGGCTTGTGCGGTCCTTAGCGCAACCAGGAGGCGGCCTTAGGCCAGGCCCGCGGAACGTGGCGTCGTCGCACACACCCGACGAAAGGACGCTGCGATGAACCTCCCCCTGTCGAAGGCACGCCTCGGGCTCGCGGCGGCGGCGCTCGGCGGTGCGTCCGCTCTGGCGTTCGTCACCGTGGCCGGGGCCGGTGGCTCCGGCTCGGCGAGCGCCGTTCGGCTCGCCGCGGCCGCGGACGGCTCCGCCGACGACGGTCCCGCCGACGTGAGCGGTCCCTGCGACGAGGCCGAGCACGCGAACGACCCCCGCTGCACAGCGGCGGCTCCGGCGGGCGCCGCGGTACCGAACGGTGCTGCTCCGGACGGATCAGCCGCCGCGGCGGGCCAGCACTCGCTGCGCACCGTCGGCGGCACCGTGACCTACACGGTCGACGGAGCGACGCTGACCCTCGTGGACGCGGCCCCCGCCAGTGGCTGGACCGTCGAGGTCGAGCAGGCCTCGGGGCCCGAGATCGAGGTGGACTTCCGGTCCGGGACCAGGCGCGTGCAGGCCAACGTCGAGCTGGAGGACGGCCAGGTCCGTGAGCGGGTCCGGGTCCGCGACGAGGCCACCGGTGCCGAGGTCCGCATCGAGAACGGCGTCGTCGTTCGTGACGAGCCCGCCGACGAGGCTGCCGCCCGCGACCGTGACGACCATGAAGACCGCGACGACCGCGATGACCGCGACGACGACCGTGGCGAC
>Ga0114129_10013600_pt1 | contig 11597 bp, 5 predicted proteins | sample RhiMetdeltSRZDD1_FD_80071 | JGI IMG/M metagenome (GOLD analysis project Ga0114129, IMG submission 80071) | Populus rhizosphere microbial communities from Tennessee, USA - Rhizosphere MetaG P. deltoides SRZDD1 (version 2) (version 2) | ecosystem: Host-associated > Plants > Roots > Rhizosphere >... | reverse complement strand
TCTGGGCGTTCGGCTGCGTGCTGTTCGAGATGCTGGCGGGGAAGCGCGCGTTCGAAGGCGAAGATGTCAGCGACACGCTGGCGGCGATTCTCCGCGGCGAGCCCGATTGGAGCGCGCTGCCGAAGGAGCTGTCGCCGGCGCTCGACGTGGCGCTGCGCCGCTGTCTCGAAAAGGATCGGCGCAAGCGGATTGGCGACGTCTCGGCGATTCGCTTTTTGCTCGATGATGGCGACGCGCTGGTCGCTCGGCTCAGGCCTCGCGCTCCATCCGACTCGACCGCTCCGTCCGAGACCCTGGAGCGCGAGGCTCTCGACCGCCCGAGTCTTGGCGGAGGCGGTTCAGCCGGGCGTTCGCGGCGCCCGCGATGGGCGACAGTCGTTGCGGCTTCCTCGCTCGCCCTCGCCGGCGCCGCCGGCGGTGCGATGGTCGCGTCGATCGCCAGACCGTCTGCCGCGCCGCCCGTCGTGACGAGATTTCTCGTGCGGCTCGGTGAAGGACAGCTGTTCACGAATACGGGCGATTTGACGATCGCGATCTCGCCGGATGGATCGAAGATGGCCTATTCGGCAAACCAACGGTTGTATCTCCGCTCGATGTCCGATCTCGACGCGCAGCCCATTCGCGGAACCGATGTGAATCCGCGGCGCCCGATGTTTTCGCCCGACGGGAGCTCGATCGCCTATTTCTCACCGGAAGAGCGTGCGCTGAAACGGATTGCCGTCACGGGCGGTGCCCCGGTGACCGTCTCGACATCCGACAGCCCCAACGCGCCGTTCGGCGGCGCGTGGAATGGCGACTCGATATTCTTCGGGCAGCTGGGTGGAACGTATCAGGGCATCGTCAGGGTGCCCGCGAGCGGCGGGAAAGTGGAAACGGTCGTCACCGTCAAGCCGGACGAAATTGCGGACGCGCCGCAACTGCTCCCCGACGGTGAACACCTGTTGTTCACGTTGGGCCGCGGTGTCGGCGCCGATCGGTGGCAGAAGTCTCAAATCATGGTTCAGTCGTTGAAGACCGGAGAACGGAGGATGCTCGTCGACGGCGGGAGCGACGGACGGTATGTGAAAACTGGACACCTCCTGTACGCGCTTGCCGGCGTCGTCTTCGCCGTCCGCTTCGACGTATCGCGGCTCGCGGTCGTCGGGGGACCGGTGCCGATGGTCGAGGGCGTCCGACGCAGCTCAGCCGGGATTCAAACCGGCGTCGCGCAACTCAGCGTCGCCGACAATGGATCGCTCGTGTACGTCCCAGGGCCGGTATCGCTCGTCGGCGCTCAGCGGACGTTGATGCTGCTGGACCAGAACGGGAGAGCGGAGGCGCTGAAAGCGCAGCCCGGTCCGTATCGCGATCCGCGCATCTCGCCGGACGGCAAGCAGGTCGCCTTCGGCAGCGACGATGGCAGAGAGGCGAGCGTGTGGGTGTACGACCTCTCAGGCGCCACCTCGATGCGCCGTCTGACGCTCGGCGGGAACAACCGTTATCCCGTGTGGTCGCCTGACGGCGCTCGCATCGCCTTTCAATCCGATCGAGAGGGCGACACCGCGATCTTCATGCAGCGCGCCGACGGCAGCGGTGCGGCCGAGCGGCTGACCAAGCCGGAACAGGGCGAGACGCACGCACCCGAATCGTGGTCGCCCGACGGCACGTCGCTGCTCTTCAGCGCCGCGAAGCGATCCACCTTCGTGTCGATGCTGCTGTCGCTCGACAATCGAAAGGCGAGCCTGTTCGCCGATCTGCGATCCGGACAGCCAATCAACGCGGCCTTTTCCCCGGACGGTAAATGGGTCGCGTATCAGTCGAGGGGGACCAGCACGGTCGGACAGATCTTCGTGCAGCCGTTTCCGCCGACCGGCACGCCGTACCAGATTACGAGGGGAACGAACAGCAGCGCCGCATATCCGTTCTGGTCACGGGACGGGCGCCAGCTGTATTACATTCCGGGTCCCGGTCAATTTGCCGTCGTGGACATCACGACGCGGCCTTCATTCGCGTTCAGCGATCCGCGCGTGCTCTCGCGCGGGCCGTCCGGCTTCGTCATCATTGGCGGACCCGCCGACAGACGGCAGAACGATTCCACCTCGGACGGGCGCGTCATCGCTGTGGTCGATGCCACCGCCACTGGGCCGACCGCCGCCGGGCCGACGTCGTTCTCCACCCCGCAGTTCGTCGTCGTCACGAACTGGTTTGAGGAGTTGAAGACGCGGGTTCCGGCCAAATAAGCTTTGCGCGCTTGGTACAATGACTGACCTTGCCCGCGCGGTCCCCTGCGATTCTGGTTTCTGTCTTTCTCGCTGCCTGGCCCGCGCGAGGGGCGGCCCAGGACGGCAACGCTAGACCCTTCACGCTCGATCCCAACGAGCCCGCCGCCTCGGTCAAAGAGGGCAAGGTCATTCACGCGCTGCGAGTGAACGGGAGCCCGCCGAAAATCGACGGCTGGATCGACGACGAGGTCTGGAACACCGCGGAAGTCGGGGAAGACCTCGTGCAGTGGGACCCCGACAACGGCGACGCGCTGACCGAGCGCACGCGGTTCCAGGTGGCGTACGACGATCGCTTCATCTACGTCGCAATCCGCTGCGACGATCGGGAGCCGTTTCACGTCGCGAGCGGACTCGGGCGTCGCGATCAAATTCCGCCGACCGACACGGTCGGCATCGGATTCGATCCGCGCCACGATCACCTGACCGGATACGTGTTCAACACGAACCCGTCGGGCGTCCAGCAGGACCTGTTCTTTTTCGACGACGAGAACACCGATCGGGATTTCGACGCAGTGTGGGAGGTGCGCACGACGTTGAACCCCGACGGGTGGACCGCCGAGTTCCGCATTCCCTTTTCGCAGATGCGCGTCGGCGCGTCCGAGCGGGTGGGCCAGGTGTGGGGGTTCGGGGTGCGGCGGACCATTCGGCGCCGCGGCGAAACCGGCGAGTGGACCGCGAAGCCGCGCGGCGAGCGCGGCGAAGTCTCGCGCTGGGGCCACCTCGTCTTCGACTCGCGCCTGGCGCCGCCCCGGCGCGTCGAGTGGCAGCCGTACGCGTTGTCCGGCGCGACGCATGTGCCCGACTCGTCGGTCAGCGGCACCGCGAGCGCCGGCCTGGACATGCGCATCGGCCTCGGGCCGTCGGCTACGATCTCGGCCACCGTCAACCCCGACTTCGCGCAGGTCGAGCAGGATCCCGCCGTGCTCAACCTGACGATTTTCGAGACCTTCTTCCCGGAGAAGCGGCCGTTCTTCCTTGAGGACAGCCGGACGTTCGTTCCGCCGTACGGCCTCTTCCAGGTCTTTCACTCGCGCCGCATCGGCCGACGGCCGAACCGCTTCTCGCTGGGGTCCGACGAAAGCGAGATCGATCGGCCCGATCGGACGACGATTCTGGGCGCGGCGAAGGTGACCGGGAAGGGATCCGGATGGACGTACGGCGCGCTGGCGGCGGCGACCGCCAGCGAGTCGGCGAGGGTCGTCGGCGGCGATGGTACGAACGCTGCCGCCGGCGAGCACGAACGGCTGGTCGAGCCGGCGACGTCATACAACGTCGTGCGGGTGCAGCGCGACTTCCACGGGTCGTCGAACATCGGGGCGATCGCGACCGGCGTGGTTCGCCAGGGCGACACGAACGCGTACGTTGGAGGCATGGACTACAACCTGCGATGGGATCGCAACCGCGTGACCTGGAACGGACACTGGGTCGCGACGCACACGCGCGTGAGCGACGCGATGCAGACGGGCATCGGCGGCGTCACGAACTTCAATGTCACGCGCAAGCACGCCGGCGTCTTCGCTCACCTGGATCATTTCGATCGCCGGTTCAAGATCGACGATCTCGGGTTCTTCCGCTCGCGCCCGAACTCGACCCAATTCAACGGCGGCTTCAGCCTCGAGCAGCCGGATCCGTGGAAAGCGTTTCGCCGCATCGGCGTCTTCACCCAGGCCGGGCAGGCGTGGAACGACGAGCCGCTCGTGTTCAATCGCTTCGCCGGGCTCGGCACCTTCATGCAGTTCCGGAATTTCTGGTCGATCGACGCCAATGTCTTCCACGCCTTCGAGACGCTGGACGATCTCGACACGCGCGGCGGGCCGCCCATCGTTTCGCCGTCGGGCACGTTCTGGTTCGTGGGAATCAACAGCGACAGCCGGAAATCGTGGCGGCTCTCGATCTTCTCGGACGGCGGCGCCAACCGCGCCGGCGGGTGGAGTGTGCACGCCGGCCCCGGCCTCACGTTGCAGCCGTCGGGCCGCCTGCAGGCGTCGGTGAGCACGAACGTCACCGTGGCGCACGATGTCCCGCAGTGGATCAACAGCGTGGATGTCGATGGCAACGGCGCGACCGATTACGTCTACGGCACGCTCGATCGCCACATCGTCGACGTGACGTTCCGGACGACGTACGCGCTCAATCGGGATCTCACGCTGCAGGTCTTCCTGCAGCCGTTCGTGGCAGTGGGCGACTACAGCGACATCCGACAGCTCGCGCGGGCGCGCTCGTTCGAGTTCGAGCCGAGCCCTCTCTACGAGGGCAATTACGGCAACCCGGACTTCAACCGGAAGTCGCTGCGCGGCAACATCGTGCTTCGCTGGGAATACGTCCGCGGCAGCACGCTCTACGTCGCCTGGAACATGTCCACGTCCGACTCGTCGCGGCCGGGCGTGTTCACGCCGTTCCGGGATTTCGGCGACGCGTTTCGCGCACCAGGGACGCACGCCCTCATGGTGAAGGCATCGTACTGGCTGAGTAGATAGGGCGGGTGCGGCAGGTTGGGCAGGTATGGCAGGTAGGTGAGAGCCGACCTACCAGCCCCACCAGCCTGACCTGCCTTACCTGCCTGAAGGTTTACCACGCCATCACGTAGCTGTCCCCCGTCGGGCTGACGCCACCCAGGAGAACGCCTGTCCGTGGGTGGATCAGGATGCCCTTCACCGAGCCGACACCGCGGGAGTCGCGGACGTCGAGCTTGTGGCCTTTGGCGGCGAGCGCGTCGCGCACTTTCGCGTCGAGGGCCGCCGGCGTGATCAGCTCGCCGCGGACGGCGTGCGGCGCGTAGGAATCGCGGAAGCTGTTGCTGATGACCGCGGGCTGCTCGAGAGCCTGCTGCACCTGCATGCCGAACTCGGCGACGTTCAGGAAGAATTGCAGCTGCGTCTGCGGCTGAGTGTCGGAGCCCGGCGTGCCGAACACGAGCCACGGCTTCCCGTCGCGCAGCGCGAGCGCCGGATTGATGGTCTGCCGCACGCGCTTGCCAGGCTGCAGCGCGTTGACGTCTTTCGGGTCGAGATACCAGTAGCGCATCCGATCGTTCAGGAAGAAGCCGCCGCCGTCGACAACCATGCCGCTCCCGAAGCCGCTCAGCAGGCTCGAGGTCACCGACACCATGTTGTGATCCTTGTCGACCACGGCCAGGTACGTGGTCAGGTTCAGGATCTCGTCGGGATCGAACGGCCCGACGTTGGTCGGCGCAGGCTGCGGTGATGCATAGCGATTGGCTCGTGCTTCGACAAGCTCAGCACGAGCGGAGACAGAGGGACCCGCAGCGCCGCGACCGGAAATGCCCGCTCGTCCTGAGCCTGTCGAAGGACGAGCAACTCGTGACGGATCGCCGGGCGCCGGCTCACCCTCGATCGCGTGATTCGGATCGATCGCCGCGCGCCGCGCCGCCGCGTACTCCTTCGACAGCAGCGCTTTCATCGGGATGTTCGGCACGAATTTCGGGTCCGCGACGTACGTGTTGCGGTCGGCGAACGACAGCTTCAGCGCCTCGGTGATGGCGTGGAGGTACGGCGCGGTGTTGTGCCCCATGGCGCGCAGGTCGTAGCCCTCGAGAATGTTCAGCGCCTCGAGCATCACGAAGCCCTGCGAGTTCGGCGGACACTCGTAGACCTCGGTGCCGCGGTAGCTCGTGTGCACCGGCGCGTCCTCGTACGGCTGGTAGCTCGCGAGGTCGCTTTCCGTGATGATGCCGCCGTTGGCTTTGAGGTATGCCGCTGTGGTCTTCGCGATGTCGCCGCGGTAGAAGGCGTCTGGACCCTGAGCGGCAATCGTCCGCAGCGTCCGGGCGAGCTGGGGATTGACGAGCACGTCGCCCATCTCCAGCGGCTTGCCGTCCTTGAACCACACCTTCGTCGTCGACGGCCACTTGGCGAGCTTGTCGCGGCTGCCGGCCAGGCCGCGCGCGAGCGAATCGGTGATGGGGAAGCCCTGCTCGGCAACCTCGATCGCGGGCGCGAGGATTTCGGCCAGCGATTTCGTGCCGTACTTCTTGACGGCCATCGCGGCGCCGCCTACGGCGCCTGGCACGGAAATCGACAGCGGCCCGTTTTCCGGAAGCCCACCCTTCGATTTGTAGAAGTCGATCGTCGCCGCCTGCGGCGCGAAGCCAGAGCCGTTGATGAACTTCACCTCGCCGGTTTTCGCGAGGTAGATGAGAACGAACATGTCGGCGCCGAGGCCCGTCATGCCTGGCTCGACTTGGCCCTGGACCGCCCACGTGGCCATCGCGGCGTCGATTGCGTTGCCGCCTGCCTTGAGGATCCTCATCCCCGCCTCGGCGGCGAGCGGATGCCCGGCGGCGACCATACCGTGCTGCGCCGCAATCGTGGGCCGCCAGCTCGTGTTCTGCGCCGACGCGGGCGCCAACAGCCCGACGAGGACTCCTACCGTAATCAGAGATCGTCGTCTTGTCACAGAGCCCTCCGCTATCATCCGGTAGCGCGGGCCTTTCAGGCCCGCGATCCGGCGGCCCTGAAAGGGCCGCTCTACAAAAGGCGAGCTTCTTAGGTGGTGATTGTATGAAAAGAATGTCGCGAAGTATCCGGTTAATTGCGGTGGTCGGAATGTTCGTGCTGACAGGAGCTGGCCCCACTGGCGCGCAGTCCGACGAGACGAGGCTCGCCACGGCGTTCGCAGATGTCGACCGCCTCTTCACCGAGTTCGCCACGCAAGCCCACGTGCCCGGGGCCGCCTGGGGGATTGTCGTCCGCGACGTCCTCGTCCATTCCGGCGCGACGGGCTTTCGCGACGTCGGCGCGAAGGCGCCCGTTGACGCCGACACGGTCTTCCGCATCGCATCGATGACGAAGAGCTTCACGGCGATGTCGATCCTCAAGCTGCGCGACGAGGGCAAGCTCTCGCTGGACGATCCGGCCGAGCGCTACGTGCCGGAGATGAAGGGGCTCGCGTACCCGACCGACGACTCACCCCGCATCACGATTCGCCACCTGCTGTCGCACTCGACGGGGTTCCCCGAGGACAACCCGTGGGGCGATCGACAGCTCGCCGATACCGAGGATCAGCTCACGCAGATGCTGCGGCAGGGCATTCCCTTTTCGAACGCCCCTGGCGTGGCATACGAGTACTCGAACTACGGTTTCGCGATCCTCGGACGCATCGTCTCAATTGTTTCGAGGATGAAGTACGAGGATTATGTGTCGGCGAACATCCTGCGCCCGCTCGGCATGACCTCGACGACGCTCGAGCCGTCAAGGGTGCCGGCCAACCGGTTGGCGCACGGGTATCGGTGGGAAGACGCGCAATGGAAGGAAGAGCCGCAGCTGGCGCATGGATCGTTCGGATCGATGGGCGGCATGCTGACCTCGATTCGCGACCTGAGCCGCTACGTCGGCGTCTATCTGTCGGCGTGGCCGCCGCGCGGCGGTCCGGAGACCGCGCCGATCCGGCGCGCGTCGCTGCGCGAGATGCAGCAGGTCTGGCGGCCCGCGCCGGCGACGATCTCGCGCGATCCGGCGTCGGGCGCGGTTCAGTTCACGGCCGGCGGCTACGCGTTCGGCCTCCGCGTGTCCCAGACCTGCAGCTTTCGCTACATCGTCGAGCACGGCGGAGGGCTGCCCGGCTTCGGCTCGATCATGCGATGGCTGCCGGAACACGGCGTCGGGATCATCGCGTTCGGGAATCTGACGTACACCGGCTGGGGCCGCGTGACGGCGGAGGCGTTCGACCGGCTCGCGAAGACCGGCGGCCTTCGGGCTCTGCAGTCGGAGCCGTCGCGTGCGCTCACCGAGGCCCGCGACCTCGTCTCGCAGCTCGTCGTGAAGTGGGACGACAACCTCGCCGACCACATCGCCGCCGAGAATCTGTTTCTCGATTATTCGAAGGACCGCCGCCGGGCGGACACCGAACGTCTGCTCGCCACGGTCGGCAGATGCACGCCAGGATCTGGTTTCGACTTCGTGGAGAACGCGCTGCGCGGGCGGTGGACGCTGACGTGCGAGCGCGGGAGGCTCGAGGTCGCGATCATGCTCGCGCCGTCGATGCCGCCGAAAGTGCAGTTCATCTCCGTACGGCCCGCGCCGGCAACGCCCGCGCGGACCGACGCATGCCCAAGCCTCTGAAGCATCGTCATTTCTTTACGTATTTCTTCACCGCCCTCGGCCCGACCTCCGCGCCGTAGACGTTCCCGGCCGCGTCGGCGACGACGCCTTCCGCGGCGCTGGTGCCGGATGTGGTCTTCGCGGGATCGGGATTGGCCGGATCGGGAATGAGGTACATCACCTTCAGATCCTTGGCGCTCCCGACGCGGATGCCGCGCTGCCAGTTGCCCGGGTGCGACGTGACGCTCGATTCGGAGTCGGCGCCGTACAGGACGTCGTTCTTGTCGATGTAGATGCCGCTCAGCCGGCTGAACTGCTTCGTCTCTTCGAGAAACTTGCCGTCCTGATCGAAGATCTGCAGGCGCACGTTGCCGCGATCGGCCACGAACAGACGGCCGCGCGAGTCGAAGGCCAGGCTGTGCGGCGTGCGGAACTCACCCGGCGCCGAACCGAGCTTGCCCCAGCTCTTGATGAACTTGCCGTCCTTCGTGAACTTCGAGATGCGCGCCACGGTGTCGGGCGGGGCGTTGTTGTTCTGGCCTGCGTGACCCTCGGCGACGAAGATGTCGCCGTTCGGCGCGGTGACGACGTCGTTCGGCTCGGTCAGCGCCTCGGGCGGATTGCCGGCGACGCCGGCCTTTCCGAGCCGCATGAGCACCTTGCCGTCAGGGCTGAATTTGATGACCTGGTGGCCGACGGTGCCGGCCCCAGGCGCAGCGGCTGGCGCGGCCGCGGGCGCCGCGCCGTCCGATCGGCCGCGCGCGGGCGTCGGCCGGTTGTCGTTCGCGTCGGTCACCCAGATGTTCCCGTCGCGGTCCACATGGATGCCGTGCGCGAAGGCAATCATCCCGGCGCCGAAGCTCTTCACGAGCTTCCCGGTCGAGTCGAACTTCAGCACCGGATCCAGCGGCGACATTTTCCCGCTGGCGTCGGCGCACTTGTTTTCGCCGCAGCGCTCGCCGACCCAGATCGAGCGGCCGTCCTTGTCGACGTCCACGGCGCTCGTCGATCCCCATTTGCGCCCCTCGGGCAGCTTGAAGAAGTCGGGCAGGGTTTGGTACGGATTCGGGAGGTCGTTCGTCGGCTTGACGGCGTCCTGGCCGAACGCTACGGCACTCGCGAGAAGTGCAAGCGCCAACGCGGAAGACGGAAACTTCATGTCATCCTCCCGGCCCAAGGATCAGCCACGAAGTCACGAAGACGCGAAGCGAAGGTGTGTTCTTCGTGTTTTCGTGCCTTCGTGACAGATGTGTTTGTTGCTACTTTTTCACGTATCGCATCAGCCGGTGAGGTCCCACTTCGGCCCCAAAAATGTTCCCCTGCCCGTCGGCGACCACGCCTTCCGCGGCGCTGGTGCCCGAGAAGTCGGGCCGGCCCCGCGTTTCGGGATCGGGGATGAACGCGATCACCTTGCCGTCCTTCCCATCCATGATGCGCCCGACGCGGATGCCGCGCTTCCATCCGTTGTGGTTCTGCGACACCGACTCCGACTCGGAGTCGGCGACGTAGATGATGTCGTTCTTGTCGATGTAGACGCCGCTCGGCCGGCTGTACTGCCGCCACTCCTCGAGGAACGTGCCGTTCTGATCGAAGATCTGGATGCGGTTGTTGTTCCGATCGCCGACGAACAGGCGGCCGCGTGAATCCATCGCGAGCGCGTGTGGCTGATCGAACTCGCCGGGCCCCGTGCCGTACTTGCCCCATTCCTTGATCAGCTTGCCGGTCTTGTCGAACTTCAGAATCCGGTTGTTGCCGGCGCCGTGGCCCTCGGCAACGAAGATGTCGCCGTTCGGCGCCGTGATGACGTCGTTGGGCTGGTAGAAATAGTCGGGCGCCGCGGCGCCGCCGGGCTTGCCGAGCGTCAGCAACAGCTTGCCGTCGGGGCTGAACTTGTAGACCTGGTTCCCGATCGTCGCGCCGGGCCGCGGACCGATCGGGCCGTCGCCCCGCACGCGTCCGCCACCTCGCGCTTCCGCGCCGGGCGCTCCGCCGCCGGCCGCCGCGCCGCCCGCTGCTGCAGCGTCGCGCGCCGCCCCGCGGCGCTGGGGCAGCGGCGCGTTGTCCTGGCCATCGGTCACCCAGACATTGCCGTCGCGATCGACATGGATGCCGTGCGGGAAGATGAGCATCCCTGCGCCGAAGCTCTGCACCAGCTTGCCGTGCGGGTCGAACTTGAGGATGGTCGGGAGATCCGACATCTTGCCGGACGTGCGATCCAGGCACGTGTTCGCGCCACAACGCTCGGCCACCCAGATCGATCGGCCGTCCTTGTCGACATCGACGGCGCTCGTCGATCCCCACATGCGGCCCTCGGGCAGCTTGGCCCATCCCTCGATTCTCTGGTACGGATTCGGCGCGTCGTTGGTGGGTTGAACCGCGGCGGTCTGTCCCGACGTTCTGGCACCAGCCGTCGCAATAGCGGCGACGACGGCGGCCAGCGCCGCGACGTTCAACCGGCGTACAAGTGCCATCGCTCTCCTCCCGCTCATCCCTAATCCCTAACCGCTAATCCGTGAAGTGGATCGACCGGCGATTATACCTGCTCCCACCCGCTCCAGGAGCCCGTGGTGAAAGTCCCGGCGTCGCAGCGAGGGCGGCGAGGCGCCCCTCTGGCAAGGCGCGACGACCGAGAATGTCGGGCAATATTTGAGGGAGGAGCAACGCAGCCAGCGGGGATGCATCGCCGGCCGAATGCAGCCGGACTCTCAGCGCGGGCTGCTAGACTCGCGATAGTGGTCCTGACCTCCATCCGCGCGCGGGCTGCCGCGGCCGCCGCGGCGACGCTCGTAGCGTGTGCGGCCAATGCCCTCGCGCAGCGCGGGTTCCGCAACTTCGGCGGCCCGCCGCGCGGGCCGTTTCACGTGCAGCCCAACACGCGCTACGACGGCCGGTTCACGTTCGTGCGCGTCAACTACGAAACGGCGCCGGGCGGCTACTGGTACGGCGGCTGGCCGGCGTGGGCGCACGGGTATCCGCTCGCCGAGCAGAACCTCATGAAAATCATGAACGAGGTGAGCTTTCTCGGCGCGCACGACGAAGAGATCAATACGTTGTCGTTCGACGATCCCGAGCTGTGCAAGTATCCGGTTGCGTACGTGATCGAAGTTGGATGGTGGCAGATGAGCGATCGCGAGGCCGCGGCGCTGCGGACCTACATGCAGAAGGGCGGCTTCGTGATCGTCGACGATTTCAAGGTCCGCGGCTTCGGCGGCGGGGGAGGCTGGGACCTCTTCGCAGCGAACATGCAGCGGGCGCTGCCGGGCGTCCGCTTCTACGA
>Ga0114129_10013598_pt1 | contig 11598 bp, 9 predicted proteins | sample RhiMetdeltSRZDD1_FD_80071 | JGI IMG/M metagenome (GOLD analysis project Ga0114129, IMG submission 80071) | Populus rhizosphere microbial communities from Tennessee, USA - Rhizosphere MetaG P. deltoides SRZDD1 (version 2) (version 2) | ecosystem: Host-associated > Plants > Roots > Rhizosphere >... | reverse complement strand
GCTGGACATCGCCGACGCGCACGTCCGGGCGCTCGAGGCGGAGCGGACCGCCACGGTGAACCTCGGGACCGGCGTCGGGTACTCCGTGCTCGCGGTCGCAGAAGCGGCGCGGCGGGTTACGGGTCGCGCGATTCCGGCGGTGGCACGACCGCGCCGGCTGGGGGATCCGCCCGAGCTCGTTGCGGTGGCGGGGCGGGCCGCAACGATCCTCGGCTGGCGGCCGCGGCACTCCAGTCTGGAGGAGATCCTCGCGAGCGCGTGGGCCTGGCACCAGGCGCACCCGCATGGGTACGGGAACTAGGGAGGGCTGACATCGTGCTCTTTCAGGTGGGCCGGGCGGTCCCCACGACGCCTTGGGAGCTGGTTCTCACGTCGAGCCGCGAGACCAAGTTCGTCCTCGCCATCCTCGTCGTGTTTTCGATCGTCTCCTGGTATCTCATCTTCCTCAAGTGGTGGCAGTTCCGTCGCATGCGCCGGCAGGCCGACCGCTTCATGGCGGAGATCGAGCGCGCGACGCGGCTCGACGATGCCTACCACGCCGCCATGCGGTTGCCCGCCTCGCCCTACAACCGCTTACTACGGGAAGGCATAAACTTCTTCTCGGAGTTGAAGCCCGGTGGTTTGAAGGACAACGGCCCGGCGGTGGCGACCCAGACCGCGCTGACCACGACGCAGCTCGAGGCGCTGCGGATGGTGCTCGCGAAAGAGGTCGCGGCGGAGCGCGACGCCGCGGCGCGCTTCCTTCCCTGGCTCGCCACCTTCGGCTCCGTGAGCCCACTCCTCGGGCTGCTCGGCACGGTGCTGGGTGTGATGGACGCGTTCATCGGGATCGCCGTCGGCGGCTCCGGCAACATCGCGGCCGTGGCTCCCGGCGTCGCCGAAGCCCTGGTCACGACCGTGGCCGGGCTCGCGGTGGCCGTCCCGTCTGTCATGGCCTACAACTTGTTCGTGAACCGGCTCGGCCTGTTCGCCGGCGAGCTGGAAGGGTTCGCGCAGGAAATCATCGGCACAATGGCGCGCGAAGGGAGGCTCTAATGGCCGGGCTGCTGGGCGGTGGCGGCAGTGGGCTGCGCGGGCACGGGGAGCTGCCCTTGAACGCGGACATCAACGTCACGTCGCTCGTGGACGTGGCATTCGTGCTACTGATCATTTTCATGATCACCGCGCCGATCATGCAGGGGGGCGTCGACGTCCGCTTGCCCCGGGCCGAGGCGAAGCCGCTCGAACCGAAGTCGGGCCTCGTCGTGACCCTCGACCGCGAGGGGCGCATCTTCATGGATCAGGCCGCCCTGTCCTATGCGGACTTCCGGGCCACGTTTCCCGCGTTTGTGCGAACCAAACACCCCACTGGGGTGTACCTTCGGGCCGACGGTCGGGTCCCCTACGCGGAGGTGGTGCAGGTGCTGGCGGCGATCCGCGCGGCGGGCGTGAACGACGTTGGCCTCGTTGCGGAGCCGGAGGTGGTCGAGCGGTGAGACGGGGGCGCCGGGGTTCCGAGAGCGCGAGCGTCGGCCTCGTCGGCACCGTCGCGGTACACGCGCTCGCCGGGCTGTTCCTCGTCGCCGGAGCGGCGGCTGCGCGCAAGCCCGTGCCACCGACCTATCGCGTGCACCTCGTGGCGGCGCCCGAGCCGACCCCGGACGCCCGCAAGGCGCCCGAGGCTGTCGATCGACCGGCCGAGGCCCAACCGGCACCGGCACCGAAGGCCAAGTCGCCGAAGAGCACGGTGGCCCCGGCGGCGCCGCCACCGGCGGCGGACAACACCAAGCGTGAGGCGGCGCCGCGAACCACGCCCAATGTGGCGCCGCTCCCAGGCGAGAAGCCGTCGACCGGCACGGACGTCGCCACCGTGAGCACGGAAGGGGAGGAGTTCCCGTTCCCCGAGTACCTGCAGAACATCGTGGCGCAGGTGCTGCGGGTCTGGCAGCGCCCGCCCCAAAGCACTCCTCTCGAGGCGGAGGTCTCGTTCCTGATACATCGCGACGGGTCGGTGAGCGGTCTCACGCTCCTCAAGCGCTCGGGGAGTTATGCGTTCGACCTCGAAGCGCAGGGGGCGGTCGAGCAGGCGGGGCGCATCAAGGCGTTCCGTGCGCTGCCCGACGGCTGGACCGCCGACGTGCTCTTCGTGCGCTTCTATTTCAGCGGGAAGCGGCAATGAGGGCGGTCGGGCGGACGGGCGGTCGGGCGGTCGGCACCGGCGTGCTGCTGGCGGCAGTCCTGACCGCCGGTCCGCCAGTCCGGCTGACCGCCCAAGATAGCTCCGCTGTCGATCGGGGCGTCCGCATCGGCATCGTCTACCGGCCCGGCGTGCGCCCGGGCATGGTGGTGCTGCCGGTGCATGCGCCCGCGCTCGATTCGGCACGCATCATCCTGTCGCGCGATCTCGACTACAGCGACCGCTTCGAGCTGATCACGCTTCCCGGGGGCGACTCGATCCGCGTCACGACGACGGCGTCCGGCGCCCGCCCCCCGGCCGCAGCCGCGGGACGAACCGGAGGAGGCGGCGCTGCGGCCGCGACCACGCTCAACTATCCGCTGTACCAGGCGCTCGGCGCCGACTTCGCCGTCGCGGTGGCGCCAGCGTCGGGCGACACCACGATCGTCACCGTGCACGACGTGGCGGCGGGCGGCGTGCGGCGCGAGCTCCGGGCACGCCTGCCGGCGCTCAAGGATCCCGGGTTTCGCCTCGCGATTCATCAGCTGGCCGACCGCGTGCTCGAGGCGGCCCTCGGCGTTGGTGGCACGGCCGCCACGCGCGTGCTGTTCGTGATGGACGGCAAGGTGTACAGCATCGATCAGGACGGCGCCGACCAGAAGCTGGTGTCCTCGAGCGATCACCAAGCGATGTCGCCGGCGTGGGCCACGGACGGTCGTCGGTTCTCGTACATGGAGTTTTGGGAGGGCCACGGGCGGCTGTTCGTGCAGGAGGTCGCGAGCGGCAAGCGCGCGCCCGTCGCCACTACCGGTCAGGCGCTCGACTTCACGCCGGCGTTCTCGCCCGACGGCAAGACGCTCGCGTTCAGCCGCGCGACCGAGGAAGGCACCGACCTCTACACGGTGAACATCAAGGATGGCTGTTGCTTACAGCGCTTGACCGTAGGCCGCTTTTACGACAACTTGTCACCGACCTACAGTCCCGACGGCCAGCGGATCGCGTTCGTATCAACGCGAGCCGGGCTGCCGCAGATCTACGTGATGGCGGCGGACGGGACGGACCAGCAGCTCTTCGCGCCGTTCGACTACGGCGCTACCGGTTCGTCCAACGCGCCGGAGTGGTCGCCCGACGGCCAGACGGTCGCCTTCCACCGCGACGTGGGTGGCACCTTGCAGGTGTTCGTGCTCGACGTGCGGACGCGTGCGGTGCGGCAGCTCACCTCGGTCGGGCGGAACGAAGATCCAACCTGGGCACCCGACAGTCGTCATATGGCGTTCGTGTCGGATCGTTCGGGGTATCGGCAGCTCTGGATCATCGACGTCGAAACCGGCCGCATCCGCCCGCTGCTGCAAAAGAGCGGCGCGCGGCTGCCGGCCTGGTCTCCGCGGTTGCCGGAGACCGCATCGTCGACCCCTTGAAATCGGAGAGGACTTGAACCGATGAAACGCCTACCCTTGCTCCTGCTGAGCGGTCTCGCCGTCGCGGCCATGGCCGCGTGCGGCGGCAAGACGCCGGAGACCACGCCTGCGCCGCAAGCTGCGAACGCGGACTCGCTCGCTGAGGCCGAGCGGCTGCGCGCGGACTCCATCGCGCGTGCCGAGCGCGAGGCCAAGGAGCGTGAGGACGCGGAACGGCGCCGCCAGCAGCAGATCGCGGATTCGCTCGCCGCGCTGGGAAAGTCGACGGAGGCGGTGCGGGCCCTCCTCGCGACCATGATCCACTTCGATTACGACAAGGCAATCATCCGGGGTGGGGACGCCGCGGTCCTGGATCAGAAGGTGGCGATCCTCCAGGCGAACCCCGGGCTGCGGATTCGCCTCAGCGGCCATTGCGACGAGCGCGGGTCCGACGAATACAACCTGGCGCTCGGCAATCGCCGCGCGACGGCCGCCAAGCAGTACCTCGTCAGTCACGGCGTCGATGCGGGCCGCATCGAGACCGTGTCCTACGGCGAGGAGCGGCCCATTGCCTCCGGCCACGACGAGGAAGCGTGGGCGCAGAATCGCCGGGACGAGGTCGAGATTCTCTCCGGCGGTGAGAATCTGAAGCAGCCGTGAGGCGGCCCTTCCTGCTCGCCCTGGGGCTCACCGCCGGATGCGCGCTGAAAGGCGACGTCCGGCGGGTCGAGCTCCAGGTGGAAGCGCTGCGTGTAGAGCGCGCCCGTGCCGACAGCCAGCGCGCCAGCGAAATCGACACGGTGCGCACGTTGCTTCGCACGGTGCAGGAGAAGCTGACGGCGCAGCAAGCGTACCTGGTGCAGCTGCGCGGCGACGTGAAGACCGATCTACTGGCCGTCCAGCAGCAGCTCGTGAGCGTGCAGGAGCTGACGGGCCAGAGCCAGCAGCGCCTGACCGAGCTGCGTGGGCGGCTGGAAGAGCAGGCCCGCCAACCCGTCCCGGTGGTGGACACGAGCCGCGGCGGCGCGGCCGCGCCGGTCGGCCCTTCGGGGAATCCGGCGGGCCCGGGACCGGAGCAGATGTACGACCTCGCGTATCAGCAGTACCGGGCGAGCCGATATGGAACGGCGGGCCAGGCCTTTCGAGAGTTCCTGCGGATGTTTCCGACCCACGAGCGGGCTCCCGACGCGCTCTACTTCATCGGTGAGTCGTTTGCCGGGGAGAAGAACGCGGACTCGGCGGCCGCGGTGTATCAACAAGTCGTGAAGACCTATCCGGCGTCGCCGCGAGCACCGTCGGCGCTCTATAAGCTGGGCTTCCTCGCCGAGCAGCGGGGCGACAAGGCGGCGGCGCGGACATACTACGCCCGGGTCATCGCCAGCTACGCCCGCTCTCCAGAGGCCAACCTCGCGCGCGACAAGCTCCAGCGCCTGGGGCGGTAGCCTCTCCCGCGTCTGGAGCCGGGGTCTGGGGGGCCGGCGTGTCGGAGACTCGTGAGAACCGGGGCGAAATGCCCTTCCTCGACCACGTCGAGGAACTGCGCTGGCGCATCCTCAAGAGCCTCGTGGCGGTCCTCCTGGCGAGCCTGGTGGGCTGGGTAGTCGTCGAGCATGTGGACGTGATCCGCATGTTGATGCGTCCCATCACTCCCCTGCTTCCCGACGGCAAGCTCAAGTTCACCAGTCCCACCGAGCCGTTCCTCATCACGCTCAAGTTCGCGTTCGCCCTCGGCCTGTTGCTTGCCTCACCGGTGGTGATCTACCAACTGTGGGCCTTCCTTACGCCGGCGCTCTACGCCCGCGAGAAGCGGATGATCGTGCCCGCCCTCTCGGTGGGCGTCGTGCTGTTCCTGAGCGGCGCCACCGTCGCCTTCGAATGGCTGCTGCCGCGCATCCTGCGCATGCTGTTCAGCTTTCAACCGCAGGTGTTCTCGCCCATCATCACCGCCGACGGATACTTCTCGTTCGCGGCGCAGTTCCTGATCGCCATCGGGCTCGCCATGGAGCTGCCGCTCGTCGTAGTCATCCTCACGGCCCTCGGACTCACGACGCCGCAGTTCCTCGCCCGCAACCGCCGCTACGCCCTAGCCATCGCGGCCGTGGCCTCCGCGTTGCTCGCTCCCCCAGATGCGCTGTCGATGCTGGTCGGGATCGTCCTCCTCATGGCGCTCTACGAGGTGAGCATCTGGTGCGCATGGGTCGTGACCAAACGCCGGGCTCGCCGCGAGCAGGCCAGCCGAGGGAGCGTCGCCGGGCTCGTCGCCCTGTTGCTCCTCGCCGGCGGCGCCCTCGATGCGCAGACACCGCCATTTCCGAGGGCGCGACCCGACACGACGCCGCGGACCGCCGCGGACTCGGCTGCGCAGGGCCGCCTCGACACAGCCACCGCCCGCCGGCTGGGCCTGCCGACCGGCCCGACCCGGAGCTTCCCTCCGGCGGACGCGGTGATCGACTCGCTGAGTAAGCTGAAGGGGTACCGCATCACTTGGTACATGGCGGACACGCTGATCGCCCAAGGTGGCGATACCCAGATGATGCACCTTCGCGGCGAGGCGTTCGTCGAGCGCGAAGGCACGAAGGTCGAATCGGACTCCATCCGCTACCACCAGCGGAGCTGTCGGCTCGATGCCATCGGCGATCCCCGCTTGTTCGATCAGGCGACGGTCATGGTAGGGGAAGGGATGCGCTACGATACATGCCTCAAGCGCGGCACCGTCCACAACGCGCTCACCGACTTCCAACAGGGCGTCGCCCGGTGGTACGTGCGCGGCGACCTCGCGGTCGACTCGGGGTCCACGCGCCTGTACGGGTCGAACAGCGAGGTCACCTCGGACGAGAACCCCGTTCCCGACTACCACTTCTCCACCGGCGAAATGAAGTGGTTGAACAAAAACGTGATGGTGGCACGCCCGGCCGTCCTCTACATCCACGACGTCCCGATCATGTGGCTGCCGTTCATCTTCCAGGACGTGCGGAAGGGGCGGCGCAGCGGCATCCTGGTGCCGCGCTTCGGCCTGAGCGACATCGTCCGCCCCGTCCGGACCTACCAGCGCCACGTGTTGAACGTCGGGTACTACTGGGCTATCAACGACTACTTCGATTTCCTCCTCTCGGCGGACTGGTATGCGGCGCGCTATCTGTCGCTCCGAGGCAGGAGCAGCTACAAGTGGCTCGACCGGTTCATCGACGGGAGCATCTCGTTCGAGCGCTACGGCCAGCTCGATTTTCCCGGCTCCTCCATCCGCCTTGGATGGCAGCACCAGCAGCGGTTTTCCTCGCGCACGCACTTCGGCGCCAGCATCGACTACGCGAGCAGCACCCGGGTCATTCAGACCAATACCGTGAATCCGTTTCTTGCGACCGCGAGCCTCACGTCGCAGGCGAACTTCACCAAGCAGTTCGATTGGGGCACGTTGAGCGTGGGCGGCAGCCGCAGCCAGGAGGTCGGAAATGGTCTCGTATCCCAGACCATACCGACGGTGAACCTCGCGCCGTCCCCCATCAACATCACGCCGTCCATCACCTGGTCGCCCGGCTTTTCGTTCGCCAATCAGCAGGCTTTTCACCAGCAACAGCCGGTGCTAGTCCTACCCGGGGGCGTGCTGGATACTGTGTTCGCTGACAACCGCGCCACGACCTTGAGCTTTCAGACCCCGCTCCGCATCGGGCCCTGGAACTGGACCAATACGTTCGACCTGGCGGACAACATCAGCAATGCGCGGCAGGAGGTCGACATCCCGGACTCGACCGTCCCGGGTGGGCGCCGTCGGGTGCTCTTCGACCAGACGTTCAGCACGGCGATCAACTGGCAAACGGGCATCAACCTGCCCTCGTTTTTCACGGGAAGCTGGAAGCTGCAGCCGGCCATCGCGATCGTGAACCAGACGTCGCAAGGGCCCTTCATGATCCGCAATCAGTACACGAACGGGCAGTTCCTGCGCCAGGGCAAACGCCTCCAGTTCAGCGCGGGCCTCAGTCCCACGTTCTTCGGGTTCTTCCCGGGATTTGGGCCCATCGCCCGGATTCGCCATTCGATTTCGCCGCTGATCAGCTATGCCTACGCGCCGGGGTCCGACGTCGATCCGGCCTTCGCGTACGCGCTCGATCCGACGCGCCGGAACTTCACCACGCGCAGCGATCCGCAGCAAACGATCAGCCTCGGACTGTCGCAGAACTTCGAAGCCAAGCTCAAGCCGCCGGCGGGCGACACGACGACCCAGCATGCGGCGCGCAAGATCCGGCTCCTAAGCATCAACACGAGCTCGCTGTCCTACAACTTCGAGCAGGCGAAGCAAGCCGGTCACACGGGCTGGCAGACGTCGTCCCTCAGCAACACGTTCGCCTCGGACCTGCTTCCGGGCTTCAGGCTGAGCATGACGCACGACCTGTGGAAGGGCCAGGTGGGGACCGACACGGCGAAGTTCGATCCGTTCTTGACCAACCTCTCCGCCCAGTTCACCATCACGCCGGCGACGATCCGCGGCCTGGCCTCCCTGTTCGGTCTGGGGGGGAAGCCCGCGTCCAAGCAGCCTCCGACCACCCAGCCGCCCGCTGGAACCGAGGGCCCGCCAGGTGGAGCTCCCAATCCTGTTGATCGGAACCGCGTTGGAGGGCCGTACGCGGTGCCGATCGGGGCCGGGGGCAGGGGGTTCAACCTGTCGCTTAATTACACCAAGGTACGGGCCCGCCCGCAGTCGGACTCGACATCGTTCGGTGCCCCGGCGGGGAGCCAGCAGGTGGGATTCACGCTCTCATTCCAACCGACGTCGCATTGGTCGGCGACGTGGGACTCGAACTACAACTTCGACACGCGGCAGTTCGGGGCCCACGCCATTCGCCTCGAGCGCGACCTGCACCGCTGGCACGCGAGCTTCTCGTTTCTGAAGGCCCCGAACGGCAACTTCGCGTTCAGCTTCTACGTCGCCCTGCTGGATCAGCCCGACATCAAGTTCGACTACGAGCAGCAGTCCTTCACTCGCTAGCCGTCCCCTCCAGATGACACACCAAGCCCGGCTCCGGTTGCCAACTCTCGCGTCGTTAGCGACTTACGTGTGGGCACGCCGCGTGCTTCTCACCGGGCGACCTGAAGCCTCGAGGATGCCATGCGGCTCTCGCTCCGCCATCTCGTACTAGTCGTCGCTGGCCTCACGGCCGGCGCATGCCAGAACAACACCGTTTCGAACGGCCCTGGCACGTTGCCCGCGCCGCAAAACCTCTCGTACGAGCTCGACCCGAGCGGCGATCCCAATCAACCCGCTGGGATCAGGCTCGCCTGGGACGACATGCAGAGCTCGGACCTCGCGAGCTACCGGGTGTACTCGCGCGGGAGCACGAGTGGCTCGTTCCTGCTACGCGGTGAGACCACGTCCAATACGTTCCATGACAACGGGGTACCCCACCTGCAGTACTACGTGACCGCGGTGGATGTCGGCGGCGGCGAGAGCAATGCCAGCAATCGGGTGACGGTAAACGAATACCTCCAGATCGGCGCCCCCCCCTCGCTGACGGGCATCACGCTCGACAGCGCGATCCACCTCGATTGGGCGGACACACCCGACTTCGCGCGCTTCAAGTGGTATCGCGTGTACAGCTCGGACTACAACCCCGGACAAAACCTGTGCGTCAATTGGTTGCTCGAGGGAACGACGGTGTCGCACGAGTTTCTTGCGGGTCAGCTGCCAAACGGGGTGACGCGCTGCTTCGGCGTGTCCGCGCTCGATACGCTGGGGTACGAGAGCCTGTGGGCCCCCGTGTGGCTGGACACGCCTCGTCCCGACGCGCGCAACGTGCTGGTGTGGGCGTTGGGCGGCACGCACGATGTAGAATCGGGCTTTCGCTTTTGGGACGACCTGAACGGCAATGGCTACGGCGATGCCGGCGAGCTCGGACTGGTGCAGAGCGGTACCCGAAGCGACATCGATTTCGTTATTCACGTCCACGCCGCGGACTCGTCGCTCTGGATCGTGCCAGTGTTCACGGGGACGAGCGCTCAGCTCTACAGCGCGAATCCCATCGCTGATCTCACCTCGATCGACCTCGCGCCTTCGAGCGGGTACAGCCGGGATTCGCTCCTCGCGCGCCCCGGTTTTGGCTACGTCTTCGAACTCGTAGACGGATCCGTGCGGCACTACGGAGCGCTGCGAATGACGCACGTCAGCCGCCAGTACGTGATCTTCGATTGGAGCGTGCAGACGGATCCGGGGAATCCTGACCTGGTGCCTCCGAAAGGGCCGGCGCTGACCGGGCGGCAGATGACAGTCTCTCGGTAGCGTCACCAAACGCCAAGCCGCAACCGGTTCCCAGGTATGAGTGGCCAGGTTTAGCTCCCTGGCCACTCTGCTTTCTGTCAACCACCACTGTCCGCCGGAAGCTTGGCGTCTCGCACCTGCGCACGTAGCTTCCTCTCGCATGCCAGCCCCCCTCTCGCTGGACGGCCACTCCCTGTCGATCGCGGACGTCGTCGCCGTGGCCCGCCACGGCGTGCACGTTGCCATCGCCCCGCACGCCCTCGCGGCCGTGACCGCGTCCCGCCGCACGGTCGAGGCCGCTGCCGCTCGTGGCGACACGATCTACGGCGTCAACACCGGCTTCGGGAAGCTCGCCCACGTCCGGATCAAGCCAGAGCAGACGCGAGAGCTGCAGCGGAATCTGATCCGCAGTCACGCGTCGGGCGTGGGGGACCCGTTGTCCGTGGACGTCGTACGGGCGATGATGCTGCTACGGGCCAATGTGCTCGTGCGCGGAACGAGCGGCGTGCGGCCGGCGCTCCCCGAGCTCATCATCGAGATGCTCAATGCCCAGGTCCACCCGCGCGTTCCCTCCCAGGGGAGCGTCGGAGCGTCGGGCGATCTCGCCCCGCTGGCCCACCTGGCCCTGGCCATGATTGGCGAAGGCGCTGACGGCGCCGCGCTCCGGGCCAGTGGCCTGCGACCCATCACGCTCGAGGCGAAAGAAGGGCTGGCGTTCGTGAACGGGACGCAGGCGCAGACCGGGATGGCCGCGTTGCTGGTGCACGACGCCTGGGTGCTGTGGCGCACCGCCCATGCGGCGGCGGCGATGAGCCTCGAAGCGGTGCGGGGGACGCCCGACCCGTTCGACCCTCGGATCCACGACGCGCGCCCCCACCCGCTCCAGCAACGCTCGGCGGCGCTGCTGCGCGATCTGCTCGCCGGCTCGGAGATCCGCGAGTCGCACCGAGAGAACGACCCGCGCGTGCAAGACGCGTACTCGCTGCGCTGCACCCCCCAGGTGCTGGGCGCGGTCGGAGAAGGGCTGGCGTTCGCGGAACGGCTGGTCACGACCGAGCTGAACGCCGCGACCGACAACCCGCTCGTGTTCGATGACGACGTGCTCTCGGGGGGCAACTTTCACGGGCAGCCCATCGCCCTCGCCCTCGACGTGATCGGCATCGCGCTCGCCACGCTCGCGGGCCTCGCCGAGCGGCGGATCGAGCGCATCGTCAACCCGGACTTGTCGTCCGGGCTGCCGCCGTTCCTCGCCCGGGATCCAGGCGTCGAGTCCGGATTCATGACTCCGCAGATCGCCGCGGCGGCCCTGGTCGCGGAGTGCCGGGTGCTCGCAACGCCGGCGAGCGTCCAGTCCGTGCCCACCGAGGGGAACCAGGAGGACATCGTCCCGATGGGCATGACGGCCGCGTGGAAGGCGGAGCGCATCCTCGGGAACGCGGCGCGAATCGTCGCGGTCGAGCTGCTCGCGGGGGCCCAGGGGCTCGAATTCCTGAAACCCCTCGCGCCTGGGCAAGGAGTGCGGCGCACGTATGCGGCGGTGCGCAGGGTGGCGGAGGCGCTCGATGGCGACCGCCCCTTCACGGACGACATCGAACGGATCGCTGCGGGCATTCGGGACGGGACGTTTGATCCGGAAGGGCGGACACCGTGACCGGCCCCCGAATCGTGCGCGCACCGCGGGGACCAGCGCGGTCCTGCAAAGGCTGGATTCAGGAGGCGGCGCTCCGCATGCTCATGAACAACCTCGATCCAGAGGTGGCGGAGCGGCCCCAGGATCTCGTCGTGTACGGCGGTACCGG
>Ga0114129_10013597_pt1 | contig 11598 bp, 11 predicted proteins | sample RhiMetdeltSRZDD1_FD_80071 | JGI IMG/M metagenome (GOLD analysis project Ga0114129, IMG submission 80071) | Populus rhizosphere microbial communities from Tennessee, USA - Rhizosphere MetaG P. deltoides SRZDD1 (version 2) (version 2) | ecosystem: Host-associated > Plants > Roots > Rhizosphere >... | reverse complement strand
GCGGAACGTGGGCTGCGGCGGGTTGTACTGCAGTGTGAATCCCGCCAGCAGGCCCTCGATCCCGAAGGTCGGGATCGTGGACACGCGGTCGGTGTAGCTGACCGTGATCCCGGCTCGGATCCGCGAGCGGAACTGGTAGCCGAGCTCAGCCCCAGCTTCACGAATGCGGTCGTCGCGCTGGCTCCGTACGAGCCCCTGCTCCGAGACAACCAGCGTCACGTCTCCGTCCGAGACCAGCCGAGACTGGCGCGCATAGAGCCGCAGGTACACGCTGCGGGTCAAGAACTTCTCGACGAACGCCTCGACCGTCTCGTCCAGATTCGTGGGCGTGGCCCCAGACGTGGCAAAAGACGAGTAGTCGACGTCGCGCTTGTAGCGACCTCCCAGCCTCGTCTTGAATGAGATGTTCCAGGTCGCATTCACATCGGCGTACGGCACGTCCCGCCGGGCTCCGCTGTCGAGCCGGAACCACCGCATTCCGGCGAGCGCCCAGCCCGCGATGAGGGCGGTCTCGTCGGTGCGAAACCCGCCGTAAGCAAGCGTGGAGCTGCCGTCGCGTTCCGGCAGATTCGGGTAGCGGTACCAGGACTCCTCGCCGCCCGTAACGAAGCGCGACTTCACGGAGAGTCCCAGCTGCAGCTCCCCGCCGGCCTCATACCTGTTGTCGGTAAGCGTGTTTCCGAGATCCGTGCCCAGATAGACCAGACTCTCGGTGCGGTTGCGCAACCGGCTTCCGAACAGCGCCACCCGCATGCGATCACCGAGGTCGCGGCGCAGCAGAGCGCGCGTGCCTTCGGTCTCCTGCTCCACACGCTCGTTGACCTCGTAGTTCGGCCGCGAGAACGTCCGCGCGTAGCGCTCCTCCACCGCGACGCGTGTCTTCACGCCACGCACATCCAGGTACGCCGTTCCATGTCCGTTCAGCTGCCGCTGGGACTCGGTCTTCGCGAAGTACAGGTAGTCGAGGCCGCCATCGATGCGAAGCCGGCTTTCGCGGCCGAACGGCCTGACGATCTCCAGGCCTGGACCGCCACTCGCGGTGAAGTCGGTCTGCCGTTCGGTCGCCGTGTAAAAGACGTTGGAGTCAATACCAAGTGTACCGACGTGGAGGTAGGGGGTGATGTAGAAATTGCCAAGCCGGAAAAGTCCCGGCCTTGTCGCCGTAGCGTCACCAGCGATCGATCCGGCAGACTCGGGAGTTTGAGCCAGCAGATCGGCGCACATCCCTGCGATCAATGGAAGGAGCCCGACTATGCTGCGTCTCACGCGCTTGAGAATAGCCGAACCATCAGGGACCTGTAGCTGTCGCGCAGTTACGACCCCAGCCATGCCGACGTAGAGGTATCAGGCCTGCAAGGCGTCAGCAGCCTGCCTCAAGCCACTGGGCCCGACGCGCCGGCACAGCGAAAACGTTCCACGCACGCTCTGGCGATGCGCCAAGCGGCACAAGCCTGCCACCCCCATCCAGCGCGAAGAACCCATACCGCGCCGCCTCAAGCTGCGCGAGACAATCTAGGGCCTGTGTCGACTTGAGGCCGAAGGCCCCAGCCGCCCGACTATTGACCTCGAGCATGACCACTGGCGCAGCCGGGCGGTTCAAGAACTTGATGGCTCCCCTCACCACCAGAGCCTCTGCCCCCTCCACATCACACTTCACGAAGTCGGCAGGCCAAATCCTGCCGTCTTGAAGAAGGTCATCGATTCGCACCGTCTCGATTGCATAAGTGCGCACTCGGCGGCCTGCACCGGTCCAGTCGGCAAGGCTGGCCATGCTAGCATCCGGAGGCACAGTAAACGACGTCGTGCCCGAGTTGTCGGATGCGGCGGCAGGGAACAGAGTGACATTCGGCAGCGCCGCTACCGTCCGCCTCAAGCATGGAAGGACGCTGGGGCATGGCTCGAAGGCAAAGACCCGCCCGCCGGGCCCGACCTGCGATGCGAGCTGGACGGTATAGAGCCCCCAGTGCGACCCAACGTCCACGACAACCTGACCGAGTCCCACGCGTCGCTGCAAAAACCTTCGCTCAGATTCCTCCGGTAGCTGTCCCACGAATAGCCCATGGCTCGACGCCTCGCGAAGGTCGACGAAGACTGTACTATCCCCAATTTGAACGGGTGCCTCCCGCCACTGTGGGCTTGCCTGTGCCAAGAGGATCGCCAGGCGCGTCGAGCCGCGGGCACGACTGCGCAGGATCCTCCGTAGCAGATGAGCTGAAAGAGATTCAGGAGGCATCCAGGAGCCGCCGCAAGACCGTCGCCGATCCGAACCCACTGCCACTGTCACTCGCCTCGTGGAGGAGTGTCCTAAGCCAGCATCCATACCTGGCGAAGTCGAGCACCTCGCCCTATTGCGCAAGCCCTTCGCCAGTCAGAGATCTGCGCTACTTGGCGCGCACGGTAACACGTCTCGGTCGACGCCACATAAGCCCGATGGCAGGCCGAGGACGCAACTATCGTAGCACTCAGCGATGGTGAGAACGCATCCAGATGCTACAGCCTCCACTGGCTCTCAAGCCCTCACTCAGTTTCGTAGTAGCTTTCGGATATCTGTGCGGGTCTTACGGCGGATGCGTGCGAGATCCTTGTCGGCGAGTTGGGGGCAAGGGCCCGCCCACCACCGCGGCGGATGATGTTGAAGGAGCCCATGCGGGGCTGGACGCCCATCTCGAATCGGCTCACGCGCACCGGGCCAGAGGTCGTTCGTCCCAGCAGACTCTTCAAGAGTGATGTGGGTTCTCAGCGAGGGCCTTTAGCGTATCGCCGAGGTGCAGTGTGTCGAGCAGCGTATTGACAGAGCTCTTCAGCCAAGAATACGTCGTCGATGTGACAGTGGCTGCTCGCAACGCTTCCGCCCGGCGAATCATCCGCTCACTAGACTGCAGGCGGCCGCCACGCAGAACGCCGATGATCTCGTAGGGATTGATACCTTCTGTCCAAACCGCAGCCGGTTTCAATCCCGCCTCGCGAAGGAGAGCGTGCATCGACCGTCGATTGAAACAGAAAAGATGGTCTGGATAGCAAAGCGCACGCCACTTCGCTCCTAACAGGCGGCGCGAAAGGGAGTCTACATTCGGTGTGGTGAGAAACAGTACGCCCCCCGGTCGTAGGGTCCGTCTGGCAAAGCGGACGGCACGCATCGGATCGAGAACGTGTTCGATCGTCTCTGACATCACGACGACGTCGTAGTCAGCCGTCTGCAACTCAAGCGTTTCAACCGACCCGTAGTGGACGGTGAGACCCTGGGCGCGTAGCTGTTCCACGGCAACCCCTGACAGCTCGGTTCCTTCCACCGTCCACCCCTGCCGCCGCAGTGCCCGCAGTAGGATTCCGGAGCCACACCCGACATCGAGCAACCGCCCCTGCTGACGGTAGGGAGCTAACTTTCGTCCCAGGCGCTCCAGTGACCGCTCTGTAGCCAGCGAACTCTCCCAAGCGGCCTCGGAGTCGTAGGCGTATCGCGCGTAGAAGGCAGCCAGCTCTTCCGCCGCTGGTGGCACCCGAGCCTGGGCAAGGCGACAAGACTGACACCGCGCGAAGGGGTGTAGCTGGCCCCGGTTGTCGTACACGTCGAGAAAGTCCCAAAAATCGTCTGACCCACAAGCGGCACATTTCAGCATCGAGGTTCCGCAACGGAAAGCGCTCGGTCCATGACCGTGACGGTAGCAGAGAACAGCTTCACAGAGTACGCTAGGGCCGACGGGTGGCATTGCTTCTATGGCGCTGGGCGAAGAAGGAGTCACCGGACGAGGCGTTCGCTCGTCACGCCGCCTGCTGACGTGGGTGCGCGGACACAACTACGACGTCGGGGTCCGTTACTGGCCGGTGGCCCGTGCAATTCGCCTCGCAGATCCAGAGCGCCAATGGCAGGTACTGGACGTCGGTTCGGGATCCTCTGGGATAGTTCCCCACCTCCCCGGCTGGAGGGTAACCCGGACGGATCTGCAGCGCGAAGCTCATAACGGTCTGCCGTTTGTCCGCGCTAGCGTCCTCGAGCTGCCTTTTCGGGATCGCTCTTGGGACGTCGTGGTATGTGTCGATGTTCTCGAGCACCTGCCCGAGTCGATCCGGGAAGGAGCAATGCGTGAGCTTGTGCGGGTGAGTCGGAAGCTGCTGGTGGTCGCATTCCCATGGGGCCCCACAGCGCGAATGGCAGATCTGCGTTTTGCCAACGCCGCTGTGGCATGCGGCCAAACACCACCCGAATGGGTGCGGCAGCACCTGATGCACGTGTATCCCGAGCCAGAGCTCCTCGACCGACTCCTCCCGAAGCTGGCCGCGGGCCGGCCTTATCGAGAGCAGAGGTTCTTCAACGAGAGCTTGGCTTTGCAGAGGTCGCATCGCTTCCTGGCTCTTAGGTTCACTTCGGGCTACCTTGCGTGGAGCTTGTTGTGCGGGCTGGGGTTGCCGATCCTCGCTAGGCCCGTTCACTCGAGCCGCGGCTACCGCTGCATCTCGGTAGTGCAGTTCGGGTAACCCGGTTGACGCTGCGACTAACCGCTGGCGCCCGACGAACTGGCGTCGCACGCGTCTGAGGATGCCGAACCTCAGGAACGATCGTAGAAGTCGTCGGGCATGTCGCCGCGCGTCTTGTGGCGAATCCTGGCTAGGTCCTTCTCGTCAAGTGGGCGGACCACCTTCGCGGGCACTCCTGCCACGAGCGATCGAGGCTCATTGATCGTACCGGTCAAGACCGCGCCCATGCCCAGGATGCAGTCGTTCGGGAGCTTCGCTCCGGGCGCCAGACGCACCTCGCTGCCCAGGTAGCAGAAGTCGCCGATCTCGATGGGAGCTGTCTCCTGCCGGTTGTGAGTCCAGAGCGACGAGTTGCGCCCGCCGATGATGACGTTCCTGCCAAGGGTCACGCGGTCGGTGAAGTCGATGCGATGACCCGACGTGATTACCGTTCCAGGCCCCACTTCGAGCACGGACTCCGGGTCGGTGCTGCAGTCGTGATCCGGTATGGCGTTCAGCACATTCAGGCGGATGACGTCGGCGTAGTCGCCAAAACGTACGTGCTCCCCGCCGCGGATGACGTTGAGTGTGCCGATCCGCGCCTGGCACCCGGTCTGGAACCGTCCTACGCGCACGATCACGTTCAGGTGGCCGATCCGGGTCCCCTCGCCAAGATCCACGTGCTCGGCATCGAGGAGGGTCAGACCGATCCGGACACTCGGGTGAAAGCGGTAACCGAACACCACTCGATAAAAGGGCTTCTTCAGCGCACTTGGGAGCAGTGCGACGAAAGTCAGCCCCGCCAGCCGTACCCTCCTTCGCCAGCTCTTCATATCCCAATGTAGTTTGCCAGGCGACCAGTAGCCCAGCGCGGCACGAACGCTGCATCGAAGCGAAAGGTCATAGGCTCTGGCAAGGGCTCAAGACGACCAGTCCTCGAGTGGAGCCGGTATCCACAGTACGTTCCGGGAAAGCGGGCGTGAAGCCACTGGACGAGCTCCTCGGGCCGATATCCCCAGAGCTCCCACGAAAGAGGTCCGAGCTCGAGCAACAGAACGGGAGGCAGCTTCGCGCTTAGACACTGCGTCGCCCCCGCGAGAATGTCGCGTTCGGCGCCCTCCGCGTCGCATTTCAAGAGCGTCACGGCCGGCGATCCGGCCTCCGTCCAGATGCTATCTAGAGTCACCTTGCGGCATCGCACCCGCTTCCTCGCGTCAGGATGCGCTGCCAGACTTGCCATGCCCGCGTCTCTGGGTATGTGCAACTCCTCCTCGCCTTCGCGGTCGCCCGCCGCTGCCGCAATGGTTACGACCTGGGGGTATCTCCTAGTAGTGAGGGTCAGCAGGCGATAGGCTGCAGGATTCGGCTCAAGCGCGGAGACGAAGCCGCTTGGTCCCACAGCCTCGGCGAGAAGCGTGGTGTACCAGCCGACGTTGGCGCCCACGTCCATCGTCGAGTCACCGGATCGCACGAAATGCCGCATGAAATGAGTCTCGCCCGCCTCCTCCCAGATTTCGCCAGCCAGCAAGTAGGGCATGCACATCGGCTCTCGGAGATCGAGGAACAGGCGACGTCCATCACGCATCTGCACAGGAATCTGTTGAAGTGGCGTCAGCCACCGCGCCAAGCTCATCACAGCCCGTCCCAGGCCGCGGGGTCGCCAAGCACGGTATGTCCACCGCAGTATTCGAAGAACATAAGGCGTGAGCAACCGCCCAGGCTGGCGATTCAATCTGCGCTCAGTCGCAGGCCAGCTTGCCGCGGGGGATGGGGTTGACCGCTTACCGCCGACGGCTTCGTCTTGAAACCAGGGCAGCTGGAGAGACGCCAAGTCGGCTGTTCTACTGCGCCGGTCGTCTCCCAATACGAGGAGTTACCCGGCAACTCACGACCGCGTGATGCGCCTCCGGAAACGGACATGCTCAGCCAACATCAGGTGCTATCAAGTCGTTAACGTCAGCACATTGAATGCGTCGAGTCTAGCATGCCTCGATCCATGGATTGCCAAGGTGTCACCCCGGCTCGACGTTCAACGTAGGGTTCGAAGGTGGCTGACGACCGCCTTGATCCAGTCGCGCTCACGCGGTGAGAGCAGCACACGCCACGCTAGACCGAGGTAGGCGCATGCCGCGAGCGGAAATGCCGTCAACACGATGACAAGCGGCTGGTCTGGCCCCGTGAGCCACCCGGCGCAACAAAGAAGCGCGATAACTGCCCAAACAGGCCCAAAACCGCTACCGGCGTGCACCTCCACCTGGTACAGCTTCCGCGCCCGGACAGTGACCATTACACACTCAGCCATCGAGCGCACGCTCCAGGCGATGGCCGCACCAGTCACCCCGGCGCTGACCACGAGATAGAAAGCGCCAAGAGCGTAGGGCGCGAGCAGGAGACTATGGATGTGGGCCACGATGTCCGTGCGGCCGCAAGCCTGAAGGAGCGAGCGAGGCGTCAGCGCCAGGGCATTGGCACAAGCTCCGAGGGACAAGGCGACGAGAGGTATCGCTCCAGCGGCCGCGTATTCGGGCCCCGCCCAGAGTGATAGCACGGACCTGCCACCCAGGTAGCAGGCTAATGGGAAGGGTGAGACCAATAGCAGGACGAGCCGCGTCGCCCCCGAGCGCAACGAATTCATCGAAGCGTACTGAGCCGTAGCCTGCAGATGCGCGAAGGCGGGGACGAGCGGGTAACCCAAGGCCGTGGGGACGATCTCGATCAACTGCGCGAGGGATATCGCCACGCTGTAGAAGGCTAGGTCCCGGGGTGAGAGGAATGCAGCGACTAGCAGTCGCTCTCCAAAAAACAGAGCGTTGCCGATGAGCGAGGACAGCGCCGACGGAAGGCCAACACGCAGGAGATCGCGCACTGCGGTCGACGCAACGCAAGGATGGCGGACCTCCGGCTGCAATTGCATGGCAAGCAAGAAATGAACCCCGAAGGTGACCCCGGCCATGCCAGCTGCCACGCCCGTGGCAGAAACCAGCCCCCCACCAAGCCCCAACACGACGACGGTCAGGACCGTCTGAGAGACTGCCGCGCCGTAATGAACGAGCGTGTAAGAACGGAATCGAAACCGAGCCAGCTGAGGTGTATTGGTCACACCGGCCAGACCGCGGAGCCAGAAGGCCACGCACGACAGCTGAAGCCCTAACGCGGTGGCGTGCAGTAGAGTCGGCGTCCCATCAACAAAGTGACTCGAGATCGGCTGGGCAAACCAGGCGAGAAGGGCGGCGCTGGCGACTGTGGAGAAGGCAATGAGCCCGAGTGCCGACCAGAAGACTTGAACTTCGCGCTTGCCGTCACCGAGCGAGGCCGCCGCGGCCCCCAGCCGGGTCGATGCGATGCCCATTCCCAGATCGGTGAAGACGATGCAGTTCGTCGCAAGCCCCACAAAGACCAGCGCCCCGTAGGCGTCTGGGCCCAGCGAGCGGATGATGAAGGGGGTCAAGACGAGGCTTGTCGCTAGCGAAGCCCCTTGGCCCGCAAGACCCCACATGCTCCCGCTGAGCATGTCCTTGCGAAGCTGTTCCCGGCCGACCTGGCTTCCACCGGGGGCCAGGTTCGTCACGAATCCACCCCGAGGCCGTGCTCGTCGTTCGTCAGGCGGTTTGCCCCCGTGACAGGCGCCATGGAACAAACGAGGCGGCATCGAGCTTCCAACTGCAACAGCGACGACTTGGTAGACCAACCATCGTGTTCAGCATTGTCACGGCCATCACACGACGAACGGAGCCGCAAGCTGTCCATAAATACGCTCGTGATGCTGGGTCACGGCATCGGCATCCATCATCTCCAGGACGTATCGTCGCCCAGCTTCCGCAAGAGAAATGCCCAGGTCTGGAAGCTTCATCAAGCCTTCGACAGCTTGGACTATGGCACCGGTGTTCTGTGTAGGGATCAGACGCCCGCCTCTGCCTGCGCGAAGGATGTCCGGGGCGATGCCAACGGGCGTCATCACCACAGGCTTGCGCATGGCGAGAGCCTCGACTAGCACCTGGCAGTACGACTCGCTCTCGGACGGCTGAACGACCACGTCGGATGCGGCGATCCAGTCGAGTGCCGCATCGGTCCAGCCGACGAACGTCACTACCTTGCCCAGGCCCAGATCCTGCGTGCGCCGGCGCAACTCAGACTCATACGGGCCGCCGCCCAGCAAGACGAGGCGGACATCCGGGTTGGACGCCAAGATCCCAGGCATCGCCTCAAGCAAGAAGTCCAGACCCTTCTCCACGCTGAGACGACAGGCTGCCAAGATGACATAGCGCCCGACCAGTCCATACTGGGTCCGTAGTGTCTCGGGTGCCCCCGGTGCGGAGACTCGCATCAGCTCCAACTCCAGTGCGAACGGGATCACGACCACCTTCGAGGCAGGCACACCCTGGCGGTCGACCAGAATGGACGCCACGTCCGCCGTGGGCACGAGGATTCGAGCCGCCGATCGGTTGCAGAACGACTCAGCGGCCAGGAAGAGTCGGCGCTTGAGCCCGCGGGTCAAGAAATAGATGTGATCCGAGTAGTGCCTGCCGATGACGTAGCCCTTCAAACCGAGAGCGCGTGCGGCCACCGCGGCCACGAGATTCTCGTTGAAGTGGTGCGCGTGAAGCACATGTGGCCGAAAACGGCGCATCTCGCGCCTGAGAGCTGCGAGCGCTCGCGGAAGGTTCAAGTAGCTGAAGCCGAAGCCCAACTGCCTGATTGGATACGGAACCCCAGGTGGATAGGGCCCCGAGCGGCGCTGCGGGAGCCCAACGAGCGCCTGGACCTCGAAGCGCTCGCGGTCGAGCCGAGATATCACAGTGTCGATGAAGTCCGAGCGATTGATGGTCTGGGCAAAGTGGAGGACGCGGACTCTTGGCATGACCGCCACACTCACGTCAGGCACAGGCAGTGGCAATCAGGGGTTCGATTGCAGCGAGCACGCGGGTGGACGTGAGGGCGGCCATCTGGCGGCAGGGAGAGGCTTGGCACCGATTCCAGCGACAGCCGGCGCAATCCGCGTGAGACTCCATGACCACCTTGGCGGTGGAATAAAGGTCCGCATGCTCTGGGCGGCTCGCCCTGAACAGACCCACCGTCGGACGACCAAGGGCCCCCGCCATGTGAAACGGGCCGCTGTCCGTCGTGATGACGATGGACGCCCCCTCGATCACGGCTAACAGCTCCTGCAGAGTGAAGGCACCTGTAGTGTCGGTGGCGGTCTGCCTCAGGCGGTCAGGAACAACGCCACGAGTCTCGCGACCACCGATGACCAACACGCGAAATCCCCGCTGTGATAGAGACCTGGCGATATCCTCAACCCGGTCGATGGACCACCACTGACGAGGATTGCTACCGAAAGGATGGACTGCCACGTACCTCTGTCGCTCGTCGAGGTCGAGCTCCCTCAGCTTGTTGCGGGCCGAAGCACGCGCGGAGTCGGCTACCCATAGTCTTGGTGCGGGACTGGCTACGCTGAGTCCCAGAACGGACAAGGCTTGCAGTCGCTCTGGCGGTCCCCATGTCCGCGGGCTTCCAATATCGTAGCTGTGCGTCAGACACGAAGCGAGGGGACTCCCACGCACGCCGATTCGGACAGGAATGCCGGCCCGCTTCAAGACGACGCTGAACTGATCGCCAAGGATGATCAGGGCGACGTCGAACGATCTGCTCCGGAGCCAAGCCAGCAAACGTCGCACGTCGGCACGTCCGCGAAGGGTAAAAGGGATGGCCGTCACGGTATGGAAGCTATCGATGAGCGGGCAGGCCGCGAAGAGGTCACAGTTATGCTGCATTCCGAGAAGGGTGATCTCTGCGTTTGGCAACAGTCGTCGCGCTTCCACAATGACGGGACTGCTCATGATCGAATCGCCAAGCAGTCCAGCAATGACGACGAGTACCCGCTCCGGTTCAACGTGCTCGAAGGGCTTCCCTGGCCTCAGGGCACACAGACGCCCAGCCAGCCAAAGCCGAGCCTGATACTGTAACACCCACGCCGACGCTAAGAGATCACGAGACCTGCGCCCGAAGATCTTCTGGCGAGTGTGGTTCATTCGTCTTGAGAATTCTATACCCGGCTCATGAGGGCCACCTGTTTCAGCCTTCCGCGTCGGCTCCAAGATCGCCGAAGACTCGCCCCTCGCCAAGTCAACGCTACGACAACCGTGAGCCGCGTTTTCAGACGTGACCGGCCTGTGCGCGAAAGGCCACAGGCGTCTCGCTGGGGCGCTGCCAGGGTAACCATCCCTTGGTTCTCGTCCAGTGCAGTGATAGGGACCTCTCGGCTTCGTGCTCTTCAGCCATGTCAAATACCTGCGGTTCGAGCATCTTGGCGGGGCGTCCCCGCGTGGGCGTCCCTCGATCTCGGGCTTCGACGAGCGCAGTCAACAGGGCCATGTGACAATGTAGCCGAGGCGAGAAATCGAGGTGAGACCTGCTCGGCGCCCGTAGCATCCTCAGATCTATCCGCTATCGACTGGGCATGCACGTCGTTGCGCCCCAGCTCGACGACGGCACTGACGCCGGAGTGCATGCCTACTACAACAGCCGCCTGAGCGAATGCTCATTTCTCGACGACCCCAAGCACTACGAACGGCCCAGAATCGACTGGATTCTAGCCCACGTCCAGGGCGGCTCATTGCTGGAAATTGGCTCAGCCGACGGCACCGTAAGCGCGATGCTCGCCGCCAAAGTTCAACGGCTGGTCGCAGTGGACGTCTGCGAGGAGTCAGTGCAGCGTCTTCGAGCACGTGGGCTACCCAACGTGGAGGCACGGCATGCCCTCATAGAGCGCATTGAGCTCAAAGACCAGTTCGATTGGGTAGTGATGTCAGAAGTCGTGGAGCACCTCCGAGACCCTCGAGCGGTTCTTACACGCGTACTCACATGGCTCCGGCCGGGAGGAGTCGCCCTGCTCTCGAGCCCCGAAGGCGCCTGGGAAGCTGACAGCATCGAGCACCTGCATGTGTTCGATCTCGACTCTTGGTGCAAGCTGATCGTGCGCGCCGGCAGCAGGGATTTTCGTGTGTTCAAGATCGCCGATCGCGATGGATTCGATCGCTGGCTTGGGGCCGAAATCACTCGTGATCGATGACGGACAAGAACGAGGGCACAGACTGGAAGGAGGAGACTCCTTCGCCACAACCTCCCCGGCGTGTTTCGATTGTCGTG
>Ga0114129_10013596_pt1 | contig 11599 bp, 10 predicted proteins | sample RhiMetdeltSRZDD1_FD_80071 | JGI IMG/M metagenome (GOLD analysis project Ga0114129, IMG submission 80071) | Populus rhizosphere microbial communities from Tennessee, USA - Rhizosphere MetaG P. deltoides SRZDD1 (version 2) (version 2) | ecosystem: Host-associated > Plants > Roots > Rhizosphere >... | reverse complement strand
TCTCGATTCTGGAGAATCTTCCGCCTGGTCGCGGAGGAGAAATTCAGCTTACCGATGGCTTGGCGCAACTCGTTCGTGAACGAAAAGTCTTCGGCTGCGAGTTCCTCGGTGATCGCTATGATATCGGCGATAAGTTCGGTTTCGTCCGCGCCACGGTCGCCTACGCGTTGAAAAGGCCGGACTTAAAAGATAAAGTTTTGCAGTATCTAAAAGGGACATGGGCTTGATCGGGGCCGTAGCTCAGTTGGGAGAGCGCTAGAATCGCACTCTAGAGGCCGTGGGTTCGACTCCCATCGGCTCCACCAATTTGATCAAAGGGCGGGAATGAACCCGCCCTTTTTTTTGGCACTTTCCATCAGATAAATCCCAGCGGCGAAAAAATAGGTCAGGGAGCTTTTCGGACTTCATTTTCGCTTCTGCTGGCACAGCGGCCATTTTTTCGCTATGAGTGGAGCGTTTGATTTCGGACGAACCAAACAAGAGAAAAGGTAACTTCATCAACAGGTGACGTTTTGGAGGACTATATGGCGAATCTGCCGTGGCACTCGATGGGCATCGACGCAGTCCTAAAGGAGCTCGACACTGCCCCGCACCAGGGTTTAGCGGAGGATGAGGTCAGAAAGCGTCTGGAAAAGTATGGTTATAATGAGTTGAGGAAAGAACAGAAGGTCTCTCCTCTGATCCTATTCTTCAATCAGTTTAAAAACACACTGATCATCATCCTTCTAGTCGCAACGATCCTCTCGGCCCTGCTCGGGGAAATCGTGGATGCCACTATCATCATGGCCATCATCATCTTCTGCGCGGTCCTAGGCTTTGTCCAGGAGTATCGTGCCGAGCAAGCACTGGAAGCCTTGAAGAAGATGCTCAGTCCTACCGTCACAGCCCTCAGAGGAGGAAAAGAACACGAGGTCCCATCAAAGGAGCTTGTTCCTGGAGACATCCTGCTCCTTGAGGCAGGAGACAAAATCCCCGCTGATGGCCGGTTGCTCGAAATCCACTCGTTGAAATGCGACGAAGCGCCTCTGACGGGGGAATCCTTTCCTGTTGAAAAGGAGCCCAAGCCACTGCCTGAGGATGTGCCCTTGGGAGACAAGAAAAACATGGTCTTCACTGGCACTACCGTGACTTACGGGAGAGCCAAGGCAGCGGTGACATCCACGGGCATGAGCACGGAGTTTGGCAAGATCGCCGAAGAAGTGGCGGCAGTCGCCAAAGAGAAAACGCCGCTCGAAAGAAGGACAGAAGAGATCGGGAAATGGTTAGGGATCATCTGCCTGGGCGTCTGCTTTTTGGCTGCCGGGATCAGCATTGTCAAGGAATTGATGGTGGGAAAGCTCGATCTCCAGTTTACGATTACTATGGTGGTGTTTGCCATTGCCCTTGCGGTAGCGGCGGTTCCGGAGGCGCTGGCCGCCATCGTGACCGGCGCCCTTGCGATTGGGATGCACGAAATGGCTAAGAGAAATGCCCTCGTAAGGAAAATGCCGGCGGTCGAGACACTCGGGTGCACGACGGTGATCTGCTCGGACAAAACCGGGACGCTCACCAAGGGGGAGATGACGGTCAGGAAGCTCTTTGACGGGGGCAGGATGATTGAGGTGAGCGGCGCAGGCTACGTCCCCGAAGGCGCTTTTAGCGCACCGATCACTGATCGATCGACCCAGTGGCTTTTGAAGGCGGGGCTCCTGTGCAGCGATGCCGCGCTGGTCGAAGATGGTGGAAGATGGTCTGTGAATGGGGATCCGACGGAAGGCGCCCTCGTCGTGCTTGCCGTCAAGGGCGGGTGGCATCAGGAGGGGACGCGGCTTGAATGTCCCAGGATCGAGGAGTTTCCGTTCAGCTCAGAGAGAAAGCGGATGACGACCATCCACACGATGGAAAATAAGGAGAGAGTAGCCTTCGTGAAAGGCGCTCCGGAAGTGCTCCTTGCAAGATGCTCCTCTTTGATGAATGGCGGTGAACGGAGGAGTTTAAGCGACGACGATCGGGCAAAAATTCTCAGGGTCAATGAGGAGATGGCTAAGGATGCCTTGAGGGTCATTGCCGTCTGCTATAGAGAGCTACCCCCGATGGACGGCTATGGAGAGGATTTTGTTGAAAACGACCTGGCCTTCCTGGGCTTGGTTGGGATGATGGACCCGCCGAGGGAGGAGGCTATAGAGGCGGTGAAGGTCTGCCAGCAGGTGCATATCAAGCCCGTCATGATCACAGGGGATCATCAGCTCACTGCTGTGGCCATTGCAAAGGAACTTGGGATCTACCATGAAGGAGACCTCGTGCTCACAGGCGAGGAACTGTCGAAGCTCAGCGATGAGGAATTTGAGCCCATGGTCAAGAGAGTGACCGTCTATGCTCGGGTCTCGCCCATGGACAAACTAAAAATCATCAGGGCGTGGAAGGAGCAGGGCGAAGTTGTCGCGATGACCGGCGACGGCGTTAACGACGCCCCGGCTCTCAAGCACGCCGATATCGGAATTGCCATGGGAATTACTGGCACCGAGGTGGCCAAGGAGGCCTCCGATATCGTCCTCGGCGACGATAACTTTGCAACCATTGTCCGGGCCATTGAGCGGGGAAGATGGATTTACGATAATATTAAGAAGTATCTCGTCTACCTCCTCCGGGCGAACATCACCGAGGTGGTGGTCCTTGGTGGGGTCGTGATGATCACAGACCCTGAGTTTTTGCCTCTCCTGCCAGCGGCCATCCTCTACATCAATTTGGCCACCGATGGCCCGCCGGCGCTGGCGCTGGGCGTGGCGCCTCCCGACCCTGACATTATGCAAAGACCCCCGCGAAACCCGAAGGAGAGCGTCTTTTCATCGGACGTAAGAGCCCTCGTCTTTTTGGGGGTAGTCGTCGAGTGCCCGATGTTCCTCTGGATCTTCTTCCGGAACATTGCCAATTTGGGGCTCGCGAGAACAAAGATTTTTTTTATGTATGTCATAATTGAGCTGATCCTTGCCCTCAATTTCCGCTCGCTAAAGTACAGTATTTTCCAGGTGCCCCCTCACAAGTGGCTCATCGTCTCAATTATCGGAACTCTGGCATTTACTGCTGCCTTGATTCAAATTCCTGCCGTGCTCGACGCGTTTGGAATCGTTGCGCCAGCTTTCTCGGACCTGGGAATGATTATGGCTCTCGGGTTAGTTGTCACGATTACGATAGAGATCACGAAAGTTTTTTTGAGAGCCAAGGTGCCAGTGGCGGGGGAATCTCTCCTCAGCGCAGCGGCTGGACAGCACTCTTATATTACGCTGAAAAAAAAATCCGGGAAGGTCCGTTAGAAACCAAATGCTTTCCACCAAACATTTTAAGCACGTTCTCTGGTTCCTCGTGGCTGTCAGTCTGGCATTACAGTGGGTTGCCCTCCACATTTCAAGACTGCATCTGGAACCTCATTGGGAAGCCGTATCGTCTGGGCTGGGTATTTTCGGGGCAGCCTTCCTTCTTTCATGGGCAGCCGAGCTAGCGCAAAAAGATATGCCGCAGGCTCTCGCGATTGCGCTGCTAGCTTTGATTGCGGTGCTGCCTGAGTATGCGGTCGACATGTACTTTGCATGGCAGGCCGGAAAAGACCCGAAGTACACATCCTTCGCCATGGCCAATATGACCGGCGCCAACCGGCTATTGATTGGGTTGGGCTGGGCTGCGGTGGTGGTGACCTTTTGGCTCAAAACCGGCAAGAGACTAATTCAGCTAGAGCCCGAGCACAAGATCGAAATCTTTTATCTAGGATTAGCGACAATTTATTCTTTCATCATCCCGTTCAAAGCGCGGCTCGATCTTATGGATGCGGTGGTGTTCGTCGGCATCTTTTTATTTTACATGCGCGCCGCATCGAAGGCGTCGCACGTGGAACCGCAACTCGAAGGCCCGCCTGAAATTATAGAAGGCTGGGGAAAGGCGCCGCGCCGGATCACAACAACTCTGTTTTTTCTATTTTCCGGCTTTACGATTTTTATCGCCGCGGAACCTTTTGCGGAAGGACTTCTGGCTACCGGTCGCACTTTCGGAATCGAGGAATTTATCTTGGTCCAATGGTTGGCGCCGCTGGCCTCCGAATCGCCGGAGTTCATCGTCGCAATATTATTCGCGCTGAGGGCCCAACCGGGCACGAGCATGGGTGCTTTGCTTTCCTCAAAGGTCAATCAATGGACGCTTTTGATCGGTATGTTGCCCGTAGTTTACGCGGTTTCCGCCGGACGCTTGGGCCCGATGGAGATGGATCAACGCCAGGTCGAAGAGATGTTTCTGACCGCCGCCCAATCTCTGTTCGCTGTCGCGATTCTTGCCAATCTATCGTTCTCTCTGGTGGAAGCGATCGTTATATTTCTACTGTTTGCGACACAGTTGCTGGTGCCGGATCCAGCCTTCCGGTACTATTATTCGATTTTCTACGTCGTCTTAGCCGTGGTCTTAGTGGTAGGAAAGAAAGATACTCGGGAGGGTGTCCTCGGGTTATTTTCTCGCGGCGCTACCGCGGAAGCATTGGAGAAGCACTGAGACGATTGGCCTCCAGGTAACCAACGTCGCTGGGGACGAAGCTTTCGCGGGTTCGCGTACCAGATGAGATAAACCATGGCAGTGAAAGCAACCGGCATCGTTAAACAGCTTAGGCGTGGGTTTTCCAGTTGATTACTCACCTGCCCAGTTTTTTTAAGCTGGTTTTGGGCCTGGTAAAAGACCGGCGCGTTTCATTCCATGCCAAACTCCTCTTCGTGGCAACATTATCCTATGTACTTTTACCGACCGACCTCCTGCCAGATTTTCTCGTAGATCTGGGGCGAATAGATGATTTGGGCGGTTGTGCTGACTGGGCTAAAATTTTTTCTCCAGCTCTGTCCTAGGGAAGTGTTGCATGAGCATCTGCGAGCGATCTCTGCGGGACGATGAGACCGTTAAGAGCACTGCATCGAGAAAACTCCAGCTAAGTAAACGAGAGTGTGGAAACGGCACTGCCGAGACCCGTTACGGCTGTGACCGGAATGGGTTCAGTGCTTCGCAGCGGCTTTTTCTTCCTTGATGTTTTCGTGGATCAGACGCGGCACACCGCCACAGCTGAAGCAGCGCGGCGGTTCATGCTTTGTTTCCCCTTCCGGATAGCGCATGAAGCGTCGGTAGAAAGGTTTCTCCGTGCCGACGAAGTCGTCATAGTAAAAGGCTAGTTTGCCGCACTCGCTGCATTGCAGGTACTTTGCCATTGTCTTCCTTCCGAGTTTCTGAGATTCAAACCCGGCAGTGGTCTTTGACGCTCACCGTTTCTGAGAGGCCTATTTGCGGAAAGAATAACAGGATCTCAGGTAAGGTCAATAACAAGTGCAGGCAACGGGATTGAGAATTTGACGAATTTCGTGCATGGGTTACTAGTAAACGGCGGACCTCCTGGTTTTACGAACGCTAAAGGGGTGCCGTCCGATATATTATCCCAAGGGAGGAATAACCAATGGCCATACGACTGTTTCAATCCCAAACTTCGATGTTCTGCGAGAAGGCTCGGATCGTCTTCGCAATAAAGAAAGTACCTTACCATATCGTGGATGTTCGCAGGGACGACCGCAAATCACTCATCGAGTATACTGGCCAGAGAAAAGTCCCGTCAATGGATTACAACGGTGAATGTATTATCGATTCTACTGTGATTTCGGCCCGCCTCGAGAAAGATCATCCACAGAACAGTGTCTATCCCGAAGGCGCGGCTAACAAAGGCCTATGCTTGGCGCTTGAAGATTGGTCCGATGAAGTTCTTATTCACGCCAATCACGCGATGCGCCGCGCCGAGACTTCTGAAGCGCGCAAGAAAGCCGAGGAGGAGTGGGATGCTCACTTCAATACATTAGATCAAATGTATTCCGGCAAAAAGTTCATTTTCGAGCGCATGACCATCGCCGATATCGCAATTTTTTCCCAGCTTCATTATCTGTACACAACGGTCAAATACGAGATACCAAGCAAGTACAGGAACGTCATCGCCTTCATGGAGAACATGCGACAGACGCTGAAGCTAAAAGCTCTCGCCGACAGTTTTGAAGCACCGTCGCTCTGAGCCGGCTTTGGAATCGGCGATGAAGAAAAAAGTGATCATTCCTCGTTTGGGATCGAGTGACGAAAGCGACGAGGTAAGAATTTTGCGCTAGTTAAAGACCAAAGGCACGAAGGTGCAGAAGGGCGAAGCTCTACTCGAAGTGGAAACCGATAAGGTCAATGTCGAAAGCGAAGCGCCGGAGGATGGTTTGCTTAATGAGATCACCGTGCAGGAGGGCGATTTCGTAAAGTTCGGCGCTGTGGTTGCCGTTATCGATAAAACAAGCTGAGTCGTTTCTCACCCGCCGTTAATCCGGGCAATCTTGATCGCCTTGCCGACAGTACGAGTTGATTTCACGTCACTTACGGAACCGGCGACGTCTTTTTCGGTCGCCGCTGAACTGTTTGCGTCGTTGCGGTTGCGTGCTCGTGGAGGCTGATGGACGAGCGTTTTTCAGTTTTACTGTTTCGCACATCTTTGGTTGGTTGTCTGCTTGGCGTCGCAGCGACGCTTTATTTTCTATTCGGCCTCGCGGGGTACATTCACAGCGCCGTTCTCAATTTTAGCATTGTCATTGTTCTCCTCGGCGCCGGGCTTTTCCTGCTATTTCATTTCTTTGCGATTCCTCGACGAACGAATTGGGTCGGCTGGGCGCTCTGGGCGGCGATTTTCGCGATTCTCGTCGTGGAAGTTGCTCTGGGTTTGCTGCCGCCCATGAGTCGCGACGAGCTTACCCATCATCTGGCGATTCCACGACTCTATGCCGAGGCCGGTCGCATTATCGAAGTGCCGATAGCGCCCTATGCGTATTATCCGATGCTACTGGATATGCTTTACACGCCTTGGGTGTATTGGAGCTACGATTTCGTGCCCAAGTGGATACACGCGCTTTTCGGTTTTCTCACCGGTCTCTTGCTCTATGCCTACTGCGGCGGTCGCATGAACGCAGCGTACGGCTTGCTCGCATTCTTCTTTTTCGTATCCACCCCGGTTATCGCGCGCTTAAGCCACTGGGGCTACATCGATCTCGGTATCACGTTTTACACAACCGCGTCGCTGTTGTGCTTACTGGGCTGGCGGGAGGAGAGAAAGGCGCTACGCTGGCTCGCGGTTGCCGCGTTGTCACTTGGATTTGCTCTCGCGACAAAACCCAACGGCCTGGTAGCTTGTTTGCTGATGACGTTTCTCTTCTTGCTTGTCGTTGTGAAGCCGCCGCGAAAGAACCCCACGCGGATCGGCTACGAATTAGTTCTATTCGGTGGATTGACTCTTTTGCCGTTTCTTCCATGGCTCCTCAAAAATTGGTTTCAGACGGGCAATCCTTTCTATCCGTTGTTAGGGAATCTTTTTTCATCGAGCACCGGATCGGTCGGGGAGGTAGCGAGTTTCGGTGAGCTTGGCATCTTCGCGAAACGAGCGCTGCTTTACGGTGAGGACTTTTGGCAGATTCTCGGCCTTCCGTTGCGGGTCTTCGTCTCCGGTCAAGATGACAACCCGCGATTATTCGACGGCGTGTTGACGCCGATTCTAATAGTCTTCCTGCCGTGGACCTTCAAGGGAAAGTGGCCCGAAGAAAAAGCATTCCTTGCAAGCTTCACGCTGTTGTTTTTCATCTATGCTCTCTTTCTTGTCGACATGCGCATCCGCTATATTATTTCCATTGTTCCTCCACTAGTGATTCTGGCGGTTTACGGGATCTTCAACGCTTATCTGCGCATCCAGCGGCCGGGTTTTCTTTTTGCATGTTTACTAATCTTTGCTGCGTGGCACGGATTTTACCTCTGGCAGTATTTTTTGACGGCGGCGCCGCTGAGCTATCTGAGTGGCAGCGAAAGCCGCGATGCCTATCTTGCCCGCAGGCTGCCCGAGTACACGTCGTTTCAATACGTCAATCGTGCCACCGCGTCGACGGCCAAAATTTATCTTCTCTTTATCGGCCGGAGAGCGTATTATTGTGAGCGGGACTACTTTCATGACGGTGGCGACCTGCCTGGCTATCTACTCGGAGCGATTCGCACCGCCAAGAGTTCCGATCAAATCGTCCAGGCGCTCAAGCAAAAACAAATTACCCATCTCATGGTCCGTGAGGATCTTCTGGCAGATTTCTTGGGGCATAATTTGACGGCGAATCAAGTGGCGCTCTGGAACCATTTCGCGCAAAGCTGGCTCGTGTTTGAGTTTCGCGACCGCGGCCACGCCGTCTATCAACTTCATGGATAGCCGCTGCGTAATCTCCATCGTTATTCCCGTCTTCAATGAGGCGGGGACATTGGCCGCGGTGCTCGGCAAGGTCCAGCAGCTCAAGTTGGCGCAAGCGGAAATCATCGTCGTCGACGACGGTTCTATAGATGGTAGCGCCGAGATTGCTCTGAAAGCCGGCGCCAACGTGATCCGTCACCCCTACAATATCGGCAATGGGGCCGCCGTTAAGACCGGGATTCGAGCGGCGCGGGGACGGTTTATTGTTTTGATGGACGGCGACGGACAGCACCAACCGGAAGATGTTCCCAAATTAGTGGCGGAAGCTTTCAACTATCATATGGTCGTTGGCGCCCGCGCCAAGGGGTCAAAGCTGAGATTCCACCGCAACGTTGCGAACCTGCTTTACAATCTGCTCGCTTCCTATGTCACCAGGTTTAAGGTCCAGGATCTAACGTCCGGGTTCCGAGTGCTATCTCGGCGTGAGGCGTTAAGATTCATCGATCTTCTGCCGAACACTTTCTCATATCCGACGACATTGACGTTGGCGTTTTTGCGTTCTGGATTCACTGTCAAGTACGTTCCCATTCAGACCCTCTATCGCGCCGGGCAAAGTAAGATAAGTCTGGTCACTGACGGTATCCGTTTTTTCTTGATTATCACCAAGATCGCAACCTTGTTTTCTCCCTTTCGCGTGTTTTTGCCAGTGAGTGTCTTCTTCTTTCTCGCCGGCATGTCGAACTATTTCTACACCTATTGGACCCAAGGTCGCTTCACGAACATGTCAGTTTTGATGCTCACCACAGCAGTGATTGTTTTCATGCTTGGCTTAGTCTCTGAGCAGATTGCCCTGTTGCGTATGGAACGGCACGGCACTCCTCTCGATGGGGAGATTCGACACGACGATTAATTTTTCGGATTTGAACACCGGCTCGGCCGGTCTGCAAGCGTGCGGTAAAGGCTCTCGAATTCACCAGCGATCCGCTCCCAATCATAGCGCGCTTTAACTTCTTTGAACGCGTTCTTGACGAGCCGTGTACGTAAGTCAGGATCATTTAATAGTTTTTCGATAGCAAGAGCGATATCCCGCGGCCGGTTGGGTGCTACCAACAGGCCCGTGACATTATCGCGAACGACCGAATCGATGCCTCCAGTACGAGTCGCTAGAACACAGGCATGGCCGGCGAAGGCTTCGAGTATCACTACACCTTGGCCTTCGGTGTCACCCGACGCTGCTTCGATGGACGGAGCGATAAATAAGTCGGCAGCGGCGTAGAACTGTGGCAAGTGCCGATTGCTGATCGTTCCCCAAAATTTTACTTTCTGCACAAGCGCGAAATCTTTTGTGGCTTGCTCCAATTCGCTTTTTTGGTCTCCGTCGCCAACGATCCAAAGAGTCGTTCGATTCCGCAAAGCTGACGGTAACAGCGTCAACGCTTCGAGCAAGTTATGGCAGCCTTTTTTGTCGACCAATCGGCCGACAAACAGTACGAGAAACTCATCTTCGGGCAATTTTCGTCGGAGACTCGTCGGGTCACCGCCCGCAAATAAATCGACATCGACACCCATGGGAATCACCCGCGGTTCAGGCGTCAGCCGGGGCGAGGCGATCGCCGCTGAAGTCGCCTGCGTGTTGGTCGTCCAAATATCGCTTTGCGTGACGACCCAACGTTTCAAAAACTTAGAGAAGGTTCCTCGCAGCGCAAATGCATCAGCGCCATGGGCGGTTGTCACCAGAGGTATTCTAAAGACGAATCTTGCGACTAACCCGACAACACCCTGAGGAACAATCCAATGCGCATGCACCAAATCAATCTGCTCTCGCCGGATCAGCCTCAAAAGAGAATAAGTCATGGCCAAGACAAAAAAAGGCACCTGCATCCAGAGCCGCGGCGACCGTTGTAGATTGGCTATGATTCCCGACCCGTATGCGAGCGCTTGCAGGCGAGAAGGAAAATATTGAAACCGGTGCACAGTGACCTTGCCGTCCGTAGTCGGTTTCCCCTTGCCATCGGCGGGAGCAAGGACGTGAATTTCGAGCCCACGACTCGCCAATTGCTCGGCAAGGTAACGCAAAAAAACAGAGGCCGTATCTTCTTGGCTGCGCGGGTAGCTTGAAGTTAGAAAGAGAACTTTTAGACCTTGTTGCTGGCTCATAGGTCCTTCAAGTCCCTTGCTTACTCCCTAAGCGTTGTCCCCAGCAATAGATAAACGGATATTCGGAGTCGACCAAGAACGACCGTAGCTGCTGTTATCATCGCTTAGTGATATGACTTAAATGATGGAACGGTAGTTGTTATCGTAAATTTATCTTGATGTATAGCATAGCTGCAAGTAAAATATGTTTTTAAAAATTCGATATTTGGATCCGGCTTGATCACTGCCTCAAAAACAACACCGATTTCTATTTATACGCCAGCGTCGCAATTGTCCGTTCCAGGCCGTTTACTTCGGGAAATGTTCCGTGACATTGCGATCTCTCGCGAGCTTGCTTGGCGCCTGTTGGTTCGCAATATCAGTTCTCGTTACCGTCACACCTTCTTGGGTTACTTCTGGGCTTTCTTACCGCCGGTCATGACCGCAGGAGTTTTTGTTTTCTTGCAAAACGCCGGCTACTTCACGGTCGGGCCGACCCAAGTACCCTATGGGGTGTTCGTTCTTGCCGGGCTGATCCTGTGGCAAGCGTTTGCCGATGCCGTTCACGCCCCGTTGCGACTGGTTCAACAATCACACTCCATTCTCACGAAGGTAAACTTTCCACGCGAAGCATTGGTCCTGGCCGGAGTGGGCGAAGTGTTATTGGCTTCTCTGATACGACTGGCTCTGCTGATGCTCGCGTCGGTTTGGTTTGGCGTTGGCCTTTCATGGACCGCGATTTGGTTCCCATTTGGCGTGCTGGTTCTAATTGGAATGGGAATCGCTTTAGGACTGCTGATTACGCCTGTGGCGATTCTCTACCATGACGTCGGCCAGGCGCTGCCGTTTGGCCTTTATCTGTGGATGTTTCTTACCCCAGTGATTTATCCGATCCGGGCGACATGGCCCGGGTCCTGGTTGGCGTTACTAAACCCTGTGAGTCCCGTATTAGACACGACGCGGGATTGGTTGTTTTCCAGTTCGCCCCAATACCTGAGCAGTTTTTTCGCGGTTAGCGGTTTGACTGTTTTTGCCCTCTTCGCAGGTTGGTTGTTGTACCGCCTCGCCCTGCCGATCTTGATCGAGCGAATGAGTGCCTAATCATGGCTGAAATCCCGGTTGTCGAAGTCGAACAGGTCTCAAAAAAGTTTTGCCGCCGCCTGCGGTATTCGCTCTGGTACGGCCTGACTGATCTCGCGGCAGAACTTGCTGGGCGAAACGGTAAAGATGATTTGC
>Ga0114129_10013595_pt1 | contig 11599 bp, 7 predicted proteins | sample RhiMetdeltSRZDD1_FD_80071 | JGI IMG/M metagenome (GOLD analysis project Ga0114129, IMG submission 80071) | Populus rhizosphere microbial communities from Tennessee, USA - Rhizosphere MetaG P. deltoides SRZDD1 (version 2) (version 2) | ecosystem: Host-associated > Plants > Roots > Rhizosphere >... | reverse complement strand
TTCGAGATCGTCAAACTGATCACCATCCACGACGAAGCCGCCGGATGACAGGCCGGTTCGACGCGGGCCACTCGCCGTCGACCGATCCCTACTCACCACAACTTCGCACCGCGCTGGTCCTCACCGGAACCGGCACCGCCGGCGCGTACCACGCCGGCGCCCTTCGCGCGCTCCACGAAGCCGGCGTCAAGGTCGACGTCGTCGCCGGCCGCGGCGTCGGCGCCATCGGCGCGCTGTTCCTCGCGATGGACGGCGCCGCGCGCCTCTGGGACGACAAGGGATTCTGGAAGTCGGACGCGGTCCGATCGTTCTATCGCTGGCGCTCCGCGCCCCGAATCGTCGCGATCGCGATTGGGATATCGGTGCTCGTGGTCGCGGTACCGATCGCGGCCGTGGCGGCGGGCCTCATCGTCTTTCCCATCGACTTCGTGGCGAAAATGCTCGGCCTGGGCGCGACAGGCGGCCTCGTCGGCGCGTACGTCCGCGGCGCCCAGGCGGCGTTCGCGCCTCAGGCGCTGCCGACCTGGCTGCCGCGCATCGTCCTGCTCGTGCTCGGAACGGCAGCGGTTGTGGCGCTCGCCGACGGCTGGACGGCCGCAGCCCGCCGGCCTCGCGGTCGATTCTGGTGGCGCGCGCTCCGCGAACCGTTATCCTCGAGCGACGGCGTGGCGCAAACGTGGCGCGTCCTCTGGGATCTCGTGCGCGGCGCGGCGCGGCTCGCGCAGCCGCCGGCGTCGGAGCTGGCGCGGCGCTACATCGAGCTGGTCCGCGACAACCTGGGCCAGCCGGGATTCCGCGAGCTGGTGCTCGCGGTCCACGACGTCGACGCCCATCGCGACATGATCTTCGCGCTCGTGTCCGAAAGCCGGCGCCGGGCGCTGTACCGTCGTCCGACGTCGCAGGCCGCGGAGGTCCGCCGCGCGGAGGTGTTCGATCTGGCGGGAACCGGCCGCGATCATCTCGTCGACGCGATCGCGGCGTCGTGGGCGATTCCGCTCGCGACCGAGCCGCATCGCATCACGTTCGCGGCCGATTCGTACTGGCGCGGCGAGACGCATCGCGCCTGCGATCGGCCGGCCAGTCTGATTCGACTGATCGATGAGCTGATCGATCTGGACGTGCAGCAGATCATTCTGGTCGCCGCCGCTCCCGAATCGGAAGGGCCGCATGCGCTCGGCGAGCCGCGTCTGGACGGGCGCGGACGACTTGGCGAATACCTCCAGTCGTCCGAGGCCGCCATCGTCCGTGACGCGACCACGACGACGGCCGGCGTGCGCATCTACACGGTGCGACCGGTCCATAATCCGATTGGACCATTCGATTTCACCGGCGCGTTTGATGATCGATCGCACCGGACGCCGCCGCTCGGCGAGCTGATGAACCGGGGCTACGAGGACGCGTACCACCAGTTCATCGAGCCGATCGTCGGGGCCAGCGGCGAGCGCATCCAACGGCCGTTGATCAAGCCGGGTCAGAAGGATCCGGCGTACAGCTGATGGCCCATAGCCGGGTCCGAAGGACCCGGCCTACACCTGGCAGCTGATGGCCATGCCGGGTCCGAAGGACCCGGCCTACACCTGGCAGCTGATGGCCCATAACCGGGTCCGAAGGACCCGGCCTACACCTGGCAGCTGAAGCTGAGGGTCGACTTATGAGAGGACCAGCCACAGAGTTGATCCATGCGGGCGAGAGCGACCACGGCGAGCCCGTTCCGCTGACGACGCCGATCTACGAGACCACGACATTCGTGTTCGAGACCGCCGACGAGGTCGTGGCCTACAACGAAGGGCGCTCGAACAAATACCTCTATTCGAGGTACACGAACCCGACGATCGTGGCGGCGGAGCGAAAGCTCGCGACGCTCGACCGGGCCGAAGCGGCGCTCCTGTTCTCGTCGGGCCAGGGCGCGACGACGACGATTCTCATGGCGCACGCGAAGGCGGGGGACGAGATCGGCTGCAGCGCCGCGATCTACGGCGGCACGCTGCATCTGCTCGAGGACATTCTCGCGAAGTTCGGCGTTCGTCCGCGGTTCGTGTCTCTCGAGCAGCTCGCAAACCCGGAAGATCTGTTCACCGAAAGCACGCGCATCGTCTGGTTCGAGTCGCCGATCAACCCGACGCTCCGGTGCGTCGAAGTCAGCCGCCTCGCCGCCGCGTGCCGCGCGCGCGGCGTCCTGTCCGTGATCGACAACACATTCGCGACGCCGCTCAATCAGCTGCCGCTGGCGCTGGGCGTCGACCTCGCGATGCAGAGCGTGACGAAGTATCTCAACGGCCACAGCGACGTCACCGGCGGCTGCGTGACCGGGTCGGCAGCGCTGGTCGCGCCGATCGAGAAGGCGCGGCGGCAGGTGGGGACCGTGATGGATCCGCATCCGGCGTACGCGCTCGGCCGCGGCCTCAAGACGCTGCCGCTGCGGATGGCGCAGCACAATGCGAACGCGCAGGCGGTCGCCGAGTTCCTCGATCAGGATCGGCGGGTGTCGACGGTCTACTATCCGGGACTGGCGTCGCACCCGGACCACGACATCGCGCGGCGCCAGATGTCAGGCTTCGGCGGCGTCGTCTGCTTCGATCTCGGCGGGCGGTACGAACGCGCCGCGAAGTTCTACGACCGGCTGCAAGTCATCAAGCGGGCAGCCAGCCTCGGCGGCGTGGAGAGCCTGGTCAGCATGCCGGTACTGACGTCGCAGTGGGGACATTCCGACGCGCAGCTGCGCGAAGCGGGCGTGACGCGCGGCATGCTGCGCCTCTCGGTCGGCCTCGAGGACGCGACCGACATCATCGCGGACCTGGATCAGGCGCTGGCGTAGGGTCGACCTGAAGGCGGATGCTACGTACGTGACGTCGCGGGCTCGCGACGCTTTTCGGGCAGCAGCTGCTCGTGCGCGAGGAACTCCTGGACCAGCGCCTGCAGCTTCTCGCCGATCTCCTCGCCGCCAAGCTCGCCGAACTTCTCGCGGAACGCGCGCATCGGGATGACCGCCTTCGCCATCGCCCGGTGGCCGCCGGCGCTGCCGATGTCCGCAAAGAACCGGCGCACGAACTCGCCGGCGTTCTTCGTGTAGCCGAGATTCCGGACGGAGATCACGAGCGTATCGTTCACGACGCCGGCGATGATCGTCCACTTGACGTCCTCGAGCTGCAGGAAGAAATCGGCGACGTACGGGATGAAGTCCTCGCGCGGCGACGTGCCGATGAACGCGCAGAACACCTGATCGGTCAGCCGTCCGCCGCGGTAGGCCTTCAGCACGTAGTCCAGCCGCTCGAGCGTGATTTCCGCGCCCTCCATCTTTCGAATCAGGGCGGCGTCGGCGAGCGGATACAAGTACGAGAACGCCTCGAGGTCGACGCGGTTCGTCGATCGGTTGAAGAAGAGCGTGTCGGACTTGATCGCGTAGAGCATCGCGGTCGCCGTGCGCTCGGAGATGTTCACGTCCACGGCCCGCAGGTGCTCGGTCAGGATGGTTGACGTCGATCCGTAGTCGGGCCGGATGTCCTTGAACACCGCCGTGTAGCCCGGCTGCTCGGGATGATGATCGATGACGAGGTCGACGCGATCGATCGTCTCGCCGAAATAGTGCGGCTGGACGTCGACCATCGCGATCCGATCGAAGTCCTTCAGCGCGCCGGTCGTGATCTCCTCGACGTGGATGTCGAGCAGGTTCACCATCCGCAGGTTCTCGGGCCGCGTCACCCCCTGCATCGCGCCGATGATGGCGGTCGTCTTCGTGCGGCGCAGGATGTTGCGAAGCGCGAGGCCGCTCGCCAGCGCGTCGGGATCGGGATCGTTGTGCAGCATGATCAGGACGCGATCGGCGTCGGCGAAATACCGCTGGTACTGCTGCACGCGCGCGCGGGTCAGCGACCGGCTGAATTCGGTCAGCAGCGGGCCGCCGAACAGCTCCGACATCGAGAGGTACGCGACGTCGGGGAATTCCTGCTTGTATTCGTTTTCGCGCTCGTGGCTCGAGCCGGCGCCGATGCCGAGGACGTAGATCAGCGTGCCGCCCGCGTCACGAACCGCTTCGAGGATTTTCCTGAGGCTGCGCCGGCCGTTGTCCTCGATGATGACGCACGTGCTCGGCCCGATGTCGGCCTTGAGCCAGGTCTCGGTGCGCCGCGGATCGCCGGGGATGACGGTGACGCCGTGCTCGTGGAGCCGCCGCGCGAGCGGTCGGTTTTCGACGATGAACTCGACCTCGAACCCGGGCAGCAGGATCTCGTCGAGCATCCTGATGACCAGCTCGTCCTGGCAGACGGCTAAGCACCGCATCTAAAGGGGCGTTGGAGCCAACCACTTATTATAAGCCCGCCGTAAGGCGCGCCGATGACGGTCCGCCTGAAGGCGGACACTACGTACAATCAGCCGTGACGCAACGCCTTCTCGCGTACGTCTTCGTCGCCGCTGGCCTCTCGGTCGCGGACGCCCAGCCGCCCACCTTTCGGTCCGGCATCGATCTGGTCAATCTGGGTGTGACGGTCTCCGACAAGAAGGGCAACCTCGTGGCGGACCTCGAGCCGGCGGACTTCGAGGTCCTCGAGGACGGCCGCAAGCAGACGATCGAGTACGTGGCCAGCGGCGAGGCCGAGGCCACCGAGCTGCACCTCGGATTGCTGATCGACGTGAGCGAGAGCATGGGCGAGGACCTCGCGTTCACCAAGACCGCGTCGATCAAGTTCCTGAACCTGCTGACCGAAGCAAAGGACGTGACGGTCATGGACTTCGATACCGAAGTCCGTGCCGCGCGCTACAGCCAGGCGGAGTTCCCGCGTTTGATCGAGCGCATCCGCCAGAAGAAGGTCGGCGGGTACACGGCGATCTACGACGCCATCGGCGTCTACCTGGACGGCGCCGCGGACCAGACCGGCCGCAAGATCATGCTGCTCTACACCGACGGCGGCGACACGCGCAGCTCGCTGCCGTTTCACGAGCTGATCGACCTGCTCAAGGCATCGGATGCCACCGTGTACGTCATCGGCGAGCTGGAGCATCAGTCGCCGTCGGCGAAGAACCACCAGCGGATGACGCTGCAGCAGATTGCTGACATGACGGGCGGGCGCGCCTTCTTTCCAACGGCGATCAAGCAGCTCGACGAGATGTACGCGCAGGTCCTCGACGAGATCCGCGCCCAATACACGATCGGCTACGTCTCCACCAACACGAAGACCGACGGGAGCTGGCGCAAGGTCGAGGTCAAAGTGGTCCGGCGCGACGATCGCGGCCTTCGCGTGCGGTCACGCAAGGGCTACTTCGCACCCTTCAAGCCAGCGCGGCAGAACTGACGCTCGCCGGCTGGCGTCTAAACGGGTCAATGCGCGCACTCACGGTCTGGTCCCTGGCTGTGGTGGGGATCGCGTTCGGGCGCGCGTCGGTCCGCGCCCAGTCGTCGCTGGCCGGCGATCTGATCCGCATCAGCCGCGCGTCGGGCTCCATCGTGATCGACGGCGATCTGTCGGACGAGGGCTGGCGGAATGCGACGCGCGTCGAGAAGTGGTACGAAATCAACCCGGGCGACAACAACGAGCCGGCGGTGAAGAACGTCGCGTACCTGAGCTACGACGATCGGTATTTTTACGCCGGCTTCGAGTTCGAGGATCCGAACCCGGCGTCGATCCGCGCGCCGCTCGGCGATCACGACAACATCGACGGCAACGGCCAGGACCTCGCCGGCCTGTTCCTCGACACGCTGAACTCGGGCCGGACGTCGACCGTGTTTCTCGTCAACGCGCGCAACGTCCAGTACGACGCGATCATCGACGATGGCACGGGCGAGAACCAGTCGCCGGACTACTTCTGGGATTCGGCGACGAAGATCACCGAGCGCGGGTGGACGCTCGAGATCCGCATTCCGTTCTCGTCGCTGCGCTACAAGCGCGGCGATCCGCAGACGTGGGGCGTCCTGCTGTATCGCAACTACCCGCGCGGTTTCCGCTATCAGTTCTCGTCGGCACGAATTCCACGCGGGTCGAACTGCACCGTCTGCCGCGCGAACCGGCTCACCGGGATGGAGCGGCTGCCGTCGGGCGGTCATCTCGTCGTCGCGCCGTACGTGAGCGGCAGCGAATCGGCGCACGCGGACGACAGCGCGCCGCGCGGCACGCTCGTCAGCGATCCGGTCAAGGCGCGCGCCGGCCTCGACCTCAAGTTCACGCCGAACGCCGACAACGCGATCGATTTCACCGTAAAACCCGATTTCTCGCAGGTGGAGTCCGACACGGCGCAGATCTCGGCGAACGAACGGTTCGCGTTGTTCTTTCCGGAAAAGCGGCCCTTCTTCCTCGAGGGCGCGGATCTCCTGCAGACGCCGATTCAGGCCGTGTACACGCGCACGATTACCTCGCCGCGGTGGGGCGGCCGGCTCACCGGAAAGGAAGCGGGGATTCGCTACACGGCGCTCGTCGCCGAGGACGCCGGTGGCGGCCGCGCCATCCTGCCAGGCCCGAACGACTCGTCGTTCGCGGAGCAGGATTTCGGGTCGACGGTGTTCGTCGCGCGCGCCAAGCGCGACATCGGCCTGTCGTTCGTCAGCGTGCTGGTCACCGATCGTGAAAACCGGGACGGCGAGGGCCACAACCGCGTCGTCGGTCCGGATTTTCAGTGGCGCGTGAAGGCGTCGGATGCCGTGAGCGGCCAGCTGCTGTTCAGCGAGAGCCGCACGCCGAACCGGCCGAGCGTCGCCGACGAGTGGAACGGTCAGCACCTGAGCGGCCACGCCGCGCAGGCCTCGTGGACGCACAGCACGACGCACGTCGACTGGTTCGGGCTGTACAGCGACTTCACGAGCGGCTTCCGGGCCGACGCCGGCTTCGTCCCGCAGGTCGGCTACCGCCAGGGGTTCGGGTTCGCCGGCTGGACGTTCCGGCCGAAGACGTTCGTGTCGCAGCAGCGCACCGCGGTCGAGATCGACTATCAGGCGGACCGGAGCGGAGCGCTCATCACGCGCAGCATCCGGCCCAACGTCTTCTTCCAGACGAAGATGAGCGGCTTCATGCAGGTGCGCTACATCGACGATCGCACGCGCGCCGGCGATCGCCTCATCGGCCGCAGGCAGGTGAGCTTCTTCGTCCGGGTCAGCCCGTCCCGCTACGTCACGTCGCTCGGCGTCGACGGCACGCTCGGCCAGGACATCGATTTCGCGAACGCGCGGCCCGCCCACGGCGTGACGGTGAACCTGAACGCATCGATCCATCCGACGGACCATCTCGAGCTCGCGCTGCTGCAGAACCAGCGATCGCTCGACGTCGATCCGCTGACCGGGCGTGGGCTCGCGCGCCTGCTGACGCAGCGGGTCACCCGCGCGCGGACCACCTACACCTTCACGTCACGGATGTTCGCGCGGCTCATCGCGCAGTACGTCACGACCACGCGCGATCCCTCCCTGTTCCGCGACAGCGTCGATCGCGAGTCGGGGACGTTCACCGGCTCGGCGCTGTTCGCGTACAAGATCAACTGGCAGTCGGTGATGTTCGTCGGCTACGGCGACGACCGCGAGGCCGTCGAGGGCGACCGCCTCCGGCCGACGGGCCGCCAGTTCTTCGTCAAGGTCTCGTACGCGTTCCAGCGTTGACTCATGGCCTTGGAGGCCACGCCCGCGGATGGCCGTTCTCATCGACAATCAGATGCATCGATCGCGGCGGCAACACCTGCAACGACTTCAGGAACTCGATCACCGCATCCTGCTTGTCGGCGGAGAGCGAATCGTACTGTGCTCGCGCCGCTGCCGCTTCGCCCGCGTGCGCCAGCACTGCCTCACGCAGCGTCGTGAATTGACCGTGATGAAAAAACGGCGTCTCGTTGGCCGTGCCCCAGAGCTTTCTCGTCAGGAATTTGCCGTTGCCCGCGAAGAATAACGGGTCCGCCGGGGCCTTCTGCATGTCGAGCGGCTCGCGGTTCGGATCGCCTGCTCCGGTCGTGATGTCGTGGAGCTTGAGGTCGGTGAACGCCGGGACCTGAACGACGCCATTTACCGCTTGAAGCCTCGGCCCGGGCAGTTTTCTGTCGGTCAGGTCGACGCTCAACGTCGGCGCCTGTCCGAGTTGAAGGTTGCCGGCCGGATTGAAGGGATTCGGCTCGGTGAAGATCCACCCCTCGTTGACGAGCGGCAGCGAAGGCCTGTGACACGTAGCGCAGCCAATCGAGCCGAACAGCTGCTCGCCCTGCCAGACAGCGTGCTCGACGGCCGGGTCCCTCGATATGACACGGCCAGGCACAGCCATCGTCGCCTGGAACAGCGTGGCAGCCGTGACGTCGGCGCGCGTCAATTCGTTCGTAAATCCGTCCTCGTCGGGATCGGTGTCCACGCCGAATCGTTCAGTGGACTGGATCCCGTGATGGTGGTTGAACGCGTTGTTGGTGAACTCGCGCAGCGAGACGACCGCTCCGGCCTGATGGAAGGGCCGTATCACCAGACTGGGCGGGGTCGGCGATCCGTTGGGGACCAGACTCTTCGCAGGAATACCCTCGACGCCCGTCGTGATCCAGCCCCCGCCCGCGTTTTGCGCGAGGACGCCGAACGAGACGCCCTTGGAGATCAGAGGCGCAGAACCCCCCGGTCCGATGCCGTTGCGAATGGCCTGCAAGTCGCTCGTCATTTGTCGCGCGAGCATCTCGATGAAGCCCGACCCGAACATGCCCAGAGTGTTACGGGAATTCGCAATGCCCTGCAGCGGCGGGTCCGAGAGGTTTTCGGCCATCGCCCCGCGCGTCACGAGCGTGTCGATCACATCGAAGGTTGCGAAGTCGAACCGCTGCCCCAGCACGAAGACATTGGCGACGATGTCGCCGCCTCCGCCCGGAATGCCGAACGGGGTGTTGTGACATCCGCTGCACGAATTGGCGTCCGGAGCGGAGACCCGGTTGAAGTTGCGCGGGAATACGAGCGGTCTGGTCGGATCGGACAGCGCGGCGCCCGTGCCTTTCGCCTTCGGTCGGCCGCCGCCTTCCTGGCTGGTCCACACCGCGGTGAACAGCTTCTGGCCATGGGCCAGAAGATTGCCCAGCCCCACCGTGAACTCTTCACCATCCACCAGGTGGCTGGGCACCGACAGTTCCCTCCCGATCATGTTCTGGGCGACGACGGCCGCCGACAACGACCCGAGAAAGACGACGACGACCGGTGCGACGAAACGACGGGGAGTCATTGAGCCCTCCTAATCGAGGCGCATCAAGAAGGGGCGCGCCCTCCTGCGAGGCGCGCCCCCGACCGCGAATCTTCGTTGGGCGACCGGCAACGTCAGGGCGCCGCCGGGAATACCGCCGCCTGCTTATTCGCGCACGTTGGGTTGCAGGCGCCGTTGAACGAACCGATCTGCTGGTTCACCGACCCGACGAGGGTCGCCCCATGGCTCCGCACCACCACATGAATCTCCGCACTGAACCCGTTGCCCGGCTCCAGTCCGCTTCCTTGCTCGACATCGATACCTTCCGGAAGGGCGCCGGTGTCCAGGTGGGCAGAGATGTTGGCGGTGTCCCCCAGCCCGGTGACGAAGCCGCCGGCGTAGAAGACCGCGGCTCGTGCCGCCGCGTTCCCGAGATCGTCGGGCCCACATCCGGGAGGCGTGCATGCGGCGGGGTTGTTGAACACCACCCACCACACGCTGTACGACGTGTTCATGTCCAGACCGCCCGCGGCGAGGCGCAGCTCGACCCGCTGTTTGCTGCGCACCAGGGTCGCTCCGCCAGGCTTGAGCACCGACGGGTTGCCCGCCTGGAACATGTTCACGGTCTGGTAGGTCCTTGGCTCCGCGTTCGCCGTGAAAACGAACGCGAACACGATGGCCGCTGCGAACATCGACGATCGCAGTCCCCTGGTGCTCATAGCCGACTCCTTTCGAAGCGGAGACACGGTGACGCGACGCCTCGTGCCGCTCGCGCGTGGTGATGCGAACCGACACAGCCGCGCCAACGGTCTCGTGAATGCCGACGAACGCGGAAACCGCTCTGGGCGGTGCCACGACACGTCAACCTTGTAGACGACCGTCGGTCGCGTCTTCTCATCTCAAATCAGATCTCCGCGCCTGGAGGGACCGTGTAGTACGATAATTGGTTGCGATGCCCTCCGTTTATGACCGCTTCACGCTCGTCTCCGACTTCTCGCTCGCCGGCGACCAGGAGCGGGCCATCGGCGAGCTGACCGAAGGGCTCGACCGCGGGGATACGCACCAGACGCTGCTCGGCGTCACCGGGTCGGGCAAGACCTTCACGATGGCGCAGACCATCGCGCGCGTGAACCGGCCGACGCTGGTGATGGTCCACAACAAGACGCTGGCCGCCCAGCTCTATCAGGAATTCCGCCGCTTCTTCCCCGACAACGCCGTCGAATACTTCGTCAGCTACTACGACTATTACCAGCCCGAGGCGTACGTCCCGGCGACCGACTCGTACATCGAGAAGGAAGCGACGATCAACGACGAGATCGACCGCATGCGGCTGTCGGCCACCCGGTCGCTCTTCGAGCGTCGCGACGTGATCATCGTCGCCAGCGTCTCGTGCATCTACGGCCTCGGCTCGCCGGAGGCGTACTACGGGATGCTGCTGCCGCTCGAGCGCGGACAGCGGATCAAGCGCGAGGAAATCCTGCGGAAGCTGGTCGAGATCCAGTACGAGCGCAACGACCACGACTTCGGCCGCGGCACCTTCCGCGTGCGCGGCGACATCGTCGAAGTGTATCCATCGTACGAAGAAGAGGGGCTGCGCATCGAGCTCTTCGGCGACGAAGTCGACGAGCTCGCGTCGTTCGACGCGCTCACCGGCACGACGCTCAGGCGGCACGACAAGATCGCCGTCTATCCCAAGTCGCACTTCGTCGCGCCGCGCGATCGGACGCGGAGGGCCGTCGAGACGATCAAGGCGGAGCTGGCCGAGCGCCGCGCCCAGCTCGAGTCGGAGGGCCGGCTGCTGGAGGCGCAGCGGCTGCACCAGCGCACGATGTTCGACCTCGAGATGATTCGGGAAATCGGCTACTGCCACGGCATCGAGAACTACGCGCGGCATCTGACCGGCCGCGCGCCGGGCGAGCCGCCGCCGACGCTGCTCGATTATCTGCCGCAGGATGCCGTCGTGATCGTCGACGAGAGCCATCAGACCGTGCCGCAGGTCCGCGGCATGTATCACGGCGATCGATCGCGGAAGGAAGTCCTCGTCGCGTACGGGTTCCGGCTGCCGTCGGCGCTCGACAACCGCCCGCTGAACTTCGAGGAGTGGGAAGAGCGCGTGCACCAGGTGATCTTCGTGTCCGCGACGCCGGGGCCGTACGAGCTGTCGAAATCGCAGGGCGTAGTCGTCGAGCAGATCATCAGGCCGACGGGCCTGACCGATCCGCCGATCGACGTGCGGCCGGTCAAGGGCCAGGTCGACGACCTGCTCCAGGAGATCCGGGCGCGCGTCGCGCTCCGGGAGCGCGTGCTCGTGACGACGCTGACGAAGCGGATGGCGGAGGATCTGACGCAGTACTATCAGGAGCTCGGCGTGCGCGTCAGGTATCTGCACTCTGACATCGAGACGCTGGAGCGCGTCCAGATTCTGCGGGACCTTCGCCGCGGCGCATTCGACGTCCTCGTCGGGATCAACCTGCTGCGCGAGGGGCTCGATCTGC
>Ga0114129_10013593_pt1 | contig 11600 bp, 9 predicted proteins | sample RhiMetdeltSRZDD1_FD_80071 | JGI IMG/M metagenome (GOLD analysis project Ga0114129, IMG submission 80071) | Populus rhizosphere microbial communities from Tennessee, USA - Rhizosphere MetaG P. deltoides SRZDD1 (version 2) (version 2) | ecosystem: Host-associated > Plants > Roots > Rhizosphere >... | reverse complement strand
GGACGCGCCGGTTATGCAGGCGGCGGTAGATGTTCTGACGGAACTCGGTATCTCAAGCGAGATGACCGTCGCGTCGGCGCATCGATCACCTGAACGCGTGATGCGACTCGTCCGTGAAGCGCCCGGCCGCGGCGTCAAGGTATACATCGTCGGCGCCGGCGCCGCCGCGCATCTCGCGGGAGTGGTCGCGGCACACACCACTGCGCCGGTCATCGGCGTTCCCATCGATTCCTCGGCGCTGAAGGGGATGGACGCGCTGCTCTCCACCGTGCAGATGCCGCCGGGAGTGCCCGTCGCGACGGTGTCCATCGGAAAGCCGGGCGCGACCAATGCCGGCGTATTGGCCGCGCAGATCCTGGCGCTCAGCGACAAGGGCATTGCTGAGCAGCTGCAGCGCTACAAGCAAGGACTCGCGGAGAAGGTGGAGAAGGCTGCCGCCAAACTCGCCAGCGCGGCGACGCAAGCCTGAAGTCGCCGTGAAGTACTCCATCGTCACCTTCGGCTGCAGGGTCAATCAGGCCGACGCGCTGAGCATCGAAGAAAGCCTGCGCTTGCACGGCGGTGTTCCTGCGGCCACGGACGCTGCGGAGATTGTGATCGTCAACACCTGTTCGGTGACCGCGAGCGCCGATCAAGGCGCTCGTCAAACGATCCGGCGTGTGGCTCGCGACAACCCCGCTGCGCGGATCGTCGTGACGGGTTGCTACGCGACGCGCAACCCTCGCGAGCTCGAAGGCCTGCCGAATGTCCTTCGCGTCGTCGCGAACGACGACAAGGATCGGCTGCTGCAGGTTTCGGGAATTCTGCCGAATACTGCCGAGCGATTCGGCAACGGTGAGGGCGCGTGCGGCGCGTCAATTGAACCAGGAATCGCCGGGCGCACGGCGTTCACACTGCGAGTGCAAACCGGCTGCGAAGAGCAGTGCAGCTACTGCATCATCCCAACGACGCGTGGCCGCGGACGAAGCGTGCCGCTACCGCAGGTCCTGCGGGACGTCGAGAGAGTAGCACGCGCGGGCTTCAAGGAAATCGCGTTGACCGGCGTGCACCTTGGATCGTACGGGCGCGATCTACCCTCGCCGAGCTCGCTTCTCGATCTTCTGCGGGCGATCGAGCGGTCCGCCGTAGACGTCACGTTTCGAATCAGCTCGCTCGAACCGATGGATTGCACACCAGACATCGTGCAGCTCGTCGCGGAGAGCGAAGGCCGGTTCGCGCCGCATTTCCACCTTCCGCTGCAGCACGCGAGCGACCGGATCCTGTCTCTCATGCGCCGGCCGTATTCGTTGTCCTACTATCGCGATCTCGCGGACTCGATCGCCGATCGTCTGCCGCACGCGTCGATCGGCAGCGATCTGATTGCCGGCTTTCCCGGCGAGACGGATGACGACTTCGAGGCGAATCTGGCGTACCTCCCGACCTCGCCCTTGTCGCACCTTCATGTGTTTCCGTACTCGGATCGCCCCGGCACGGCGGCGAGCGCGCTCAACGCGAAAGTCCCAGGCAAATTGATCCGGGAGCGATCGATGCGGCTGAGAGATATCGGCAGTGCGTTGAACGCTCGCTTTCGCCGGGCGCACGTTGGCTCAGTCCGTCCAGGTCTCACGCTGGACGACGGGACGTTGGTGGTGACCGATAATTTTCTGAAAGTGCGGATTCCTGCGGGTTTCGAGCGAAACCGTCGCGTGTTCGTTCGCCTGCTCGACGACTCGACCGCGGTCGTCGAGGAGCCGTCGCGCGATCAGCTCTCTTCCATCAACTGCGCGAGCTGAGCGCCCGGCGCGAGTCTGCGCGACGATTCGGTGATCAACTGACCGCACGCGGCGCGGATATCACGACCGCGCGATCGCCGCACCGACACGGTGACGCCATGATCGGCCGGCACCTGCGCGAAGCGATTGACGCGGGTGTCAGACGGCCGCGTGAACGGAATTCCCGGCGCTTCATTCAGTGGCAACAAGTTGACTTTCGCCTTGATGCCGTGCAGCAGCTTAACGAGGCGGCGTGCGTCCTCTGGGGTGTCGTTGACGCTGTCGAGCAGGACGTACTCGAACGTGATGCGGCTGCGTCGCTTGAGTGGAAACTTCCGGCACGCGTCGAGCAGTTCCTTCAACCCGTATTTGCGATTGATCGGCACGAGCATGTCGCGCTGATCCTCGGTCGTCGAGTGGAGCGAGATCGCGAGGTTGGGCATGAACGGCTCGGTCGCGAGTCGCTCAAGCGCGGGTAGCACACCAACCGTCGACAGCGTGATGCGCCGCGGCGCCACGGCCAGCCCATGCTCCTCGCCGAGAATCCTCAACGCCTTCATCGTCGCGTCGTAGTTGTGCAGGGGCTCACCCATCCCCATCAAGACGATGTTGAAGCGCTGATCGAGCATGTTCAGCTCGCGCAGAAGCACGCGCACCTGGCCGGCGATCTCACCGGCGGTGAGGTTGCGAACGATCCCCATCTTTCCCGTGAGGCAGAACGCGCAACGCATGGCGCAGCCGACCTGGGTGGAGATGCAGAAGGTCTGTGATGGGGTATCCGGTATGAAGACCGATTCGATCAGGTGGTCGTCGGCAAGCTGAAGCAAGAACTTCGTTGTCCCGTCGGACGAGCGTTCGTGACGCGCGACGGCCGGCGTCGAGACGTCGAGATCGCGAGCCAGCTGTGCCCTGAGATCGCGCCCGAGATCCGTCATGGCGTCGAAGTCGGTGACGCCGCGCGCGTAAATCCATTGGAAGATCTGTCGTGCGTGGAACTTGGGGACGCTGGCGGCGGTGAGATAGTCCTCAAGCTCAGCCAGCTCCAACTCGGCGGCGTCTGTACGAAGGGCAGTAGCCATGGTGGTCTCGGGTGCCGCGCGGGATCGGATCTCCTATTTTACAACCCGCCCCGATCCGTCACGGCGTTCGAGTTTTCGGCGAATTCTGCCTTGAACTGCACAGACTCCGCGTGATATCATCAACTTTTCGCAGACGACACATAAGCCCTTCCGAATCAAGTACTTGCGTAGCTCTATAGCGAGAGTAATTGCAAGTTGCCGCCAGAGGTCCCCTCGCGTCGTAATCGCGCGGGGGCGACCGGCGAGCCGAACACAGAGAGACACTTGAGCGCAACAACGAATCCGATGGTGGTCCGCGAGGTGTTGGATACAGGTCTTCGGCTCATCACCGAGACGATGCCCCAGGTGCGATCGGTGACGATCGGCGTCTGGCTGATGCGTGGATCGCGGCACGAGTCGGACGCGCAGAGCGGCATTGCGCATTTCGTCGAGCACATGCTGTTCAAGGGCACGGACACGCGCTCGGCGGAAGACCTCGCCCAGGCGATCGATTCCATTGGCGGGCAGCTCGATGCGTTTACCGCGAAGGAATACGCCAGCTACTACATCAAAGTGCTCGACGAGCATCTGCCGCTGGCCGTCGAGCTTTTGTCCGACATCGTGATGCGTCCGGCGTTCGTGGACGAGGAAGTCGTCCGCGAGAAGAAAGTGATCCTCGAAGAGATCAAGATGGTCGAGGATACGCCCGACGATCTCGTGCACGAGCTCTTCACGCAGCACTTCTGGGAAAGTCATCCGCTGGGCCGGCCGATTCTGGGATCGCCTGAGACGGTCGAGGCGTTCAACAGCCAATCACTTCGCGAGTACTTCCACGACGCGTACGTGGCGCCGAACATGATCGTGTCGGCCGCCGGGAACCTCGACCACGCGAACGTTCGCGAACTCGTGTCGAAAGCCTTTGCCAACCTGCCGAACGCCGGCGCGCCGTTCACGGAAGCCGCACCGCTCGTGAACCCGACGGTGATCACACGGACCAAGGATCTCGAGCAGAGTCATATCTGCCTTGGCACGAACAGCTATCCGCAGAATCACGACGATCGCTACGTCAGCTACATTCTGAACTCGCTGCTTGGCGGATCCATGAGCTCGCGGTTGTTCCAGAACATCCGCGAGAAACGCGGCCTCGCCTACTCGGTGTTCAGCGGCTTGAGCGCGTATCGTGACGCCGGCAACATCACGATCTACGCGGGCTGCGCCGCCGAAGCCGTCGAAGAAGTGGTGGCGCTCTGCGTCGAGGAACTGCGCGGGTTGAAGCGAACGCCGGTGCCCGAATCGGAGTTGAAGCGGGCGAAGGATCATCTCAAGGGCAGCCTCATGCTCAGCCTTGAGAACACTGCCAGCCGCATGTCGCATCTGGCGCGGCAGGAGATCTATTTCGATCGGCACTTCGGCCTCGACGAAACGCTGGCCGGCGTCCAGCGGGTGACGTCCGCCGACATTCAGCGGGTCGCGTGCGACTTGTTTGCGAATGGCTCGCTTGCCGCGACCGTGCTTGGCCCGAAGGCACCCGCGCTCACGCGCGCAGAACTGGATCTGGGCTGATGATCAGGCGTTATACCCATCCCGAGATGGGCGCCATCTGGAGCGAAGAGCGACGCTACCAGACCTGGTTGGAAGTCGAGCTGGCCGCGACTGATGCCATGGCCGACGCGGGGCTCGTCCCTGCTGATGCGGCCCGCGAGCTGCGCGCCCGCGCGGCGTTCGACGTCGCCCGCATCGAAGAGATCGAGCAAACCACTCAGCACGATGTGATTGCGTTCACAACGGCGGTTGCGGAGAAGGTCGGCCCCGCTGCGCGCTGGCTCCACTTCGGTCTCACATCGTCTGACGTCATCGACACGGCGCAAGCGCTGCAGATGCGCGACGCGTCGGCGTTGATCGTCAAGGGCATCGCAGGGCTGATGGAAGCGGTTCGGCTGCGTGCTGAAGAGCACCGGCGGACGCCGATGATCGGCCGCACGCACGGCGTTCATGCTGAGCCGATGACGTTCGGGATCAAGCTTGCGCTCTGGCATGCCGAGCTTCAGCGCGATCTCGATCGCGTCTTGCGCGCCCGGTCGATCGTGTCGGTCGGCAAGCTGTCCGGCGCGGTCGGCACCTTCGCGCACCTGGATCCGTCGATTGAAGCTCGCGTGTGCGAACGGCTCGGCCTCGAGCCGGCTCCGGTCGCATCACAGGTGATTCAGCGCGATCGCCATGCCGAGCTGTTGATGGCGCTCGCGATCACCGCCGCATCGCTCGAGAAGTTCGCGCTCGAGATCCGCGGGCTGCAGAAGACCGAGATCGGCGAAGTCGAGGAGCCGTTCGGGAAGGGGCAAAAGGGCTCGTCGGCGATGCCGCACAAGCGCAATCCGATTGGATGCGAGCAGATTACCGGCCTGGCGAGGTTGATTCGCGGCAACGCGATGGCCGCTCTCGAGAATATTGCGCTGTGGCACGAGCGTGACATCTCGCACTCGTCCGTCGAGCGGGTGATCCTGCCCGACAGCTTCATCGCGCTCGATCACATGCTGCGGCGCTTCACTCGAATCGTCCGCGGCATGGTCGTCTACCCGGAGCGGATGCGAGAGAACCTCGAGCGATCGCGCGGCGTGGTGTTCTCGGGCACGGTCCTGCTCGAATTGGCGAAGCGCGGCGTGTCACGCGAACAGGCGTACGAGTGGGTGCAACGAAACGCCATGCGGGCGTTTCACGAGCACAAGGATTTCAAGCAGCTGCTCCTGGCGGATCCGGATCTCACCAGGGTGCTCCATGCCGCCGAGATCGAGAAGGCGTTCGATCTCGACGACCAGCTACGAAACGTGGACGCCATTTTCGATCGGGTCTTCAAACCCGTTCCCGTTACGGTGTAGTCAACGATGAGAGCTCGCGTTTTTGTCATGCTGAAACCGTCGGTCTTCGACCCACAAGGGCAGACGATTGCCGACGCCCTGCACTCGATGGGGTACGAAACCGTCGGCGACGTTCGCCAGGGCAAGTACTTCGAGCTGGAACTGCGCTCCTCGTCCGCCGACCAGGCGCGCAGCCTCGCCGCGGAGGTCGCCGACAAACTGCTCGCCAATCCGGTGATCGAGAGCTACAGGGTAGAGGTGGATCAGTGACTTTCGCAGTCATCGTCTTCCCCGGGTCCAACTGCGATCACGACGCGTATCACGCCGCCAAGCACGTCCTCGGCCAGAACGCGCAGTTCATCTGGCACAAGGAAACGGCGCTGAAGGGCGCTGACGTCGTCATTCTGCCGGGAGGTTTCTCGCACGGCGACTACCTCCGCACCGGCGCGATTGCTCGCTTCTCACCGGTGATGACCGCCGTCGCGGAGTTCGCGCGCACGGGCGGACCCGTGCTCGGCATCTGCAACGGGTTTCAGATTCTGCTCGAGTCGGGATTGCTGCCCGGCGCGATGCTGCGCAACCGCGATCTCAAGTTTCATTGCGAGCACGTGCGAGTCCGCGTCGAACAGGTCGATACGCCGTTCACGGCGCGCGCTACCCATGGCCAGGTACTGGAATTGCCCATCGCTCACGGCGAAGGCAACTACTACGCCGATCCCGACGTCGTGCGCGATCTCGAGTCCAGCGGACGGATCGTCTTCCGCTACTGCACGGCCGACGGCGAGATCTCGGAGGCGGCCAACCCGAACGGTTCGCTCAACAACATTGCCGGCATCTGCAGCGAAGGCCGGAACGTCGTCGGGCTGATGCCGCATCCGGAACGAGCGTGTGAGAGCGTGCTGGGTAGCGCCGATGGCCTCGTTCTCTTCGAGTCCGTGATCGCTACCGCCGGTGCGTTCGTCGGTCAGGGTGCCGTTCGCACCGCATGAGCCTGAGCCCCGACCTGAGCCTTGAGCCCTGAGCCCGTAAAAGAAACATGAGCGCTATTGATCCAGCTGTCCTTGAACGTCACGGTCTGAAACCCGAGGAGTACGAGCGCATCGTCAGCGCACTCAAACGCGAGCCGACGCTGACCGAGCTCGGGATCTTTTCGGTGATGTGGTCGGAGCACTGCAGCTACAAGAGCTCTCGCATTCACCTCCGCAAGCTGCCGACCACCGGCCCACGTGTCCTGCAGGGGCCGGGCGAGAACGCCGGCGCTGTGGACATCGGCGACGGGCTTGCGGCGGTCTTCAAGATCGAATCGCACAACCATCCGTCGTTCATCGAGCCCTACCAAGGCGCGGCCACCGGCGTCGGCGGCATCATTCGCGACATCTTCACGATGGGCGCGCGTCCGATCGCGCTGATGAACTCGCTGCGGTTCGGCGCACTCGATGGACCAACCGGCGCGCGCACCCGCCGCATCGTCGAAGGGGTCGTCGCGGGCATTGCCGGCTACGGCAACAGCATCGGGATCCCGACCATCGGCGGAGAGATCGCGTTCGACGATTCGTACGCCGGAAATCCGCTGGTCAACGTGTTTTGCCTCGGCATTGTCGACGCGGACGCGATCGTCAAGGGCAGCGCCGCCGGCAGCGGCAATCCGGTCTACTACGTCGGCGCAAAGACCGGCCGCGACGGCATCCATGGCGCGACGATGGCGTCGGCGGAGTTTGATGAGAAGTCGGCGGAAAAGCGGCCTGCAGTGCAGGTTGGCGATCCGTTCATGGAGAAGCTCCTCCTTGAGGCGTGCCTCGAGTTGATGAAGACCGACGCGCTCATCGGGGTTCAGGACATGGGTGCAGCGGGCCTGACGTGTTCGACGTCCGAGATGGGCTCACGCGGTGGAAGCGGCATCCAGATCGACGTGACGCACGTGCCGCAGCGCGAGACAGGGATGACACCGTACGAGATCATGCTCTCGGAATCGCAAGAGCGCATGCTGCTCGTCGTGAAGAAGGGCCGCGAGGCCGAGGTCGAAGCGATCTTCGAGAAGTGGGATCTGCACGCATCTCACATCGGCGATGTGATGACGGACGGCATCCTCCGCGTCAAGGAACGTGGCGTGGTGGTGGCAGAGATTCCCAATACCGCGCTCGTGGATCAGGCCCCCGTCTACAACCGTCCCACGGCGAGGCCTTCGTATCTGGATGAAGTGGCACGTTTGGATCCGGCATCAGTTGTCGAGCAGCTGCCGCCCACGGGGGCGCTGAAGGCGATCCTCGCGTCGCCGACGGTTGCGAGCAAGCGCTGGGTGTACCGTCAGTACGACCACATGGTCCGCACCAACACGCTCGTGCTTGCCGGCATGGGAGCTGGTGTCGTTCGCGTCAAAGGCACGAGCCGCGCCCTGGCCATGTCAACTGATGGAAACGGACGCTATACCTATCTCGATCCCCGCCGCGGCGCGATGCACGCGCTCGCTGAAGCTGCTCGAAACGTCGCGTGTGCGGGTGCCGTGCCGATTGGCGCGACAAACTGCCTCAACTTCGGGAATCCGGAGCGGCCCGAGATCATGTGGCAGTTCGTCGAGGCCGTCGAAGGGCTTGCTGACGCGTGCCGCGCGCTCGACGTGCCGATCACCGGCGGCAATGTGAGCCTCTACAACGAGACCGATGGTCAGGCGATTTATCCGACGCCAATCATTGGCGTCGTTGGTTTGATCGACGACGCGTCGAAGGTCGTCTCTCGTGTCTTCAAGAAGGCGGGCGACCAGATTGTGTTGCTTGGGGAAAGCTTCGGCGAGCTTGGCGGTTCCGAGTACTTGAAAACCGTGCATGGGCTCGTCCGAGGTCGTCCGCCGCAACTCGATCTCGACAAAGAGCGCGCGCTGATTGCGCTGCTGACGGCCGCGGCGGCTGCCGGGCTGGTGAAGTCCGCGCACGATTGCTCGGACGGCGGGCTTGCGATCGCGCTGGCCGAATGCGCGTTCGACACGAACGGCATCGGCTTCGAGGTGGATGTGCCTCGGCCGGCGCGTGCCGAGTTCACGTCACACGCCGGGACGCTGTTTGGTGAGTCGGCGTCGCGCGCCGTCGTGTCGGTTGCTGCCGCCGATCTACCTGCGTTGCTCCACGTGGCGGCGCAGCATGGCGTGCCGGCGGCAGCGATTGGGCAGACTGGCGGATCGCGGATTTCGATCTCGATTGAAGGGACCCCGGTTGTCGAGTGTGCGTTAGGAGAAGCTGAACAGATCTGGAGCGGGTCGCTCGCGCGTTACTTCGCCGGGCGAGCGGCGTAGAATGTTGCTAACCACCATTGTCGGGAGTCGCCGGGGGCGCGAGCAAAATGCCTTATAAAGACGAGTGCGGCGTGTTTGGCATCTTTGGCCATCCCGAAGCAGCCAACCTGACCTATCTTGGCCTTTACGCGCTGCAGCACCGCGGCCAGGAGAGCGCGGGCATTGCCAGCGGGGACGGCGAGAAGCTTCGCGTGTCGCGCGCGATGGGGCAGGTGGCGGAGGCGTTCGACGAAGAGCTGCTCGCCACACTGCCTGGGCACATCGCGATCGGCCACACCCGCTACTCGACGGCCGGTGAGAGCAAGATCGAAAACGCGCAGCCGTTTCTGATCGACTGCGCGCATGGGCAGATTGCCGTCGCGCACAACGGCAACCTCGTGAACGCTCGAGAGCTGCGCGACGAACTGGTGTGCAACGGCTCGATTTTCCAGACCGGAAGCGACACCGAAGTCATCCTGCACCTCTACGCCCGCTCGAAAGCGACGTCCGTCGAGGAGGCGCTCGTCGAATCGATCGCGCAGGTCCGGGGCGCGTACTCGATCGCGCTGTTGACCAAGAACCGGTTGATCGCCGCTCGCGACCCGCACGGCTTCCGTCCTCTTGCGCTCGGCAAGCTCGGCGATGCCTGGATCGTCTGCTCGGAAACCTGCGCCTTGGATCTCATTGGCGCACAGTACGTTCGCGACGTCGAGCCGGGCGAGCTGCTGGTGATCAGCGACGGCGGGCTGCGCTCGATCAAGCCCTTCCCGAAGCAGCAACTTTCCCATTGCGTGTTCGAGCACGTGTATTTTTCCCGGCCGGACAGCTACGTTTTTGGCCGCAGCGTCAACGAGGTCCGTTCCGAGTTCGGACGGATCCTGGCGCGCGAGGCGCCGGCGCCGGCCGACGTCGTCGTGCCGATTCCTGACTCTGGCGTGTGCGCGGCAATTGGCTTTGCTGAAGAAGCCGGCTTGCCGATGAAGATGGGCCTTATCCGCAACCACTATGTCGGCCGCACGTTCATTCAACCGCAGCAGTCGATTCGCCACTTCAGCGTCCGTGTGAAGCTGAATCCAGTCCGCAGCATCCTGGAGGGTAAGCGGGTGGTTCTGCTGGATGACTCGATCGTGCGCGGGACGACCAGCCGCAAGATCGTCAAGATGGTCAAGGCTGCTGGCGCCAGCGAAGTGCACTTGCGAATTAGCTGTCCCCCCACGATTTCGCCGTGTTTCTACGGCGTCGATACTCCCAGCCGTTCGGAGCTGATCGCCGCGACGCACACCATCGACGAGATTCGCAAGTATGTCGAGGCTGATTCCCTGGCCTATCTGAGCATCGAGGGGATGCGCAAGGCCGTCGGCGATCAACAGAACTCCTACTGCACGTCCTGTTATACCGGCGTGTATCCCGTCGCCTTCCCCCGCAACGAGCAGGCGTATCTGCAGCTCGCGCTCAAGAACGTGGATTAGGCGGCGATTCTACGGATGACACGGATCGGATCTGTGCTTCTGCCTCGCATCGCGTTCACGTTCTTCCTGGCGTCGGCCGCTTTCGGTCCCGCTACAGCCATGCGTCAAGCGGCGAAGCCAGCGGCGGATGCGCCGGTGACCGCGGATCAGGTTCGCGCAGCAATCGACACGCTGGGCTCGATTGACTTTCCAGTCCGCTCGGCGTCCGCTCGCACGATTCGGCGCGCGGATCCCACGATTGCCGTGCCCGCGCTGCTTCAGGCGGTCAAGCAGCACAAAGACGAGTACGTCAGGTTCCGCGCGCTGGTCATCCTGTCGGGATTCAACGATCCGCGAACGCGCGACGTCATGGCTTCCGCCATTTCCGACAAGAACGATCGCCTTCGCACGGTGGCGTACGGCTACTTCGAGCGAAGTCCTGAGCCCGCCATCGCCCCGCGTCTGCTCGAGGCGCTGAAGGTCGAAGAGTCTGAATTCGTTCGCCCGGCGCTGACGCGCGCACTCGCGGCGCACGCCGACGACCCGAAAATCCGGCAGACGGTCGAAGGCCTCGTCATGAAGGGCCAGGCGTTTTTTCGGAGCGTTGTGATCGAGGCCTTGGGCGACCATCGCGGCGCGTACGCGCTGAAACCTATTATCGAAGTCGCGAAAATCGAAGGGCCGCTTCAAGACGATGCGGCGTTGGCGTTGGGCAAGATCGGGGACAAGTCCGCGCTGCCGGTCCTCGCGGGCTTGCAGCGTACGGTTCCCCGCGAGTCGCAGCCGAGCGTCGCGACCGCGATTTGTCTGCTCGGCGTCAATTGCGCGTCCCACCAATCCTTCGTCGTCGAGTCCCTGCGATTCTCCATTGCCAACACGGGGTTTCAGTCTCTCGTGCGATCGTCGGCTGGCGGCCTGGCGACATTGGCGGTGGCTGGCCGTGAAGAGGCTGCGATCGAGCTGATCACGCAGGGTGGTCCGACGCAGGATCCCGTACGCGCGCCGATCGCCCTGGCGGTGGGCACGATTGCGCTCCGCAACACGCCGCTGCTGCTGAAGGTGCTCGAGCAGGCCCAGCTGCGGGACATCGGCATCGAGCTGCTGCGCGAAGCGTTCGACATGCTCGAAGAGGATTTTGAAGAAGAGCGTTTTTTTGCGACCGTTCGTCGCACCTACTGGCAAGCGCCTGCGGGTTCGCCGGCGCGGACGGTATCGGACACGCTCGTGCG
>Ga0114129_10013592_pt1 | contig 11600 bp, 10 predicted proteins | sample RhiMetdeltSRZDD1_FD_80071 | JGI IMG/M metagenome (GOLD analysis project Ga0114129, IMG submission 80071) | Populus rhizosphere microbial communities from Tennessee, USA - Rhizosphere MetaG P. deltoides SRZDD1 (version 2) (version 2) | ecosystem: Host-associated > Plants > Roots > Rhizosphere >... | reverse complement strand
CGAAACGTAGAGCGCGCCATCCGGGCCGACGGCGACTGGCGTCGGCTGTGAAGGGGCCAGCAAGGACGGGCGTGCGTGTTCGTGAAGATCTGCGAGGAGGAGCCGTACGCCTGAATCCCCTGCGTTCCATTTCTCTGGACCGCGTTGGGCGCGCTAAATCCTGTTGTTCGGGGAGCCGAACCACCCAATGCGAGTGCTCGAGTTCGACTGAATGGCAGTCGCGGCAGAACCCGGACATCGTCTGATCGATCTGCCGAAAGCCGAAAAGAACGTGGCCGCTACCGATCCGGACTCGAGCGTCACCGGGACAGCCGGCCCCGCACCGCGTCAACGACTTTCCGTCCTGAGGGGAAGACCCCCAGCGCCGTCAAGGCGCCTCCCTCGAGCACAATCTCTCCGTCCACGAGTACGGTGAATTCGCCGTAGCTGCCGTGCACCATTTCGACGTCCATCTCGAGCTCGCGACGAAGCCGTGCCGCCACACGGACGGCATGAAGGCCGGAGATTCAATATGCGCAATAACGAACGGCGACGCGACTCATGTGGTCCTCCGAGGACATGACCAGGGACACTTCGGCTACCGTGACGTTTTGCAGAAGAAGCACGAGCGTCAAGCGGCGCCGGCGTCTATTGCAAGTCCAGTTGGCGCAGACACGACTCCAACTCAGCGCGATTGCCGCGGAACATCTGCTCGACGTACGCGCGGCCGCTCCAGTAGGACCAGATGATGGCGCCGCCGGCGAGCAGGACTACGCCGAGAAAGCGCAGGGCAAACCCGTACTGGAACCAGACAAGACTCGTAACGACCGACCCCGCGACGACGAAGAACACGACGTACGCTACCAGGTAGGCGCGGCCTGCGGCGTCGAGGTTCGACACCAGCTCCGCCAACGTCTCGCGGACGTTGCGCGCCAGCGTGGCGTTCGCCAGGCGGCGCTCGGCGTGCCACAACGTAACCATGATGCCGCCAAGCAGGAGTGCGACGCCGCCCATCATCAGCAGGCTCTTGAAACCGAGCCCGTCAGCCAGGCCCATGACCAGAACGGCCAGCATCGACAGGTAGTAGGTCGCCTCGCGACGCAGGCGGCGTCTGGCGTCGCGGCGAACATCCTGAGTCTTGTCTCTGAGGAGTTGGATGAGCGTGCCTGCTTGGAGCTCGGGCGGCGTATCCTCCCGTGAGCTTTTTCGCCAGCACTCTTCCAGGATATCCAGCTCCACGAGTTACTCCATTCGCTTGACGAGATCGCGTAGTTTCGCCTTTGTCCGGTTCAGCTTCGCCCCGACGTTCGATTCCGAGATGCCAAGGACCTCGGCGATGCGCTTGTAACTGAGATCGTCGAGATAGCACATGATGAGCGCGCGCTCGACGTCATCGAGCTGTCGAATCGCGCGATAGAGCAGCGCCAATCGAGCGTCCTCACCGCCGGTTTCCCGTGACACGGGCTCGGCCGTCGATTCCAGCGGCACGTGGGCGGGCCGCCGTGTGCGCCGCCGCACCGCGGTGATAGAGGTGTTGAGCGCGACGCGATACACCCACGTGACCGGCGTCGACTCGCCCCGAAACGACGGGTAGGACCGCCAGAGTTGATGGACGATTTCCTGGAACAGCTCCTCGCGGTCGCCTGGCGTGGCCGTATAGGCGCGACAGACGCGGTTCACCACTGCGCGATGAGCGTTCACCAGCGCGAGAAACGCTCGCTGGTCGACTGTCTCGGCCATGCTGCTCGCGCAAGTCCGCCGCCGTCACGTGTCATACCTGAATTAGTCGCCGGCGGACGGGAAAACTTACACCGGGCTCCGTTGGGGGTGCCCGAGGTCGGTTGAACCGTCGCGTTACTTGCCGCCCCAGGTTCCAGCCGCACGCCGATCATCGCGCGGCGTGGGTCCATGAAACAGTGGGCTGAGCGAAATCTGGATTCGTTTGAGAGTCTCCGTTACCAGAACGTCCGTCGCCAAGCCCTCTTCCGCAGCGATCGCCGCCGGCCGTCACTCTCTGAGCGCTCAACAGGTTGCTCTTCACACTATTTCCATTTAGTGCACACAGGCGGCGCAAGAGTCCGAGGGAGGTCTTCGAAGGAAGCAACTCTCGCCGTGGCCGCTTCAAGCACTTGACCGCGCGGGGTAAGAGGACCAGTACCAATAGAACGGCAGACCGACAACCATCAGCGCAAGCCCCGCGAGAGCTCGTCCGGGCGTTGTCAGCAACGTGCTGATCACCAGCCATCCCGAAACGAGCAGGAACAGCGCCGGCACGACCGGGTATCCCCAGGTCCGATAGCCGCGTTCGGCGTCGGGCAAGGTCCGACGAAACACAAACACCGAGGCGGTTGCGAGCGAGACAAAAATCAGGATGCTGAACACCGCGTAGTCCGTGAGTGTGTCGAACGAGCCGGACAGCACGAGGACGATCGCCCAGGCCGCCTGGGCGAAGAGTGCGCGAACCGGAACGCGCGTCCGTGGACTGACCCGCGAGAGGCCGCGGAAGAATAGCCCGTCACGCGCCATTGCATAGGGGATGCGCGCACAGACAAGGCTGGCGATCAGAAGCGACCCGAAGATCGACATTGCCAGCACTCCCGCCATCGCGCTCGCCGCTGAGGGGCCAAGGACGCGCGTGATGACTTCCGTCGCGACGGAGGATGACGCGGAGAGGCCCGCAATCTCGGTGGGCGTGAGAACGTAGAAATAGGCCACGTTTACGAAGACATAGAGAAGAGCGATGACGCTGATGCCGCCGATGATGGCGAGCGGCAGATTTCGCTGCGGGTCCTTCACCTCCTCCGCCACGTAGGTGACCTCGTTCCAACCGTTGTAGGCCCACAGCGCGCCGAGCATCGCCGCGCCGAAGCCGGCGGCCCCACCTCGTGCCGCAGCAGGAACCCCTTCGCATGCGCCGCCGTCGTTCGACAGCGCGAAGTGTGTCCAGGATCCATCCGCCAGCAGCAGCGCGCCGACGCCAACCGTGAGAACCAGCGCGATCTTCAGTACCGTGAAGGCGGATGCGACTCGACCGCTGAAGGCAATCGCCGCGCAGTTCAAGGTGGTCACCACCAGCAACGCGGCAATTGCGGCGCCCTGAAGTCCTGTCATCGACAGGCGCCAGCCGGCCGGTTCCAGCGTCCACTGATGGTTCGCCAGCATGCCATTCGTGACCACGTTGATGAAGATGGCGAAGCCGGCCGCGAGACCAGCCATGGCGCCCGTACTCGCGACCCAGAATCGGGTCCAGCCGTAGAGAAACCCGAGGAGCGGACCGTACGCCTGTCGTATGAAGACGTACTCGCCGCCGGCGCGCGGCATCATCGCGGAGAGCTCGGCATACGTGAGCGCGCCCGTCAGGCTCAGGAGTCCTGCGACGATCCACACCAGCACGACCAATCCGGGAGTCTCGACATTGCACGTCATGACGCGCGCCTTGAGAAAGACTCCCGAACCAATGACGTCGCCGATGAGAATCGCAGCGGCTGCCAGCAGGCCAAGTCCCCGGACGAGGCCGACATTCCGCGATCCGGAGATTGTTGGTAGCGTCACTGAGTCAGCCGTGGGCTAGTGTAGACGCGAACGAAGAAGTTCGTGACGGAGGAACTCAGTTCTTCTCATTTCCGTAGATCGGTGTCAGGCTCCTTCTATGATGGATGACCTTCGTCAGGCCTTCCGCAGCCTGCGCAAGCAGTGGGGGTTCGCCGCCGTCGCCATCCTTACGCTTGCGTTCGGCATCGGCGTCAACGTCAGCCTGTTCGGCTTGGTCAGCGCGTTCTTCCTCCAGCCGCTGCCCGTGAAAGATGCGCACGAGCTGGTCATTGTGATGCAGCGAGGCGACGCACTCGGCATTCCCTACGGCCACTCCTATCCGGACTACCGTGATTACCGTGAAGCCACAGTCACGTTCTCAGATCTCGTGGCTTACTTTCCAACACCGGCACACTTGAGCGCGCCAGGTCAGATACCAGAGCGCACGTGGATCGAGGTCGTTTCGCCGAATTACTTCGCTCTGGCGGGAGTATCGCCCGCCTTTGGCGAATTTCCGGAGCCTGGAGAAACAGAAGGCGAAGGGGCGCCGGCAAGGGTCGTCCTCAGCTATCGCTACTGGCAGCGCCATTTCGGGGGCGACCCGTCGCTCGTCGGTCGTCCGATCACCATCAATGGGAAGAGTTTCACCGTGCTCGGCATCGCGCCGGCGAGCTTCACGGGCCTGTCGTGGGCGATGGCCGTCAGCGCCTTCGTACCGTCCGGATCGATGAGCGCAGTCCTCAAGGATGGTGGGGCATTCCGCGACAATCGTGGTACGCCGGTCTGGCGGATGGTCGGCCGCCTGGCTGCCGGGAAGACGGTCCGGGAGGCACGCGCCGAGATGGAGATCGCGGCCAAACGGCTGGCCGACGCGTATCCGGACGAACACAAGGGCAGTCGCGTGCTCGTGATACCAGAGAACCGTGCCAGGCCCGATCCCGCAGTCGCCGGCTTTCTGCCGGTGTTCGCCGCGCTGTTTTCGGCGATGGTGGCGCTGGTGATGCTGATTGCCTGCGCGAACGTGGCGAACCTCATGCTGTCGCGCGCGGTCACGCGCCGGCGCGATCTGGTGATCCGCTCCGCCCTTGGCGCCAGCCGTTTTCGGCTTATCCGTCTTCAGGTCGTTGAAAGCCTCATCCTCGCCGCAGTTGCTGGCGTGCTCGGGCTCCTGCTGGCCGAGCTGTCTGGTCAGGTGCTGACCGCGTTCATGCCGACGAGCGAGGTCCCCATCGTCGAGCAGCGGCCGATGGACCCGTGGGTGTACGTCTTTACGTTCTTCGTTTCGGCCGTGGCGGGTATTGGCACAGGACTCTGGCCGGCGCGAAGGGCCACCCGTTTCGACCTCGTAGAGACGCTGAAGGACAGTGCCAGCCTCGCGGGCACATCCCGTCATACATTCCGCAACCTCCTTGTGATCGGGCAGGTGACGATGTCGCTGGTCGTCTTGATCAGCGCCGGGCTGTTCCTGCACAGCCTCATGCAGATGCAGCATGTCGCCCTTGGCTTCAAGCCCGAACGTCTGCTCATGATGTCGATCGATCTGGAACTCCAGCAGTACACGACTCCGCGTGGATTGCGTTTTGTCGAGGAACTCCTGACGCGTGCTGAGGCGCTGCCGGGCGTTGAGAGAGCGACGGTGTCCAGTCACGTTCCATTCGACTATGGGATGCAGATCACGGACGTGGCGATCGACGGAACCATTCCCGGCTCCAAGGACGAATACGCCTCTAGCGCCTTCAACGTCGTTGGTCCGAACTTCTTCGACACGACCGGCGCCGTGCTGATACGGGGCCGGGGCTTCGATGCCACTGACGACGAGCGATCGCGACGCGTGGCCGTCGTCAACCAGGCCATGGCGCGGAAGCTGTGGCCGGCCCAGGACCCGATCGGACGGCGGTTCCGCTTCGGCCGGAACGGGCCCTGGATCGAAGTGGTGGGTGTCGCCAGCGACGGGAAATACGTGATGCTCGCGGAGGAACCCCGGACGTACTTTTACCTGCCGCTCTCGCAGGAGTATCGCTCGCCGATGACGCTGATGGTGCGGTCCGCATCAGAACCGGCGGCGCTCGTCCAGCCGCTGCAGCGCCTCCTCGGCGAGATGGATTCCCACCTTCCCGTCTTCAATGTTCGGACAATGGACGAGCACGTCCGCAGCAGCGTGTTTGGGCTCATGCCGCTGCGCATTGGAGCGAGCATGGCCGCCGTGCAGGGCGTGATAGGGCTCCTGCTCGCGCTGATGGGCCTCTACGCGGTCGTTTCGTACGGTGTCAGCCAGCGCATTCGTGAGATTGGCGTTCGCATGGCGCTTGGTGCCGAGCCGAGGGACGTTGTGCGGCTGGTAGTGCGCGAGGGGATGAGACTTTCACTCGTCGGGATTGTAATCGGCCTGCTGGTCGCGTTCGGTGTGGGACTGGCACTCTCGCGGGTTCTTTACGGCCTTGCGCCCGTGGATATCGCCGTGCTGGCCGGTGTGACGCTGCTCCTTCTCTTTGTCTCGGCGCTGGCGTGCTACCTGCCGGCCCGAAGGGCGACACGCGTCGATCCTCTGGTCGCTTTGCGTTACGAGTGATGGCTTGTCGAATCCGACCTCGGTTCAACAAGAAGGATGACGCTCAATCCGCCGCCTCAGCATTGACCTCAATCACGTTTCGATCGGGATCCAGAATGTAGATCTGTGGAAATCCTGCCTTTCCAGCAGCATTGACACGCATCGGCCGCGGATTCTCTGGAGTTGGTCTGGGATTCGGATCGGTGGTCTTCCGAAAGCCCTTGGACTCCAGATAATCAACCGCTCCGGAGAAACTGGGCACACGGATCGCAAAATGCGCGTCGTGAGAATCGACCGCTTTGTCCGATCGGAATGTGGGATGGTCCTCGCTCTTCGGAACGATCAGGTGAAGGCTGCGGTCGCCAAGCTTGTACCACGCGCCATCGAAATCAAAAGCTGGACGGCTCTTGTCTTCTTCCAGGCCGAGCACGCCCTCGTAGAAACTCCTCGCTTTGCCGATGTCGCTGACCGGCAGGCTGACGTGATGAAGCATTCCATTGTTCAGCATGGCTCACCGATGGGCTGACGAGATCGCAACGTCATTCCTTGACAGGCGCGCGGATGGCGCGGCCGGGGCGCGCTTTGGTGATCTCGCCGCGATCGACGACCACCTGGCCGCCAATCACGACGAAGGGAATTCCTGACGACGGGATCGCTGCGTTTTCGTACGTGGCTCGGTCGATGACCGTCGCGGGATCGAAGATGGTGAGATCCGCATCGGCCCCGATGCGGATGCGGCCCTTGACCGACATCGAAGGCGTGCGCCGTTCGAGGCGTCGCGCGGGCTCGAGCGTCATCCTTCGGATCGCCTCCATCAAAGGTACGACTCGTTCGTCCCGGACGTAGCGACCGAGTACTTTCGCATAGGTGCCGGACGTACGGGGATGTCCCCGCCCTTTCTCGATGAAGCCGTCGCTGGCAATCATCGCCAGCGGGCTCGCGATTGCGGCGCGTGTCTGCTGCTCGGGTCGACCGTGGATGATCACAGTGCCACCACTCAGTCGCGCCTTCTCGAACGTCGTGCGCGTGAGGCGCTCGCCGGTCGAGACGAGCTGATGCTGCGCGATGCGCTCGTCGGACCAGCTCCGCCAGTCATCGAAGAGCGCGGACTGGATCTCGGTCATCCCTGCGCCGTAGGGATAGGCCTCGGTCGTGACGTCCTGACCCCGGTCGCGCGCCGCCTGGATAGCGGCCAGAAACTGCGGGAGCTCGTTATCTGCCGACGAGTTGACGTGGACTATGTGGAGCGGTGCTTGGGCTGCCTCCGCCGCCTTGATTGTTTCCATCAAGCCCGCCAGGCCGCCGCGCATATGGATGTGGACGGAGGCGCGCGCTGGTGCCGCGACTCGAAACATGCGTTCGATCTCCGCCATGGTCGCACCGGGTGTATAGGCGCTGCCGAATCCCATGGCGACAGCGCCCTGCGCAAGCCCCTTGCGGAGAAGAGCCTCCATGTCGGCCATCTGCGCCTCGCTCGCCGCGCCGCTTCCACCAATGCCCGCCGGCATGAGCCCCTTGCTGGGGTCGCCGAGCACCTTCATGCGCACGGGGACGTGACCGACAGAGACGCCGTAGTTGACGATCTGCCCGCCCTCGCGTGCTGCATACCACCGGGCCACATCACCTGTCCCCACTTCCAGCTCGAATGCCGACGTGACGCCGTCGCGCACCATCATCCGATACGACTCTTCCTGCTGTCCGTGCTCGTGCAGATCCACGAAGCCCGGGGCGACGACGTGGCTGGTCGCGTCGATGATGCGGGCACCGGCGAGCGGCGCTTCGGAGATCGCCTCGATCTTCCCGGCGCGGACGCCAACGTGGCGCACGGCGTCAAGGCCCGCTTCCGGATCCATCACGCGACCGTTGGCGATCACCAGGTCGTATCGCGGCGATGGCTGTTGAGCGTGCCATGCCAGAGGTGGCGTCCCAGCCAGGACGAAAACCAGCCCTGACAGGGCGAGAGGTGCAGCGGAAAATCGCATCGATGAGACCACCTCAATGGTCGAGTTGCTACGTGCTGTGAACTATACGCGTTCTTCACTTCGATGAATCGTTGGGAATTGGAATTGGGAATTGACAGGCTTGCCACTGCACGCCGCGTGAAGGACGCACGCTGAAGAGAAGGCGGGCAGTCCCGTCCGGTACGGTTCTTGATGGAGCTGATGCCTCCAGCATTTCAGCCACGAGGAGGGAATCATGGCTAGCCGATCTGGTACAAACCTCGAGTTTGACGTCCCTCCGCCTCCCGACGATGGAGGCATTGACGCCCTCGCGCTCGGCAGACTTACGACGGCCAGGTACAACGCATTTCTCAGCAACATGGAATCCAGGAACGCCGCGATTTTGGAGGTGCTCGAGCAGAGCCGCAACGCACTCACCGCCAGGATTGGCACCGCAAATCTGAAACGGTTCCGCGAATTCTCTCGCACAGAGCGGGCGTCGAATTATGGCCTCGGCAGCCTCGCTCACGATGAGCGAGCTCCCGCCCGCCTGGCTGCGGCGCGCCGGGCGAGCGCGGCGCAGGCTGCGAAACTGATGCAGGAAGCGAACCTGAAACCTTCTGACTTGCGGCCCCTGAATTCAGCACTGCTTCAGCGCGTGTCGGAGATCAATGCCAGGACCACCAGGGGCAAGGGGCGTCTCGAAGTCGTGTCAGAGGCTCAGGTTCCAGCGAGGGTTCTCAAGGGCAATCCATACACCGTACGCAAGCCTCCCTTCGACGGCTGGGAGTGGTGGTACAGCTGGTGGTGGGATGGCTTCGGTGACGACCCTGAATTCATCCACTATACGAACCGCCAGTCAGGTTCGGTTGGACATCGCTCCCAGTGGGAGGTCTGGGACGCCGGAGGCTGGGACTTCTACGCCATCGACGTTCATTCGAGCGTCGGGTTCTGGTTGAAACCCGCAAAGGCAGGAAGGTTGGACCTGTGGATCAAGAATCGGTGTGGCAGTGCCAGGTACAAGGTCTACTGGTACGACGAAGCGGGCTGGTCGGATTTCGGCGACAACATGTTCAGCTCGTGGACGGTGAACCTTTCCTCGGGCACTTCCGACGAGGATGAGACGCCGATGTGGGAGATGCATTTCAATGGCCCCAATGATGAGGAGAAGACACTATCAGGCGACATCGTGCCGCCGAACACGGTTGGCTGGCTCCACATGACCACCAGCGACGCCATTCCCGCCAACGTGTGGACCTACGTCAAGATCGGGACCTACGACACGCACCAGATGCTCTCTGATGACGTATCGCTGGATTCGATCATGAAGAACCGCTGGTATTTCGAGGAAGTCCATTACGACACGCTGGACTAGTTACGATCGTGACGCTGGAGACGCAATTCCAGATGTCGTCGTACATCCGGCCACTCCGTCGCCAGGATGCTGTACATGACGCTGTCGCGGACGGTGCCATCCCGCCGCGCCTGATGGTGTCGGATCACGCCGTCCTTCTTCGCGCCAAGGCGCTCGATCGCCTGCTGCGACGCGAAGTTGAAGTTGTCGGTGCGCAAGCCGACGACCTTGCAACCCAGATCGTCGAAGGCGTGCGCCAGCAGCATCAGTTTGCACACGGTGTTGACGCTCGTGCGCTGACGGCTCTTCGAGTACCACGTGTAGCCGATCTCGACCCGATCGATGGCGGCGACGATGTCGTGATATCTGGTGCTGCCGACGACCGTACCGCTCGCTAGCTCGCGAACGACCCACGGCAGCATGTGACCCGCGCGCTGCCCCTCGAGGGCATCCTGTATGTACCGAAGCGTCGCGTCCGCCGGCGGCACCGACGTGAACCACAGGTTCCACAACTCGCCATCGGCGGCCGCTCGCACGAGCCCGTCGTGATGGTCGACGGCCATGGGTTCGAGTCGAATGCCGTCACGTTCGAGAACAAGTGGTCTTGGGTGGATCATGCTGCGCTCGCATTGCCGTAGATCGTCGCTCGTCGCTCGTGGCTCGTAAAGCTCCATCGGGCCTTTGGGTTCTTCGAGCGACAAGCGACGAGCCACGAACCACGGCAGGATCTGTCCTTTGGTCGGCTCAGGCGCCGTCATACGCCCTTTGCAACTGTTTGATATCGAGCTTGTTCATCGCCAGCATCGCATCCGCAACCCGCTTCGCTCGTGCGGGGTCCTTGTCGGCGAGCATCTGACCGAGCGCCGCCGGCACGATCTGCCACGACAGCCCGAACTTGTCCTTGAGCCATCCGCAGCGGCTCGGCGAGCCGCCGTCGGCGGTCAGCTTCGCCCACAGCTCGTCAATCTCCTGCTGCGATTCGCACGAGACGAAGAACGAGACCGCCTCGTTGAACTTGAAACACGGGGCCGGCGTTCAGCGCCATGAAGTGCTGGCCGTCGAGCTCGAACTGCACCGACATGACCTTCCCCTGCATCTTGCTGACAGAGTGGACTTTCGAGTTCTTGAAGATCGAGGCGTAGAAGTTCATGGCCTCTTCGGCCTGGGTGTCGAACCAGAGGAACGGCGTAATTTTCGGCATCACTGACTCCCTTTCAGCTGTTCTGCGCGTCTGCGCGTTTGTCAATAAGTCGGAGCCCGGTGGGGATTCTCGACATACCGATCGCAAACTTCGTATAGCATCCGCGCTCATGATGCTGACGCGCCGGGAGTTCATCGAGGCGACGGTGGCGACGACGGCACTTGCCGCGAGCGGCATCGCGCAGCCCGAACCGCGGCGGCCCAATGTGCTGTTCATACTGGCCGACGACCTGGGGTACGGCGATCTCAGTTGCTACGGCCGTCCGGACTATCAGACACCAGTACTCGACGGGCTTGCTCGCCAGGGACTGAAGTTCAGCAGCAACTATGCGGCGGCACCGGTATGCACACCAACACGATGTGCGTACGTGACCGGGCGTTACGCGCAGCGACTCGCCGTCGGGCTGGAGCAGCCGTTGAGGCGGCCGAGATCTGACCTTGGGTTGCCGCCGGAGCATCCGACGGTTGCATCGCTGCTGAAGGGAAATGGCTACACGACATCGCTGGTCGGTAAGTGGCACCTTGGCTGGAAGCCCGAGTTCGGACCCAACCGGCACGGCTTCGACGAGTTCTTCGGTGTCTTGAGCGGTGCTGTCGATTACTTCAGCCACAAGGATGGCGGCGATCCCACGGGAGATATCGCTGGCGTTCGGGATCTATGGCAGGACCTGACCCCCATCGAACGTACCGGGTACCTCACTGATCTGCTCACGGATAAAGCAGTCGAGATGATCGGACGGCCCCACGCGAAGCCATTTTTTCTTAGCCTGCACTACACCGCCCCTCATGCGCCATGGGAGGGGCCGGGCGATCATGGGATGGCGCACGCAGCCCACGGCGGCGGTCCAATGGTGGCGGGCGGTTCACTCAAGATCTTCGCTGAGATGATGAAGAGCCTGGACGCCGGGATCGGCCGGGTCCTGGCCGCGCTCGAGCGAGCAAAACTGGAGCGCGAGACGCTGGTCATCTTCACCAGCGACAACGGTGGGGAGCGCTACTCCTTCAACTGGCCATTCTCGTCGGGGAAAATGACCTTGAACGAGGGGGG
>Ga0114129_10013591_pt1 | contig 11600 bp, 10 predicted proteins | sample RhiMetdeltSRZDD1_FD_80071 | JGI IMG/M metagenome (GOLD analysis project Ga0114129, IMG submission 80071) | Populus rhizosphere microbial communities from Tennessee, USA - Rhizosphere MetaG P. deltoides SRZDD1 (version 2) (version 2) | ecosystem: Host-associated > Plants > Roots > Rhizosphere >... | reverse complement strand
GTCGACGTCAGCATCGCCGGCGGCGGCAACCGCAAGGGCTACCAGCAGGATCCCCGCAACGGCCGCGAGGCCCTAGAGGAGATCCGGGCCGACCTCATGGAGGGGGCCGACATGGTGATGGTGAAGCCCGCCGTCGCCTACCTCGACGTGATCGCGGCGGCGCGGGCCGAGGTCGACGTGCCGCTGGCCGCCTACCACGTCTCGGGCGAGTACGCGATGGTCCGGGCCGCCGCCGAGCAGGGCTGGATCGACGGGCCGGCGGTCATGCTCGAGCACCTGACCGCCATCCGCCGGGCCGGCGCCGACATCATCCTCACCTACGCCGCCCGGGACTTCGCCGAGTCGCAGCTCCGCCTGTGAGCCCGTCGATCGACGTGACCGCCGCGACCAGCGCTGCCAACGACGCGCTCTTCCGGCGCGCCAACGCGGTCATCCCCGGCGGTGTGAACAGCCCGGTCCGGGCGTTCCGCACCGTCGGCGGTACGCCCTACTTCGTCGCCCGTGGCGAGGGCCCCTACGTCTGGGATGCCGCGGGGACCCGCTACCTGGATCTGGTCCAGTCGTACGGGGCGATCATCGCCGGCCATGCCCACCCGGTCATCGTGGAGGCCGTCCAGCGCGCGGCGCAGGACGGCACGAGCTTCGGCGCTCCCACCGAGCGCGAGGTCCTCCTCGCCGAGGCCATCTGCGAGCGGGTCCCGTCGTGCGAGCAGGTCCGCCTGGTGTCCAGCGGCACCGAGGCGACGATGTCGGCCATCCGGCTGGCCCGCGGCTTCACCGGCCGGCCCGAGGTGGTCAAGTTCGCGGGCCACTACCACGGCCACGGCGACCTGCTCCTGGCCGAAGCCGGTAGCGGGCTCGCGACGCTCGGGCTCCCGGCGTCGGCGGGGGTGACCGAAGGCGCCGTGGCCGACACGGTGGTCCTTCCCTACAACGAGATCCCCCGCCTCCATGACCGGACGGCCTGCGTCATCGTCGAGCCGATCGCCGCCAACATGGGTCTGGTCCCACCCCAGCCGGGGTTCCTGGAGGAGCTGCGGGCCGAGTGCGACCGGGTCGGTGCCCTGCTGGTCTTCGACGAGGTGATCACCGGCTTCCGGGTCGCCCGGGGTGGAGCGCAGGAGCTGTACGGCGTGACCCCCGACCTCACCACCCTCGGGAAGGTCATCGGCGGAGGCCTCAACGTCGGCGCCTACGGCGGGCGGGCCGACATCATGGCGAAGGTGGCGCCGCTGGGCCCCGTGTACCAGGCGGGCACGCTGTCCGGGAACCCGCTGGCGACGGCCGCGGGGCTCGCGGCGCTGAGCCTGCTCGACGCCGCCGCGTACGAGACCCTCCGCAAGACGGCCGAGACGCTGGCCGGGCACCTGCGGTCCGGGCTCGCGGCCTGCGGCATCGAAGCCCAGGTGCCGGTGGTGGCGTCGCTGGTCGGGCTGTACCTCGGCGAGCAGGTCCCGACCAACTACGCCGAGGCCCAACGCACGGACGAAGCAACCTACGCCCGGGTCTTCCACACCCTGCTCGACCGGGGCGTCGCGATCGCGCCCGGGGCCTACGAGGTCCTGTTCCCCGGGCTCACCCACACCGACGAGGTGCTCGAGGACGTGGGCCGGGCCCTGGTCCCGGGCTGATCAGTCGCCCCGGTCGGCGGAGCCGCCGCTCCCCTGGAGGGGGTGGAGCGTGCAGTCCCAGGTGTCGATGGACACTGCCACGGTCGGGTAGGTGTCCATGAAGTCCAAGCGGCACTCGATGTCGTTCACCAGCAGGCCCGCGCCCACGGTGGGGTTCCACCGGCCGGTCGTGGCTTCGTTGGGGACGTCGGGGGCGAACAATCGGAGGGAGACCAGCCCGTTCACCGCGGTGGCGGCGACCACCAGCCAGAGGAAGCGCCGCGTGTTGCGGCGCGAGGCCGCCAGCCACAGCAGCAACGTCAGCAGGCTGGGCAGGAGGTGGGCGCCCTTCCACGGCAGCTGGAAAAACAGCAGCTCGGTGACCACGAACCCCAGCACGCCGAAGCGGAGCAGCGGGTCGTCGCGCCAGCGCTTCACCGCGGCCACCAGGGCGGGTGCCGCGATCAGCAGCACGATCAGCAGCGCCGGACCGGCGTAGGCGTAGTTCTTGTAGACGAAGCGGCCGAGGTTGTTGGCGAAGCCGCGGTAGCCCTCGGCGGTCTCCAGGAAGCGGAGCGAGCGGTCGAAGGCCAGCCAGGACGGGATGTACAGCGCCGCGCCGACCGGGATCGCCACCAGTGCGGAGCGGAGGCAGCGCCGGCGGTTGGGCGGATCCCATCCGTCGGCCACCAGGAACGCCGCTATCAGGAACGCGGTCGACAGGCGGGATCCGATGGCCAGCCCGAACAGCACCCCGGCCAGGACGGTGCGGCTGCGGAGATGGGCCAGCGCACCGCTGACGAAGAACGCCAGGGCCCACACGAAGTCGCCGACCGACGTGGAGGCGATGATCGTCACCGGCGAGGCGAGGAAGGCCAGCGCGATGAGGTCGCCGTTGGGATGGCCCCAGTGCCGCACCAGGCGGGCCACGCCGACCACGGTCACGGCCGCGGCAAGCGCCGTGGCCAGGTTGAGCAGCAGGTGCCCGCCGATGGGGTCGAGTGCCGCGGCCACCGCCTCGAACACCGGGACTCCCGGCGTGCGCGAGGGCTCGTAGTGGCCGTCCCGGATGCTCCGGGCGGCGTCGAGGACGTGGCCCACGTCGATGTCCGTGCCGTAGCCCATCCACAGGATCGGCAGGGTCACCGCCGCGACCACCAGCGCCAGCGTCCGGTCGCTGAACCCCTCCGCCCCCGCCGCCTCCGCCCGACGTGACCCCGAAGGCGAGGGCCCGGTCTCGGACTCGGCCTCGGGCCCGGGTTCGGCGGGTTCGGCGGTCGTCCGCGCCGACGATGTCATCGTGCCGAACCTAGTGGAGTGACGCCCGCCACCTCATTGGCGCCGAGCCGTGCATCGCTTCGGGGTTCCAGGCTGGTAGCAAAGTGGCGTGAGCCTCGACTCGACCCCCGCCCGCCTCGGTCCGCTCGCCGAGGCCGTGGCTGCCGCCCGATCCGAGCTGGCCGAGCGCGACGCCGTCGCCCGGCTCTGGGCCGCCGACCACACGCTGTGGCGCGACGACCCGACCGAGATCCGCGACCGGCTGGGCTGGTTGACCGTGGTCCCGGAGATGATCGTGGGGCTCGGCTCGCTGCGGGCCCAATGTGCGGCTCTGGCGAGCACCGTCGACCACGTCCTCCTCATGGGGATGGGGGGCTCCAGTCTGTTCCCCGAGGTGGTGGCCCGGTCGTTCGGCGGCTCGGATCCCGAGGCGCCGACGCTCCACGTGCTCGACACCACCGACCCGGCCGCGATCGCCCGGCTCGCCGCGGAGCTGCCGGCGGAGAGGACCCTGCACATCGCGGCGTCCAAGTCCGGCTCGACGTTGGAGACCCGCAGCCACCTCGAGTGGGCGTGGGAGCGCCACCCCGATCCGGCCCGGTTCGCCGCCATCACCGATCCGGGCTCCGAACTGGCCGAGCTCGCGACCAAGCGGGACTTCGCCGCCGTGTGGGAGAACCGGCCCGACATCGGTGGCCGCTACTCCGCCCTGTCCCACTTCGGCATCGTGCCGGCGTTGCTCGCCGCGCCCGGCGACGTCGACGGCCTGTTGGCCGCAGCGTCGGTGATGACCGAGCGGCTCCGTGCCGCGCCGCCCGCCAACCCCGGCGCCAACCTGGCCGCCGTCCTGGCAGCCGGCGTCCGGGCTGGTCGGGACAAGGTCACGTTGGTGCTGGCGGACGAGGTGGCGACGTTCGGGCTGTGGCTGGAGCAGCTGCTCGCCGAGTCCACCGGCAAGGACGGCACCGGCGTGATCCCCGTGGTGGGCGAGCCGGTCGGCGACCCGGGCGTCTACGGCGACGACCGGGTGTTCGTGGCCCTCGGCGACGGTGGGGCTCCGGCCGGCCTGGACCGCCTGGCCGAGGCCGGCCACCCGGTGGTCGCCCTGCCCTACGACGGGCTGGGTGATCTCGGCGGCCAGGTGCTGCTGTGGGAGGCGGCCACCGCCCTGTGCGGTGCGCTGCTCGGGATCCACCCCTTCGACCAGCCGGACGTTGCGGCCGCCAAGGCCGCGACCAACGAGGTCCTGGCGGAGGGCCTGACCGACGAGCCGACGGTGGCGCCCGCATCCCTCCTCGACCAGGTCGGGCCCGGCGACTACCTGGCCATCCAGGCCTTCGTGGACCCGGGGTCGCCGGTGGTCGAGCAGATCGGGGCCGTGCGGGTCCAGCTGCGCGATCGCTACCGGGTGGCCACGACGCTCGGTCTGGGGCCCCGCTTCCTCCACTCGACCGGGCAGCTCCACAAAGGTGGGCCGGCCAGCGGGGTCTTCGTCCAGGTGGTGGGCCAGCCCGACGGCGACGTGCCGATCCCGGGGCAGGCCTACGGCTTCGCCACCCTGGAGCAGGCCCAGGCGGCCGGCGACCTCCGCACCCTGCGGGCCCGGGAGCGCCGCGCCGGCCGGGTGGCGCTGGACGAGCTCCTTTCGAGCGTGAGGTGATGGAGCCATGAAGATGGGCATGATCGGGCTCGGGAAGATGGGTGGCAACATGGCGGCCCGTCTCCGGCTCGCCGGTCACGAGGTGGTCGGGTACGACCCCTTCAGCGACGCATCCGACGTCACCTCGCTCGGCGCTCTGGTGCGCACCCTGGGGCCGACACCCCGGGTGGCGTGGGTCATGGTGCCGGCGGGCGAGCCCACCGAGTCGACCGTCAACGAGCTGTCCGAGCTGCTCTCCCCGGGCGACCTGGTGATCGACGGTGGCAACTCGAACTGGCGCGATTCGGTGCGGCGCGGCGAGCTGCTGGCCGAGCGGGACCTCGGGTTCATCGACTGCGGCACCAGTGGCGGCATCTGGGGCCGCAGTGAGGGCTATTGCCTCATGGTCGGCGGCGAGGCCGAGCACGTGGCGCTGGCCCAGCCGCTGTTCGATGCGCTCCGTCCGCCGGAGGGTGGCTTCGTCCACGCGGGCGCCGTCGGGACCGGCCACTTCACCAAGATGGTGCACAACGGCATCGAGTACGGGCTGATGCAGTCCTACGCCGAGGGCTACGAGCTGCTGGTCCGATCGGGCCTCGGGATCGATGTGGCGGGATCCCTGGAGGCCTGGCAGCACGGCTCGGTCGTGCGGTCCTGGCTGCTCGACCTGCTGGTGCGGGCGCTGGAGGATGACCCCGACCTCGCGGGTATCGCGGGTGTGGGCCAGGATTCCGGGGAAGGACGCTGGACGGTGACCGAAGCCATCGAGCGCGGCGTCGCGACTCCGGCCATCAGCGCGGCGCTGTACGCCCGGCTCGTGTCGCAGCAGGACGAGTCGGTGGCGATGAAGGCCGTGGCAGCATTGCGCAACCAGTTCGGAGGCCACGAGGTGGTGGCCGAGAGTGGCAAGCAGGACGGACGGCAAGCCGGCAAGCGAGGCGGAGGACCATGAGCAGCACCCGCGGTACGAACGACCTCCCTCGGAGCGACGCGCTGGTGCTGTTCGGCGCCACCGGTGACCTGGCCAAGAAGAAGATCTTCCCGGCGGTCTACGAGATGGAGCGGAGCGGAGGCTGCGGCGTGCCCGTGGTGGGCGTGGCCTCGTCGGAGTGGGACGACGACCAGCTCCGGGAGCACGCCCACGAGTCACTCGCCGCCAAGGGCGAGATCGACGATGTCGCCTGGAAGGCTCTCGCCAGCCGCATGAGCTACGTCAGCGGCGACTACCGCGATACGGCCACCTACCAGAACCTGGCCGAGCGGCTGGAGGGCCTCCAGCGTCCGCTGTTCTACCTGGCGATCCCACCGTCGTTGTTCGACGAGGTCGTGCAGGGCCTCCAGAGCGTGGGGCTCAACGGTCCGGGCAGCCGGGTGGTGGTCGAGAAGCCCTTCGGCCGGGACCTCCAGTCGGCCCGCGAGCTGAACGATGTGCTGCACGCGGTGTTCCCCGAGGAGTCGATCTTCCGCATCGACCACTTCATGGGTAAGGAGCCCGTCGAGAACCTGCTGGTGTTCCGGTTCGCGAACTCGATGCTCGAGCCCATCTGGAACCGCAACCACGTGGCGCACGTGCAGATCACGATGGCCGAGAACTTCGGGGTGGATACCCGGGGCCGGTTCTACGAGTCGGTCGGCGCCCTGCGTGACGTGTTCCAGAACCACCTGCTGCAGGTGATCGCGCTGCTGGCCATGGAGCCGCCGGTGTCGTCGGACCAGAGGGCGCTGCGCGATGAGCGGGTGCGGCTGTGGCGCCAGGTCAAGGCCATCGAGCCGAGCAGCGTCGTGCGGGGCCAGTACCGGGGCTACACCGACGAGCGGGGGGTCGATCCGGGCAGCGACGTCGAGACCTACGCGGCGCTGCAGCTGGAGATCGAGTCCTGGCGCTGGGCCGGGGTGCCGTGGCTGGTCCGGTTCGGCAAGTTCCTCCCGGTCACCGCCACCGAGGCCACGGTGACCTTCAACGCACCGCCGCGGTTGCTGTTCACGGGCGCTCGTGCCACCCGCCCGACACCGAACCGCCTGCGGTTCCGCCTGGGGCACGACGACGGCGTGACCCTCCAGCTCCAGGCCAAGACGCCGGGCGAGGACCTGTCGACCCGCAACATCGACCTCGAGGTCGACTACGAGTCGGTGTTCCCCCACCGCCAGGAGGCCTACCAGCGCCTTCTCGAGGACGCCATGGACGGCGACCACCGGCGCTTCGGCCGGGCCGACGGCGTCGAGGAGCAGTGGCGGATCGTGCAGCCCGCGCTCGATGACCCGCCGGAGGTCGAGCTGTACCACCGCGGCACCTGGGGCCCGGCCCGCGCCGAGTCCTTGGCCGCCGGCGTTGGCGGCTGGATCGAACCGCTCGGCTAGACCACCATGTGAGGCCGTGCTGGCCGCAATCCCTTACACGACCTTCCCTGAGCTTCCGTTCGGGCTGCGCACCTTCGGCCTGATGGTCGCTCTCGGCGTGCTGATCGGCGCCCGGTTGGGCAGCGACTATGCCGAGAGGTTCGGCATCCATCGCGAGGACACCTACCGCACGGGCACCCTCATGGTGCTGGCGGGCATCATCGGGTCCCGGCTGACCTGGGTGGCGACCCACTGGGAAGACGTCAAGAGCAACGTCGACGGCACCGGCTTCGCCCGGCTCGTGGACTACGTCGTCGAGAGCGCCGCCATCTGGAAGGGTGGCATCCAGTTCGCCGGTGGCTTCATCGCGGCGGTCCTCGTCGGATGGCCCATGTTCCGGCGCTGGGCCACGGTCCAGCGATGGCACGTGCTGAACGGCTACGTCTACGGGTTGACGGCCGGCGTGGCCATCGGGAGGATCGGTTGCTATTCGGTGGGCGAGCACTTCGGCCGGCAGAGCGACTTCTTCCTCGCCACCCGCTACGAGGGTGGTGCCGTCCGGGAGTCCAGCCTCGGCGACGTGCCGTTGGTGAAGGGGATGGTGTTCCACAACACCGCCCTCTACGAGATGCTCGTCCTGGCCCTGCTGTTCGTGATCATGACGGCCATGATCTGGCGGGCCCGCCGTGCCGGCCACGAGCTGAAGCCGGTGACGCTGGTCGCGCTGTTCATGCTGTACGTGGGGGTCGAGCGGTTCCTGCTCGACACGCTGCGGGTGAACGACGAGCGCTCGCTGGGCCTCACCGGTGCCCAGTGGATGAGCCTGGTCATGGTGCCTTACGGCCTCTGGCTGCTGCTGCGGACCCGGCCGAAGCTGGCGAAGCTGGTGGGCGAGGACGGGCGCGAGCTGGAGGCCGATGTGAGCCTGCTCTCGGCGTCCGACGAGGACGCCGAAGCGTCGGCGGAGGCCGCGCCGGACGAGGTGGCACCGCCCGACGACGCCGCGGACGACACCGACGACGAGGCCGCGGACGACGAAGCCGACAACGAGCCGGAGCCGGAGCCCGCGCAGGCCGAGGACGAAGAGGAGCCCGCCAAGGCCGAGGACGAGGAGCCTGAGGAGCCCGAGGAGTCGGAGGAATCCGACGAAGCGGACGAGCTCGCCGAGCTCGAGGGATCCGCGGAAGCGGACGAGCCCGCAGAGCCTGTCGAGGTCTCCGAGCCGGAGGACACCGACGAGCCGGAGGAGGCCGAGGCCGACGAGGACGCCGAGGAGAAGCCCGAGCGGGAGGCCCGACCGGTCGAAGCGGTCGAAGCGGACTAGGGCGGGCGGGAGCGGACCAGGGCTCCGACCTCAGGCGGCGGGCTCGGGCACCAGCCGGGCCAGGCGGGCCATCGACCGGTAAGCGGCCTCGGCCGGGCCCAGCTCGTCCTCGCGCAGCAGGTTGGCCATGATCCGCAGCACCCACTCCATGAGGCTCCGGGACCGCATGCCGATCCGGGTCAGCTCCCGCATCAGTGCGGGCTGGCCGATGACCTTGGCGAAGGCCCGGGCCACCTTGAAGTACAGGCCGTACTCCGCCTCCAGCAGCGCGGGGTAGCGGGTCAGCGGCATCGCCGTCCCCTCGGTCAGCGCCTCGTCGAGCAACCCGGCCGCGGTCCGGGCGGTCTCGTACGCATAGTCGATGCCCTCGCCGTTGAAGGGGTTGATCGACCCGGCCGCGTCCCCGATGACGATCCAGTTGGGGCCGACCTTGGGGTTCACCGAACCGGCCATGGGCAGGCGGCCGCCCACCGCGGGCGCCAGCATCGCCTCGGGGTCGATGCCCCAGTGCTCGGGCGCGGTCGCCGCCCACTCCCGCATCAGGTGGCTGGTGTTGACGTCACGCCAGCTGCGGTAGGTCGACAGCAGGCCGATGCCGACGTTGATCGTCCCGTCGCCCAGCGGGAAGACCCAGCCGTAGCCGGGCAGGCTCTCGCCGCTGCGGTCGTGGACGTCGAGGGCTGATTCGATCCAGGGGTCGGTCGACAGCCGGCTCTCGAAGTAGCCGCGGATGGCCATGCCCTGGGGGTAGGCCTTGTTGCGGGCCGTGCCCAGCCCCCGGCCGAAGCGGGACAGCGAGCCGTCCGCGACGACGATGTACCGGGCGTGGATCTCCTCCGTCGGTGCCTTCGCCGCCGGACCGGATCCCGAGGACTTGTCCTGCACGACGGCGCCGACCACCAACCCGTCGCGCAACACCGGCCGGAGGGCTTCGGTGGCCGTGCGCAGCTTGGCGCCCGCCGCCACCGCGTGCTCGGCGACCAGCGCGTCGAGGTCCCGCCGGCGGACGACGTAGCCGTACGGCGGGAAATCCGGGTGGTCGGGCCACGGCAGCTCGAGGGTGATGCCGTGGGCCAGCGCCCGCAGCCCGTCGTGGCGGTGGTGGCCGGCGGCGATGGCCGGTTCGAGGCCCATGTCGCGCAGCTGGCGCACGGCCCGGGGGGTGAGCCCGTCGCCGCAGGTCTTGTCACGGGGGAACGACTTGCGTTCGACGATGCAGACGTCGTGGCCCGCCCGTGCCAGCCAGTAAGCGGCCGCCGCTCCCGCCGGTCCGCCCCCGATCACCAGGACGTCGTGGGGTTCAGGGGTCACGGCGGTCGGCCTGCCTCAGCCGGTGGAGATGTCTTCCGCGGCGATGCCGGCCTGGTCGGACAGGGGCCCCACGCCCTCCTGGTCGAGCACCTCGGCGAAGGTCACCTCGCCGCTGGCGATCTGGAGCAGCAGGTCCTCCGCGGGATCGGGAGCCTCCTCGCCACCGAGCGCTCGCCGCTCGTAGAGCACCACCTGGGCCAGCTCCTCGTCGCTGAGGCCGGGGTGGGCCGGCATGGTGGCGCCGACCTTCTGCTGTCCGTTGTCCCCGTAGGTGCTCCCCGGGAACCCGTCCTCGCCGAGACGCACCCACGCCATCTGGTCCCGGTAGTCCTTCCAGACCTCCGTGACCTGGCCGTCGACGAAGCCCGGCACCGACGCCGAGCCGGCGCCGCTGGCACCGTGGCAGCCTGAGCACCCCGCGCTGGTGTAGACGGCCTCGCCGAGGGTCAGGGGGTCGTTCTCGACCGGAGCCGGCGACAGCGTCGACACATAGACGTAGGCCCACAGGGGGAGGGCGGCCAGCACGGGCATGGCCCAGACGGGCACCCGGCGCCGCTGTTGCGCCGCCTGGATGTAGGCGGGTACCGGCTTGGGCGGCTCGGGCTTGGCCTCCTCGACGGGCGCCGGCGTGGCGGCTGCCGCGGCAGGGACGGGAGCAGCTTCGGCGGGCGCCGACGAGGGCTCGCTCCCACCCGGGGCCGGGGCCTCGGCTGGCGGCGCGTCGCCCCCCAGGCCCAGTGCGGCACGACGCTCACGCGAGCGCTTGAGAAGATGCTCGGGGATCTCGGTCAACGCAGCCTCCGCAACGGTATGACGCGGTCACTCTAGGCAGCCCCGTTCGGCCGGTACCAAGAGCCTCTGTGAATGTGAACCGATGCACACGCCCGTGCTAAACCTCGGACATCGGCACCTACATTGGTTGCCGGAACCTATGTGAGCGATTTCACGAGGAGTCGCGCCAGGTGGTCGCCTTCGTCACATCTCTGTTGCTCGGCCTGGCAGGTTGTGGCGCGGTCCTGCTCTACGGCCGCCGCCGGCCGGTCGGTGCGCCGCTCACGTGGGGCGAGGCCATGGTCGCCGCCGCCTTCACGTTCCTGATGTTCTTCTGGTGGTACGGGGTGATCCCGCACTACTGGCTCTCGTGGGCCGACAACGAGCTGGGGTGGCGCACCGACTCGTACCTGGCCGTCGCCGGCAAGGGTCCGTTCACCGACCAACTTCCCGGCTGGTGGCCCGACCTGACGTGGAGCTGGTGGCCGCTCGACATCACCATGCAGGTGGTGCGAGACGTCATCGTCGTCGCCATCTATGGGCTCGGGCTCGGTCTGAACGTCCTCCTGTGGATGCGCTGGCAGGACCGGGCCAAGGAGCGGCCGGTCGCGATCCCCGCCTCTCGCTACGGTCGTCCACTGGTGAGGAAGGGCTGAGAGGAGGTCCGGGCGATGGCCAAGACCGATGCGAACCCGCCGATGCCGGAGTTCCGCGACGACTACGTCCTCCAGGAGGTCGACGCGGCCTGGCTGTCGAAGGCGGTCAAGCCGAAGCAGTTCATCCACATCGACCAGTCCGAGTGCATCATGTGCGAGGGCTGCGTGGACATCTGCCCGTGGAAGTGCATCTTCATGGTGTCCCCGGAGGCGATCGACGAGGCGGTCGGCACCGAGCTGCCGGGCGAGGACCCCTCCGATCACGTGGTCTTCGTGATCGACGACGACGTGTGCACGCGCTGCGCGCTGTGCGTCGACCGCTGTCCGACCGGGGTGATCATCCTCGGTAAGGTCGGCGACCCGGTTGCTGCTGGGGACCTGCACCAGCGCACCACGTCGTACGGCTACGGCTACGGGATGCGGCTCGGTTAGGGCTCGGGGCAGAGGAGAGAGGGACAGACCTCGTGGCGAAGACCATCGAATCGAAGCCACCGCTGCGGCAGCGGGTGGAGACCACGATCCGTGGGCTCCCCCAGGCCATCCAGGGCTCCCAGGCCTGGAACTCGATCTTCCGGCCGGGCTCGATCTTCCGGAAGGGCTACACGGACAGCCCCCGGAACCGGTCCTACGTGATCATGAACAGCGTGCTGTACCACCTTCATCCGGTGAAGGTG
>Ga0114129_10013590_pt1 | contig 11600 bp, 14 predicted proteins | sample RhiMetdeltSRZDD1_FD_80071 | JGI IMG/M metagenome (GOLD analysis project Ga0114129, IMG submission 80071) | Populus rhizosphere microbial communities from Tennessee, USA - Rhizosphere MetaG P. deltoides SRZDD1 (version 2) (version 2) | ecosystem: Host-associated > Plants > Roots > Rhizosphere >... | reverse complement strand
GCGCAGGCCGCCACGAGGTGCCGGGCGCGGCCGTCCGCCACCCAGCGCCCGTCCGGCCGCGTCAGCCCGCCCTTGGTCGCGATACGGACGCGCGATGCGTCGCCCGTCCAGGTCGAAAGGGCGCGGGCCACCAGACGCTCGTTGTGGCCGGCCTCGCCCGCGTGCCAGCAGTAGGCGTCGGCGGTGTCGAGCAGCGTGACGCCGGCATCCAGCGCCGCGTGCAGCGTCGCCAGCGACCGCGCCTCGTCGCGGTCGGGCTCGGTCGAGAGGCGCATGCAGCCGATGGCCAGCGGCCGCGCGGCGTCCCCCGGAGCTAGGCCCAGGCCTGTACGGGGATGAGGTGCGAATGCGCGGCGCGCAGGTCGGACGGGAACGGGCCCCGCTCGCCGTCGAAGTGGTACGAGCAGAAGAGCGAGATCGAGTGCGACTGGACGACGTCGTTCCACAGCGTTTCCAGCCGGGCGGCCGCGGCGAGGTTCCGCCTCCAGAGCAGGTTCACCATCTCGCCGTAGACGCGGACCCGCCCGTTGCGGGAGGCCGTCGCCGCCTTCTGGATGACGCTGCCGATGATCGTCTTGAAGAGCACGGGGTCCGGCAGGTCGTGCACCATGAAGCCGGCGAGCGTCTCGGCGGCGTCGGTCAGCATCAACTGGCCCCAATGCTTGACGTCCTCGACGCAGTACCCGTTGGCCTCGAGCCGGTCCTCGATGGCTCGGGCATGGGGCGGCGTGCTGACGAGCACCACCGCGTCACCCTTGCCGAGGGCGATGCCCGTGAACAGGGCCACCGACTCGACGAGGAAGCGCTCGTCGCGATAGAGCTGCACCACGTGATCCCTGGCCAGCGGCTCCACGAGGAGGTCCTTCCAGGGCGGCTGGATTCTCATCTGCGCAGCGGAGGGCGCGAGGAACGCGCCTCTATTGTGGGCAGCGTAGCACGCCGTGGCCGGCCCGGAGGGCCCCTCATCTTCTTTTTCGGCCGACGACGGCCAGGGCCACGCCGCCGAGGATGGTCGCCCCGCAGACGGCCAGCCGCGGCGTGATCGTCTCCCCGAGCAGCGCCACCGCTCCCAGGGCCGCCAGCACCGGGACCGAGAGCTGCACGATCGCCGCCTGCGTCGCGGTGAGGCCTCCCAGGGCCGCGTACCAGAGGCTGTACCCGACGCCCGAGGTGACGGCTCCCGAGGCGATCGCGAGGAGAGCGCCGCGGCCGCTGAAGTGAGCGGAGCCGAGGAGAGCCACGCTGAGCGCGAGAGACAGGGGCGTCGCGCGCGCGAAGTTCGACGCGGTGGTGGCGAGAGGCCGGCTCGCCTCGCGCCCGCGGAGCGAATAGGCCCCCCAGGCCACGCCGGCCGCGATCATCAGCACGGCGCCGCCGGGGTCGGGCGCGCTCGACCCGGGGCGCGTGAGCGCCACCAGGCCGGCGACGGCGGCGAGCAGGCCCGCCCACTCCGGCCACCCCGGCCGCTCGCCGTGCTTCAGCGCCCACGCCAGCATCGTCGATTGGACGGCGCCGAACAGCAGGAGCGCGCCCACGCCGGCGCCGATGCGCACGTAGGCGAACGAGAAGGCGGCCGCGTACGCGAACAGGGCGCCGGCGGAGGCCCAGCTCCCCGCCCCGGCGGTGCCGCCCGCCTCGTGGCGCGGCGCGGCCATCCGGCCCAGGACGAACAGCGCCAGCGCGCCCGAGACGATCCGGATGGACGTGAACGTGGCCGCGTCCACGAGCCGTGGGCGCAGGGCCATGCGGCACAGGAGCGAGTTGGCGGCGAAGCCGACGAGGGCGGCGGCGGTGAGGCCGGCCGTGCGCATCGCGGCGGAGCATAGCACCGCGCGCGGCGCTCGCGCCGTGCCATACTCTGTCAATGGCACCGCTGCTGCTGCTGCTGCTCGCCGCCGATCCGCGGCTGGATACGCCGCTGGACGCGCCGCTGGAAACGGTCGATGCCGTGCGTGAGCCGTCGCTGGCGGCCGGGGAGGCGCAGGAGCCGCCCCCGCCCGAAGCGCCGGCCGCGCAGACGGCGCCGCCCGCCAAGGAGGAGCCGAAGCCAGCCGAGCCTCCGAAGCCGCCACCCGTCGCGCCGCCGCCTCCGCACACCGGCGTCAAGGCGACGCTGAAGGCGATCCCCCGCGACTTCACACACCTGCCGACCGGCAACAACTTCGCCATCCTCGGGTTCGGCGGCGTGGCCGCCCTCGCCGCCCACTCCTACGACGACAGCGTCAACTCCCGTCTCCGGGGCAGCAAGACCTTCTTCTATCTGGGCAAGCAGCTGGGCAACGTGCCGGGGCTCCTGGCAATATCGCTGGGAACGTACGCCTTCGGCCGCGCCACCGACAACCGCACCGTGTCCCACCTGGGGATGGACCTGCTGCGCGCGGCGGCCGTGTCCGGGACGCTCACCTATGCCGTCAAGCTGAGCGTCCGGCGCCACCGGCCACCCGGGGGCGGAGGCAAGTGCTGCTCCTTTCCCTCCGGGCACTCCGCGAGCACGTTCGCCCTCGCGAGCGTCCTGTGGCGCCATCTCGGCTGGAAGGCCGCGGTGCCCACCTACACCGTCGCCACCTACGTGGCGCTCTCTCGTCTCCACGAGGACGTCCACTTCCTGAGCGACGTGATCTTCGGCGCCGCGGTGGGTGTGGTCTCGGGCCGCGCCGTCGTCCACCACGACCGGCACTTCTACGGGATGCGGATCCAGCCGATGCCGGTGCCGGGAGGCGGCGTGGGCGTGATGGTCGCGGGCAGCTTCCGCTGAAGGGCCGGGCGACGTGACGGAGGAGCTGCTCAACCTCTACGACGGGGACGGCCGGGCGATCGGGGCGAAGCCGCGCCGGGAGGCCAAGGCCTCCGGGCTGGCAGTCGGCGCCGTCAACGCCCTCGTCGTCGACGCGCGCGGCCACGTGCTCCTCCAGCGGCGGCCGCGCGGCAAGGACAACGGCGAGCGCTGGGACAAGTCCGTGGGCGGGCACGTGAGCGCGGGCGAGCAATTCGACCAGGCGCTCGTGCGGGAGGCGGGGGAAGAGCTGTTCGACGACCCGCGCTCCCCGCAGATCCGGCTCGCGGCGTCCGTCGAGGAGTTCGCCTCCCGGCTGCGCTCGGCCGACCTCGTTCGCGAGGTCGTCGTCCGCCGGGTGGCCTTCCAGAAGAACCTGCGCGACGTCCGGGTGGCCCCCGACGGGACGGTGCGCAACGTGATCTATCACGTGGCGATCTACGCGGGCCGCACCGACGTGCCCGCCGCCTCCTTCCGTCCCCAGCCCTCGGAGATCGAGGAGCTCGCGTACTTCCCGCCCGAGGCCGTGGACCGCATGCTGCTCGACGGCCGCCTCGCGCCGAACATGGCCTTCCTGTGGCTGACCCAGGCGCGGGCCCTGCTGGCCGGGGAGTGAGCCGCCGCGGCGGGCGGTAAGATCGAGTCATGGCTCGGCGGGGGTGGGACGACGTGCGCCGCGCCCTCGGGTCGCGTCCGCCCGCTCGCGTCGACGCGGAGGTCGGGCGGCGGGCGGCGGTGGCCCTCGTCCTGCGCGACGGTCCCTCGGGGGTCGAGCTGCTCTTCATCCGCCGCGCGGAGCATCCCGAAGATCCCTGGTCCGGCCAGATGGCCTTCCCCGGCGGCCGGTCCGAGCCGGGCGACGCGGACCTGCTCGCCACCGCCGTCCGGGAGACGGAGGAGGAGATCGGCGTCGACCTCGCGCGTGAGGGGGAGTACCTCGGCGCGCTCGACGAGGTGCGCGCGATGGCCCGGCTCCGGCCGGTGGACCTCGCGATCGCGCCCTTCGTGTTCCGCCTGCGCGGCGCCGTCGCCCTGCGCCCGAACCACGAGGTGCGGTCCCTCCACTGGATCCCGCTGGACGAGCTGGTGCGGGAGGAGCGGCGCTCGATGATGGACTACGCCTACCAGGGCTCGACGCTCCAGTTCCCCTGCCTGCGCGTGGAGGACGTCGTGATCTGGGGCCTGACGTATCGCATGTTCGTGAGCCTTCAGGAGCGGTTGTCCGCCCGGGACGCCGCCCCCGAGCCTCCGGCGTGAAGGTCGCCCTCACCATCGCGGGCTCCGACTCGGGCGGAGGCGCGGGGATCCAGGCCGACCTGCGCACCTTCGCCGCCCACGGCCTCCACGGCGCCTCGGCGATCACGGCGGTGACGGCCCAGAACACGGTCGCCGTCGTCGACTACGTGGCGCTGGAGCCGCGCATGGTGGTGGCGCAGATCGAGGCCGTGGCCGCCGACATGACGGTGGCGGCGGTGAAGACCGGCATGCTCGCCAACCGCTCGATCGTGGAGGCGGTCGCGGAGGCGGTGAAGCGCCTGCGCCTGCCCCACCTCGTGGTGGACCCGGTGATGGTGGCCAAGAGCGGCGACCGCCTCCTCGACGCGGAGGCCGAAGCCGCCTACCGCGAGCGCCTCTTCCCGCTCGCCGAGGTCGTGACCCCGAACCTGGCCGAGGCGGAGGCGCTGCTCGGCCGGCCGGTGCGCCACCTGGAGGCGATGGCGCCGGCGGCCCGGGACCTGCTGGCGTTCGGTTCGCGCGCCGTCCTCGTCAAGGGCGGCCACCTCGAGGGCGACCCGGTCGACCTCTTCGTCGACGGCCGGCGGACCGAGCAGTTACGCGCCCCCCGCATCGCGACCCGCCACACGCACGGCACCGGCTGCACGCTCTCGGCGGCGATCGCCGCCCGGCTCGCCCTCGGCGCCGACACGCTCGAGGCCGTGCGGGGAGCCAAGGCCTACGTGACCGAGGCGCTTCGCGGCGCCTACGCGGTGGGCCGCGGCGCGGGACCCGTCGATCACCTCCATCCGCTCACCCGCCACTCCTGAGAGGGGGTTCGAATGGACTGGCTCGGAGATCCGCACGCCTGGATCGGGTTCGTGACGCTGGCGGTGCTGGAGGTCGTCCTCGGCATCGACAACCTGATATTCATCTCGATTCTCGTCGGCAAGCTGCCCCCGCGGGACCAGCCCCTCGCGCGGCGCCTGGGCCTGGGCCTGGCGATGCTCGGGCGCATCGGCCTCCTGCTGTCGCTCTCGTGGGTGGTCCGCCTGACCCGGCCCCTGTTCACGGTCGCGGGTCAGGAGATCTCCGGGCGCGACCTCGTGCTCATCGTCGGCGGGCTCTTCCTCCTGGCCAAGAGCACGCACGAGATCCACGACAAGCTCGAGGGCGAAGAGGGCCACGCTTCCGGCCGGGTCGCTCCCTCGTTCACGAGCGTGATGGTGCAGGTCATGATCCTCGACCTCGTGTTCTCCCTCGACTCCGTGATCACCGCCGTGGGCATGGTGGACCGCATCGCGGTGATGGTGGCGGCGGTGGTGACCGCGGTGGCGGTCATGATGGCCTTCGCGGGCCGGGTGAGCGACTTCATCCATCGCCATCCCAGCGTCAAGATGCTGGCCCTGTCGTTCCTGCTCATGATCGGAGTCATGCTCATCGCCGAGGGCTTCGACCAGCACATCCCGAAGGGCTACGTCTACTTCGCCATGGCGTTCTCGGTCTTCGTGGAGGCCCTCAACATCCGGATGCGGCGGAAGGCCGCGCCCGTGCACCTGCACGAGCCGTACGTGCCGGCCCGCTCCTGACCCTCGGTGCTACCATGGGCGCGATGGCCGTCCGTCTCGTCCGCGAGCCCATAGACCTCGGCGCGCTCCAGTCGACCGCGCCCGGCGACGGCGCGCTCTGCCTCTTCGTGGGCGTGGTCCGCGATCACAACGAGGGGCGGCGCGTCCTGCGGCTGGAGTACGAGGCGTACGAGGAGATGGCGCTGCCCCTCATGGAGAGGATCGCCGCCGAGTGCCGCGAAAGGTGGAGGGTGTCGGAGGTCCGGATCGTCCATCGCCTCGGCCGGCTCGCGATCGGCGAGGCGAGCGTGGCCGTGGCCGTGGCCTCGCCCCACCGCCGGGAAGCCTTCGCCGCCTGTCGCCACGCGATCGACACCCTCAAGGCCACCGTGCCCATCTGGAAGAAGGAGTTCTACGCGGAGGGCGACGCGGCCTTCGTCGAGCCGGGCGCCGAGCCGCCGATCACGCGCTCGTAGAGGCGCTGCTGGCGCTCGATGGCGGCGCGGTAGACCTCGGACCGCCTCGGCTGGGGGACGCACGCGCGCGGCAGCTTCAACGTCACCTCGTCCAGCGCGGCCCACTCACCCAGCCCTCGCCAGGCCAGGATCGCGGTGCCCCGGCTCGTCAGCTCCGGCTCCCGCGAGACGAGCACGGGATGCTCGAGCACGTCGGCCATGAGCTGCACCCAGTACGGGGACTGCGCCAGGGCGCCCCCGCTCGCCACGATGTCGTACCGCGCGGCCAGGTGGGGCCGGAGCAGGCGGGCCACCAGCGCGAACCGATAGCAGACCGCCTCCAGGCTGGCCTGCAGGATCTGCAGCGGGGTGGTGGCGGACGTGAGGCCGGCGATGCAGGCGCGCGCGCCCGGCGCGAACCCCGGGCTGCGCTCCCCCGCCACGAAGGGGAGCACCGTCAGGCCGTGGCCGTCGGGGAGGAGCCTGCGCAGCCCGGCCTCGATCCGGGCGGGCGGCGGCAGCCGCAGCGTGTCGCGCTCCCAGGCATAGACGCTGCCGCCCTCGCTGAAGGCTCCGCCGAGCAGCGTCTCGCGCGCCCCGACCCGGTAGGCCCAGAGCCCGGGCGGCACGTCGGGATCTGCTCCCGGAAGCACGACGCGCAACGCTCCCGTCGTTCCCACCGTGAGGGCCAGGCGACGGGGATCGACGCCGCCGCTGCCCACGTTCGCGGCGGCGCCGTCGCCGACGCCGAGGAAGAACGGCGCCTCCGCGAGCGCGGGCCAGCGCCGGGCGAAGCGCGGAGACAGCCCCCGCGGCGCCGCGACGTAGTCGGCGAGCCGGGGCAGGGTGCCCTCGTCGAGGGGCAGGACCGCGAGCAGGCCCTGGTCCCAGCGCAGGCGCCGGCGGTCGAGCAGGCCGCTCCACGACGCGACCGAGTAGGACATCGGCACGTCCCGGCCGAACCAGCGCCGGTGGAGCAGCGTGCCGGCGTCGAGCCACCGGCGCACGGAGGAGAAGAGCCGCGGCTGCGTGCGGCGCAGCCAGCGGAAGCGCGCGGGCAGGTACGCGGTGTGCAGGGGACACCCCGTGCGCTGGTAGACGGCGGGCGCGTCCAGCGCGCGGCGCAGCGCGGTCACGTCCTCCTGCGCGCGGTCGTCGGCGTAGGTGTAGAGGGGCGTGAGGGGCCGGCCCCCGTCGTCGACGCCGCAGAGCGTGATGGCGAGGACGTCGAGCCCGACCGCCCGCACCCTCGACGCGCGCGGGCCCGCCGCCGCCAGCACGCGGTCGAGGATCCTCTCCGCGCGACGCACGAGGTCGGCGGGAACGCCCTCGGTGGCGCCGTCCGGCCGGTGATGGACGGGGCTCGCTTCCCGGACCAGCGTTCCCGGGACGAGGCGCGCCCGCTCGTCGTAGAGCGCGCCCTTGACGGAGCTGCTGCCCACGTCGAGGACGACGACGAAGCTCAAGGCTCGCGCCAGCGCGGGTGGCCGGGGGCGAGGAGAGCGTCCGCCTCGGGGGGCCCCCAGGTCCCGGCGGCGTAGTTGGGCCAGCTCGGCGGGGGACCCGACTCCCACGCCTCGACGATCGGGTCGACGACCGCCCACGCGCATTCCACCTCGTCGCGCCGGGCGAAGAGGGTCGCGTCTCCCGTCATGCAATCGACGAGCAGCGTCTCGTAGGCGGAGTGCTCGGGCCCGGTGAAGGCTTCGCGATAGGAGAAGTCCATGTCCACCGGCTTCAACTGCAGGTCGATGCCGGGGACCTTGGTCTCGAAGCGGAGCGAGATGCCCTCGTCGGGCTGAACGCGCATCGCGATCAGGTTCGGCTCGAGCTGGCCCACCTCGCGCGGGAACATCAGGTGGGGAGGACACCGGAACTGGATGGCGACCTCGCTGACGCGCCGGGCCAGGCGCTTGCCGGAGCGCAGGTAGAAGGGCACGCCCTGCCAGCGCCAGTTGTCGACCATGAAGCGGACCGCGGCGTAGGTGGGAGTCGGCGAGCCCGGCCGCACGCCTTCCTCCTGGCGATAGCCGGGGACCGCCTTGCCCTCCACCACGCCTGGCCCGTACTGGCCGCGGACCGCGTACTCGTCCACCTGGGCGCGGGGGATGCGGCGGATCGCGCTCAGGACCTTCACCTTCTCGTCGCGCACCGCGTCGGCGTTGAACGACGCCGGCGGCTCCATGGCGGTGAGGGTGAGGAGCTGGAGCAGGTGGTTCTGGAACATGTCGCGCACCACGCCGGACTCCTCGTAGTAGCCGGCCCGGTGCTCCACGCCGACGGTCTCGGCGGCCGTGATCTGGACGTGATCGACGTGCTGGCGGTTCCACACCGGCTCGAAGATCGAGTTCGCGAAGCGGAAGACGAGGATGTTCTGGACGGTCTCCTTCCCCAGGTAATGGTCGATGCGGAAGACCTGGTGCTCGGAGAGGTGCTCGTGCACCAGCCGGTTCAGCTCGCGGGCGGTGGCCAGGCCCCGCCCGAAGGGCTTCTCGACGACGACGCGCATCCAGGGCACGGCGCGGGGCTCGCGGACGCGGACCGCGACCTGCTCCCGCGAGAGGTGCTCCACCGCGCGCGGATAGAGGCTGGGGGGGATCGACAGGTAGACCAGCCGGCCCTGCGGCTTCGGGTCCTGCTTCTCCCGATCCTCCAGACGCCCGCGCAGCGCGCGGTACGTGGCGGGATCGTCGAGGTCCCCGCGCAGGTAGGACAGGCGCCGGGCGAAGCGGGCGAACACCGCCTCGTCCACCGGTCCCGCCTCCTTCGACTCGGCGAGGCTCGCCCGGACCCTCTTTCGGAATGCGTCCTCGCTCTGCTCCTTGCGCGCGACGCCGATGACGGTGAAGCCCTCGGGCACCAGCTCGTCGAGGGTCAGGTGGAAGAGGGCGGGCATCAGCTTGCGGTGCGACAGGTCGCCCTCCGCGCCCAGGATGACGACGGTGCAGGGAGGGGCGACGGGAGCGCTCATGCCCCGGCCAGCCAGGAAAGGGCGCGCCCCACCGCGAGCAGCGTGGCCAGGAAGAGGGCGAGGAGGAAGGCCGCGATGCCCGCCGCCGCCAGCCAGATCCCGGCCAGGCCGCGCGGGGCGCGGGTGGCGTCGCGGTGGCGGAGGATCAGGGCCACGTTGTCGACGTTCTCCTTGAAGAGGATGTCGAAGACGTCGCCCAGCACCGGCACCGCCCCCACCACCGTGTCGAGGGCGACGTTCCCGACCATGCGCAGGACGTGCACGGCGGGCACGCGATGGCGCAGCGCCCCCACGATGATCCAGCTCGAGAGCACGGCGCCGCCGGCGTCGCCGATGCCGGGCACGAAGCCGATGAGCGCGTCAAGCCCGATGCGGGTGCCGATTCCCGGGATCGCGAACTGCTCGTCCATCAGGACGGCGAACCGCTGGAGGGCCACGAGGTCCTTCGGCAGCGATGCCGGAGCCCCGTCGCGCATCATGGTCATCGGGCGGCCAACGCCGCCGCCGCGGCGCGGTCGACGAGCCACGTGCCCTCCCGCGCGAGCTGGGCGGGAAGCTCCTCGGGCCGCCACGGGCCGCGCAGCACCTGCGCGAGGAGCGGCGCCTTGGCCGCCCCGGCGGTGATCACGGCCAGGCGCCGGGCGGAGGCGATCACGGGCGGCGTGATCGTGAGCCGGTCGACCGGCGGCACCGGGCTCCGCGCGGGCACCACCTTCCGCCGTGTCTCCCCCAGGGCGGGCGAGCGCGGGAAGAGCGACGCGGTGTGGCCGTCCGGCCCCATCCCCAGCACCAGCACGTCGAGGCGATCGGGGAGCAGCGCAGCGTAGCGCGCCGCGGCCGCCTCGACGTCGGGATCGTCCGCTTCCATGCGGTGGACGCGTTCGGCGGGCAGGCCGACCCGGTCGACGAGCGCCTCCCGGGCCATCCGGTAGTTGCTGGCGGGATCCGTGGGCGGCACCGCCCGCTCGTCGCCGAAGTAGATCTCCACCGCCGACCACGGCATCCCCGGCTCGGTCGCCAGCCGCTCGTAGGCCGGACGCGGCGTCGAGCCGCCGGAGAGCGCGAGGGCGCAGCGACCCGCCCGGGCGGCGGCCCGTCTCACCTCTTCGGCGATCCAGGCCGCGGCCACGCGGGCAAGCTCGTCCTCGTCGGCGGCCACGATCGGGTCGGAGCTCATCGAGGTGTCGCCCGCTCAGCCGCCGATCTGGAACATGGACCGCACCTCGGTGGAGATGCCCTCCTCGAGCCGATGGCCGGTGGGCTTGAGGCCCACGGCGCGGCCGAGGACGGCCGCCACCTCGGAGCGCCCCCCGCCCGAGCGCAGCACCTTCTTCACGTCCAGCTCGTCGTCGTTGAGGAGGCAGAGGTGGAAGCGCCCGTCGGCGGTGAGCCGCATGCGGTTGCAGGTGCCGCAGTAGGGCTCGCTGACGGGGGAGATGAAGCCGACGACACCGCGTCCGTTCGCGAAGCGGTAGTTGCGCGACTCGTCGGAGGGGTTGGTGCTCGGGACCGGGATGAGGGGCCCGAGGACGGCCTCGATGCGGTCCCTCGTCTCACGGCTGGGGACGAACTGGCTGAGCGAGAGGTGCGCCGTCTCGCCCCCGCCGAGCGGCATCAGCTCGATGAACCGGGTGTGCCAGTCGCGCTCGAGCGCGCGGCGGGCGACGTCGGCGACGTCCATGTCGTTGTAGTCCCGGGTCACGACGCAGTTGATCTTGACGGGGCGGAGGCCCGCCTCCTCGGCGGCGGCGATGCCGTGCTCGATCTCCTCGAGGGTCCCGAAGCGCATCACCTTCTTCAGGCGCTCGGGGTTGAAGGTGTCGACGTGGATGTTGATCCGGCGCAGCCCCGCCTCGGCCAGCGGCCGGGCGAGGCGGGGAAGGAGGATGGCGTTGGTGGTCATGGCCACGTCCTCCACCCCTTCGACGGACGCGACCCGGGCCACGATCTCGACGATGTCCGGGCGCAGCGTGGGCTCGCCTCCCGTGAGCCGGAACTTGCGGAAGCCCACGCTCACCGCCGCCTCGGCCACGCGCTCGATCTCGGGCGCGGTGAGCAGCTCCGGCGACGGGATGAAGCTGAGCCCGCGCAGCGGCATGCAGTAGACGCACCGCAGGTTGCAATGGTCGATGACCGAGATGCGGAGGTAGTCGATCGGCCTGCCAAAACGGTCTTTCACGGGCGCTCCGCGGCTAGGGGTTCAGCGTACACCCGTTGCGGCGCCCGCCACAATCGTCTAGCGTGCGGCGATGCGCGTGCGGGTGCGGCTGTTCGCCTCTCTCCGCGAGGCGGCCGGGACCGAGGCCGTGGAGCTGGACCTGCCCGACGGGTCCACCGCCGAGGAGGCGTGGCGCCGCCTGGCCGCGGCCCATCCCGCGCTGGCCGGCCGCCGCCGCAGCCTCGCCGTCGCGGTCAACCGGCGCTACGCCCGCTTCGACGAGGCGCTCGCCGCGGGAGACGAGGTCGTGTTCGTGCCCCCGGTCAGCGGCGGAAGCGCCGACCGGACCCGCCGCTAGTCGATCCCCAGCTCGCGCAGGCGCTTGAGGAACGTCGGGTAGGAGATTCCCAGCGTATGGGCGGCCGCGGTGCGGTGGCCCTTGCACACGTCGAGGACGTGG
>Ga0114129_10013589_pt1 | contig 11600 bp, 7 predicted proteins | sample RhiMetdeltSRZDD1_FD_80071 | JGI IMG/M metagenome (GOLD analysis project Ga0114129, IMG submission 80071) | Populus rhizosphere microbial communities from Tennessee, USA - Rhizosphere MetaG P. deltoides SRZDD1 (version 2) (version 2) | ecosystem: Host-associated > Plants > Roots > Rhizosphere >... | reverse complement strand
TCCCGAATGGCGTTTCCGCGTTCCCATGTTTGCCGTGCCGATTCCGGCGCGGCCAATTCAGGCTCGAACATGGCCTGCTCATAAATCGTTTTCAGCAGCGGCAATCGTTCGGCCGTTACCCAAAGGGTTTTTCCTCGAAATCGAAGTTGCGTTGCTCGACTAGACGAGACCAGCTCTTCCAACGCCACAATGTGATCGGGGCGCGGGCTTGCGCCGTTTGCTCCGTGTTGGATCGAAACCGTCCTTGCAACTTCTTCGGGTGTCATCAGCCCGAGCAACATCAATGCGTCGTGCAATTCATCCGCGTTCGTCGCCTCGGGCCAGGCTTCCTTCTGCACTTTCTCAATCGCTGCCGCATCGAGAACGCCTAAACCATCGCTGCCGTTGCGCTCGGATGCGCGACGCGTGTACACCGCTCGAGTGCGGCGTTCTTCCAACGGCGCGTTATCCAGAAACGCATAGGGCCGCGCGTTGAGAATCTCAGACGCGAGGGGGGAGGGTTCCGGTAAATCGCGTGCAATGCAACGAATCTCGCCCTGCTCGATCTTGCGCAATACCTCTTCCAACCCATCAATGTCCATGGCTTCGATCAAACAATCGTCGATTGTCTGCTTCACCAGTGGATGATCTGGGATTTCGCGATCCCCGACGATATGTTCCAGACAAGCCAATTGATCTGGGAAAACGGCCGCCAAAAGATTTTCCGATTCCATCCGCTGCAGTGGTGCGGCGATTTTTGCGCCGCCACGAAAACGAGGCACCGCAAGCGAGCGCGTCGCATTCCAGCGCCAGCGAATCGTAAACATCGGCGCGTCCAGCAACGCCTGGACCAGCAGGTCGCGGACCGTCTTGGAATTCAGATAACGAAAAACTTCCTCGAGCGGGAATGAATGCTGCGTTCCGAGCGAGATCACAATGGCATCGTCCGTTGCCGCTGCCTGCAGCTCGAAATTAAACGAGCGGCAAAAACGCTTTCGCAGCGCGAGTCCCCAGGCTCGATTGATCCGATTGCCGAACGGCGAGTGAAGAACAAGCTGCATCCCGCCCGATTCATCGAAAAAGCGCTCCATCACCAAAGTTTGCTGCGAAGGAATTGCGCCGAGCGAGCGGTAAGCGTCGGCGAAGTAGTTGCCCAACTGTTCGGCAGCATCAGATGGCAACTGCATTTCCTCGGCGAGCCACTGAGTCGGATTTTGTCCACCATCCAGTCTATTTTGGATTTCCGTCCGGAAATCGGAAACAGCCTGCGACAACTCTGATGTGCGCGTAGGAGCTTCCCCCAGCCAGAACGGAATTCCCGGCGGTTGACCTTTTGCATCTTCGACACGAACGACCCCGGAGTTGATTCGTAGAATTCGCCACGAGGCATTACCAAGCTGAAAGATGTCACCGGCCAAACTTTCGACCGCGAAATCCTCATTCACGGTGCCAACAAAAGTTTCCGACGGATCGAGAATGACTCGGTAATCGGCGTTGTCGGGAATTGCGCCACCCGATGTGAGAGCAACGAGCCGCGAGCCGCGCCGCCCGCGCAAACGATGATTCACTGCATCGTGATGGATCAACGCTGAGCGCCTGCCCCTCTTCGTGCTGAAACCTTCAGCGAGCATTTTCACTACGCTGTCGAACTCTTCGCGGGTAAGTTTGCGATACGGCCAGGATGAACGGACAAGGGCGAAGAACTCATTTTCATCCCAGTCGTCGGTAGACGCTGCGGCGACAATTTGCTGCGCCAGGACATCCAGCGATTTTTCCGGAATGAGCAGGCGATCAAGTTCCCCGCGACGGACACAACGAAGTAATGCCGCGCATTCGACCAGCTCGTCGCGACTCAAGGGGAAGATGCGGCCCTTCGGCAAACCTGCGCGCTTATGCTCGGCGCGTCCCACGCGCTGTAGCAGGCTGGCAATGGATCGCGTCGTGCCGATCTGACAAACGAGGTCCACCGACCCAATGTCGATGCCCAACTCCAGCGAAGCCGTAGCAACAAGCGCCTTCAGTTCGCCTCGCTTCAATCGATCTTCTGCGTCAAGTCGCAGCTTCGCGGAGAGACTTCCGTGATGTGACGTCACCGCGTCCGCGCCAAGAAGTTCGCTCAAATGATGCGTCACTCGTTCGGCCATCCGGCGCGTGTTCACAAAAACCAAAGTCGTCCGGTGCGACTGGATCAATTCCGCCAATCGACGATAAATCTCTTCCCAAACTTCATTCGACATCACTGCCTCAAGCGGCGATTTCGGAAGTTCAATCGCCAGATCCATCTCTCGGCGATGACCGATATCGATGATTTCGCAATCCGGCTTGCCGGATGCGTCCACGGCCTGGGTGCCAACGAGAAAACGCGCCACCTCTTCGATTGGTTTCTGTGTCGCCGATAAACCGATTCGCTGGAGCGGTTCGCCTGAGGCGGATTTTGTTAACGCTGCCAACCGCTCGACACTAAGGGCGAGATGAGCACCGCGCCGGTCATCGACCACGGCATGAATTTCATCCATGATGAGCGCTCGGACGGTGCGCAACATGTCCCGGCCCGATTCGGAGGTGAGCAGCAGATAAAGAGATTCTGGCGTGGTAACGAGGATGTGCGGTGGCTTTTTTATGAGCGCCTGACGTTGCGCTGCAGTTGTATCCCCAGTCCGAACTTCTGCCCGAACATCAATCTCGCGGCCATTTGTTTCATGCAACAACGCGCGAATTCCCAAGAGAGGTTCTTGCAGATTTTTCCGGATATCATTGCTCAACGCTTTGAGCGGCGAGACGTAAACAACCTGCGTTTCATCGGGCAAATCAGTCCGTTCGCCTTCCCGGAACAGCGCATCGAGCGAAGCAAGAAATGCAGCGAGTGTTTTGCCGGAACCGGTGGGCGCAGAAATCAGCACGTGCCGACCAGATTGAATTGCCGGCCAGCCGTGCAGTTGCGGTTCCGTCGGTGATCCGAACGTCTGATCGAACCACCGAGTAACCGCAGGATGAAATTGGAAAGACTGCATAAAGTGGGAGCGCGGAACAAACAATCTAGTTGTCGACGCAAGAAAGAAAAGTTCTCGCGAAATTTCAAAGGTGGATCGGCTTCTCCGAAGACGATGGCAGTTTACCACGCGTTTAGGACAACGCGTTCCACCTTGGAAAGCGGCGCATGCCACGACGAGCTACGCTCTCGCTCGCAATGCGATCACTTCGCGCAGCATTCGCAGGCTATCCTTGAAAAACTGGACTTTACTGCCCTCCGCATGATTCCAGCGCACCGGAATTTCACGAATTCGCAATCCGGCGTGCTGGGCGAGATAAAGCAACTCTACGTCGAAGGAGAACCCATCGAGACGGGCAGCCTCCAGAATTGGGCGGCAAACGTCGAGGCGAAAAGCCTTGAACCCGCATTGCGTATCCCAAAACGGCAGCCCCGTCGCAATGCGCACCAGCAAATTGAAAGCGCGACCAGCCTGTTCGCGCCGCCATGGTTGATGGATGCCAATTAATCCGCGGTCCAGTGCGCGCGACCCAAAGGCAATGTCGACCTCGCCGTTTGCGATTGGCTCGATCAATTTCGGTGTCTCTCCCAGCGGCGTGGAAAGATCGGCATCGAAAAAGAGGCCTATCGGTTCGCGTGCGGCAAGCAGGCCGGACCGCACAGCGGCGCCTTTGCCGCGATTTGGAAAATTCTCGAGCAAACGCGTTTCCACTCTGGCATCCTTTAATCTTTCACGCGCAATTGCCGCGGTGGCATCAGTCGATCCGTCATTCACCACGATCAGTTCGCTCTCCGGCGCATTGGCAGCGAGATAATCGAGCGTCAACCGAAGCGTTTCCCCAATGCGTCCCGCTTCGTTGAAAGAGGGAATTACAACGGAGAACGGTGGGAGCATGAGAGTTCGTTAAACAGTTAAAGCGTTGAACCGTTGAAGCGTGTATCCATGCCTGTTAACGCTCCAACGGTTCAACGCTTTAGCACTTCAACGATAGATTTCGATAACAAACTTGCCGTTTGGATCGACGTAGCCCCGATACATTCCTGCGGTGTTGAATGGCAAAGTAACATCACCCTGATGATCAACCGCGATCAGTCCGCCACCGCCGCCAAGCTTCGCGACCTTGTCCAAAGCAGCCTGCGCGGCGTCCTTGAGAGACATCCCGCGATATTCCATTAACGCTGAAACATCCCCTGCAACCATTGCACGAATAAAATATTCACCGTCGCCTGTCGCGGAAACGGCGCACGTGGCGTTATTCGCGTAAGTTCCTGCGCCGATGACCGGTGTGTCGCCAACGCGTCCCGGGCGCTTGTTAGTTGTTCCGCCGGTTGAAGTCGCTGCGGCAAGGTTCCCATTTTGGTCCAACGCCACGGCTCCCACCGTGCCGTGCCGATCTTGATCGGTAATCAAAACGGCGTTCCCGGCACCGCTCGTGCGATTTTTTTCCGCAGCCTTCATCTTCTCCAAAGCGTCCCAGCGATCCTGCGTGAAAAAATATTTCTGGTCCACCAGTTCGATCCCGTTTTCCTTCGCGAATGCTTCTGCGCCTTCGCAATCCATCATGACGTGTCCTGATTTTTCCATTACCATCCGTGCAAGACTGATTGGATTTTTGACGTGCATCAAAGAAGCGACCGCGCCGGCCGCGAGCGTTTTGCCATCCATGATTGCTGCGTCCATCTCGTTCGTTCCAGCGCTTGTAAACACAGATCCTCTGCCCGCGTTAAAATGCGGATCGTCTTCGAGCACGCGCACAGCAGCCTCCGTTGCGTCGAGACTTGAGCCACCGCGTTTGAGGACTTCGTAACCAGCGGTGAGCGCACGTTCCAAGCCGGCGCGATAATCGCGTTCGCGCTCAGGTGTCATGTTGCTTCGCTCGATGGTGCCGGCGCCGCCGTGGATCGCGAGCCTAATCTTTCTTGTTTCCATGTTTGGCTGATTGTCGGGACGTTTTGCGGTTGCGATCGATTCCTGGCTCAGCGCAGACGCCGCTGCACTAAAGAGCATGAAAGAAAAGAAGCAATTTACTACAAAAGCTCCCACGAGTTTCATCGAATCAATGTATCCGAGGCGGCGGACCCAGGCCATACCCGACTCTTACGCGGGCAGGCCCGCCGCGGTCAACGCCCGCGGCTACAACGTCTGAGTTATTTATTCAACTGATAACGAGTGCAGCCTTAGGCAACTTTGCTCTTTTCCCAATGGCGAAGTGAGGCACCTTCTCCTCCATGGCGAACGCTGAACCACCGCCGGTTCTGATTGCCGAGGGAATCGGCCATATCACGCGCTTATTTCTTCGCGAAGTAGGCAGCGTGTTCTGGTTCATTGTGAACACGTTCGAAGAAACGTTCGAAAGGATTCAGCACGGACGCGTCCCCTTTCGTGCCGACAGTTTCTTTCGCCATACGGAACGCGCTGGGGTCGATTCGGTGCCGCTCGTGGGATTGGTCTCCTTTTTTCTAGGACTGACCATGGCGCTGCTGACTGGCTATCAGTTGCAACGCTTCGGAACGGAGAGACTGATCCCCGGTCTGGTTGCAATTGCTTTTACGCGTGAGCTTGGGCCCTTGCTCACTGGTATCATGCTCGCCGCGCGCATCGGCGCGGCGTTTACGGCGGAATTGGGCACGATGCAGGTTTCCGAGGAAGTCGAGGCGATTGAGGCAATGGGTATTGGGCCGTTGCGTTTCCTGGTCGCGCCACGAATGCTGGCGCTAGTTCTCTTGATGCCGTGCTTGTCCACGGTTTCGAACCTTGCGGCCATATTTGCGAGCAGCCTGGTCTGCAAAGCCTATTTCAGCATCGCCTTCCCGTATTTTCTCGATCTTGTGAAAGATTCACTGCTAATCCGCGACATTATCACCGGCATCTTAAAGAGCTTGTTGTTCGGTCTCCTCATCGCCGCGATCGCCTGTTACAAGGGCCTCACAGTGAAAGGTGGCGCCGCAGGGGTCGGCGCATCGACAACCTCCAGCGTCGTGACCGCAATCACGACCGTGATTGGCTGCGATACAATCTACAACGTCATTTACACCACCTTTTATCCAACGTGAGCACCCCGCCTGACATGATCGAACTGCGCGACGTTCACATGCAGTACGAGGAAAAAAAGGTGCTCGACGGTCTTTCTCTCAAAGTCGAGCCGCAGGAACGTTTGGTGATCATGGGGCAGAGCGGCGGCGGCAAGAGCACCATTTTGCGACTGATTCTCGGCACGCTCCGTCCCGGTTCGGGTTCAATTTTTTTCAAGCAATTTGAAATTACACGATTGTCCCGTCGAAAACTTCAACGGGTGCGCCAGCACATTGGCATGGTTTATCAGTATTCAGCACTGTTGAGCTCACGCAATGTGCGCGACAACGTTGCGCTGCCATTGGAAGAACTTACCGACAAATCGAGCAGTGAAATTGACAAAATAGTCGACGAAAAACTCGAGCTCGTGGGGATGGAGGATTCCAAAGACCTGCTGCCGGAGGAGCTCAGCGGAGGAATGCAAAAACGCGTAGCGCTGGCGCGCGCGCTCGTGCTCAATCCCGAATTGCTTCTATTGGACGAACCCTCGGCAGGCCTGGACCCGGTCATTGCCTCGGTGATCGACGAATTGATTATCAGCCTGAGCGAGAAATCGAAGGTCACATCCATCACCGCAACACACGAAATGGGCAGCGCCTTTCGCATCGCCACACGAATGGCTATGTTGTATCAGGGAAAGATCATTGACGAAGCCGAACCTGAAGAATTCAAACACTCCAAAAACCCGGTGGTCGCACAGTTCGTGAGCGGTAGCACGGAAGGTCCGATTCTGGAAGGCAGCCTCGATGCAATTACAAAGAAATGAAATCATGACTGGTCTGCTCGTGATCGGAACGATCGCGGTAGTCGCTTTCCTTCTGGTTTTGCTCGGCGCACCAGGATTGTTTCGGCCGCTGGTGACTTACAAGATTTACTACGACAACGCAGCCGGACTTAAACAAGGCGCGCCAGTAATGCTTGCCGGTCGAAAGATTGGACAGGTCCAGAAATTATTTTCGCCGGTATCGCCGCAAGAAGAGAAAGATGCCGAGCAAGCAGAAGCGGCAATTCATCCACCTGAAGCAAATGCGACTCCAATCCCATCTGCCACGCCGGGCAAACAGAGATTCGAAGTTCGCGTCGATGTGCAGGTGGATAAAAGCGCGAAGGTATATCGCGACGCCAGGGCACGAATGATGCAGCTCGGATTGCTGGGAGACATGGCCATTGATTTCACGCAGGGCACCGAAGCCTCAGGCCGCTCGAAAGATGGCGAAACGTTCGCCGGCGAACGCACACCTGACATGGGCGAAGCTGTGGCAAAAATGCTCGAAGTCGTTAAACCTGTTGCGGCCGAAGCAACCAATACGATGAAAGACCTTCAGCAAACTGCGCAAAACATTAATCGTCTTACGGATGAAAACTCCGAGTTGACTCTTGCGCTCGGCCAGTTCAAGACCGTCGGCCAACATCTTTCCGACCTGACAGCGCCCGACAGTGCGCTTTCGCATTCGCTGACCAACATCGAGAAAATCAGCACCAGCCTTACCGAGAATGACAACATCGAGGTCACGCTGCGAAACCTGCGAAACTCGTCAGAGAAACTAAGGGTCGCCACAACCGAGCTCGAGCCCGCCGGCGAAAACATCAAGCAATTCAGCGACACAATTAAGACTCAACCGTGGCGTTTGATCTGGCCCACAACAAAGAAATATCCCGAAGCATCGCCGACGCCTGCTGTCGCTGGTCAGAGAACCATCACAGTACGCAAAACTGCGAGAGCAAAGCCACGTCCGCGTGCCACTCCCGAGCGCACGAGCAGTCGATAGGGATAGCGTAAACGCGAGGTCATCCTGAACGGAGTGAAGGATCTCACACTGGGCGATTGATCACGGTAATCCCGCTTGTGCGTCGCGCGCTTCGATTGCGGGGCCTCTCGCTGCGCTCGGGATGACGGCGAAGAGGATCGTCGATCTATGGCCCGTAGCTTTTGGTGAATTTTTTTCGCGATTCTGTCTCAGACTCGGTCGAGGTAGTCGGCACTGATGGCTCCGGCTTAATGGCCGACGGTTGCTCTGCCGGTTCCGATGGTGGCGCGGCTTGTGTGGACTCGGGTTGCGTAGCGCCTTTCCCCTGTTCCCGCGCAACTTCGACGTATGCCATCTGCAAATTGGAAAGCGCGTTGCTCAACACTTTTGTTTCTTCAGTGGTCAGATTGCCGCGTGTTTTTTCCTGAATCATGGCCAATTGGTCGATGAACATTCTGGCAAGGTCCAGGTTCACTTCGCCCTGACCGGTCTTTGGATTTGGGATTTGGCCAAGAAACAGGGCAGCGTTTTGCGCGTGCATCACCACGAATTCGATGAAGCGTTGCGTAAGCTCGCCACTCAGCGTCGTTTTTTGAACTTCAGCCATGATTCAATTCTCTTGCGGTGTTTCGGGCGGCGGACTGGAGGCCGCCGGTCCCTGATATTTCTGTTTCGCGGCTGCGGACCCTTCTGGAGGTCGCACCGTTGCTAAAACATAGGGTTGATCGCGAAAATATTTCGCAGCCACTTTTTTAAGGTCCTCGAGCGTTATCGCGTTCACATCATGCTCAAGTTGCTTGTAATAATTAAAGCCGAGTCCGTATAACTCGTCGAGCGCGCAGTGATAACCAAGCGCGTCGTTGCTTTGGTTGGCAATTTCCTGCTGCCCAATCAATTTCTTTTTCGCTCGCGCTAGTTCTTCCGGGGTCAGGCCATCGTTTGCGAGCTTGTGGATTTCATCGAGCATTGCCTCCTTCACCTTCTCGATTTTCTGTGGATCGGTACCGAGATAAAATGCAAACAGACCAGGCACCAAGCCCTGCATCTGGCTTGCTCCCACGTAATAAGCCAGACCCATCTGCTCGCGGATTCGGATAAAGAAACGCGAGCCGAGATCGCTGCTCGCTTCATCGATCAATTCCAGCGCGTAACGATCCGGGCTCGACAAACTCGCGCCGCGAAACCCAACCATGATCACGCCTTGCGACTTGTCTTTCAGGCTTTCCACGGTTTCCGATTTGCCCAGCGGCGCGGACGGCTTTGCGTCAGTCAGGGCCAGCGCGCCGGACTTCATCTTTCCCAGGGTCTGTTCAACAAGCTGTTTGACCTCGGCAGCTTTCACGTCGCCAAACACGTAGACCACACCGTTTTTCGCGACCACATGACGATCGCGAAATTCGATCAGATCTTTTTGCGTCAACCGCTGGAGCGACTCAACCGATCCGTTCGAACGCAACGCATAGGGATGCTGAGGGAAAAGCGCCTGCCGCAAGATATTCCGAGCGACAGCAGTCAGTTGTTCTTCTTCCTGTTGGATCGCAGCGATCTGAATTTCCTTTTCACGCGCGACCGCTTTCTCCGGCATGGTCGCATTGAGTAAGACGTCCGAGAGCAGGTCCACGCCGAGTTTCAGATCGGGTTTCATTACATCGACTGACACACCAAAACTGTTGTTGCCGGACTCGCTTGAAATCGAACCGCCTACCGCCTCAATCTCATTGGCGATTTGCTCAGCCGTTCGCGTCCTGGTCCCTTTCAACAACACTTTCGCCATTAGATGCGTGATGCCGTTGTCCTGTGGATTCTCCGCGAGCAGACCGCCGCGAAAAACCGCGCCCATCGCGACCAGCGGCAGCCGCGGATCCTCACGAACCAGAAGCCGCAATCCGTTTGATAGCTCGAAATTTTGGATCTCGCCGGCAGCGACTGCCTTTGCGGCCTTGGTTTTAGTGGCGAGCGAACCCTTAGGATTCAGCGAGACCACCGTCAGGTTCTGGTCGGTCAGATAAGTTCCCGTGACGCGCTTGATATCATCGAGCGACACTTTCTGGACGGCGTCGAGATAATCGCGGCTGAAATTCAGATTGCGCGTGAGCAACCAATTCGAGCCCACGTCAGAGGCCTGACCCCGCATCGTCGTAAGCGCACCGAAATGATGACTAAGCATGATTTTTTTTGCCTTTGCCAGTTCGTCCGCGGTGACGCCCGAGTGTTTCACCTCGTCAACAATGCGCAGAGCCAGCTCCTCAGCTGCCTGGCGTTTCTTTGGATCAACCATGGCATCAATGCCGAATAGACCAGGATCACCGGGCGTGTAGGAAAATGCAGATATCCGAAACGCGAGGCCGGCTTCTTCGCGAACTCGCCGATACAGACGCGAGCTGCGTCCCTCACCTAGAATCGTTGAAAGCAAATCGAGCGCTGGGACGTCCGGATTCGTGACGGCCGGGATGTGCCATGCCAGTGAGAGATGCGTCAGCTCCGTGGCAAATTCCTGATGCGCTTCGCGCCGGCCAAGTTGCGGCGGTTCCGCTGGAATGAATACCGGCTGGAGCGATTTTTCCGGATACGGTTTGAACAGGTCCACGAGTTGTTGATGGACCTTCTCTGCATCGACATCACCGACCACGATGAAGGTGAGATTGTTCGGGACGTAACGCGTTTTGTAATACTGCATCACCTGTTCCTGGGTGAGCTGATTGTAGATTTCGATCTCACCAATGACGGGAAAGCGATAGGGATGAACTTGGTAGGCGGTCGAAAAAAGGAGCAGTCCGGCCATGCGATCGGGATCATCCATGCCCATCGCGAACTCGCGCCGGATCACTTCCTGTTCCTTCTGATATTCCTCCGGCGGCAAGCTCGAGTTCATCATCGCATCCGCCAAAATATCGAGCGCGGTGGCAACCCCCTCTTTCGGCAGGTCGATCCAAAAAACGGTGCGATCGAAGGATGTGTAAGCATTGATGTAGCCGCCTACGTCCTGGATTTTTTGCGCGATCTCATTTTTGCCGCGTGTCTTTGTTCCCTTGAAGAGCATGTGCTCGAGAATATGGGACAACCCCGCTCCCAGATGCTGGTCCTCGTCGATGCTTCCAGTGCCGCACCAAGCCTGTACGCTGGCTACAGGCGCGCTATGATCCTCCTGAACAATGATCGTCAGCCCGTTTGGCAAAATCCATTTGTGCGCCGAGCTCGGCGGAAACGTGATAACCGCCGAGGGTTCAGCCGGCGCTGCTTTCAAATTAACCATCATAAATAATAGAACTACTGAGAAAAACTTTGCCAGTGGTATGCGAACCATTGAAGTGACGGCAGCGTCCGCGGCGATCAGTGGTCGCTGATCACTTTCTCGACGCCGTAGGCTTGGGCGCCGGCAAGTCCACTCGTGCCCTTGTCGTCGCTGGTTTTTCCGGCGCGAAGGGTTTCACGAAAACCTCTTCGAAATCGTAAACGTTTCTGAAATCTTCGATCGAATCCTCCTCGGTTTTTCCGAATATCCCGGCGCCGATCAGATTAAAAACCATGTTTCCAATATCCTCGCATGAATGGATGCCCCAGTTATCAAAAACCGTCACGACCATCGGCCCAAACTCCTTTAGCGAGTACTGTCGCACGCCCTCCAAGAGTTCCGGCCCGGTCACATGCCGGACACTGGTGCCTTTCGATTTCTTCTGCTGTTTAGTCGTGAAATCGAGCGCGTCACGCAGAAAAACATATGCGTCGCGCTGGTACCGCGGATCGCTCCGTACGATGGAATCAAGCGCTTCGGCAAATCCAATTTTTTGCATGGGATGAAAAAGGCGCGTCT
>Ga0114129_10013588_pt1 | contig 11601 bp, 12 predicted proteins | sample RhiMetdeltSRZDD1_FD_80071 | JGI IMG/M metagenome (GOLD analysis project Ga0114129, IMG submission 80071) | Populus rhizosphere microbial communities from Tennessee, USA - Rhizosphere MetaG P. deltoides SRZDD1 (version 2) (version 2) | ecosystem: Host-associated > Plants > Roots > Rhizosphere >... | reverse complement strand
GCGAAAGCTGAAGGCACTCGCCGAGCGCGCGCGCGCTCACTGGGTGTCGGACCACCTGTGCTGGACAGGCGTGCAGGGTCTCAACACCCACGACCTCCTCCCGATGCCGTACACCGAGGAGGCCCTGCGGCACACGATCGCGCGCGTACGTGCGGTATCGGAAATCCTCGAGCGTCCGCTCGTCCTGGAGAACCCGTCGTCGTACGTCGAGTTCGCGGCCTCCACGATCACGGAGTGGGATTTCCTCGCCCGGCTTGCCGAGGAGGCCGACTGCGGCCTCCTGCTCGACGTCAACAACGTGTACGTCAGCTCGTTCAACCACGGCTTCGATCCGCATGTCTACATCGACGCCCTTCCTGCGGATCGCGTGGTCCAGTACCACCTGGCCGGCCACACGAACAAGGGCACGCACATCATCGACACCCACAGCGATCGCGCCATCGACGCCGTCTGGGATCTCTACGCGCGGGCCTGGAAGCGCACGGGGCCGGTGGCGACCCTGTTCGAGTGGGACGAGTCGATACCGCCGTTCGAGGTGGTCCACGCCGAGGCACTCAAGGCACGGGCGCGGCGCGAGGCGCCCCGCGAGACCGTCCATGGCGCGGCCTGATTCCGGCCTGGCCGGCCTGCAGGGCTGGATGCAGGGACTCGTCGTGGATGTGCATCGGGCCGTCCCTGCGGATGCCGTCGACGGCGTGATCCTGCCGTCGCGCACGCTGGCCCCCGCCGAACGGGTCGAGATCTACCGGCGCATGTACCCGCTGCGCATGCGCGAGGCGCTCGAGTCGGACTATGAGACGCTGCTGCATTTCGTGGGCGACGAGCGTTTCGACGCGCTGGTCCACGGCTACATCGCCGTGCATCCGTCACGGAGCTACACCCTGAACCGACTCGGTGATCACTTCCCGGAGTATGTGGCCTCGGCCGAGGGTCTCCCGCGGCCCGCCTTCTGCGCGGAGCTGGCGCAACTCGAGCACGCGATCGCCCTCGTGTTCGACGCGGCGGAGAGCGATGCCCTCGATGCCGAAGCGCTGGCCGCCATGGGTGAGGGCGTCGCCCAGCTGCGGCTGCGCCCGATCGAGGCGTTCCGTCTGCTGAGCTTCCGCTATCCCGTCAATGCCTACCTGCAGTCGGTGCGCGACGACAGCCACGATCACCCCCGCATCGCCGCGAAGAGCAACTGGCTGGCGGTGTTTCGACGCGACCATGCGGTGCGCCGCCTGGAGCTTTCGAAGGACCAACACGGGCTGCTCACGTCGTTGCTCACCGGAGACACCCTGGGCGAGGCTGTGCTGGGTACGATCGCCTCGGCGCGCCGCAAGCCGGCGCCGGAGGAGTTCTTCCGGTGGTTCCGGGACTGGGTCGGGCTGCGGCTGTTCCGCGCCCTTTGACGCCTTATACTGGCCTGGGCCTGTAGTTCAGTTGGTTAGAACGGCCGGCTCATAACCGGCTAGTCGAAGGTTCGAGTCCTTCCAGGCCCACCACTCCCCACGGGGTTTCTTGTGACATCCCCACCACAAGTGGCAACGGCGCCATGTGTGAGGGCAACCACAAGCTTCCCCGGCCATATATTCAAGCGACTTATTTGCAATGGGTTAAGCCCGTACGAGCGCGGGCATGAGGCTTGCCAAAGGGGGTGAGAACACGTCGTCCGCAGCATCGGTGTTGGGACTTCAGGGGGGGGTGGCGGGTAGTGGCCTACCGAAGGACGTTGAAGCGGGCGGTCGGCTGTACGGGAATCGGGCTCCATTCCGGAAAATCGGTGCGGCTGGAGTTGCGGCCGGCCCCGGCCGAGCACGGCATCAAGTTCGTTCGAACCGATGTCGGGGTCGAGATCCCCGCCCGCATCGAGAACCTGGCTCGTCTCGATCACGCCACGAGCCTCAGTCACGCCGGCGTCTCCATCGATACCGTCGAGCACCTGCTGTCGGCCCTCGGGGCCCTGGGTGTCGACGACGTGGCCGTCCACGTCGACGGCCCCGAGCTGCCCATCCTCGACGGCAGCTCTGCGCCCTTCGTCATCCTCATCCACGAGGCGGGCCTGCGCCCGCTGGGGGTGCCGCGGCGGTACCTCAAGGTGGTGAAGCCGGTGGAGGTCGTCCGCGGCAACAAGTGGGTCCGCCTGACGCCGTCCGACCATCTTCGGGTGAGCTACCAGATCGGCTTCGACCATCCGCTGCTCCGGCACCAGGAGCTCAGCGTGCGCGTGACACCCGAGAGCTTCGTGGAAGACCTGGCCCCCGCGCGGACGTTCGGTTTCCTGCACGAGGTCGAGATGTTGCGGCGCGCGGGCCTGGCGTTGGGCGGCAGCCTCGAGAACGCCGTCGTCATCGGCGAGGGCGGCGTCCTCAACAAGCTGCGCTTCGAGGACGAGTTCGTACGCCACAAGATCCTCGACCTCATCGGCGACATGACCCTGCTCGGACATCCCGTGATCGGCCACGTCGAGGCCCACAAGGCCGGGCATGCCCTCCACACGGCCGCCGCCGCCGCGCTGCACGAGGATCGCGAGGCATGGATGCTGGTGACGCACCCGCATCTCCCGGTGTGGAGCGTCCGTCCGCAGCCCGGGATGCTCTCCCTCGAGCCTACTTCGTAGCCGTCGCGTCCGGCGCCGAGACCTCGGCCGAGACCTTCACTTCCAGCATCTTCGTCGTCGGATCGTTCGAGGGGACCGTAATCGTGCGCTCGAGGCGTCCCTGGTACGTGCGCGTGTCGAGGTTCACCGTGAGGGGCGTGCTGGCGCCCGGCTTCAGCGTCTTGGTGGCCAGCTGCGCCACCGTGCAGCCGCACGAGGTGACGACGTCACCGATCACGAGCTCCTCGGTACCGGTGTTCTTGAGGGTGAATTCCTTGGTGAGCGTCTTGTTCTGGAGGGCCTTGCCGAAATCGTGAGTGGCGGGCTCTACCAAGATCTTCGGTCCTTTCGCCGGCGCCGGCTTCGCGGGCTCCGACTTCGCGGAAGGCTCCGCCGGCTTGGCCGGCTTTTTCTCTTCGGCGGCCTGGGCGGTGCCCACGAACGATACCGCGACAGCGATCAGCAACCAGTTCTTCACAAGGACCTCCAGACGATCGAAATCATAACCTAGCGGAGCTCCGGCTTGCCCGCCGCCGTCCACGCCGTGTACCAGAAGCTGGCGATGTTGCGCGCGGCCCAGCCCAGGCGTTCGCGGAGGATCTTGCCCGCGCGCTCGTCGAACGCCTCGTAGTACACGCCGCTGTAGGCGGGATCGTAGCGGCGCGCGAGGTCGTCGGCATACAGGATGTTGTCGATCCAGACATAGCTGCCGGTCACGACCGCGAAGACCTGGGCGGTCGGGTCGTCGATGAGATGGGCGGCGTCGGCATCCAACCCGAGGTTCGAGGCGCGGCCGGGAAGGCGCTCGGTGAAACGCACCCAAAGCCCCGGCTGGTCCGTCTTCTGGCCGTCGGCGTTGTCGGTCAGGGCCATCGGGTTGTGCAGGTCCGCGAGCAGGGACGCGAGCGCGTCCGACTCCTTGAGGATGGTGTCCTTCTCGCCGGTCTTGTACGCGGCCACGAGCTTGTCGTACGACTCGCGGATCATCCAGGGCAGCCGGCCGAGCTTCTTGCCGTCCTCGCCGAACCGCGTCTGGAAGTCTGCCTCCGTCTTCGGCAGGCTGCGGAACGGGAACGGCACGACGCGATCGATGGCGAAGCGCCGGTCCTGGCTGTGCTCCGGGTTGCGCGCGTCCGGCGCGAGGGTGGGCATCTCGAGCCGGTGTTTCTTGTAGAAGGTCTTGAGCGCGCCGGGAAGCGCATCGATCGCCTTCTGCGTGACCTCGTGATGGGCGGCCAGGCTCCAGGCCGAGGCCTCGGCCCCGGTGAGGGCCACGGCCACGAGCAGCGCCAGCGTCCTCAAGCGACCCTCGCCACTGTCAACACGCGCACCTCCGCAGCTCCCGCCTCCCGAAGCGCGTCCGCGCAGGCGCGCAGCGTGGCTCCGGTCGTGAAGACGTCATCGATCAAGACCACGACACGACCTGTCACTGCGGTACGACGGCGGACGATGAAGGCGCCGGCCACGTTGCGGCGCCGCAGGGCGGCGGACAGTCCCGACTGGCTCGCGGTGTCCTTGCGCCGCACCAGGGCGGCCGCGACCAGAGCGAGGCCGGTGGCGCGCGCCAGCTCGCGGCCAAGGAGCTCCGCCTGGTTGAAGCCGCGCTCGCGCCGGCGGCGCGGGTGCAACGGCACGGGGACAAGTACGGCGCCCGGCTCTACGACGCTCCGCACGGAGGATTGCTGCAGCAGCGCCTCTACGATCCGCGGTGCGAGCCGCCGGCGGCCGCGGTACTTCAGCGCATGGACGACGCTGCGCAGCCCGCCTTCGTAGGGCCCGAGGCTCGCCCCCCGTTGGAAGGGCGACAGACCGCGGCGGCAGCGTCCGCAGGGCGGGGTGACGCCGCGGGTGAGGGCGACGCCGCAGGGGCAATGGGGGTCGCGATGGCGCGGAAGCTCGGTCCAGCAGGGCCGGCAGAGCGGCCCTGCCGTCGGTGCCGACAGCGGCTGCCGGCACACCACACACGACGACGGAAAGACGACGGTCAGCAGCGGGTCGACGACCGCGCGGGCGAAGCCGAGCGCCGAGGAGCCGAGCATGAGCTAGAGCAGGCCCTGCTCCTGCTTCTCCTGGCAGGAGAGGCAATGTTTGGCCCAGGGGACGGCCTCCAGGCGTTTTTTCTCGAGCTCACTCTCGCAGGAGGCGCACACGCCGAAATTCTTCGCCGTGAGACGGTCGAGCGCCTCGTCGACGAGCTGGAGCATGTTGCGCTCGGAGTTCGACAGGCTGAACAGGAACTCCTTCGTATAGGAGTTTGCCGCCTTGTCGGCGACGTCCTGCGAAGGCTCCTCGTCCGCCTCCTTGCCGTAGCTCTTGTTCTTGCTGTAGGCCTCCAGGATCTCCTTCCGCTTCTGAAGGAGCCGCTCCCGGAAGAGCTTCATGCGCTTCTGGTCCATCGCTGCCGATGCCTCCAATACCTCAAGGAATGCCGTACCGCCGCCGCTTCTCCCAGAGCGACTTTCGCGAGATGCCGAGCACCTCTGCCGCGCGCGTCTGGCTGCCGCCGACCTGCTCGAGCACGTAGCGGATATAGGCCTGCTCGATGTCTTCGAGCGAAGGCCTCCGATCGCGGCCCGCCCAAAGCGTGGCCGGCTGCTCGAGGATCTGGGGCGGCAGCGCGGTGGTGCCGATGGTCGCGGACGACGACGCATACACGGCGCACCGTTCGACGACGCTGCGCAGCTCGCGCACGTTACCGGGCCACAGGTAGCCGCGCAACGCGTCGGCGGCCGGCGCTTCGAAGGTCGCGGCCTTGGTCGAGCCGCGCTGGCGCTCGCGGGCGAGGAACAGCTCGGCGAGCGGCAGGATGTCCTCGCGCCGCGCGCGGAGCGGCGGCAGCGTGACGGGCACGACGCTCAGGCGGTGGTAGAGATCCTCGCGGAACGTGCCTTGCGCCACCGCCTGGCGCAGGTCGACGCTGGAGGACGCCATGAACCGCACGTCGATCTCGACGACCCGGGTGCCGCCGAGCCGCTCGAACTTGCGCTCCTCGACGACACGCAGGAGCTTGGCCTGGAGCGCCGGCGTGAGATCGTGGATCTGGTCGAAGTAGACGGTGCCGCCCTCCGCCAGCTCCAGCTTGCCGATCTTCGTCTGCCGGGCGTCCGTGAAGGCCCCGCGCTCGTGGCCGAACAGCTCCGACTCCAGCAGGTCCTCGGGGATCGACGGGCAGTGGATCTTGATGAACGGCGCGTCGCGCCGCGGGCCGTTGTAGTGCAGCCAGTGCGCGAGCAGGTCCTTGCCCGTCCCGCTCTCGCCCTCGAGCAGGACCGAGCTGCGCGACTCCGCCAGGCGCGCCGCCACTCCGAGCAACTCCGACATCGCCGGCGAGGTGGCGACGACGTGGCTCGCCAGATCCGAGGACATCACCGTCATACCGCCACCGGGACGCGCGTTGCCCCGCCCCAGAGCCGCTCGAGGTCGTAGAACGTGCGCGTCCGCGGGGTGAAGATGTGCACCACGAAGCTGCCGTAATCCAACAGGATCCACTCCTGACGGGGGTAGCCTTCCACGCTCACCGGCCGCAGGTGTTCCGCTCGCAGGGCCTCCTGCACGGCGTCGGCGATGGCCACGAGCTGGCGCTGGTTCTGGCCCGACACGATCACGAAGTAGTCCATCCACGCCGTGGCCCGGCGCAGATCGAGGACGACGATTTCGGTGGCCTTCTTGCTCGCTGCCGCCTGCGCGGCCAGCAGGACGGCGGGGGCGAGCGGCTCGGGCTCGGCGGTCTTCTTCATCGATACAGGCCCCGTTTGAGGATGTAGTCGGCCACGCCCTCGGCCACGAGATAGCGGATGCTGTGGCCTTCGCGCACGCGCCGGCGGATCTCGGTAGCGGAGATGTGCAGCCCGGCGCCCTCCACCCAGCTCACACGATCGGCGGGCAGCTCCGGAACGTCGGCGTGCCGCACCTCGCCCGGGCGATGGACGACGGCCACGCGGCAGAGGGAGAAGATGCGATCGGGCTCGCGCCAGGTCCGGATCTCCGGAAAGGTGTCGCTGCCGACGATGAGGTACATGTCCTCGTGGGGCGCCGCCGAGCGCAGTGTGGCGAGCGTATCCGCGGTGTAGCTCGGACCGTCGCGGCGGATCTCGACGTCCGAGGCCACGAACGCGGGATGGGCGGCGGTGGCCAACGCGACCATCGCGTAGCGATCGAGGGAGCTGGCGGCGGCCACGGGGCGATGCGGAGGCACCGAGGCGGGGATGAAGCGGATCACGTCGAGGCCGAGGGCCTCCCGGGCGTTCTCCGCCGCGCGCAGGTGGCCGATGTGAATGGGATCGAAGGTGCCGCCCATCAGGCCGACTCTCATATCCCCTCCTCCACCGCGACGGCGGGCGCCACCATCGACGCCAGGCGCCCCTTCAGCTCGTCGAGCCCGGTGTGCGCTACCCCCGAGATCGGCACGACGTCGAGGCCGTGCGCCCGTGCCGCCTCACGCAGGGCCGGCAGCGGGTCGGGCTCGACGAGGGCGTCGCGCTTGCTGGCCACGACGAGCTGCGGACGCGACAGCAGGTCCGTGTTCCACTGCCGGACCTCTTCCCGTACGGCCTCGAGGTCCGACGCCGGATCGCGGCCGCTGGTCCCGGACGCGTCGATCACGTAGAGCAGGACGCGCGTGCGCTCGATGTGACGGAGGAACTGGAGGCCGAGACCCACACCCTGGTGGGCGCCTTCGAGGATGCCGGGGATGTCGGCGGTGACGAACGTCGTGTCGCCGACCTCGACCACGCCGAGCACCGGCGACAGGGTCGTGAACGGATAGTCGGCGATCTTCGGCCGCGCGGCGGAGATGGCGGCGAGCAGCGTCGACTTGCCCGCGTTCGGGAAACCAAGGAGGCCCACGTCGGCGATCAGCTTGAGATCGAGACGCAGCCAGCGCTCCTCGCCCGATTCGCCGGGCTGCGCGTCCTGCGGTGCGCGGTTGCGGTTCGAGAGGTACGAGCGGTTGCCACGGCCGCCACGGCCGCCTCGGGCGAGAAGCAAACGATCGCCGATGTTCAGGACCTCGCCGAGGACCTCGCCGCTGGCGTCGTCGCTGGCGATCGTTCCAGGGGGGACCGGGATCAGCAGGTCCTCCCCCTCGCGGCCGGTACAGTTGCTCCCCAGGCCGTGGCCGCCGCGCTTTCCCCGGAACTCCGTGTGGTAACGAAGAGGGAGGAGGGTGTTCTGATGGGAGACGGCCTCGAGCAACACGTCACCGCCCTTGCCGCCGTTGCCGCCGTCCGGACCGCCGCGGGGAACGTACGCCTCACGTCGGAAGCTCACGCAACCGCGTCCCCCGTCGCCCGCCTTCACGAAGATCTTGACCCGATCGACGAACAAATGTGCCCCTGCCTCCGGGGGCCGTCAGCTAGCTTGCGGCAGGCAGCACGACGCTCACGCGCAGCCCGCGCGCGCCGTGGTCCTCGAAGCGTACGACGCCGTCGGCGAGGGCGAACAGCGTATGGTCCTTGGCCAGACCCACGTTGCGTCCCGGCTTCCACTTGGTTCCGTGCTGGCGCACGATGATCGTCCCGCTGCGGACCTGCTGCCCGCCGAAACGCTTCACGCCCAGCCGCTGGGAATTGCTGTCCCGGCCGTTGCGGCTGGAACCCTGACCTTTTTTGTGCGCCATAGCCTTGCTTCCCTCAGTAGATCACGACGCCGGGCGGAGCGCCCTAGGCGCCGAGCTCGATGGAGTCGATCTTGAGCGCCGTATAGGACTGCCGGTGGCCGCGAGTGCGCCGGTAGTGCTTGCGCTTCTTGTACTTGAAGACGCGGATCTTGGCGTCGCGGTCCTGCTCGACCACCGTGCCGAGCACCGCGGCCTGAGCCACCTTCGGGGCGCCCACGCGCAGCGTGTCACCATCGGCGACGAGCAGCACCTCTTCGAGCTTCACCTGCTGGCCGACCGCCGTCTCGAGACGCTCGACGTAGATCGTGTCCCCTTTGCTGACGCGGTATTGCTTGCCGCCTGTCTTGACGATCGCGTACACCGTTGCCTCCTTACGCCGGGCCTAAAACGCTAGATAGTACTAGAGTTGACAGTCGACAGTCAACAGTCGACAGGGGTAAGGGGTACCGGCCACGTGCGGGCACGCACTCCCGCCCGTTTCGAGCCGGTCCGTTGGCGGACTGTCGACTATCAACTGTCGACTGTCGACTCTAAAAATCGAACCCGATCCAGAAGTCGAACTTCCACTCCCGCGACGACACCTTGAAGTCCGTCAGCTTCGTCCAGTCGAAGTGCAGGGGGTAGCCGAGGAAGAAGACCTGCAGGCCCATGCCGTACGATCCGCGGCCGTCGAGAAGGCGGAAGCCCTCGACGGGCTCGCCGAAGAGAACGTCGTTGACGTACGAAAAGCCCGGCTCTCGCGTGGAGAACTGGAACGGCTGGCCGGCGAACTTCGCGCCGCCCGCGCCCGCGTAGACGGTGGCGCGCACGGGGCCGAACACACCCAGCGGCGTCGCCATCAGATGGATGATCGGCAGGCGCAGCTCGAGGTTCGCGTGGAAGCCCTCGTGCCCGACGAGCGACAGGTACGGATACCCGCGCAGCTCCATGTTGCCGCCGAAGTAGAAGACGGACGGGTTCTCGCCCGTCGACTTGAAGCCGCGGATACGCGAGGCCAGGACCACGTCGCCGAACAGTTGGAGATATTTTCGCGCGTCGACCTCGAAGGTGGTGCGCTGCAGCAGGCTCCCGAAGCCCGGCGAATACTCCGCCGAGAAGAGCAGCGTGCTGCCCGTGAGCGGACCGAACTCTCGGAAGCGCGTGGTCTCCTGGATGAACCGCGCCGAGATGGGCGCGATCCTCCCGTCGTTGAAGATGAACGGGATGCCCTGCTCCGCGGCCACCAACTCGGCGACGGCCTGCGCCGTGCCCTCCTCGAACCTCTCTTTCAGCTGGTAGTAGCCGGCGGAGACCTCGAGGCGCCGGAACTTGTCGAACGGGTAGGTCCCGTGGGCGATGGCGCCGGTCAGCCGCTGGGTGGCGAGCGCCCCTTCGCGCGAGAAGCCGACCACGAGGTCGTACGGCGCGGCATAGAAGAACTGCGTCTGGTCGAACGCCGAGATCCCCCACTGGAAGCGCTGGCCGAGGTTGTAGTACGCGGCGTCGTAGCTCCGGAACTCGCGCAGCGAGGCGGCGGTGAAGATGAAGTTCTGGTCGCCGAGGACGTCGGAGAGGGCGGCCTGGCTGCCGCCGAAGAAATCGCCGCTCGAAGTCACGCCCACGTTGAGGGGCGGGCGCCCCTCGAGCGTCAGCTTCTCGAAGATTCCCTTGCGCCGCTTGTTCTCGAGCAGGACCTGGTGCTGGACGTCGGGCTGGAAGTCCACGAGGTCGGCCTCCACCACCTGGACGTCCTGCTCCACCTCCTTCATGGACTCCTGCGTCTCGATCGTATGAAGGTCGTAGTCGCCCTTGTAGTAGGTGATGAAGCCGACCTTCTCCGGTCCCTTCGCCGCCGGCATCGCCGCCGGCGCCATCGTGGCGCCAAGCACGTCCGTGTACTGCTTCAGGGCGCCGGTGGCCAGGTCGAGGCTGCGGAGGTTCGGGATGTCGTCGTCCTCGCTCGAGGAGTAGAAGATGCGCTTGCCGTCCGCGGAAAAGACGGGCGCCTCGTCGTCGAAGGCGCCGAAGGTGAGCTGCGTCTTCCGCGCCGGGTTGCCGAGCGGGAACATATGGATCTTCTCGAAGCCCGACACGCGGCGCGTGTAGACGACCAGGCTCCCGTCGGGGGAGATCTGCGGGTTGTCGTCGGCGTAGGCGTCCTGCGTCAGGTTCTTGACGACGCCCGTCTCGAGATCGAGAAGGAAGATGTCGGAGACACCGTCCTTCAGGGCCACGAACATCGCGCGGCGGCCGTCGGGCAGCAGGCACGGGGCCTGCGCCTCGTCCAAGGTCATGGGGATCCGCCGCACGATCTTGCCGGAGAGGACCGAGACGAGGTACAGGCTGCGCCGCTTGCCCTTCCGCGCGAAGAACGCGACGTGATCGCCGCGGGGATCGAAGGTGAGGGTGCGGCCCGCCACGAACCGGTCGTGCGAGGTGATGTTCTCGAACTGCCCGGTGTAGCCCTTGGTGAGATTGCGGATAACCTGGCCGTCGCGCGCCGAGAGGAGGATGACGTCGGCCTCGCCCTCGCCGCGGTTGCCGGTGAGGGCCGCCACGAGATCCCCCGAGGGCGACGGGCTGAAGGCGTAGACCTGCGTGTACGGCGTCTTCTCGTTGTCCGGTGAGAGCGACTTGCCGTAGTCGGACGGCTGCTGCTTGTCGCGATACGGCTTGAAGCGCTCCTTCAGCCAACGCTCGAACTGCTGATCGAACTCGTCGGGTTTGATGCGGAACGCCTGCCGGTAGATCTCCTCCATGCCGCCGCTGGCGATGTTCTTGCGGAACATGTAGAGGAACTGGCGAATGCCTTCCTTCCCCCACTTGGCCTCCATGAACTCGAAGGCGGCGTGGCCGAGGTTGTACACGACACGGGGATTGGCGAAGCCGCCCAGCTCCTCCATGCGCGACAGGCGCGGGATCTGGTCGGTGACGGCGGCGTCGCGCAGCGTCATCAGGTCGTAGTTGTCCCACGTCGCGCGCTCGTAGTCGGCCAGGCCTTCGTCGACCCAGAGCGGCACCTGGCGCTGGATGAGGCTGCGCGGGATCAGGTCGAACTCGAAGATGTGGGTCAGCTCGTGAGTGATGAGGCCCTGGAGACGATCGGGCGGCCAGTCGACGGGCAGCACCATTCGATGCCGGCTGGGCTCGGCGAACGCCGCCACCCCCTCCGGCACGAAGTCGGGGTAGAGGTTCGTCTGCTCGAACTCGGAGTGGGTCTTGTAGACGACGAGCGGGATCGAGAACTGGATGCTGTGCTTGAGGTCGGACGAGATCTTCTGGTACCCGCTCTCCGCGTAGGAGACGATCCGGGCCAGGTGCTGCTCGAACTCGGGATAGTAGTAGACCTCGAAGTGGGGACTCTTGTAGACCCGCCACGCGAAGTTGTCGTAGTTGACCTTGTTCTTCCCGTAGTAGGGGATGAACT
>Ga0114129_10013587_pt1 | contig 11601 bp, 8 predicted proteins | sample RhiMetdeltSRZDD1_FD_80071 | JGI IMG/M metagenome (GOLD analysis project Ga0114129, IMG submission 80071) | Populus rhizosphere microbial communities from Tennessee, USA - Rhizosphere MetaG P. deltoides SRZDD1 (version 2) (version 2) | ecosystem: Host-associated > Plants > Roots > Rhizosphere >... | reverse complement strand
CTTGGGGAGAATGAAAGGCCCGCTGTCATGATAACGATGTGTAAAGGATGTCATGATAATGAACAGCTGCGCTCCAACCCTGGGCTGGAATTCGCGAACGCCTTCGGCGTTATCACGCAAGAATTGGGAATAAAGTCATGAACGCTTATGAAATACCCGATGCGATTCAATGGCATGAGGGGTTGTTATTAACTCCGCAACACTTCCAACAACTGTCTTCGCGACATGAAGCGTTGGTCCAATACGGAACGTCGCTAAGCGCGCCGTTCTGTTGGGGAGTTCGCCGGTTGAAGCATCACGCGATCAGTCTTCCGGCGGGAAAATTTCGAGTGCTGGAACTCGAAGCGGTGATGCCTGACGGACTCGTCGTCGTACACGGCTTCGCTTCCGGACGCGACGACGTGCTGGAAATCGATCTTACTAAATACGCCGATCAAATGAGTTATCGCGGAGCGTTGGTCCACGTAGCCGTTGCGGCACAACAAAACGGAAAGACCAACGGTTATTCACTGCGATATGAGTCATTCAAAGGCGACCCCGTCGCCGACGAAGTTTCCGCGGGAAAAGCGCTCGCGATACATCGCCTGAAACCGCGGCTTACTTTGCACGTTGGTGACAAACTTCCAAACGATTACATCGGTTTTCCAGTCGCGCGAGTTATTCAACGAGATTCTTCATTCACACTCGACGATACGTTTATTCCGCCGCTTCTTGCCGTTTCGCCAAAGACCATCGACGGCGACACCTCTTCCATCGCGGGCCAACGCCTGGGCGACATGTGTTCGCAAGTTGCGCTGCGCGTGCGCAAGCGAGCGATGTACCTGGCCGACGAAGCGCGAAGTTTCAGCGATCGCTTTGGCAATGAAGCCGGAATCAGGACTCGCATGCTGAGTCTTGTGGGCGCGCTGCCTCAGTATGAAGCAGTGCTTCAGAGCGGCTGCGCACACCCATTTTTTGTTTATATCGCTTTGTGTGGAATGGCCGGTCAACTGTCGGCGTTGGGCACGGAAATGGTCCCGCCGTCTTTCGATCCCTACAATCACAACGATCTCTACTCGACTTTCCAACCAGTGCTGGACTTCATCGATCGTGTGATGGACCAGGGCGTTCCCGTCTCGTACAAGACTTTTACATTCAAGTATCACGAGGGTGCTTACGAACTCCAATTCGAAGGTAACTGGATGAAGAAGCAACTCGCTATCGGCATCCGTGGCGAACGCGGAATGACGGAAGATGAGGTTGTGAGATGGGGTGAAAGCTGCCTGATCGGATCACAAGGCAGAATCGGATTGCTGAGAGAGAATCGAATCAGGGGCGCCGTACGAAAACACGCTGACCGAGTCGGCGAGATTGTCACCGCGAAAGGCGTGGCGCTTTTTTCACTGATGGCTGATGAGAGTTTTGTCGAACCAGAGAAACTCTTGCAAATCGTCAATCGCGAGGGACCTCGACCCTCGGAGATTGTGTTGTACGTAATGGACAACTAGCACGGACTCCGGGCACCACCTCAAGAATCCGCGTTAGATCACTCTAAGAACTTACGGTTTTGATTTCGGGACGGCGCTATTCGGCCGTACGACGTGAGTGTGTCTGCTTTGTTGAAAATCGAAATCGCACTTGGACGAGGTCAGTACCACCTGCGGTAGTGGGTGGCTTTGCCTCTCATTCACACCGGGCTTTAGCCCGGTGAAAAAGGCGCTGCAATTGGTCTGAAACCGTTTTAACGGTTTCGACAGCAAAGCAAGGAAAACCGTTGAAACGGTTTTGTATCGATGCCTCTGGTCTATCACCGGGCTAAAGCCCGGTGTGAATGAGATGACCTCGTCCAAGTGACGCACCCGCTACCGCAGGTGGTACTGACATGGTCCAAGTGAACGCGCCTAACTTTGACTTAAGGGATCTGCGATGAATGCGAGTCAATCAAACGAATCGTTTCTGCTGACGCAATTTCGCGAGTTCTACACGGAGATCATTCGCCTCAAGCGATTGATCAAAGACAGCGAAATTCCTGTGACTGTCTCTGCTCAGGAAGCGCCAGGTAACGGCAACGGCAACGGTCACGTCGCCGATCCACAGGTCACGGGCAAACTTCCAGTCATCGATCCGGCGCTGCTACAGACATGGTCCGGCAGTGAAAAGATCACGTCTCTCGCCGTTCGCGGCACGGTTGATTCCGATCGCGAACCATCTCCCGAACAGTCAAAACTTGCCCTCCTCGTTTGGCAAAACCTGATCGCGCTCTTCCGCCGCAACGCAGTTCAGATCCTGCGCGTAGCCGGCAAACCAACCGACAACTATTTCGAAGCGCAGTACGTGATGGCGGCCTTCGCAGACGACGTTTTCATTCACCTGAACTGGGAAGGCAAACGCGCCTGGACTTCCAACCTGTTGGAGACGGCGCTTTTTCAGTCGCACGTCTCCGGCGAAATGTTCTTCGACAAGTTGGACCGTCTTCTCCGCGATCGCGATCCGGCGGATAAGAGTTTGGCAGCCGTGTATCTGACGGCGCTGTCACTCGGCTTTCGCGGCAAGTATCACGGTCTAAACGATCACGGAAGGCTGCGACGCTATCGACAGGAGTTGTTCGCATTTGTCTTTCGCCAGCCGCAGGATTTGAAAGGCGACGCGAAAATCGCGTTTCCCGATTCTTACGTCAAGAACTTACGAGAAGAGAAGCGAAGAAAACTTACGAACCCACGCGTGTGGCTGGCGGTCCTTGCTGTTGTGCTCGTGACTTACCTGACTGTGTCACACGGAATCTGGATGAGGATGACGTCTCGACTCGATCAGGCAAATCAACAAATCGGCGAACTGGAGAAACGACTGGACGCGATTCCACCGACTGCTAATTGATCCTTTGAAAGGTAACAATGACGGCCCCCACCGTGTTACTGATACTGATTGCGATTTTCCTGCTGCTCGTAGGCACCGCAGTATTTCTTTTCCTGGTCATCAGGCGGTCGCGCAAGATCTCGTTTACAGCCGCCAAAGCTGAACCCGAGAAGAAAGAATCCTCCGGCACGGAATTTCTGCAATTCACCTCGGACCTCGAGCTCCGCACATCTTTCCGCCGCGCTCTACGAACACTCAAGACGTACGTCACCGGCCGCGACTACCGCTATCGCGCACCATGGTACGTGTTAGCCGGCGAGTCTAAATCGGGAAAGACGTCGCTGCTCGAGAGCAACGGTCTTGATATCCCGGTCAACGAGCTGATTGAAAAGAACCGGCGACTGAATTGGTACTGCTTCGACCAGGGCGTGGTCATCGACGTCGCCGGCGACTTCGTGCTGCGTAGTGACGGCACCGCGAATCATCGCGGCTGGAACACGATTCTGCGGCTGTTGCAAAAACACCGCCCGCAGCGGCCGCTGGACGGTCTGGTGCTGACGATTCCATGCACCGATCTCACCGTCGAAGGAGAGTTGGACCACGAGCGCCGTAACAGGCTGGAGCAAAAGGCGATCTGCCTCTACAAAAAACTCTGGCAGGCCCAAAAGATTTTGGGAATGCGCCTACCGGTCTACCTTCTCGTCACCAAATGTGACGAGATCACAGGCTTCACCAGTTTCTGCCGCCAGCTTCCGGAAAAACTGCGCACGCAGATGTTTGGCTGGTCCAATCCGGCTTCACTCGAAACTGCCTATAAACCGGAACTGCTCAGTGAGGCGTTCGCGAGCCTGCACAAACATCTTTCCTGGTTACAGTTTGAGATTTATGCAGAGCGCGACGAAATCGAGGACGTCGACGATCTGTTCCTGTTCCCGACGGCGGTTCAGTCTATGTCTGAGTCGCTCGGCGTTTATCTCGACTGCCTCTTCAAACAGAGCGCGTATCACGAGTCGTATCTCTTCCGAGGTCTTTACTTTTGTGGTGAACCGGGCGTCGACGCACTCACGGACACTGAGGTCCTGCCGGAAATAATCCAGCCGCCTGAGAAACTCGAAGCACTGCAACCGACGGCCTTACAAAGAAAACCCGTCTTCCTTACGGATCTCTTCCGCAAAAAGATTTTTAGCGAGGCAACGTTGGCCCAACCGATCCGCCGCATTGCTCTTTCACGAAACCGCACCGCGCTCACAGCGCAAGTGCTGTCGTTGCTGATTGTGCTGGTCGGGGGAGGCGGGCTTGCCGTCAGTTACAACCGCATGGCGCAGCAGGAAGAAGAAGTCTACCGGTTTCTCGCGGACGAACAGCGTGATCTCCAGACAATCGAAACCTACCGCATGGAGAGAAAACGTTCGGGCGCTACAGACACAACGGAGGAGTGGCTTAACCGTAGACAGCAATTGCTCCAAAGCGGGGAAACGAGACTGCTCACCGGCATGGCGAACTTGAACGCCAGAAGGTTCGGTTCCTGGTTGATTCCGAGCTCGTGGTTTAGCGGTGTCAACACGCGGCTCGAGAACTCCATCGCGGCCGTTTTCAAGTTCGTCATTTTCGAATCGCTGCGCGTCGACATGCAGCAGCGTGCAAAGAGCCTGCTGAGCGCGCATCCCGAACACTTGACGAATGCGGCCGAGGAAGCTGACTCAAACGCGAACGATCCGGCGGAAGAAACGGCCGGCTCCGACACACACGTCACCCCCGACTTTCAGTTGAGTCTCTACGTGCAGGAGCTGGGCGATTTTCGCGTCAACCTCGAACATTACAATCGACTCGTCGGCAAAGATCCTGATTCAGTCAACACTTTACGCCAGCTCGTCACGTACCTGGACCATTCGCCGATACCGGCCGGCTTCGATAAGAACAATTATCTCTACCAGCACGCGATGTTTACGGCGCAGGGACGGCCGATCGATTCAGCACGATTCTACAAAGAGAGCGCGAATCGAGTTGGCGATCTGGTCGAGGATTTCTACGCGGCGTCGTTCAACCAGAAAGGCGTTACCTACGACCACCTCAACGACATCGCCGAGACTGAAGCATTGCTCAGCCGGCCCGAGTACACCTGGCTGTCGACATATGTGTTCGATCCACACTCTCCGTTCCACGGCATGACGCTTTCGTCCGGGCTCGGCGAATTGAGAAAAGCCCTCCAGGATCTGCGGCGCGAGGAGTTCATGTCGCGAGATGCCGCGGAAGAGTTATCGCTAGCGCTTCCACCCGAGCCGATTCGCTACCAGCACCTCGTGCGACGCGTGCTCATCTGGGATCAGGACGCACTAAAACAAGCGATCGCTTTGCACGACCAGTACGAGAACTTCGTCGAGACTAAGTCTTACGAACGCACCGAGTATCTCAACAACTCCGTGAGGCAGGCGGCAAAGACGCGTTTGAAAACAAGAATGAGCCGGCTGTTTCGCCAGGCGCGTAAATACCAGGCAGCCGCGCCTGTCGCCGAAGGATCAGCATTGCGCGCGAGCCTGATCGCGGAAATTCAGAGTCTTCAGGAAGCACAACCGAGTCTGGCGCGCGCGCTACAGATTTCCGCCAGGCTCGGCATCGACTCAGAACTGCGCGGCGCATTGTCGGTGCAGGTTTCATACCTGCTGCGAGGCATTTACCGCGAGTTCGCGTCGCAACAGTTCTACTCGATGAAGCGTACGGATTTCGCGTGGTGGAACGGCAGCCAACCCATCTCTTTCCTCGCCTATGATCTCTCGAGCGTCGAGGATCTGACGGGATATCTCGCGTTACAGCGAAAGAACATCGCATTTCTCGCGCGCGATCTCGCCGTACCGCTGCTGACGTTTTCCGCTTCGCAGAATATCTACACACAGTCGAATGTTTCGTTTGATTGGAATGAAATCCTGACCGACCTCGACGCGTTCGAAAACAAGTTACCCGGCAATCCGATCTCTTCGCTGGAGTCGTTCATCGTCACTGACATGGACCGCGTCAGCATCGATAGTTGTTCGTCGACTCTCAACGTAACGAGTGATTCTTCGCGAGACTACTTCCTGCGCATTCGAAACTCGATGCGCGCGCAATTCTATCGTCGTTGCAATGAACTCGCGCGCATCAAGGCCGTGAACGATACGCTCTTTGCGCTCGAGAACTACGGCGAAATTGGAGACGCGTTCAACAAGAGTCTCGCCGGTGGTTTTCCGTTTACCGATCTGAGTACGCGGCCAAACTATCCCGACCTCGATCCGTGGGAGATGCTGAAGTTCTTCCGCCTGTTCGATAGCAAGGAGAAAGCAGCCCGCGCGGCACTGGCGCGCAGCGCTGACTTCGGAGCTGCGCCGCAGAGCGCCGCGGAATTTTTGGACCAGGTTGCGGCGGTGCGTGAGTTCTTCGCTCCGTTTCTCGAAAAGAAGCAGGGGCCGATGTTCGACTTTCGCGTGCAGTTCCGCGTCAACCAGGAGCAGGAGATCGGCGCGAACCAGATCATCGATTGGAAGTTTGAAGTCGGAAAGAAGAAGTTTGCTTACCTCAGCGACGATGTCGAGGGTCGCTGGATCTTCGGCGATCCCGTACGGCTGACTCTTCGCTGGGCCAACAACTCGCCTGTGTTGCCGGTCACGAGCGCAACTCCAGCATCCGTCAAAGCAAAAGATCGGATCGCAGTGTTCGAATACAACGATCGCTGGTCGCTGTTCTCGTTCCTTCTGAAACACGGCGTCATGTTGAAACGTGCAGGCACACCCGCGGAGTGCGACCAGGGATTCGACGCCGAGCCTTACACACTGAAGTTCACAGTCAGAACGGATCCCGATCCGGCGGGACAGCCCGTGCAGCATTCGGAATTGAAGGGGTCGAACGCGGAAGTTTTCATGCGGATCAGTCTCGTCACTGCGAACAAACAGGAACCATTGATGCTCCCGTGTTTTCCGAGAAAAGCGCCGCCCATACCGAGATTGCCCGTAGTCATCGAGAGGAGTGAATGAGATGAGCGTGCTAGCGTTCCCGCAAACAAGTGATGTTCAAGACTTGCTGCAACCGATTCCGGGTCCGAACCCGGCCGGTGAATCACTTCGTTACCAGGGAACTTACGATCGAATTTCCGAGGCTCGTCGTGAAGACGATCCAAATCTGAGCCAGGGCATCTACAAAGCCTCTCTGAAACGCGCCGATTGGGCCACAGCCGAGGCCATCTGCGTCGACGCGCTCGCAACTCGCACGAAAGATCTGCAAATCGCAGGCTGGTTGCTCGAGGCGTGGCTCCATCTTTACGGCTTCGCCGGTGTCGCAAAAGGGCTGCGGCTCATGGCTGGCCTGTGCGATCAGTTCTGGAACGATCTGTACCCCGCTATCGAGTCTGGTGATCTCGAAGGTCGTATCGCGCCGTTCGATTGGATCGAACAGAAGCTCACGCTCAAGCTCAAGCAAATCCCGCTGACTCTGCCGGACGAGTTCACTGGAGAAAGTTATTCGTACGTTGACTGGCAGAGTGCATGCCACTTCGAAAATCTTGCGATGAAAGATCCGCGAGCACTGCAAGAAGCGCTCGCCAAAATCCACCCCACAGTCGCCACTTTCCGCGCCACCGTCGCTTCAACCGATCGCACGTTCTACATCGAGCTGGTGGAAGACCTTGCCGAGGCGATCGACGCGTGCGTTCTGGTCGAACAGGTGTTGGACCAGAAGTGTGGAAAGGAAGCACCAGGTTTACGCCAACTCAAAGAATGTCTGGGCGCAATTCAAGAGCTCATCTTCCAGGACTTGCAGATCCGCGACGCGGAATCCGAAGAAGACGAGGAACTACTACCCATGGCAGCAGACGAACCGGAGATGGAACTGTGGACCACCGGGCCCATTCGCAGTCGTTCTGACGCGTACCGGAGACTGTCGGAAGCTGCCGATTACCTGCTTCGCACAGAGCCGCATAGTCCAACGCCGTACCTGGTCAAGCGCGCCGTCGAGTGGGGAAACATGAGCTTGCCTGAATTGCTCCAGCAAATCGTGCGGAATGAAGGTGAGTTGGATGAAATGGACAGGCTGCTGCGGCTGACCGGAAAGGGGTGGCCCACATGACCTAAGCAAAGCAACTACGCCTTGCCTCAGAACTCGTCTCATTCACACCAGGCTTTAGCCCGGTGCTAAACGAGGCCATTGAAGAGGAAACCGTTTCAACGGTTTTCTCCAGTTCGCTAGGCAAAGCAAAGTCACCGCGAAATTGTTAAGCACAGCAATTAAACCGCAAACCCCCAACCAAAAAGGAGAGAAGTCGATGCCAGAAAGCACACAACACAAACTGGATCGGATACGTCCTCCGCGGGTGCAGATCACCTACGACGTGGAGACCAGAGGTTCATTCGTCAAGATGGAACTCCCCTTCGTCGCCGGGATTCTGGCCGACCTTTCAGGAAACGTAGACGATCCGAATCGCGTCCCCCTGCGGGATCGCAAGTACGTTGAGATTGATCGCGACAACTTCAACGACATCATGAGATCCATTGGACCAAAAGTCGCTTTAAACGGCGGTTCAAAAGTTTTGCAGTTCGAGAGCCTCGACGACTTCAGTCCCATCAACGTGCTGGATCAAATCGAGCTGAAAGCCCGCTTTGAAAAGCGCACCCGGCTGTCGGACGCAGTTGCCAAGCTCGACGGCAACGTCAAGCTGCAACAGAAGTTCATCGAGGTGCTCAGAGACGAGACGAAGCGCAAGGAGATGAAGGCGAAAGTAGATGAGCTCAAGGCTTTGTTGGCCGAACCGGCCGAGCAGCCGAAAGCACCCGAACAGCCAGCAGCATCGCCTGAAACTCCGCAGGAACCTGAAGGAGGTAAGAAAAAATGAGTACCCCTACACCTCAAACTGAACTGCAAAGCAAACTCCAAATCCTTCACGAGACTTTGGAAACAAAACTTGTCCGCGATCCTTCGCAAGCAAGACAAGCGATGGACGCCGTGTCTGAGCTGATCGAGTCAGTCGAGGCAGGCGAGATTGCGTTGAGCGAAGACTCCGATCTGATCGGCGCCATCAACCAACGCATCGCAGCACTGGACCAGGAAGTGGACCAGGGACTCAACGAAGTGATGCACCATGATGCATTCTGCAAGCTCGAAGCTTCATGGCGCGGACTCCACTATCTCGTCAGCCGTGCTGAAACCGGGACCATGTTGAAGCTTCGTCTTCTGAACGCAACCAAAGACGAGATTCAAAGGGATCTGGAAAGGGCGGTCGAGTTCGATCAGAGCGTCCAGTTCAAGAAGATTTACGAGGAAGAGTACGGGACGTTCGGCGGCAGTCCTTACAGCATGCTGGTGGGCGACTACGAGTTTGGACGCAGCCCGCAGGACATCAAATGGCTCGAGAAGATGTCGAATGTAGCGGCGGCCGCGCACGCGCCATTCATCGCCGCTGCGAGTCCGCAAATGTTCGACATGGATTCGTTTGACGAGCTTGGCAATCCTCGCGATCTCGCCAAGATCTTCGAAAGCAGCGAACTCGTTCCGTGGCGTTCCTTCCGCGACAGTGAAGACTCACGTTACGTGGCGCTTTGCATGCCGCATTTCCTGCTGCGTTCGCCATACGGCCGCGACACGCGACCGGATGACAAAGGCGAGGACCAGAAACAACGCATCACCGGACGCATACCGTCCGACGACGTCGACTTCCAGGAAGAAGTTGACGGAAATCCGAAAGACTACTGTTGGGGTAACGCCGCATACGCTTTGGCGGAACGGATCACCAACGCTTTTGCGCTGTACAGGTGGACCGCTGCGATTCGCGGAGTTGAAGGTGGAGGACTGGTCGAAGGACTGCCGGCCGTCAACTTCAGAACCGATGAAGGCGACGTCATCCTGAAGTGCCCGACTGAAGTCGCAATCACGGATCGACGCGAAAAGGAATTGAACGATCTCGGCTTCATCACGTTGGTCCATCGCAAGAACACCGATCACGCCGCGTTCTTCGGCGGCCAGACAACGCAAAAGCCGAAGGTGTATCAGGATCCGCAAGCGACTGCCAATGCGCGCTTGTCGAGTCAACTGCCGTACGTCATGGCTGCTTCACGCTTTGCGCATTACATCAAGGCAATGATGCGCGACAAAGTCGGCAGCTTCATGACTAAGGAGAATGTTTCCGACTATCTCAACAAGTGGATCGCAGATTACGTGTTGCTTGACGACAGGGCTTCGCAAAGCTCGAAGGCGTCGTTTCCACTGCGCGAAGCTCGCGTCGACGTGGAAGACGTGGTGGGCAAGCCCGGTGTTTACAAGGCAGTCGTCTACCTGCGGCCCCACTTCCAACTTGATGAGCTCACAGCTTCGATTCGCCTCGTAGCTGAACTGCCGCCACCTGTGGCTGCGTAACAAACTCATTCTGACCTGAACGGAGGACATTATGGACGTATTGTTGATGAAAATGGACCCCGCAATTGAGGGGACCAGCACGATGGACAAGTTCGCTAAGCAGATCGAACTCTTGTCGTTCAGTCATGGTGTGGCGATGCAAATCACCGGCGACATAAGCAACACGGAAAGAACGTCGGGCAAACCAAATCACCAGGACTTCACCATCACCAAGTATCTCGATCAGTCGTCGCCCAAACTCAACGAAGCATGTTGTAAAGGTGATAACTTCACGAGTGTCGAAATCGTGGTGGGCCGGAACGATAAGGGCGCGGTGATACCGCTAATCACGTACACGTTGAAAAACGTCGTGCTCTCTTCGGTATCGATTGGCGGTGGCGGCGGCGACAAGCCCGTCGAGACCGTGACGATGAACTACAACCACATCACCTGGGACTTCTGCAAGCAGAAGGCGGAAGGTGCGGAGCAGGGCCATATCCCAGGCAAGTGGGACTTGGCGCTGAACAAAGCCGCGTAGTTCAGTATGAAGCCGCAAAAAGGCACAAAATGCGCAAAATCATTTGTGTTCCTTTGTGCCTCTTTGTGGCAAAACCTGCTTGGGGTCAACTGTGGCAGATCCGAAACCCATTGCGGGTGCGCGAGCGTTGCTCTTCGACCGCCTGGTCGATGTTCCTGACTGGGCTGAACAAGAGCAACCCTTGCGCATCCTTAACCGCGAGCAATTGAAAGCCTCGGTGCGCCGGGAACTGGAACGGTTGCTTAACACGCGCTGCTCCATCCCATTGCACCGTGTGAGCGAAGAGGAAAGGTCTGTCGTCAACTACGGCATTCCCGATTTCTCTTCGCTTTCGCCACACAACGCCGACGATCACGCACTGATAGCTTCGATCGTGGGCCAGACCATAGCGGCATTTGAACCACGCCTGCGTCAGGTGCGCGTCGAGGTGGGACCCGTGTTCAGTGCTGAGTCGGCGTTGTGGCTAAACATCAACGCGGAGCTGGTCGTCGGCATGTTCGCCGAACCGGTTTCGTTTCCATTGACATTGAACAGCAAGAACGGAACGGCAGAGATGCATGATAGCCAATAGTCACGAAGAACTTTTGAAGTACTACAAGTCGGAGCTGACTTACCTGCGCCGCATGGGAGGCGTGTTTGCCGAACGCTATCCCAAAGTCGCGAAGCGCCTGGAGCTCGGACGCGATGAATGCGCCGACCCGCACGTCGAGCGCCTCATCGAATCGTTTGCGTTCCTGACCGGCCGTTTACAACACGAGATCGATAGCGAGTTTCCCGACATCACCAGCGCTCTGCTGAATATTCTCTATCCGCAACTGACAAGCCCGATACCGTCGATGGCGATCGCTCAGTTCAATGTCGCTCACGACCAGGGAAAGATGACG